>Ga0302313_10000512_pt1 | contig 34809 bp, 31 predicted proteins | sample III_Palsa_N2_2_FD_200454 | JGI IMG/M metagenome (GOLD analysis project Ga0302313, IMG submission 200454) | Peat permafrost microbial communities from Stordalen Mire near Abisko, Sweden - III_Palsa_N2_2 | ecosystem: Environmental > Terrestrial > Soil > Palsa > Peat permafrost | place: Sweden...
AGGCGTTCGCGAAGGCGGGTGCGCTGCCCGACGTCGTGCTGACCGCGATCGATGCGGACGTGATCAAGACCTATGTTGAGCTTGGCATGGGCATCGGCGTGGTTGCGGCGATGGCGTATGACCCGAAGCGCGACACGGAGCTGGTGGCGCTCGATACGCAGCATCTGTTCGAGGCGAGCACGACCCGTGTGGGCCTGCGCAAGGGCGCGTTCCTGCGCGCTTACGCGTATCGTCTGCTGGAAATGTTCGCACCGCAATTGAAGGAAGCCGAGATCGCTGCGCAGTTGCGCGCAGTGGATTGAAGCTGGCGTGATAGAGAGCCGCCGCGTTGCATAAAGTGGCGTCGGTCATCTCCATCGAGCAGGGGCCGGATGGTCGACTAAGAGATCACTTTAACCCGGCAATTCTCGTTTGACCGCATGGCGGCGCGCAGCGCATCGCTTACAATCGCCGCCATGAATACTTCGACTCCTTCCTCTTCCGGCGCGCAGGGCGCCGGCTCTGCCGCCGCCGCTTCACCGGCCAGCGGCTCCCAGTCCGCCACCTCCGCCGCTTCACCGGCCAGCGGCCCCCAGTCCGCCGCCATCTCCGCCGCCGCGCACGCTTTTCCACGCATTGCAGTACTGGCGACGGGCGGCACGATTGCCGGTACCGCCACCGATGCCGCCAATACCTCCGGCTATCAGGCCGGCGTGGTCGGCGTCGAGCGCCTGCTCGAAGCGGTTCCAGCGCTTTCGAGTGTCGCGCAGATTCAGCCTGAGCAGATCGCCAGCATCGACAGCAAGGACATGGCGCTTGCGCTGTGGACGACCCTCGCGCAACGTGTGAATGCGTTGCTGGCGAGCGACGACATCGACGGCGTAGTGATTACGCACGGCACCGATACGCTTGAAGAAACCGCGTACCTGTTGCATCTGACCGTAAAAAGCATCAAGCCAGTCGTGCTGACTGCAGCGATGCGGCCTTCGTCGGCGCTCTCCGCAGACGGTCCTCTGAACCTGCTCAATGCCGTAACTGTCGCGGCGAGCGAGGCTGCGCACGGGCAGGGCGTGCTGGTGGCATTCAACAATCGCATTCACAGCGCGCGCGATGTGGTCAAAACCAGCACCTATGCAGTGGACGCGTTCCAGTCTCCGGAAGTGGGCGCGCTTGGCTGGGTGCAGGACGGACGAGTGGAATTCCAGCGTAAGGTCGTGCGTCCGCATACGGTCGACACGGAATTCGTGATCGGCGCGAAGTGGCCGAATGTGGAGATCGTCGTGAGTTACGCTGGCGTATCGCGGATCGGCGTTGATGCCCTGGTAGCGGCAGGCGTACGCGGAATTGTGGTGGCCGGCACCGGTAACGGTTCGATTCACGCGTCGGTGCAGCAGGCGCTTGCCGATGCGGTGAGCCAGGGCGTGGTGGTGGTGCGCTCGTCGCGGGTCGGCTCGGGCCATGTGATGCGCAACGGCGCTGCCTCCGACGATGCGCTTGGCTTCGTCACAGCGGGCTCGCTCAATCCGTACAAGGCGCGTGTGCTGCTGATGCTGGCGCTCGCGGCGGGTGGTACCGGACCGGTTGCGCTGCAGAAGGCCTTCGACAAGTACTAACGTAGTGACCTGCGAAGTGTGCGTGATACTAATGAAGTATTGCGCGCGCTTCGAAACCTGCGCGCGAAACAAAAAACGCGGCGATAAAGGCTGATTGCCCTTATCGCCGCGTTTTTTTGCGTGGTATCAGTGTGCACTATCCGACAGCCGGACACCCGACGACGACGTCTGACCGACCAAGGCTTCCCCGCCGTCGACGGGTGCCGCTGCGGACCCCACTTGCCGCTCTCAGCCCAGAGCGGCACGATTTGTCCGATGCGCTACGCGTGCCGCGCACCGCACCGGACGCCCCACTTGCCGGTTGACGTGATGAATGGCATGGAGCTCACGCCAACCGATGTTGCAGCCGTTGATCGCCTCTAAACCTGTGGTCATACCGCAGGCAAAACCAGGGGCGTTTCAGCAGCGTATCCCTGCTATCGCGTCAAGCCGCCTTCGCTTCTTTGCCCGGTGCTTGAGCCACTTCGAAGTTCGCCATGATTTCAAGCGCACGCACCATCGCGGAGTGATCCCACGCCTTGCCACCGTTTGCTGCACACACGCTGAACAGTTGCTGTGCGCTGGCCGTGTGCGGCAGCGCGATGCCCAGCTTGCGTGCGCCGTCGAGCGCGAGGTTCAGATCCTTCTGATGCAGTTCGATGCGGAAGCCCGGATCGAAGGTGCGCTTCGTCATCCGCTCGCCGTGCACTTCGAGAATCCGCGACGAAGCGAAGCCACCCATCAGCGCCTTGCGGACGCGTTCCGGATCGGCGCCCGAACGCGCAGCGAACAGCAACGCTTCTGCAACCGCTTCGATGTTCAATGCGACGATGATCTGGTTCGCGACCTTGCAGGTCTGACCGGCGCCGTTATCGCCGATCAGCGAGATGTTCTTGCCCATCAGTTCGAACAGCGGTTTGGCCAGTGCAAAGGCCTTTTCCGGACCGCCGATCATGATCGTCAGCGACGCTTCACGCGCGCCGACTTCGCCGCCTGAAACCGGCGCGTCGAGATAGTCCACGCCCAGCGCGTTGATCTTCTTCGCGAAGGCCTGGGTGTCGAGCGGGGAGATCGAGCTCATGTCGATCACGAGCTTGCCTTTGGTGAGGCCGTTGGCGACGCCGTCGTCGGCGAACAGCACGTTGGCGACGTCCGGCGTGTCCGGCACCATGATGACGACGATGTCAGCAGCCTGCGCAACGGCCGTCGAGTTGGCGACCACCGTGGTCGTCTTGCTCAGGTCTTCCGGTACCGGATACGCGCCGTTCACGAACAGCGAATGGCCGCCCTTGATAAGGTTACGCGCCATGTGCGCGCCCATGATGCCGAGGCCGATGAATCCAATCTTTGCCATGTGTCTATGTCTCCAGTGGGTTGGGGTCGAGAGTGTTCAGGAGGGCGATCTGATCGATCAGCAGGCGACGTGCGCCGCGCCACGTGCCTGGCCCGCAACGCGCTGCACCCAGTCCAGACCTTCGGTGGTTGTCGTGCGCGGCTTGTATTCGCAGCCGATGTATCCGTCATAGCCGAGCGAATCGAGCAGGTCGAACAGGAACGGGTAGTTGATTTCACCCGTGCCCGGTTCGTTGCGACCCGGATTGTCGGCAAGCTGGATATGCGCGATCGACGCCAGGTTCTTCTTGATGGTGGCGGCGAGCTCGCCCTCCATCCGCTGCATGTGATAGATGTCGTACTGCAGGAACAGGTTGTCCGAGCCGACGGCGCGAATCACGTCGAGGCCCTCGGATGAGCGGTTCAATGCAAAGCCTGGGATGTCGTACGAATTGCACGGCTCGACCAGCAGCTTGATGCCTTCTTTCTTCAACGCGCCGGCGGCGAAGCGCAGGTTGTCGACGATCGTCGCGTGAGCGCGGCCGGCATCGACGCCTGGGCCAGGAATGCCGACGAGGCAGTTCAGCTGCGGCACTTTGAGGGCCTTGGCATATTCGATCGCGCGGCCGACGCCTTCCTGGAACTCGCCGACGCGATCCGGCAGGCAGGCAATGCCGCGTTCGCCGGCTTCCCAGTTGCCTGCAGGCAGGTTGTGCAGCACGAGCTTCAGACGGTTCTGCTGCAGGCGCTCGGCCAGCTCAGCGACTTTGTACGGATAGGGGAACAGGAATTCGACGGCGTTAAAGCCCGCGTCCGCAGCCGCTACGAAGCGGTCGAGGAACGGGACCTCGTTGAACAACATGGTGAGATTGGCTGCAAATTTCGGCATGGTGCTGGGGTCTCGCTGGTCGGTCAATGAAACAATTTCGATCCTGCGGGCAAGCGCCAACTACGCGCCGCACCGCCCGATCGATCAGGTCAAACTAGTCAGGAAAACTGAGCAAGATCAGTCGAGCATGCTGATGGCGCTCGGCGCATCTTCGCGCTTGGCCGCCAGTTCTTCGAACTCGTTGATGGCATCGATTTCGGTGCCCATCGAGATGTTCGTCACACGCTCGAGAATCACTTCGACGATCACCGGCACGTTGAACTCGGACAGCATCGACTGGGCTTTTTGCAGGGCCGGCTTCAGTTCTTCCGGCTTGAACACGCGGATCGCCTTGCAACCGAGACCTTCGGCCACCGCAACGTGATCGACGCCATAGCCATTCACTTCCGGCGCGTTGATGTTGTCGAACGCGAGCTGCACGCAGAAGTCCATATCGAAGGCACGCTGGGCCTGGCGGATCAACCCGAGGTACGAGTTGTTCACCACCACATGCACGTAGGGCAGCTTGAATTGCGCGCCGACGGCGAGCTCTTCGATCATGAACTGGAAGTCGTAGTCGCCGGAGAGCGCGACGATCGGACGTTGCGGGTCCGCGACACGCACACCGAGCGCTGCGGGAATCGTCCAGCCGAGCGGGCCGGCCTGGCCGCAGTTGATCCAGTTACGCGCCTTGTAGACGTGCAGGAACTGTGCACCGGCGATCTGCGACAAACCGATCGTGCTCACGTAGCACGTATCGCGGCCGAACACCTGGTTCATCTCTTCGTACACGCGTTGCGGTTTCATCGGCACGTTGTCGAAGTGCGTCTTGCGTTGCAGCGTCCGCTTGCGTTCCTGGCAGTCTGCGACCCATGCGCTGCGGTCCTTGAGCTTGCCGGCGGTCTTCCACTCTTTCGCCACTTCGACGAACAGTTCGAGCGCAGCCTTCGCGTCCGACACGATGCCGAGGTCCGGCCCAAACACGCGGCCAATCTGCGTCGGCTCGATGTCCACGTGCACAAACTTGCGGCCCTTGGTGTAGACCTCGACGCTGCCTGTGTGACGGTTCGCCCAGCGGTTGCCGATGCCGAGCACGAAATCGGAGGCGAGCATCGTCGCGTTGCCGTAGCGGTGCGACGTCTGCAGGCCGACCATGCCGGCCATCAACGGGTGATCGTCGGGAATCGCGCCCCACGACATCAGCGTCGGAATCACCGGCACGCCGATCGTTTCGGCGAATTCGACCAACAGGTCTTCCGCGGCTGCGTTGAGCACGCCACCACCGGAGACGATCAGCGGCTTCTCGGAATTGTTCAGGAGCGTGAGCGCCGCTTCGATCTGCTTGCGGGTCGCCTTCGGCTTGTAGACCGGCAGCGGTTCATACGTATCGATATCGAATTCGATTTCGGCGAGCTGCACGTCGATCGGCAGATCGATCAGCACCGGACCGGGACGGCCCGAGCGCATCAGGTGGAACGCCTGCTGAAACACGCGCGGCACCAGCGCCGGCTCGCGCACGGTGACGGCCCACTTGGTGACGGGCTTGGCGATCGATTCGATATCGACGGCCTGGAAATCTTCCTTGTACAGACGCGCGCGGGGCGCCTGACCCGTGATAGCCAGAATAGGAATCGAGTCAGCCTGAGCGGAGTACAAACCGGTGATCATGTCGGTGCCGGCGGGGCCGGACGTGCCGATACACACGCCGATGTTGCCCGGCTGCGCACGCGTATAGCCTTCGGCCATATGCGATGCGCCTTCGACGTGGCGCGCCAGCACGTGGCTGATGTTGCCTGCCTTGCGCATGGCCGAGTAGAACGGGTTGATTGCGGCGCCCGGTACACCGAAGGCGGTGTCGATGCCTTCTTTTTCGAGCACCAGTACCGCTGCGTCGACGGCTCTCATCTTGGCCATGAATGTCTCCTGAATGTCTTTGAATGCGGATCGAGGGGGTTGAGACAGACTTTAGGCCTCACCCAAAGGTTTGATAAGATCAGTCCGGGTCGCTTATTTCGAAACAAAAAGTATGGAATGGCAGTGACCGGGGAGACGGCGTGCAAGGCGGTTGCAACCCGCTTGCATGGGACCCGAGTAGCGCGCCAAAGGGCGAACTCGGGTCGACACAGGAGACGACAATGGACCGCTTCAAGCAGATCGAAACCTTCGTGCGGGTGGCCGACGCGGGCAGTCTGGCTGCCGCAGCGCTGGAGGAGGGCGTGTCGCCGGTGATCCTCGGACGGCGCATCGATGCGCTGGAAAAGCGCCTCGGCGTAAAGTTGATGTACCGCTCGACGCGGCGTCTCGTGGTGAGCGAAGAGGGCGCGGCGTTCCTGGAGCGCTGCCGCGGTTTGCTATCCGAATGGGATCAGGCGGAAAACGAGCTCGCAGCGGGCCGCCGGGCCGTGACTGGACACCTGATCGTGTCAGCGCCGGCAGCTTTTGGCCGCAAACACGTCGCACCGCTCGCGCCACCGTTTCTTGCCGACAAGCCGGAACTGCAGTTGTCGTTCAATCTGACCGACCGGGTGGTGGATCTGGTGCGCGAAGGCTATGACCTGTCGATTCGCATCGGCGGCGCGGTCGATCAGAATTTCGTCGCTGTGAAGCTGGCCTCGAACCGCCGTGTGGTCTGCGGCACGCCGGAGTATTTCCGCAAGCACGGCAGGCCGAAGACGCTCGAAGACCTGCCGCAGCACAATTGCCTCGCCTTCAACCTGCAAGGGGGCCAGAACCGCGGCTGGTACTTCCGGCGCAACGGCAAGCTGGCGACAGTGCGGGTGGGGGGCACGCTCGATTGCAACGACGGCGAGTTGCTGCACCGCTGGGTCTCGGAAGGGCTGGGGCTTGGCTGGCGCTCCACATGGGAGATCCAGCAGCAACTCGCGCGCGGCGAACTGGAAACGGTGCTCGACGAGTTCGCGCTGCCCGATTACGACATCCTCGCGGTCTACCCGCAGCAACGTTACGTGCCGGCCAAGGTGCGTTACTTCATCGACTACCTGAAAGAAGTCTATGCGCGGCCAGGATATTGGAGCGGGGAGGCTTGATCAGAGGGCGCCGTGCGTGGTCAGGCGCGGGCTGGGAGCCGTCACATAGCCCTAAACCCTTGAAAACACACCCGAATCGCGTGGCAAATTAACGGGATATGTTGCAACCCGTCCCCATTCGGGCTACAATCTTCGGCTTCTCACTTGCCACACCGGTTCAGACGCCCGGGTGGCTCTAATCCACAAGTCCACAAGGAGTGTGTATGCGTCATTATGAAATCGTCTTTATTGTGCACCCCGATCAGAGCGAGCAAGTGCCCGCCATGATCGAGCGTTACAAGACCACGATCACCTCGCACGGTGGCCAGATCCACCGTATCGAAGACTGGGGCCGTCGCCAACTGGCCTACATGATCGAGAAACTCGCGAAGGCTCACTACGTCTGCCTGAACATCGAATGCGACCAAACCACGCTCGACGAGCTGGAACACGCATTCAAGTTCAACGACGCGGTTCTGCGTCACCTGATCGTCAAGCTGAAGAAGGCCGAAACCGGCCCGTCGCCGATGATGAAGGAAGTGCAGCGCGAAGAAGCCAAGAAGGCAGCTGCTACGACCACCACCACCACGCAGCCGTCCGAAGCGCAGGCTTAAGACACACTAATTTAAGCTACCAGGCAAAAGCGTCGCTCTCGCCAAAAGGTATATGAATCGGCTGCAACTTACGGCCAGCGTCGTTGAACGCGAACCGGTGCGGTACACCCCCGCCGGCGTTCCGATCGCAAGCTGCACGTTGCAACACCGCACTGAAGTCGTCGAAGCCGGCATAGCCCGGCAAGTTGAACTGACGATGGCGGCGGTGGCGGCCGGCGAGGCGAGCGGCAAGCTGGAAAGCTGTGCGATGGGCGTCGAAACGCTCTTCACCGGCTTCCTGGCGAAGAAAAGCCGCAACGCAAGAACCCTGGTATTTCACATCACAGCATTGCAGGACATTGGAAAGGACTGAACATGCCCCGCCCGACTGGTAAGAAATTCGACAAGCGTCGTCAGCAACAAAATCCGCTCTTCAAGCGCAAGAAGTTCTGCCGTTTCACGGCAGCTGGTGTCGATCAGATCGACTACAAAGACATCGAAACGCTGAAGGACTTCATTGGCGAAAACGGCAAGATCACGCCGGCGCGTCTCACGGGTACGAAGTCGCACTATCAACGCCAGCTGGATACGGCAATCAAGCGCGCACGTTTCCTCGCGCTGGTGCCGTACACCGACCAGCACAAGGCCTAACCCGACGACGCGACAAGGAGCATCAGAATGCAAGTTATTCTTCTGGAAAAAGTCGTCAACCTGGGCAACCTGGGCGACATCGTCAAGGTGAAGGACGGTTACGCACGTAACTTCCTGATCCCGAACAAGCACGCACGCCGCGCAACGAAAGACGCACTCGCTGAATTCGAAGTCCGCCGCGCAGAACTGGAAAAGGTTGCCGCTGAAAAGCTGGCAACTGCTCAAGCTCAAGGCGAAAAGCTGGCAGGCTCGACGGTTCAGATCGCTCAGAAGGCTGGCGTCGACGGCCGTCTGTTCGGTTCGGTGACGAACGCCGACATCGCTGAAGCCCTGGTCAAGCAAGGCTTCGCAGTGGAAAAGGCGCAAGTGCGTCTGCCGGAAGGCCCGCTGAAGCTGGTGGGCGACCACTCAGTGCAAATCTCGCTGCACACCGACGTTCTCGTCGATGTGACGGTGTCGGTGCTGGGCGAACACGTCTAAGCACTTAGGCAATATTTGCCAGGTAGTCTGACTGGTGAAAGGCAGGGGCCGGGTGACCGGCCCCTGCCTTTTTTGTTGGCCGGTTTCGGCCCACAAAGGCGTATGTTTTAGATTTCCCTCCGCGCTCATTTACCCCGATAATTCCATCCCATGAACGCACCGTCCAAAGATCCCCAGATCGAGTCGCTAAAAGTCCCGCCGCATTCGATTGAGGCCGAGCAATCGGTGCTGGGCGGCCTGCTGCTCGACAATGCCGCGTGGGACCGCATCGCCGATTTCCTGTCGCAAAGCGACTTCTACCGCTATGACCACCGCATCATCTTCGAACACATCGGCAAGCTGATCGCGGCGACGCGTCCGGCCGACGTGATCACGGTCTATGAGGCGCTGGGTACCGCGGGCAAGGCGGAAGAGGTCGGCGGACTCGCTTACCTGAATGCGCTGGCGCAGAACACGCCGAGCGCGGCGAATATCCGGCGTTATGCGGAAATCGTGCGTGATCGCGCGGTCCTGCGCCGGCTGGTATCGGTCGCGGACGAAATCTCCGCCGACGCTTTCAATCCGCAGGGCAAGGAAGTTCGCCAACTGCTGGACGAAGCCGAATCGAAGGTGTTTTCGATCGCCGAGGATGGCGCGCGCGGTACGCAGGGATTCCTCGAAATCGGGCCTCTGCTCACACAGGTGGTCGAGCGGATCGACACGCTGTATCACACCGCCAATCCGAGCGATGTGACCGGCACGCCGACCGGCTTCGTCGACCTCGACCGGATGACCTCCGGCATGCACGGCGGCGAACTGATCATCGTGGCGGGTCGGCCGTCGATGGGTAAGACGGCGTTCTCGATGAATGTCGGCGAGTACGTGGCAGTTGAGTACGGTTTGCCGGTGGCGGTGTTTTCGATGGAAATGCCGGGCACCCAGCTCACGATGCGTATGCTCGGCTCGGTTGGCCGGCTCGACCAGCATCGGATGCGTACAGGGCGTCTCACCGACGAGGATTGGCCGAAACTGACGCACGCGGTGCAGAAGATGAGCGAAGCGCAAATCTTCATCGACGAAACCGGCGGTCTGAACCCGATGGAACTACGCTCGCGGGCGCGCCGGCTGTCACGCCAGTGCGGCAAGCTGGGTTTGATCATCATCGACTACTTGCAGCTGATGAGCGGTTCATCGTCGGCCGGCGAAAACCGCGCGACCGAAATTTCGGAAATTTCGCGTTCACTGAAAAGTCTCGCCAAAGAACTCGACGTGCCGGTGATTGCCCTGTCGCAGTTGAACCGCGGTCTGGAACAGCGCCCGAACAAGCGTCCAATCATGTCGGATTTGCGTGAATCGGGCGCCATCGAGCAGGATGCCGACGTGATCCTGTTCATCTATCGCGACGAGGTCTACAACCCGGACAGCCCGGATAAGGGCACGGCGGAAATTATCATCGGCAAACAGCGTAACGGTCCGATTGGTCCAGTTCGGCTCACGTTCCACGGCCAATACACGAAGTTCGATAACTTTGCTGGCGCGCAAAACTTCTACGCCGAGTAAAGAGGAATCTGCCGCTGCTGTTGTAACGACGTTTTCAAAGGTGCGACCGTATCCCGGGGACGGTACAATATTGCGGTTTTATGTCAGTCGCAATGTGACCAATTCCCGGGATTCCAATGTTCGGTCGATTCATGCCCACCGAGGGCAAGTTCTTTGAAATCTTCAACCAGCACGCAAATTGCATTGTTTCGGCGAGCCACGAACTCGAGCTGCTGATCGACAACCTGCAAGACGCCGAGGTCCATAAGCAAAACGTGCAGAAGGCCGAAAAGGCTGCAGACAAGCTCACGCACGAAACCATTGACCTGCTGCACAAGACTTTCATCACGCCGCTCGACCGCGACGAAATCCACAAGTTGATCACCACGATGGACGACATCCTCGACCTGATGGAGGACGTTGCCACCGCGATTTCGCTCTATGACGTGCAGGCGGTGACCTCTGAGGCCAGCCAGTTGGCGCATATCTGCACAGCGACCGCCGAGCGCGTGCAGTTTGCGGTCAGCCTGCTGTCGGACATGAAGCAGGCAAGCCAGATCCTGAAGGCCTGCGAGGATATCGACCGTCTGGAATCCGAAGCCGACCGCGTGCTGCGCTCGGCCATATCGAAGCTCTTTCGCGAGGAAGACAACGTCAAGACGCTGATCAAGCTGAAGGCGATCTACGAACTGCTCGAAACCATCACTGACAAATGTGAGGACGTGGCGAACATTCTCGAAGGCATCGTGCTGGAAAACGCCTAATGCAATCGATACAACTCGCCATCTGGGTGGTCGTCACCCTGGTCGCCGTGTCGCTGGTGTTCGACTTCATGAACGGCTTCCACGACGCGGCGAACTCGATCGCCACCGTCGTCTCGACCGGTGTTCTCAAGCCGCAACAGGCGGTTGCTTTCGCCGCAGCGTTTAATGTCATTGCCTACTTCATTTTTCACCTGAAAGTCGCGCAGACAGTCGGCAAGGGCACGATCGATCCGGCCATCGTCGACCACTACGTGATTTTCGGCGCGCTGGTCGGCGCGATCGGCTGGAACATCGTCACGTGGCATTACGGCATTCCGTCGAGCTCCTCGCATGCGCTGATCGGCGGTTTGGTGGGCGCCGCGCTCGCCAAATCGGGCTGGCATTCGCTCAACCTGGACGGATTGATGAAGACTGTCGCGTTCATCTTTATTTCGCCGCTGCTGGGTTTTGTGCTTGGCTCGTTCTTCATGCTGGCGGTGTCGTGGATCTACTTCCGCACACCACCGAGCAAGGTTGACGGACGCTTTCGGCGCTATCAGCTGATTTCGGCCGGCATGTATAGCCTCGGGCACGGCGGTAACGACGCGCAGAAAACCATCGGCATCATCTGGATGCTGCTGATCGCGACGGGCTATGCATCGTCGCTCGCCGACGCGCCGCCGCTGTGGGTGATCGGCGGCTGCTATCTTTCGATGGGGTTGGGCACACTGTTCGGCGGCTGGCGCATTGTCCGCACGATGGGGCAGAAGATCACCAAGCTCAAGCCGGTCGGCGGTTTTTGCGCGGAATCGGGCGGTGCGATTACGTTGTTTATTGCCTCGTTCCTCGGCATTCCAGTGTCCACCACCCATACGATTACCGGCGCGATTGTCGGCGTTGGCGCTACGCAAAAACTCAGCGCGGTGCGCTGGGGCGTGGCAGGCAATATTGTCTGGGCGTGGATTCTGACCATCCCCGCGTCAGCGGCGCTCGCTGCAGCGGGCTGGTGGCTCGGCCATCGCTTGCTGTAATTCTGGTCTTGCTTCCGAGGCTGGCTGGCGCGCCCGCGCTCAAATGATCGGCGCGCTGCACCCGTCCATCGGGACGATCGCGCCTGTTACGTAGCTCGCGCGGCGGCTCGCCAGAAACAGCGCGACGTCGGCGATTTCCTCGGGTTTGGCGAAGCGCCCGAGCGGCACCTTGGCTTCACCGCGTGCCAACGCCTCCTTGGTGTCGATCCCTTGCTGACCCGCTTCCAGTTGCAATGCCTCCTCGACGCGCTCCGTCAGCGTCGCGCCGGGATTGATCGCGTTGATGCGGATGCCATAGCGCGCGTAGTAGTGCGCGAGCCCGACCGTTGCCAGCATCAGCGCCGCATTGGCAGCGCCGCCGGCGATATGGATATCGCTCGCCATCTTGCCGCCCATGCCGATGATGTTGACGATCGTTCCCGGCTCGGCGCTGGCTCCTGATTTCACCCGTTCCGCCATGCGCTTCAACACTTCCTGCTGCGGATAGATGTACGGGAAGTATTTGGCTTCCATCGTCGCCCGGAAGGCTTCGGCATTGAGCGTTTCCGGGTCGTAGCGACGGGCGGCGCCGGCGCTATTGATCAGCACGTCGATCGGACCGACCGCGGTGGTGACTTCTTCGACGATATCGGCCGCGCCGTGCGGCTCGTGCAGGTCGGCGCGCGTGAGATGCACGTGCAGACCCTCGCTCGCCAGCTGCTCGCGGGCGCGGGCGAGATTCGCCGGATCACGCGAGACGATCGCAACTTTGGCGCCTTCGGCTGCAAACGCTCGCGCGCAGGCGAGGCCGATTCCTTTGCTGCCACCTGTGACCAGCACCACTTTGTTTTTCAGTCCAAGTTCCATGGTGAGTACCTTACCTGCCCGTCTTAGGAATATCGGAGACGATAGCAGATAGCTCAATCCTGCGTGTCAGACGGGGGCGAATGACCTTTCAGGCCACCAGCTACATTTCCGGCGGCGTCCGTCAGAAATTGCCGTTGGCGAAGTGCGCGATAGGATCGTCGCTGGACTGCGTAGGGGCGGGGATAGCGCGTGACCCAGTCGAGGCCCGCATGATCTGCACACTGCCAGCGGAGCCGGTCGTGCCCACCTGTTGCTCCTGGCGAATAGCGACGGACGCGGGGGGCGGCGGTTCGAAAGCGTCGGCCGCGGCGTCGATCGGGTCTGGTGCGTGGGCGACACTCTCCGGCACGGGCGAGACCGCGCCTGCTTCACGCGCCTGCATCTGGGCGGCGCTCATTGCCGGAGGCGGCGGCTCGAACGCATCGGCAGACGCTACGGCGGGCTGGCTCATGGCTCGAGCTGAAGTGTCGGTCAGTGGTGCCTGCATCGAGGCTGCTACCCGCTGCTGAGGCTCTTGCTGCAATGGAACTGCCGCAGGCGCAGTTTCCGTATAAGCCGGTTGCCGCGGTTCCGCAAGCGGCCGCTGCTGCTGCGCAGGGACTACCATCGCACCGTCCGCACCCGCATACGAAGCCTGTGGCAGCGCCTGCGACGGCACAGGAGCAACCTTCTCCGGCGGATTCGAAGCCTGATACGTCGGCGTCTCGAACGGAGCCGGCGCATGAGTTGGCGCGGCGACCCGGCGAATGCCGTCAAACCGCTTGGCCCAATACGGATTGGTCAGATAATCGATCCGCACCGTGCCGCCCGTCGACGGCGCATTGACGAAGCGCAGTTTGCCGACGTAAATACCGACGTGCGAATGGGGGCGTCCGGTGGTGTTAAAGAAAATCAGGTCGCCCGGCGCAACGCCATCGGGCTCGATCGATTCGCCGCTCCCGCTCATATCTGCCGTGGTGCGCGGCAGATTTACCGAGGCCGCGCGTGCCACCACATACCGAACCAGGCCGCTGCAATCGAAGCCGCTATCCGGCGTGTTGCCGCCCCAGCGGTATGGAATCCCGACGAGGCCCATCGCCTCAATGGAGATTTCCTCGCGTCCGACGCTGTGATCGACGAAGTTCGGGAAACCGGGCGGGGGAGTGCGATAAGCGCCGTTGGACGCCGAAGAAGAACCGCTTGAGCTGCGCGAAATCCGCTGCGGCTCGCTGGAACAGGCGGCGAGCAGCAAAAGGATAAGCAGCGAAAACCCAAGTCGACGCATTGAGACGAGGCGAGCGTAAACACTCGCTTAAAGCGGGCGATGTCGGGATGGTAGCCCGTCCACCATGGCGTGAGCAAGCAAAGTTGATAAATTACTTGAAGTTTACGCGCTAAGTGTGGCGCCACCGGGACGTAAAAGTGGGCCCGGGCGCGCCGGACATACAAAAAAAGCCGCGCCCGGTATAACCCGGGCGCGGCTTTGGAACAACTCGAAAACCGTGCAACAGCTCGGCTTGAGCTTGGCTTAGAGGATCTCGGACGCGTAATCCGCGAGACGCGACCTCTCGCCGCGCGCCAGCGTCACGTGCCCGCTATGCGCCCAGCCCTTGAAGCGATCCACCACGTAGGTGAGCCCCGAACTGCCTTCCGTCAGATACGGCGTATCGATCTGCGCGATGTTGCCAAGGCAGATGATTTTCGTGCCCGGACCGGCGCGCGTGACCAGCGTCTTCATCTGCTTCGGCGTCAGGTTCTGGGCCTCGTCGATGATCAGATACTTGTCGACGAAAGTCCGGCCGCGCATGAAGTTCATGCTCTTGATCTTCAGGCGCGAACGGATCAGTTCCTGGGTCGCGGCACGGCCCCATTCGCCGGCAGCGTCGTCGGTCTTCTGCAGCACTTCGAGGTTGTCGTCGAATGCACCCATCCACGGCTGCATCTTTTCCTCTTCCGTACCCGGCAGAAAGCCGATGTCTTCACCGACCGGCACGGTGGCCCGTGTCACGATGATTTCGTTGTAGCGCTTGTCGTCTAGCACCTGTGCAAGCCCCGCAGCCAGTGCGACGAGCGTCTTGCCGGTACCGGCCTGGCCAAGCAGCGTGACGAAGTCGATCTCCGGATTCATCAGCAGGTTGAGCGCAAAGTTCTGCTCGCGATTGCGCGCCGTAATGCCCCACACGTTGTTCTTGTGGTGGCCGTAGTCGCGCAAGGTCTGCAGCAGGGCGGTCTTGCCGTTCAGCTCACGCACCAGCGCGTGAAATGCCGGTTCGCCGTTCTGCGGCTCCAGATACACGAACTCGTTGACCAGCATCGAGGCGCACAACGGCCCGGTCACGCGGTAATACGTGGTGCCCGTCTTGGTGTCCTGCCAGCTTTCCATGCCCTTGGCATGTTTGGTCCAGAAGTCCTGCGGCAGCGCGCGAATGCCGGAATAGAGCAGGTCCTTGTCTTCGAGGACCTGGTCGTTGAAGTAATCCTCGGCAGGCAGACCCAGCGCATGCGCCTTGATCCGCATGTTGATGTCTTTCGACACCAGCACGACCTGGCGGTCCATGCGGTCGCGCTGCAACGCGCGCACCACGCCGAGAATCTGGTTGTCCGCCTTGCCTTGCGGCAGGCCTTCGACCGGTTCGATATCCGTCAGCTTGGTCTGGAAAAACAGGCGTCCGGCGGCCTCGCGGCTGCCCAGGCGCGACAGCGAAATGCCATCCGACATATTGCCGCCGTTGGCGACCAGCGCGTCCAGCGTGCGGCTGACCTGACGCGCATTACGCGCGACTTCCGACATGCCCTTCTTGTGGTTGTCGAGTTCTTCCAACGTCATCATCGGCAGATAGACGTCGTGTTCCTCGAAACGGAACAGGCAAGTCGGATCGTGCATCAGCACGTTCGTATCGAGCACGAACAGCTTGCGGGTTTCGACCTGTTCGGCTGCGCCGCCGCGCTTCTTGGCGCTGCCGCGGGTCGCTGCGGCCGGCGTGGCCGCCGTATTGGCCGATGGCTGCTTGCCGGCGCGGGCCACCACGGGTTCCGCGGTGGCAGGTTGCTCAGGCTCGACGTGCGCGGGCTGCTGGCGGACGGCAGGCGCCGGCACCGGTTGCAGCAACGCGGCGGTTTGTTTGCTTTTCCGGCTGCGAGCGGGAGCAGCCTGTTCAGCGGCGGTATCGGCAGAAGAAGACGCAGGAACCGGCCGCAAGGTAGTAGCGGCGTTGGCGGCGCGTGCCATAGGCGTCGCGACGTTGGCTTGGCCGAAATCGGCCGACTCGGCTTGCTCCCCGTCAACCGCCTGTTTTTTGGCGGACCGGGCCGGCGTGGCTTTAGCCTTGTATTCGTCAGCCGGTAAGAGATTGCCGAGCTTGCTGGGTGCGGTAGGCAAAGGCATGGTTTCCCTCGAAATAATCGGGTCACATATCGTGCGCCGCCTGTCGCATTCTGCTGGTGTGCCAAAAGGCCCACGCAGTTTGCGCCCGGAGGCGCGCTTCGGTCTAAAAATGCCGGTTCGCCTGGTTTTCGATCGGCTCCTTGACGAGAGCGCGTGGCCTGATAAAAGAACGGCTTCGCGCAATTAAAAAAGCCGCCGCCCCGGCAAACGGGGCAAGCGGCTCGACTTCGGTCATCGCGTTGCGCCTCACAGCCTCAACGACAGAGGCGTGACAAGCGGCGCAGCCGCGGAAAGTATGGGGTGGACAGGCACTCATTGCAGCCCAATATAACGCGCCTCACAGCGCTTGTACAGCCTCCAGAATGTCATCGACGTGACCTGGTACTTTCACGCCACGCCACTCCTGGCGAAGGACGCCCTCGCTGTCGATGACAAACGTCGATCGTTCGATTCCCCGTACTTCTTTGCCATACATTTTCTTCATTTTGATGACGTTGAAGAGCGCGCAGAGCGTTTCCTCTGGATCCGAGATCAGCGGGAACGGCAGTTCGAGCTTGGCCTTGAAGTTGTCATGCGAGCGCAGACTGTCGCGCGAGACGCCGAGAATCTCTGCGCCAGCCTTCTTGAACTTCGGATACAGATCGCGGAACTGCAGACCTTCGGTCGTGCAGCCTGGCGTGTTGTCCTTCGGGTAAAAATACAGCACCACCTTTTTGCCCCGAAGACTGGACAGCGTAATCTCGCCACCGGTTGCGGGGGCGGTAAAGTCGGGGACGGGTTGGTCGACTGCGATGGGCACGAGGTTCTCCGGTTGTTATGGTCAGGCGTCAGGCTTATCTGCCGCGCCCCGGCTCACGACGGCTGCACGATCAATTCGCCGGAACGGCCAGGAATTTCACCCCAGGTGACAGGGTACGATGGCAGCGTACTGCGGTCCAGCGCGGCATGATAGTCGCCCATCGTGGCGAACGTGTGGCCTTGAGCGCGCCAGCCGTCCAGCAGTTGTTCGAACACCGGCGCGAGCTTTTGTCCTTCGAGCTCGGCGTGCAGCGTGTACACCTGGTCGTGCGGATTGTTCTCGGTGCGCTTCAACATCCACGCGGCAACGTTGTCCAGGTCGACACCGTCGACGCCCAGCACTTCGTCGAGCGTGGGCAGCGTGGTGGGCATCTGTACGTGCGAGAGGGTCTTGCCGTCTACTACGGGGAAATACGGCGAATGACCGCGCCCGTCGGACGCATACTGCATGCCCCACGCGTCGATCTGCTCGAACGCGTGGCCATTCATCTGCCAGCCGGCGGCGCCGTGCGTGACGGGCGGCGTGCCGAAAATTTCGATGAAACGGTTGTGACTCGCCTGCATCTGCGCGACGGTCCAGTCGCGAGCCCGCGTGCGCACGTTGTCCTGCCAGTAGACGTGGTCCCACGTGTGAATGCCGCACTCGAAGCCGGCCTCATGGATCGCACGCATGTCCGACGCGGCCCGCGCGCCGATATCCGGCCCGGGCAGCAGCACGCCGTACATCAATTGCTTGATACCGTAATGCTCGACTACCGAAGTGCGCGATACCTTCTGTAGAAAACCCGGCCGCAGCACGCGGCGCATCGCCCAACCGGTGTGGTCGGGCCCGAGGCTGAACAGGAAGGTGGCGCGCGCCTTGAAACGGTCGAAGATGCGGGCGAGGTTCGGCACGCCTTCGCGAGTACCGCGCAGCGTGTCGACGTCGATCTTCAGGACGATACGAGCCAAGGATCAGCCCTTAATTATTGCTGTTCGACAAGAGCGCGTGCTTCCGCGACGTGGCCGCGATACGCTTCGAAAATCTTGCGCAGCGCTTCGTCGAAGGTCGACTTCGGCGCCCAGTGAAGCTCCTGCATCGTGTTGTCGATCTTCGGCACGCGGTTCTGCACGTCCTGATAGCCCGCGCCGTAGTAAGCGCCGGACGAGGTTTCGACCAGTTGCACCTGCTTGGCCGTTTCCGCGTATTCCGGGAATTCGGCGGCGAGCGCCAGCATCTTGTGCGCGAGCTCGCGCACCGAGAAGTTGTTGGTCGGGTTGCCGATGTTATAGATCTTGCCGGTGGCGATGCCGTCCTTGTTCTCGATGATTTTCATCAACGCGCCGATGCCGTCATCGATATCCGTGAAGGCACGCTTTTGCGCGCCGCCGTCGACGAGGCTGATGTTCTCGCCACGCACGATATGGCCGAGGAACTGCGTGACCACGCGCGAGCTGCCTTCCTTCGGCGTGTAGATCGAATCCAGACCTGGGCCGATCCAGTTGAACGGACGAAACAGCGTGAAGTTGAGGCCCTCCATGCCGTAGCCCCAGATCACGCGGTCCATCAACTGCTTCGAGCACGCGTAGATCCAGCGCGGCTTGTTGATCGGGCCGTACGTCAGTTGCGATTCTTCCGGGTCGAACTGCTCGTCCGTGCACATGCCGTACACCTCGGAGGTGGACGGAAACACGAGGTGCTTGCCGTACTTCACAGCCGAACGCACGATGGGCAGGTTCGCCTCGAAGTCGAGCTCGAACACGCGCAGCGGTTGCTTAACGTAAGTGGCCGGCGTGGCGATCGCAACGAGCGGCAGGATCACGTCGCACTTCTTCACGTGATACTCGACCCACTCCTTGTTGATCGTGATATCGCCTTCGAAGAAATGCATCCGCTCGTGATTGATGAGATCACCAAGGCGTTCGGTCTGCATGTCCATGCCGAACACTTCCCAGTCGGTCGTTTCGAGAATGCGCTTGGACAGGTGATGGCCGATGAAGCCGTTGACACCCAGAATCAGGACTTTTTTCATTGATGACGGGAAGATTGAATGAGCTGGGAGAATTCGGCAGGGGAGACGACGGGCTCTTGGCCTTCGTGCTGGCGCCGCAATTCGTGGATGGCGATGGCGCGGCCATCGCCGCACACCGCGAAAAACGCATTATCGCTTACGTGGAGGCCGGGGGGCAAATCTGAGCGAAGCGCGCCGGGACGGGCAAGACGCGCCCGCGCGACGATGAAGCGCTGGCCGTCGATCTCGGTGAACGCGCCGGGATAGGGCGGCGCCACGGCGCGAATCAGGTTGTAGACATCCTGAGCCGGCTGGGTCCAGTCGATCCGGCCGTCTTCGGGCTTGCGCCCGCCGAAGTAGCTGCCATGCGCCAGATCGTTCGGCAGATGCGGCGCTTCGCCTGCGAGCAGCGCCGGCAGCACGCGCCAGAGCGTCTGCTCGGCGGCCACCGTGACCTTATCGAACACCTGCGCGGCGGTATCGTCCGGCAGGATCGGCACCGGCGTTTGCGCGATGATCGCGCCTGCATCAGGTTTGGCGGCCATTTCGTGCAGCGTGGCGCCGGTTTCGGCTTCGCCCTTTAGCACGGCCCAGTTGGTCGGCACGCGGCCACGGTACTTGGGCAGCAGCGAGCCGTGCATGTTGTAGGCGCCGCGCGTGGCCAGCGCGAGCAGGTCGACCGGCAGCATGTGGCGGTAGTAGAACGAGAAAACGAAGTCGGGCCGCGCGGCGCTCACCGCGGCGCGCAGCTCCTCGCTCTTCGGATCGGCCGGCGTCACCGTGGGAATCCCATAGCTCGCCGCCACCGAAGCAACGCTGCCGAACCAGATGTTCTCGGTCGGGCTGTCCTCGTGGGTGACCACCAGCGCCACCTCCACGCCGCGCGCCAGCAGCACTTGCAGGCAGCGCACGCCGACGTTGTGATACGCGAAAACTACCGCGCGTGGCTTCATGAATTCGGTCCCTGATCGATGAGCGGCGCGGCCTGAACGGCCTGCACCAGCGCCTGGCGGGGCGCCTCGGCGACGGCGGCGCCGTCGCGCTGTTCGAGAATCGTTTGCACCAGATAACGGGGGCGGGCGCGCACCTGCTGGTAGATCCGGCCAATGTACTCGCCGAGCAGCCCAAGCGCGAAGATGATCACGCCGAGCAGGAAGAACGTGATAGCAAACAGCGTGAACACACCTTGCACTTCCGCGCCGATGATGAAGCGGCGAATCAGCAGTAGAACGAACAGGCCAGCAGAGCCAAGCGAGAGGATCACCCCGATGAACGACAGCCACTGCAGCGGCACCACCGAGAAGCCGGTGACGAGGTCGAAGTTCAGACGAATCAGCGAGTACAGCGAATACTTCGATTCGCCCGCAAAGCGCTCTTCGTGGGCGACTTCGATTTCCACCGGATTCTGAGCGAACGTGTAAGCGAGCGCCGGAATGAACGTGTTGATTTCACCGCAGCGGTTGATCGTGTCGATGATGTGCCGGCTGTAAGCGCGCAGCATGCAGCCCTGATCTGTCATCTTGATCCGGGTGATGCGTTCGCGCAGACGGTTCATCGCCCGCGAGGCCTTGCGGCGCCACAGGCTGTCCTGACGCTGCAGGCGAATCGTGCCCACGTAGTCGTAGCCTTCGCGCATCTTCGTGACCAGCTTGGCGATTTCTTCGGGCGGGTTCTGCAAGTCGGCGTCGAGCGTGATGATGATCTCGCCGCGCGCCTGCTCGAAGCCGGCGAGAATCGCCATATGCTGGCCGTAGTTGCCGTTCAGAAGGATCACGCGGGTCGTGTCCGGCCGGTTGCGGAACTGGTCGGCCAGCAACGCCGGGGATTTGTCGCGGCTGCCGTCGTTGATGAAGATCACTTCATAGCGGGTGCCGAGGGCGTCGAGCGCCGGATACAGGCGCGCGAACAACGCGGCCAGTCCGGCTTCCTCGTTGTACACCGGAATGATGATCGAAACTTCCGGCGTATCAGACATCGGGGAGCGATGTTCCGTTTGACTCATTTCCGCTTATTTTCCGTATTGTTCGCAAATTTCGTTGACCGCCTGGCAGACCCGCGCCACGTCGCCTTCGTTCATCAGCGTGAATAGCGGCAGCGTGACCGTGGTGGCGCCGAAGCGCTCTGCATGCGGGAACATGCCTTCCTTGAAACCGCGCGCGCGATACAGCGTGAACAGGTGGATGGCCGGATAGTGCACGCCCGAGCCGATGCCGCGCTCCTTCAACTGGCCCATGAAACCGGCGCGGTCGATGGACAGCTTCTCGAGCGGCAGCGTGATCTGGAACATGTGCCAGTTGCTGTTATCGAAGTCAGCAAACGGCAGACCTATGCCCAGTTTGACCGCTGCGCCGCCTTCAAGACCCGCGAAGTAGGCCCGCACTAGCTTCTTGCGCTGCGCAAGGAAGCGCTCCAGATGCGGCAACTGGCCGAGGCCGACGCGCGCCGCCACATCCGTCAGATTGTATTTGCCGCCGAGCACGTCGCAGTCCATGCCGTCGAACCCAGTACGGGTGACGCCTTGCAAGCGGTATTTCTGGGCGAGGATGGCCTCTTCCTCGTTGTTCAGCACCAGCGCGCCGCCTTCGATCGAAGTCAGGTTCTTGTTGGCATGGAAGCTGAACGACACCATGTCGCCAAGCTTGCCGATACGCTCGCCTTTCCACGTCGCGCCGAACGCCTGCGCCGCGTCTTCGACCACACGCAGCTTGTGGGCGCGGGCGATCTCATAGAGGCGGTCCATGTCGACCGGCAGACCCGACAGATACACCGGGATGATCGCCTTGGTGCGCGGCGTGATGGCCTTCTCGAGCAGATCCAGATCGATGTTGCGGGTCTTTGGATCGATGTCGACGAACACCGGCGTCGCACCGGTTTCGTAGATCACGTTGCTGGTGGAGACCCACGAGGCGGGCGTGGTGATGACTTCGTCGCCTTCGCCCACACCGGCGATGCGCAGGCCGATCTCGAGCGTGGCCGTGCCGGAGTTGAAGGTGCGCACGGGACGGCCGCCGCAGAACTCCGACAACGCGGCTTCGAATGCCTGGTTCTGCGGGCCGGTGGTGATCCAGCCGGAGCGCAACACCTCGGCTACGCCCTGGATGGTCTCTTCATCGATTTCCGGACGGACAAACGGCAAAAACGGGACTGATGACTGGCTCATGAATGCTTCGCTCGATAGAAATAGGGCGGCAACCAACAACAACGACGTCCGGCAAGGATACTTCGGCAATCCGGGGCGCGGTCAGCGGGTATAACGCCGCCTGCGCGGGGTGCTTACCACCTCTTACATCCCCGCTTGCCACGCAAGCCCTCAACGGTAACAAACTGCTTGCGGCAACTGGCAAAAACCGGCTCACACCGGGCCAAAGTCCGACGGCGCCTAGCTTCGCGCCAGTACGACGACGCCAATCAGAATGATGCCGATACCGACGAGCCGCTGAACCGACAGCACCTCGCCGAACAGATACCAGGCGGCGAAGGCGTTGACGACGTACCCGAGCGAGAGCATCGGATAGGCGATCGACACATCCACTCGCGACAGTCCGACCACCCACACCGCGACGCTGATCACATAGCAACCGAGGCCGCCGATGATCGGCAACTGGGTCGCCAGCTTGAAGCCAATGGGCAGGATGTTCGCACGGGTGAATTCGAAGTGTCCAACGGCATTCGTGCCGGCCTTCAACAGGAGCTGGGCGCAGGCGTTCAGCGTGACGCCTGCAAGAATGCAAAAGAGCGAAATCGGGTTCATCAAGGGTTCAGGTCCTGATATGGGGTCATTGCTGCGGGTTTGCTAGAGCGGGGGTCGCCGCGCCGGGCGCTGCGGCGCTGGCGTTGCCCACGTCGCCGGCCACGGGCTTTTCGACGATCACGCGGCGCGGGTCGCTGGCGACGACCTGCATCGGCACATGCTGGGCCAGCAGCTTCTGGTAACGGTCCGGCGGAATCAGCGCGAGGGCGTAGCGGTCCGCGTCCCAGCGCTTGATCCACTCGTCGACCGTCGGGACCCACTTCTGCGGTTCGACGGACACGCCGAACGCCAGTTCATCCGGATGTTCGACCATGATCATCGTGTGGTTGACATAGAACGGCAAGGTGTGATCGAGCACGCCGACCGAGTAGAACGGCGTGTCGGGCGGCTGCTTGGCGATGGCAGCCTTGATGGCGGGGGCAAGCGGAGCGCCCGAGCTGAGACGCCCGAACACGTCATGCCCGGTGCCGGCAATGGTGCCCATCAGCAGCCACGCCGCGCCGAACGTTGCCGTGGCGCCGAGAATGCCGGCGCGGCTGTGGCGGTTCAGCCACAGCGCGGCGAGCGTCAGGGCAAACGCGACGCCGAGAGCGGCCAGCACCCAGACGCGGTAGGCGATGTACAGCTCGGTCGGGTTGCGGTCGTCGCCGAGGCGGCTCATGAATAGCGCGCCCACGGCAGCGATCACCAGAAACACCGCGTAGCCGGCCAGATGGCGGCGCAGCATGGCCGGGCTCACCAGCGGCAGGTACATGCCGATCACGAGCGCGAGCGCCGGGGCGATCGGCAGCGTGTAGGACAGCAGCTTCGAATGCGACGCGCTGAAGAACAGGAAGATGAATACCGTCCACACCAGCAGCATGGCGACCGGCGAGAAGCCGTTCGGCTGGCGCGGCAGGCGCAGCGCGTGGCGGATGCTCTGCACGCTCACGGAGAGCCAGGGCAGGAAACCCACCAGGATCACCGGCACGAAGTAATAGAACGCACCAGGGCGGTTCTGCTCGGGCGTCAGATAGCGCTTGAACTGCTGGACGATGAAGAAGAAGTTCAGGAATTCAGGATTGCGTTGCTGCACCAGCACGAACCACGGCGTGACGATCGCGAAGAACAGGATCAGGCCGCCGATCAGATGCAGGCGCTTCCAGACGGCCCAGTCGCGGGCGATCAGCGTGTACAGCACCAGCACCGCGCCCGGCAGGATCACGCCGACGAGGCCCTTGGAGAGCACCGAGAGCGCCATCGACGCCCAGCAGATCCACATCCACAGCCGCACCTGGCCGGTGGGCAGGTTGGGGCGCTGCGCGAGCAGCAGCGCGCAGAGGGTTAGCTCCATCCAGAACGACAGGCCCATGTCCAGCGTGTTGAAGTGGCCCATCAGGTTCCAGTACGGCGAGGTCGCGAGCACGATGGCCGCGAACACGCCGGTGGCGGCATTGAAGACGCGCGCGCCGGTGAAACCGATCAGCAGGACGCCCGCGAAGCCGGTCAAGGCCGTATAAAACCGCGCCTGCCATTCGCCGATGCCGAACCACGCGAAGGTCAGCGCATTCGCCCAGGTTTGCAGCGGCGGCTTCTCGAAGTACTTGTAGCCGTTGTAACGCGGCGTGATCCAGTCGCCGGTCAGGAACATCTCGCGCGCCATTTCGGCGTAGCGGCCTTCGTCGCTCGGCAGCAGGTGGCGCCAGCCGAGCGGCACGAACCAGATGAGGGCAAGTGCCAGCACCAGCAGCAGGATAGTGGTGCGCTTGAGCGGTAGCCGGGACGGCATATCGTTCATGGATGATCAGCCTGTTCTTTTGCGATGCCGCATGGGCGGCGTTTCGGTATTGTTAGGGGAGACGCCGGGGTGCGCAGGGCCGGCCGCCGACAGCTGTCGCGCAGTTCATGCGCAAGTGACGCGCAGTTGACGATCACGACGGCCACGGCCTGGGGTGCGCCGCGCCGGCTAGGCTTCGATCAGCAAGGCGGCCGCGACCTTGCGGCCCTCGGCCATCAGAATGTTGTAGGTGCGGCAGGCGGCCTTGAAGTCCATCGTCTCGACGCCGATCCGGTGTGCCGCGAGCGCTGCGGTCAGCCGCGGATGGGGAAAACGCAGCCGTTCGCCGCTGCCGAAGATCACCACTTCGGGCGCCGGTTCGATCAGCATGGCGAAATGTTCCGGGCTCAGGGCCTCGAAAGAAGCCACCGGCCAGGCGATGACGGGGCTTTCCGGCATCACGAGGATGCTGCCCACATGGCGCTCGAGGTTGATTTCGACATAGCCGGCGCCGTAACCGGTCACGGTGTTCAGGGCGCCGCTCGAATCCTGGTGTAATTTCAAATTGGTTTTCCGAAGTCGTTCGTTCCGCGGCAAAAAAGCGTCGCGCAATGGACACGAAGGGGCCGAAAGGGCTTCTGCATGCACTTGGTGCATTGCGGAAGTCGGCCAAAATCCGCTAAATTATAACTTTTTAGCCGCCCAGCGGCGCCCCCCGCTTCGCGTGCCGCCATAAGCCGCGCCCGAAGCAGCTGCTGGACCCCGGTCGACGTGCCGGGTCAGGCTTGGTCAAACAGCTTATCAGACGCTCTCTTAAGGTTCGCTGAGTGATCCTTCGAGGGTGTCGATGGTTTCCTAAGCACCCGGCGCAACCCGCCGCAGGCGCCAATCAGACAAGTCCGCGGGAGCGCGCAAGAATCGCCGCTTCGCATTCAGACGCCCGATAGCCCACAGCCCGTGTATTGCGGGCCACCCCGACAGGCCCGCGAGGCCCGTTAATTACCCAGGATGAAGTGCCCGCCGTGAAACCGATTCTTAAATCCAACAAGCTGTTGAACGTCTGCTACGACATCCGCGGGCCCGTCCTCGAACATGCAAAACGGCTCGAAGAAGAAGGCCACCGCATCATCAAGCTGAACATCGGCAATCTCGCGCCGTTCGGTTTCGATGCGCCCGACGAAATAATCCAGGACATGATCCTGAATCTGCCGGGCTCGTCAGGCTATTCCGACTCGAAAGGTGTGTTTGCCGCACGCAAGGCGATCATGCATTACACCCAGCAAAAGGGCGTGCATGGCGTCGAGCTGGACGATATCTACATCGGCAACGGCGCGTCGGAGCTGATCGTGATGGCCATGCAGGGGCTGCTCAATGACGGCGACGAAGTGCTGCTGCCAGCGCCCGACTATCCGTTGTGGACCGCGGGCGTCAGCCTGTCGGGCGGCACGCCGGTGCATTACATCTGCGACGAATCGAACGGCTGGATGCCCGATCTGGACGATATCCGCGCCAGGATTACGCCCAACACGCGCGCGCTCGTCGTCATCAACCCGAACAACCCGACCGGCGCGCTGTACTCGGACGAACTGCTGCTCGGTCTGATCGAGATTGCCCGCAAGCACGGTCTCGTAATCTTTGCCGACGAGGTCTACGACAAGATCGTCTATGACGGCAAGCAGCACACGTCGATGGCGGCGCTTTCCGAAGACGTGCTGACGGTGACTTTCAACAGCCTCTCGAAGAGCTATCGTTCGTGCGGCTACCGCGCCGGCTGGATGTTTATCTCGGGTCTGGCCGGCGACAACCGCCGTCATGCCAAAGATTATTTCGAGGGCCTCGGCATTCTCGCGTCGATGCGCCTGTGCCCGAACGTGCCCGGCCAGTATGCGATCCAGACCGCGCTTGGCGGCTACCAGAGCATCAACGACCTGATCGTGCCGAGTGGCCGTCTGTACAAACAGCGTCAACTCGCGTATGACATGCTGACGGCGATTCCCGGCGTGAGCTGCGTGAAGCCGGATGCGGCGCTGTATATGTTTCCGCGCCTCGACCCGAAGATGTATCCGATCGAAGACGACCAGCAGTTCATCCTCGAGCTGCTGCTGGCCGAACGGGTGCTGCTCGTGCAGGGTACGGGCTTCAACTGGAAGACCCCGGACCACTTCCGTGTCGTGTTTTTGCCGAATGTCGACGACCTGGCGGATTCGATCAACCGGATCGCCCGCTTCCTCGACAGCTACCGCAAACGTCACACGGTTTAACGCGCCGGCCACGAACCACGGCACTTCACGGCGCAACAGACCCGGACAACCGTTTCCCTTAATCCTTACTCGAAAACACACGCTGCATGGAACCGATCAAAGTTGGACTGCTGGGCTTCGGCACGGTAGGCAGCGGCACCTTCACGGTACTGCGCCGCAACCAGGAAGAAATCAAACGACGCGCCGGGCGGGGCATCGAGATTGCGCGCATTGCCGTGCGCAATCCGGCCAAGGCCACGGCGGCGCTCGGCACCGAAGCTGGCACGGTTGAGATCACCGATAACTTCTCCGCAGTGGTCGACGATCCGTCCATCGACATCGTCGCGGAAATGATCGGCGGCACGGGCATTGCGCGCGAGCTGGTGCTGCGCGCCATCGCCAACCGCAAGCATGTGGTGACGGCCAACAAGGCGCTGCTCGCCGTGCACGGCACCGAGATCTTCGAAGCGGCGCATGCCAACGGCGTGATGGTGGCGTTCGAAGCGGCCGTGGCCGGCGGCATTCCGATCATCAAGGCGCTGCGCGAAGGGCTGACGGCGAACCGGATCCAGTACATCGCCGGCATCATCAACGGCACGACGAACTACATCCTGTCCGAGATGCGCGACCGCGGGCTCGACTTCGCGACCGCGCTGAAGGCCGCGCAGGAACTGGGCTACGCCGAAACCGATCCGACCTTTGACATCGAAGGCGTCGACGCCGCGCACAAGGCCACCATCATGAGCGCGATCGCGTTCGGCGTGCCGGTGCAGTTCGACAAGGCTTACGTCGAAGGCATCAGCAAGCTGGCTGCGATCGACATCAAATACGCGGAAGAGCTGGGCTACCGTATCAAGCTCTTGGGCATCGCGCGCCGCACCGATAAGGGCATCGAACTGCGCGTGCATCCGACGCTGATTCCCGAGAAACGCCTGCTGGCGAATGTGGAAGGCGCGATGAACGCGGTGGTCGTGCATGGCGACGCGGTCGGCACCACGCTGTACTACGGTAAGGGCGCTGGCGCCGAACCGACGGCATCGGCCGTGGTCGCGGATCTGGTGGACGTGACACGTCTGCATACAGCGGACCCGGAGCATCGCGTGCCGCACCTGGCGTTCCAGCCGGACAGCCTGTCGAACACGCCGATCCTGCCGATCGACGAAGTGACGAGCAGCTATTACCTGCGTCTGCGGGTGGCGGACGTGACTGGCGTGCTCGCCGATATCACGCGCATCCTCGCGGACACGGGCATCTCGATCGACGCGCTGCTGCAGAAGGAATCGGAGCAGGTCGACGCCAACGGCAAGGGCGAGACCGACATCATCCTGATCACGCACGAAACGGTTGAAAAGCACGTCAACGCGGCGATCAGGAACATCGAGGCGCTGACGACCGTTGTGTCGCGGGTGACCAAGCTGCGCATGGAAGCGCTGAACTAGGCCAGAGACTGATATGAACTACCTTTCCACGCGCGGCGCCGGAGCCGGCGAGCGCCACACGTTTTCCGAGATCCTGCTGGGCGGTCTCGCCAAGGATGGCGGCCTGTACTTGCCTGCGGAATATCCGCGGGTCTCGGCCGATGAACTCGCTCGCTGGCGCTCGCTGCCGTACGCGGATCTCGCGTTCGAGATCCTGTCGAAATTCAGCGACGACATTCCCGCTGACGATCTACGCACGCTCACGCGCCGTACTTACACGGCCGCGACGTACTGCAATGTGCGCGACGATGAAGGCGCTGCACAGATCACGCCGCTGAAAACGCTGGGCGTCGAGAACGGCGCGCCGCTGTCGCTGCTGGAGCTCTCCAACGGTCCGACGCTCGCGTTCAAGGACATGGCGATGCAGTTGATCGGCAACCTGTTCGAATACGCGCTGGAGAAGAATGGCGAGACGCTGAACATTCTCGGCGCCACTTCGGGCGACACCGGCAGCGCCGCCGAATACGCGATGCGCGGCAAGAAGGGCATCCGCGTCTTCATGTTGTCGCCGCATCAGAAGATGAGCGCGTTCCAGACGGCGCAGATGTACAGCCTGCAGGATCCGAACATTTTCAACCTCGCCGTGGAAGGCAATTTCGACGACTGCCAGGACATCGTCAAGGCCGTCTCGAACGATCACGCGTTCAAGGCGAAGTACAAGATCGGCACGGTCAATTCGATCAACTGGGCGCGTGTGGTGGCTCAGGTCGTGTACTACTTCAAGGGCTATTTCGCCGCGACGAAGTCGAACGACGAGCGGGTTTCGTTCACTGTGCCGTCGGGCAATTTCGGCAACGTCTGCGCTGGCCATATCGCGCGGATGATGGGCTTGCCCATTGAGAAGCTGGTGGTCGCGACCAACGAGAACGACGTCCTCGACGAGTTCTTCCGTACCGGCATCTACCGCGTGCGCAAGGCGGCCGAAACGTATCACACCAGCAGCCCGAGTATGGACATCTCGAAGGCGTCGAATTTCGAGCGCTTCGTGTTCGACCTGCTGGGGCGCGATCCGGCGCGCGTGCTGCAACTGTTCCGTGACGTCGAAGAGAAGGGCGGTTTCGATCTGGCGGCGAGCGGCGATTTCGCGCGGGTGCAGGAGTTCGGCTTCGTGTCGGGCCGCAGCAGCCATGCGGACCGCGTGGAGGCGATCCGCGATGTGTTCGAACGCTACGACACGATGATCGACACCCATACGGCCGATGGCCTGAAGGTGGCGCGCGAGCATCTGCAGCCGGGCATCCCGATGATCGTGCTGGAGACGGCACAACCGATCAAGTTCGGCGAGACGATCCGCGAAGCGCTGCTGCGCGAGCCGGAGCGGCCGGCGGCGTTTTCGGGGCTCGAATCGCTGCCGCAGCGTTTTGAAGTGCTGCCGGCGGATGTGCAGCGCGTGAAGGACTTTGTGGTCGCGCATACGGGCGTCTGAGGGGCGCTTTGGGGCGGGGCTTGTGGGGTGCTTTGGGGCCACGCGGCCCACCTGCAGTGCGCCATGTTATGACGCACTGTTGTCTCCCCGTCGGTTCCCGCAGACCGCTACAATATTCCTTTCGGTTCTGCGCGCCTTCCCCTCGATGTCCACGCCCACCTCTCCCACGTCCTCCGCGCCTCGCGCCCCGATGCTGTCCACCTCCGACGCCCTCGCGACGCTGCTGGGCGCCGCTAGCGCCGTTGCCGGCGCAGAAACGCTGCCCACGTTCGATGCGCTAAACCGCGTGCTCGCCGCCGACGTGGTTTCGCCGCTCGACGTGCCGCCGATGAACACCAGCGCGATGGACGGTTACGCGGTGCGCATCGCCGATCTGACCCAGGGCGAGCGCCGTCTGCCGGTCTCGCAGCGCATTCCGGCGGGTCACTCGCCACAGCCGCTTGCGGCCGGCACGGCGGCGCGCATTTTCACCGGCGCAACGGTGCCGCCCGGTGCCGATGCGATCGTCATCCAGGAGCAGACCGAAGCTGCGGGCGACACGGTGACGATCCTCCATCTGCCGAAGGTGGGCGAATGGATCACGGCGCAGGGTGCGGACATCCGCAGCGGTTCGGTGATCCTGCCAGCCGGTACGCGTCTGACCCCGCAGGCCTTGGGACTGGCCGCATCGGTCGGCTGTGCGGAGCTTTCCGTGATGCGACGCGTCAAGGTCGCGGTGTTCTTCACCGGCGACGAACTGACCATGCCTGGCGAGCCGCTCAAACCTGGCGCCATCTATAACTCGAATCGCTACACGCTGCGCGGGCTGCTCGAAAAGCTCGGCTGCGAAGTGACCGACTACGGCATCGTGCCCGACCAGCTCGATGCGACTCGGGCAACCCTGCGCGAAGCGGCCCAGGGGCACGACCTGATTCTGACCAGCGGCGGGGTCTCTGTCGGCGAGGAAGACCACGTGAAGCCCGCTGTCGAGGCGGAAGGGCGGCTCTCGATGTGGCAGATCGCCATGAAGCCCGGCAAGCCGTTGGCGTTCGGCGCGGTGCGGCGCGCGAAGGGCGAAACGTTCTTCATCGGCTTGCCCGGCAATCCGGTGTCGACTTTCGTCACCTTCCTGCTGTTCGTGCGGCCGTTCGTACTGCGCCTGTCTGGCGTGCGCGTCGTGACGCCGCGGGCGCTTTCGCTGCGCGCCGACTTTACACAGTCCAAAGCCGACCGGCGCAACGAATTTCTGCGCGCGCGGATCAACCCCGCGGGCGGCCTCGATCTGTTCCCGAACCAGAGTTCGGCGGTGCTGACTTCCACGGTGTGGGGCGACGGCCTGATCGACAATCCGCCCAATCACGTCATCAGCGCCGGCGAGACCGTGCACTTCATTCCTTTTTCCGAACTGTTGAACTGACGCCGGCACCGGCCGGCGGCGACCCCGATGAAGATCGATCTGAAATATTTTGCCAGCGTGCGCGAAGCGCTCGGTACCGCCGACGAATCGGTGGATGTGCCCGACGGCATTGCCACGGTAGGCGACGTGCGGGCGTGGTTGCGCGTGCGCGGTGGCATCTGGGCGGACACGCTCGCCGAGGGCCGCGCGTTGCGCATGGCCTGCAACCACGTGATGACCGACGCCGGCACCCGGATTACCGAGGGCTGCGAGGTAGCGTTCTTTCCGCCCGTGACGGGCGGCTGAGGGAGAGGCGATGACGGTTCGCGTCCAGACAGAAGACTTCGACCTCAGCACCGAGGTGGCCGCCTTGCGCGCGCAAAATCCGAAGATCGGCGCGGTGGCCTGCTTCGTCGGAACAGTGCGCGATCTGAACGACGGCAGCGCGGTCGAAACGATGGAGCTCGAGCACTATCCAGGCATGACGGAAAAATCGCTGGCGGCGATCGTCGAGGCGGCGCGCGGGCGCTGGCCGGGTATCGAGGTGCTGATCGTCCACCGGGTGGGCAAGCTGGTTCCGCTCGACCAGATCGTGCTGGTGGCGACCACCGCAGCGCATCGCGGCGATGCGTTCGCGTCTTGCGAATTTGTGATGGACTATCTGAAGACCGAGGCGCCGTTCTGGAAGAAGGAAAAGACCGATCAGGGCGAGCGCTGGGTCGACGCCCGCGTCACCGATGACGCCGCACTTGCGCGCTGGGGCCGCGGCCCGGTTAATACGAAGTCCGAATGACGCGTCTCGCGGCGCGTCCGCTGGCGTCGCTCGCTTTCGGGCCTGGTGCCGGTTCTCTCTAGTCTTCAGTCGCCGCTCTAGCGCCGATGATCTTCGCTGGATTCAGTCTTCAGTCGCCGCTCGAGCGCCCGATGATCTTCGCCGGAAACGGCTCGCTACGCGCGCTTGTCTGTGGCGTTACCGCAGCATCCGCGTGCTCTTTGCCCTCGCGCCTGCGCGGGGCAACCCGCTCTAGCAACGCCTGTTGCTCGGCAGGAATCGTGTAGTCCCATCCGAAACGGCTCAATTGCAGGCTCTGCGCGATCCGCAACGCGGGTTCCATGAAGCGGATGGCAGCAGCGGGTTCGTAGCGCGACTCTACTGTGTCGAGAAACAGATAGAGCCAGTGGCTGAAATGCCGTGGCTCGATGCCAGGCAGCGGCTGGTGCGCCTGTTGCACATTGCCGCGGTACTGCTTCGCGCCAAGCACGAGGCTGGCCCAGAAGGTGCACATCTTCGGCAAATGCTCATCCCAGCGTCCCGCCAGTTTCTGCTCGAAAACCGGGCCGAGCAGCGGGTCCGCGCGTACCCTGTCATAAAACGCGTAGACGAGCTCGCGGATATTGGCGTCAGTGGGTTCGGCGTGGCGCGGCGCGGCGGACGCGGCGTCTAAGATTGGGTTCATGCAGTGACCACGGAAAAACCACGATGCAATGAGTAAGGCGCGAAATCCTCCCGCGTCATCGCATTAATCAGAAAAACAACGCTAGCCGCAAACGATACCATTCAGAATGACACAGTTTTACCGGCCACCGGCGCAATAACATGCGCAGCCCCCGCATGTTATTGCGAGACGTCGGGACCGGCAACCCTTGCGTCGACACGGTTTTTTCAGTGGATCGCGCTCGTCGCTCATCGTGACCTTGCCCTCGCCCTTATGAGACTGACCGACTACACGGACTACTCGCTACGCGTCATGCTGTATCTCGCGGTGCGCCGCGAAGGATTGGCGACCATCCAGGATATCTCGGATGCCTACGGCATTTCGAAAAACCATTTGATGAAGGTGGTCCAGCGACTCGGCGAACTCGGTTGGGTCGAGACCGTGCGCGGACGCAACGGCGGCTTGCGGCTTTTCGAGCATTCGGGCTCGGTGACGGTCGGCGAGCTGGTGCGGGCGACCGAGAGCGATTTTGCGCTGGTCGGCTGCTTCTCCGATGAGAAGGGGAGCCACCGGCATTGCGTGATCGAGTCTCAATGCCGGCTGAAGGGCGTGCTCGAGGTGGCGCGTCACGCCTTTCTATCCGAACTGGATAGCCATACGATTGGTGAACTGGCCGAGCCTGCGGGACCCTTGGGTGCGTTGCTCGGTATGAGGCCGATCATCCCGATCGCGTTGGCGGCCCCCGGCGACGGCGGGATCGCACCGGCCGATTGAGCAGACCAGAGCGGTTGTTCGTCTCAATTGTTAAATACTTGCTGCCGAGTGCAAAAAAGCGCTTGAAACCCGCAGAAAACGCCTCATTTTGGTGATATTCGAAAATTGGAGGTCTCTTGATGAGAGTCGACAAGCTCACCACTAAATTCCAGGAAGCGTTGGCGGATGCGCAGAGTCTGGCCGTCGGCCGTGACAATCAGTACATCGAGCCTGTCCACCTGCTCGCGGCGCTCGTCGCGCAGCAGGACGGCTCGGCGCGCTCGCTGCTATCGCGCGCTGGAGTGCATGTTCAGGCGCTGCAAACGGCCCTGAACGAGGCCATCACGCGTCTGCCGCAAGTGCAGGGCACCGATGGCAACGTCCAGATCGGCCGCGATCTGACCGGACTGCTGAATCAGGCCGATAAAGAAGCACAGAAACTCAACGACACGTTCATCGCGAGCGAAATGTTCCTGCTCGCGGTCGCCGACGACAAGGGCGAGGCAGGGCGTATCGCGCGCCAGCACGGCCTGTCGCGCAAGTCGCTCGAAGCGGCGATTGCCGCCGTGCGCGGCGGCTCGCAGGTGCATAGCCAGGACGCCGAAAGCCAGCGCGAAGCGCTGAAAAAATACACCGTCGATCTGACCGAGCGTGCGCGCGCGGGCAAGCTCGATCCAGTGATCGGCCGCGACGATGAAATTCGCCGCTCGATCCAGATCCTGCAACGCCGCACCAAGAACAACCCGGTGCTGATCGGCGAGCCGGGCGTCGGCAAGACGGCCATCGTCGAAGGTCTCGCGCAGCGTATCGTCAACGGCGAAGTGCCGGAGACGCTCAAGGGTAAGCGCGTGCTGTCGCTCGATATGGCGGCGTTGCTGGCCGGCGCCAAGTATCGCGGCGAGTTCGAAGAACGGCTGAAGGCCGTGCTGAACGATATCGCCAAGGACGAAGGGCAGACCATCGTCTTTATCGACGAAATCCACACCATGGTCGGCGCGGGCAAGGCCGAGGGTGCGATGGACGCGGGCAATATGCTCAAGCCGGCGCTTTCGCGCGGCGAGCTGCACTGCGTGGGCGCCACTACGCTCGACGAGTATCGCAAGTACATCGAAAAGGATGCGGCGCTCGAACGCCGCTTCCAGAAGGTGCTGGTCGACGAGCCTTCGGTGGAGGCGACCATCGCCATCCTCCGTGGCCTGCAGGAGAAGTACGAACTGCACCACGGCGTGGATATCACCGACCCGGCGATCGTCGCGGCGGCGGAACTGTCGCATCGCTACATCACGGACCGTTTCCTGCCGGACAAGGCCATCGACCTGATCGACGAGGCTGCCTCGAAGATCAAGATGGAAATCGATTCGAAGCCCGAAGAAATGGACCGGCTCGACCGCCGCCTGATCCAGTTGAAGATCGAGCGCGAAGCCGTCAAGAAGGAAAAGGACGAAGCCTCGCAGAAGCGCCTGCAGTTGATCGAGGAAGAAATCGAGCGGCTGAACCGCGAATATTCGGACCTCGACGAAATCTGGACCGCTGAAAAAGCCGCGGTGCAGGGCAGTGCGCAGCTGAAGGAAGATATCGAGAAGACCCGTGCGGAAATCGTTCGCCTGCAACGCGAAGGCAAGCTGGAAAAGGTCGCCGAACTGCAGTACGGCAAGTTGCCGGGACTCGAAGCGCAACTGAAGGAAGTCACGAAGGCTGAAGCGAAAGAGCAGAACAACCCGATCCGGCCGCGTTTGTTGCGCACGCAAGTGGGTGCCGAAGAAATCGCCGAAGTCGTGTCGC
>Ga0302313_10000515_pt1 | contig 34446 bp, 32 predicted proteins | sample III_Palsa_N2_2_FD_200454 | JGI IMG/M metagenome (GOLD analysis project Ga0302313, IMG submission 200454) | Peat permafrost microbial communities from Stordalen Mire near Abisko, Sweden - III_Palsa_N2_2 | ecosystem: Environmental > Terrestrial > Soil > Palsa > Peat permafrost | place: Sweden...
TATGTTGAGCACAACATAACGCGTCTTACATCAGTCTCTATCATGGCAACGCATCATTGCTGATTGAGTCGCTGGAGGTCATTCAGCAGACCTCCGCTGTCATCCTTGCCGCATTGGAACCGTCCGCGACCGAGACGATGCCCGATGCAGAACTGGCGCGGGTGGCGTAATGCAAACCATCCTTCAAATCCTCAAGATGGCCGGAGGGTGGCACCCCGGCCTCTATCTCAAGATCGACAACGTCCCGTACATGGAGCTTGTCATCGAGGCGATCGACGAGTCCGGCCCGATTGGACTCCCCGCGCTTTCCGTTGCTCACTATGGCGAACAGAACGGCGACCTCATGCGCGACCCGGAGATGTGCTTCGAGCTTGGTATGGCCGGAGTCCCGCACCTGTCCGCGTTCTATTTTCGCAACGATTATCTGGGCGTCGAGCAGTGGAGCCGTAACATCGTGCGCGGCAACTACGTGCATCTTGTGCAGCTTCACGAGGAGCACCAGCGATTCGCCAAGACATGGGACAACAACCTGCGCTTGCAGGGCTTTGTCGAGGCTTTTACGGACAAGTGCATTCGTGGCTAGTCCGCTCCCTTGGAGCGGAACGCCCAGCATGTTTCTGCTCCGCTACTGTTCATCCCTCAACCGCTCGAAAGGAGCACACCATCATGGAAACGCAGATCGTCAACGCCACCGAATACCGCAACGTAACACTCGCTTTGCTGAGTGAGTCCAAGACCAACCCGCGCCGCACCTTCGAAGAAGTTGCCTTGAAGGAACTTGCATCGTCCATCCGTACCCAGGGCGTACTCTCGCCCTTGTTGGTTCGTCCCCTCACTGAGAATGGCTTCGAGATCATCGCTGGAGCACGGCGTTACCGCGCCGCGCAGATGGCCGGGGTTCCGACCGTGCCCGTCCGCATCGTTCATCTCTCCGACGCAGCCGCGTTAGAGGCTCAATTGGTGGAGAACCTTGTCAGGTCCGAAATCCACCCGATGGAGGAGGCGCAGGGATTCCGCGCTTTGCTGGACTTGGAAGAGCCGAAGTACAGCATCGAGCAGATCGCAGCGAAGGTGGGCAAATCTCCCGTCTTCGTGGCTTCGAGGCTGAAGTTGGCCGACCTTGTACCGGCAGCGGTCGATGCGTTCTATGCCGATGAAATCGGTGTAGGCCATGCTCTGCTGTTGGCGAAGCTGCCCGCCGACCAGCAGGAAGCCGCGCTCCAAGCCTGTTTCAAAGATGTCTATAACGGCGGATCGAAGCCCGCCCGTATCCTGCTGCCCGTCCGCAACCTGCAATTCTGGATTGACAGCAATATCCTGTTAGTCCTGAAAGATGCGCCGTTCAACAAGCGCGACGCGCAGCTTGTCCCGACCGCTGGCAGTTGTGCCGATTGCCCCCAGCGGACAGGCCACAACAAGCTACTGTTCGGCGATGACCTCGGAAGACAGGGTGACCGATGCACCGACCCCAATTGCTACGCTGCCAAAGTCTCAGCGCACGTCGCGCAGACCGTTGCCGCGAAGCCGGAACTGGTTCAGATCAGCACGGCCTATGGCGCACAGAAAGATGGAAGCCCCGTATTGCCAAGGAACAGGTACACTGCGATTCGCGACGATAAGCCGAAATCGAAGGACGACGCGAAGCGGCCCGAGTTCAAGGTGTGCAAGTTCACGACCGAGGCAATCATCACCGAGGGCTCGGACGTTGGCACCATCCACAAGGTATGTGCCAATCCCACTTGCCCCGTCCATCATCCGAAGCAGCCAACCAGCCGCAACGATGAGAAGTGGAAGGCCGAGCAGGAGAAGCAGCGCAAGGAACAGGCCATCGCTAGTACGACTGGCCTCCGCGTCCTCGCCGCTGTGAGCGCCGCTGTTCCCGTTCGTCTCTTGAAGCGTGACCTGCTCTTCATTCTCGAAAAGCTGGTAAGCGTCATGGATGAGAACCGCGTCGAGATGCTGGCACGGCAGCATGGTATCCGGCAGAAGCGGGACGATGGAGGCATCGGCAAGACTCTGACTGCCTTTGTTCGTCGAGCCGATGAAGGCACCCTCTCCCGTCTGATAGTGGAAGCAAGCATCCTCTTGGCGTCTTCGCGGGCCAATCCCACCGCAATTCTCAAAGAAGCGGCCACCGCCTACAAGGTGGACACCGAAGCCATCGCCGCAAAGGTGAAGCAGGAGTTCGCAGTGAAGTACAAGGCGAAGAAGGCAGCGCAACCAGCGGCCAAGGTCGCGAAGAAAGCGGCTTAGTTGCGACAGGCAGACGGGCGGCGAACCTGCCGCCCTTTGCTTGCGTTGTATACGCCACAAAACGGCGGCAGGGAGACACCTCGACGGTTTCTCCCTGCACCCACTTCCATCTTCCTTCCGGCCTTCCGGCCGCCGGCTGCGCGGCAGAAGACGTTCCCCCTTCTGCACTTTCCCCTTTGCTGCGTCTACGCCGCCGACTGAGCAGAGACAACTTTCTCTGGACTTGCAAAGATTAGAGAAAGCTTCATGAACCGGCTTTAGCGCGGTTCTGAAGGATGGCCTGCCTATTTCCTGCCGCCCAGCGATGAAGTGGAACGAGCGCGCCCCGGAGCGTCATTCCCAATTCCGTCAGCTCATAGTCCACGCGCGGTGGGACACTCGGGAAGAGAGTGCGGGTTACGATCCCGTCCGCTTCCAACCGCTTCAGGGTCAGCGTCAGCATTCGTTGGGAGATACCGCTCACGCGCCGCTGGATTTCGTTGTAGCGCAACTGCCCTTTCGAAAGCGCGCCCACGACCAGGATGGTCCACTTGTCGCCGACGCTCATCAGAACTTCGGCAAGTCCTTTGCAGTCTGCGGGACCAAGCGCTTCCGTAGGAACAAATTTGTTCGTTTCGCTCAAGAAAGTGCCTTCTTGTGAGGATTTCGCATGCACTCCATAATAGCGCTACGAACAGGTTGTTCGTACTCGCGAACGCTGCATAAGAAATTGCGCGAGCACATGAGAGGACAAGCAAATGCAGACGACAGCTAGCACCGCCGCACACCAACCAACGCAAGCCCTGACGCGGAACTCCGCTGCCAAGGCGCTCCGGCGGAACAAGATCCTCTACTGGACTTTAACGCTGCTGATGTTCATTCCCGGCACTCTGGGAGCCTTCGCTGAAGCCTTCACCAATGGTCCGGCAAGCATTGTGAAGATCATGCTCGCGCTCGGCTTTCCGGTGTACCTGATGAAGATTTTGGGCGTATTCAAAATCTTCGGCGGCATTGCGATCCTGACGGGCACGCTGCCCCGGATGAAGGAATGGGCCTACGCGGGCTTCTCCATCGAGTTTCTAGGTGCGACGGCAGCGCACGTCATCACAGGTGACCGCGTCTACGCCTTGTTCCCACTCTCATTTTTCATCGTCCTCATAATTGCCTACCTCTTGTGGCATAAGACGGCTGCGACACCCCTGCCGTTTGAGCAGGGCGATGTGCGCGCGTAAACGCGCTCCTGACAGAACTCTAATCCGCGGCAGAAAAGGCAGCGGCACGTAAAACGCGAACGCGACAGAGAGCTAGTTTCGCTCTCAGCAAGACAGCCGAAAGGACAGAAAACATGCTGAAGCTCCTGATCGTCCAAGCAAGCCCACGTGGGGAATACTCCATCTCCCGGAATCTAGCCGCGAGGTTCGTTGCAGATTGGAAGACCGCACATCCCGAAGGAGAGGTCGTCGAACGTGATCTCGCTAAGATGAACCTGCCGTATGTGAACCTGCCCTGGCTTGGCGCGAGTCTGACCCCTATTGAAGCGCACACGCTTGAGATGAAAGAAGTGCTGGCGGTTTCGAATGAACTCGTCGACGAACTGCTCGCGGCGGACTCCATCGCAATCAGCACGCCGGTGTACAACTACAACATTCCGGCAAATTTAAAATCCTACGTTGACCATATCGTCCGCAAAGGCCGCACGCTTGGTGCCAGCGGCGAAGGTCTGGTGCACGGTAAGAAGTGCACTGTCCTGCTGGCTTCGGGCGGTGTATACACGGAAGGTTCGCCGATCCGCGATCGCGATATCGCGAGCATGTATTTGCGGCTGATCCTCAAGGTCATAGGGATCGATGATGTGACGTTTGTTGCGGCTGGCGGCAGCAAAGTCGTTGATATGGGTCAGCAATCACGTGAGGAGTTTCTTGCTCCCTTTGAAGCTTTGCTCTCCGCAGCAGCTCACGCGTAACCCGCATCAGCAAGTAGTTCCGGGAGGAGCGAGATGGAAACGAGGCTCCGGTTCCAGCACGATGTGGTCGTTGACCGCCTTCGGTAGCTGTTGCTTGCAACCAAGGTAGCATCCGTTGTTCGAGGCACATGTGGTCAAGGAGAAACTGAATCTGCCCCAGCTTCCTCCAGCCTGGTGGCAGCGACGAGCAAAGGTCCTAGCGACCTGCTAAATCAGCGTTCCACCCGATACCTCGATGCGCTGAGCGTTCACCCACCGGTTCTCCTCGGAAAGCCTGCGTACCGGCCCTCGCTCGCCGGCGGCGCGGCAGAAGGCGTTCCCCCTTCTGCACTCCCCCTTTCCTGCCTGCGGCGCTCAAGTGGCGAGAGGGTGTTGTCCGACCGAGGGAGAAACGGGTACCGATAGGATCCTCAGAGAACACGAACGATGGACCATGCTAGACCTGCCCCAGACCACCATCGACAAAGAGTTCAGTTCCAGTGATGTAGCTGCTGTCATCAGAGGCAAGGAACAAGACCGCCTTCGCGATCTCATCCGGATGGCCGGTTCGGCCGACCGGGACTGCCTTCGCTAAGTTGGTCATACGCTGCTGGCCCACCGTCGAAGTCCCTACCAACTCGCGGAATCCCTCCGTGTCAATCGACCCTGGACTGACGACGTTGACACGGATCTTGCGATCCTTGAGGTCTGTCGTCCAAGTCCGCGCGAAAGAGCGGATAGCAGCTTTGGAAGCCGCGTACACCGAATTAGATGAGAAGCCCTTGCTCCCGACTACGGAACTGGTCAGGACGACCGTCGAGCCCTCTCGCATCAGCGGTAAAGCCTTCTGCACACTGAAAAGCAAACCCTTCACGCTTGCGTTGAAGATTCGTTCAAAATGCGCTTCGTCGATCTGGCCCATGGGTGCGTATTCCGCCGTTCCTGCGTTCGCGAAGACAATATCAAGTCTTCCGAACTCCTTTGTAATTTGATTGAAGAGACGATCGAGATCGGCCATATCTGCGACGTTTCCCTGTACACCGATACATCCTTTACCGATCTTCGTCACGGCTTCTTCAACCTTGTGTTTGCGGCGCCCTGTTACGTAGATCTGCGCCCCCTCGGCTACAAAGAGCCTTGCAGTAGCAAAGCCAATTCCGCTCGTGCCGCCGGTGATCAGAGCAACTTTTCCATCGAGCTTTCCCATGCCACTCCCCTTTATGTTGTCGATCTGTCCGGCGATAGCCTTGACCCTCGCGGTATGACTACTTCTAACCCTTGGGTTTTAATGTCGATACTTCTACCGTTTCGACCTTCTCTCGCATGCCTTTGCGAAAGGGCGTCTCGTCAACTTTTACTAGAGGCTTGAGTTTCTCAGGTCTTGGTTGATCAACATGCTCTTCAATCAATTTTGTCTGCAGTGCCTCTTCAAGATCCGGGCGGTTCGTGATGTTTTCCTTCATTGTTTTCTCTCAAGGAGATCGAAAGAGCCTCCCGGGGTTGGCGTACCTTCGCAGCGAAAAGGAAGAAGTCGAACAATCAGCTTCCGAATAGAGGAGGGCAGGTGTGAGCCAGTTGGCGCATCAGCTCACTTGAACAACGCGCCAGCGCCTTCCAACCGGCACTCTTTACTTGTCGAAAGATTGACTGGCCCGAACAATAACGTCTGTGACCTCGTCTGGTTTAGCCAGCATGATCACGTGGCACGAATCAGCGGTGATGGTGACGGCATTCATGCGTTTTGACATGAACTCTTCCAACTGTGGCTGAATGATGCGATCTCGCCCTGCAATGATGAACCAGGATGGCTTGGTCCGCCATGCTGCAGCCGTGACCGGTGTACCCAACACATCTTGGGCTGTTGGGCCTTGCGTCGCGATAAGCGTCGTCTTCTCTCTCAGAGGTAGATCTTCCGCAAAGTCGGTCAAGATTCCTTTTGGCAGCAGCTTCAGGTTTCCGAGAGAGTCTGACGTAATCAAATTGTCCGCAGCTATGGGGGCAGGTGGATACATGGAATTGAGCGTCACAGCAGACTCGCCCGCGTCTGGTGCGTACGCCGCCACGTATACCAAGCCAATAACTTTTGGATCATTTCCAGCTTGCGTGATGACAACTCCGGCATATGAATGACCTACGAGGAGTACCGGCGGAGGCGCAATCGCGATCGCACGCTCAACCGTGGCAACATCGTTGGCCAGAGACGTCAGCGGAAGCTGGACCGCCACCACGTTGAGACCCTTCTCCTCCAGACGCGGGATGACCTTTGTCCAGGATGAACCGTCCGCCCATGCCCCATGAACGAGCACTACTGTTCCTATCTTGCTGGGTTTGGACTCTTGAGCCGCTGCTTGTCCTGTTGTACAAAGAAGTGCTGCGACCGCGATGCCAGCCGCTATGCCGATCCTGAGTATCTTGAGGCTTTTCATGTTATCTCCTGTTTCCGGGTTGACTTGTATTAGGGGAGCAATCACTCGGTGAGGGTCAGTGGTTGCCGAATCGAATGAATTGCTCAGTCACCCCTCCACTAGAGACGTAGACAGCATGACCCGTGATTGAGAGAGAGAGCGCATCCGTGGCGACGGCGACCTGCTTGGTTTTATTGCAGTCCGCCCGAGGCTTGTATGATTTGCCCGGTCACCCAGCGTGATTTGTCAGAGGCAAGAAACGTAACGACATCCGCAACGTCCTGGGTCGTTCCAGCGCGCCCCAGTGGCGTTTGGGTAACAAGGTCAACCACAAAGGCTGTCTCAGAATTCATTCCCAAGGCACTGACGCCCTCGGTCAGTACAATCCCGGGATTTACCGAGTTCACTCGGATACCGCGCCTGCCTAGTTCTTTGGCGAGAACATGGGTGATGGAATCGGAGGCTGCTTTGGTTGCCGTGTACATCACCGTGCCAGGCAGATTGAGGGTCGTACCGGCGGTGCCGATGTTGATGATGCTTCCGCCGGCGTCGCCAAAGCGAAGAGAAGCTTCCTTGCACATCAGAAGTGTTCCCAAGACATTCGTATCGAATTGCCTCCGGTACTCCGCCTCTTCGATCTCCGCGAGAGGACCAAACGTGTAAACGCCTGCGTTATTGACGAGGATGTCTACCTTGCCGAAAGCCGCAATCGCCTCCTCGAAGATCCGCCTCACCTCCGAGAGGTTACTAACTGATCCCTGAATGGCTATCGCAATGCCGCCTGCCGCAGTGATTGCGGCCACAGTCTTTTCCGCACCGGCCTTGTCTGAAACATAATTCACGACTATTGACGCCCCTTCGGCTGCCAGCGCTTTTGCGATGGCCGAGCCGAACCCCTTGGAACTTCCGGTGACGATCGCGACTCTACCGTCTAGATCCTTATGCATGAGGACTCCCTATATCTTTCGAGCGCCGAACTCGTCGGTCATTTCCTAGACTACGAATCTGGCTTCAACTCGTCTTGGCAAATGAGCTTCAGGATTGTTCGAAACAATCGACAGAGTGACGCGATTCTGCACAATCCTCAGAATGGCAATGTCAGGTTCACCAATCAAGCCTGCGAAGGAGGGACCTTTGCTCTTGCTTGCAAGATCTTTCCCCAAACGGCGAGATGATCCAAGATCGCCCAGACTGTCTCTCTCGTGTCATCGACAAAGTCGTATTCAACATGAAGCAAGGTATCGCTCAAATCCCTTCTCACAACGATCCGTGCGGACTCCAAGGATCGGAGATTGGCTCTTAGTGCCTTCTTCGACGCCTGGGGAATGAGCCTCATGAGTCGGCTGAGGCGAACGGGTTCGGTTCGCATGGCGCATAGGATTTCCAGGCTCCATTTGCCCTGTATGACCGTTTTTACTCCGGAAACCCGTTGAATGTAATCTGCGCATTCTTGATAGGCCTGCATCAGTCACCCCAAGTCCAAGCAACACTTGGGCTATCTAAATAATACGACCAGTCGTACTATCATGCCATCTCACATCAGCGATGTGTATGACAATTTCTTCTTTGACGATGTCTTCAGACAAAACTCAGCGCGATAAGCCAAGCATTCGGCTGATCGGCACCATATCGTTATCTGGTTGCCATTGAGACATCCGTGGCGCAGATAATCGAGCAGCCTCTGCGAGGGTGTTCACCTTCTGTCAACGATGAAGGATTGAGCGAGCATGACTGTAAGAAACAATGAGCAGGGGACGCGGTCGCTCATACTTCAAGCTGCATTCGAGATCGTCTGTATCTATGGGTTTTCCGGAGTGACATTAGGGAATCTCGCAAAACACATAGGAATGTCGAAGAGTGGCCTCTTTGCACATTTCAAATCGATAGAGCAACTTCACCGGGAGCTGATTAAGCACATTGGCAGTGTCTTTCGCTCGGAAGTTGTGTCCCCAGCTCTCAATGTCGCCGAAGGGCTCCCTCGATTGGAAGCCACCATCGCAAACTGGTTGGCGTGGGCGTCTCGTCCGACGGCGTTAGGCGGCGCTCCACTCTTAGCTGGCTTTTTCGAATTCGATGACCGTGAAGGTTCCGTCCGAGATTCTCTCTTAGAGGAAGGAATTCGTTGGTGTACTCACCTGCGGCAGCTCGTTACCCAGGCCATCGCAATGGACGACTTCCGCCAGGATCTTGACGCAGAGCAGTTTGTCTTCGAGCTTTGCGGTATCTACTTCAGCTTCCATGTCTCGGAGCGCTTCATGCGCGATTCAGGCTCGCGTGGTTTCGCAACACTCGCTGTCGAAGAACTCATCAAACGTGCTCGCAGGCGTTAGCGAGTCATTCGATATGCAAACTCCACAACAAGGGAGATTACACCTTGAAGTCCCTACGCCAGCGGCCGGGGCTGGTGCCCGTGAGCTTCGCGAATGTTCGATTGAAGGACGCTTGGTCACAAAATCCGGCTTGGAAGGCAATCTCTATAAGGGATTCATTGGAGTTGAGAAGGAGCTGCTTAGCGTGATCGACTCGCTGAGCGATGACCCAGCGATGGACAGGAAGTCCGAAGCTTTTCTTGAAGGACCGCGCGAAATGGCTCACAGACAAGCGGCACTCTTTGGCAATTACCGCCAGCTTGACATCGTCGTACGTTCCCTTTGACAAGAGTTCCATCGCCCGCCGCCTCTGCCAGGTGGAGAGGCCGCCACGATGTACCTCTTCGTCCCTCGGGCGGGAGCTCCAAAGATGAACCACATGTGAGCAAAAGAGCATCACAAAATGATTCATGAAGGTGGACGAGAAGAGAGACGGGGCCTCGATGCAGGGAATGATAAGGCTCGTGAGCTGGACAAAGACCGGAGACTCACTCAGGTCCCCATGGCATTCAATGGAGAGTCGAGGCAGCCCGTTCGCGTCAGTGAAGTCGTTGAGTGTTGTCCGCGGAAGATGAAACTGCACGGAATCGCACGCATGAGCCACCTCAGGTGAAAGTGCATCGTCAGCATCGAAGCTGAGGTTTTCGGCAGTGTCGATCTTGGGATCGGAAGAAACGTCAAGCAGCCACCGTTGTTGCACGCGGACAGGGTTGAGATGGACCGTAACGACCAGCCTTGGCAGATGAACGTAGTCAACCGAAGCATTTGTCGTTCGGGCGTGAGGCAATAGAGGTATCACCGCCGTTCTGCTGCGCTTCTCTGATGTGGGCGGGGTATACATGCTGTCTGCGATTGAAGGGAGCGGGCTCCCTGGAACGTTTGTGTAGGGCTGTGGGTTGCGTCTGTCATTCATGTCCGCTACCGCCTTCATGTGCTTCTGCAATTGATAATACGACCAGTCGTACTCAGAAACCATGAAAAGAGATTACCCATTCGTGGGGGGTCATTTAGGGTGTTTCCTCCTTTTTTCCGCGATTCGACGATCAAGCGACAGCCAATCTATTGACAGGCAAGAGGTTCCAACGATGCGAACCGCCCGAGATTCGCTGAACAGTCGTTGGAGATCGGAGCCTAATGCCTCACGGATACCTTTCGGGCCTGTTCCGCTAAAAGCCGAGTGGCTTCGACAAGAGAACTTCGGCGTATGTCAGTTAGCGTTGCGGTAGTCGATTGCACACAGATTCATTTGCATTTGGAGGCTCACTATGCGCAGAAGAGAGAACACCTCATCAGCCGGACACCGGATCTTATGTGTGGATGACGATCTTGTATGCCTTCAGCTCCGTCAGACTCTTCTTGAAAGCAACGGGTACGCCGTGATCATCTCCGATCGACCGTTCGAGGCTTTGAAACAAGACTTCGACGCTGTCGACCTAGCGTTTGTGGATTACGACATGCCTGAGATGAATGGCAGAGAGTTGCTGCTCAGAATGCGAGCGTCAAACGCGACATTCCCCATTGTTCTCCTGAGCGGACAAGCCTATACGTTGCCGGTCGAGGTGCGCGTCCTCTTCTCAGCTTGCATCGATAAGGGCTCGCCGGTACGAGAAATGCTCGAAATCATCGAGCGGTTTCGGACCCAGGGAGACGTGGAGGATTGGGGTTAAGCAAGGTGCATTCGGCTCTCAGACCTGAATTGCAGGTCGGTTTTCATGCCAACCAGCACTAGATCAGCGACAGGTGGCCTCAGCTTCGCTATGATTGCACTGTAAACGGAGTGCCATGGCAAACACCGGAACTCGCGAGAAGATCATAGAGGCAGCCTATGTCCGATTCTATGAGTTCGGATACAACGGCACGAGTGTACAAGACATAGTCGATCTGGTCGGCGTTCCCAAGGGAACCTTCTACAACTATTTTAAGAGTAAAGAACTTTTAGGCCTTGAGGCGCTCGATCTCTACGCTTGCGTTGCCGACAAGGTGTTCACGCCACCCGACGTCGCACAAGGATCGCCCAGGTCGAAGAAACCTCAGCCATCGGAGATTGCCCGCCTCCGCGGCCAATTTGAGGAAGCTCTTAAGTTTCAGGAGCGGCAGAAGATCTCTCTCGGCTGCCTTATGGGAAATTTAACCGCGGAATCTTCTGCATTACCAGAGAGCTTCGGGAAGTTGATTGAAAAGAGCTTTAATCGTTGGATCGCCGCGGTCTCTGCTTCCCTCCGAGCAGCCCAAGTGAGTGGGGAAGTTGCCCAGTCGCATGATCCGGATAGTCTTGCCAGATACCTGATGGCGGCATGGTTCGGCTCGCTGCTGTTGATGAAGAATTCGCAAAAGAAGACACCAATCGATGATTTCTTTAGACTAACCTTTGATACGCTCCTGAAAAGTGAGCCTCCGGTAACCAAGAAGAAAGTTCCGCTGCGTCGCAAGGGGACGTGAGAGGCTTCGATCTCGATGCGGAGAACGAAATGATACGTTATCCGTCGAGGAAGCCACGCCTCATCGCGATCGTAACGGCATGAGTCCGGTCGTTCGCGGAGAGCTTGGTGAGAATGCTACTCATGTGATTCTTGACCGTGTCTTCCGAAACAGAGAGGCGCGCTGCGGTGAGCTTATTCGAGTGACCACTCGCAACGAGTCGCAGGACCTGGATCTCTCGCGTCGTCAAAACGGTATCGCCAACATGCTCCGCGATGAGCAGCGCGATTTCCGCAGGAATGCAGCGCTCTCCATTGTGTACTGCGCGGATCGTTGCTAGAAGGTCCTTGCGGAGCATGCTCTTTAGCAGATACCCCTGTGCGCCTGCACGTAGCGCACGTACCGCTTGAACATCTCCGTCGTATGTAGTGAGAATGATGATGCGAGCCGAAGGTGCTTCGCTGCGAATGGTTTCAAGCGCTTCTAACCCGCTCATCTCCGGCATTTGGAGATCCATCAAGGTGATGTCCGGTCTGTGAAGCCGATGGAGCGCGACCGCTTCGAGTCCATTTGTGGCCTCGCCAATCAAGTGCATGTCAGGTTCACCGTCGACCGCCCCAGCGATGCCCTCGCGAACGATTGGATGGTCGTCGACGCTGAGCACGCTTATGAGGTGAGTAGTGTTCATGGGAGTGTTGTCCTAAAATCGCTGAGAAACACGCTCGACTGGAGCTATCATACTGCGCGCTATTCACCGGAAAAGCATCTTGAGTCGCTCGACCCTGCTTTGACCTTTGGACTTCCGATAGGCGACTGCTGCCGGTACGCGTAGCGTCACGCGTGTTCCCGGCTCTCCGTCGCAGGTGATCCTCACTGTACCGCCGATTTTGGCGGCGCGCTCTCTCATGCCACTCAGCCCCCAATGGCCTTCGCGAACACCAGCCGCCAAAATGCCAGATTCGATCCCGCGGCCATTGTCCGAGCATGTCATCACAAACGTTTTGGGGCCAAAATCCAGGCTTAGACGGATTGCTGTAGCGAAAGCATGTAACTGGGCATTTGACAGCGCTTCACGCCCAATCCAGTAGGCCTCTTCCCGAACAATGGGGTGGAGTTCGCGCTCATCGCCGACCTTTGTGACATCGAATGCCGCGGCTTGTCCAATCGTCAACTCATCACTGAAGTCGCTGAGAGCAGTCAGCAGGTCTGAAGAAGTTACATCATCAGCACGCAGATCTCTCACCCTGCTTCGTCCTTCAAGGAGCACCTCGTCGGCGCGATCAAGCGCACTCTCCATCATTGCCTTTGAGGGTTCACCTTTTGGTATATGCCTTGCAGCTGTACCAAAGCGCAGGATCAGCCCTTGGAAGCCCTGCAGAAGCGTATCGTGCAATTCACGCGCAATGCGCTCCCGCTCCACCATGCGTTCTGAAAGCTGTGAGCGAATCGCTTCACTCAAGTAACGCATACGGGCGACGATCCCGGCGACAAGCACCAATAGAAGAATGGCGACAATGAGAATCCGAAACCACAAGGTTTGTATCAGTGTTGGCGGAATCACAAATGTGATGGATTCGCCGGACCGATTCCAAACACCGTCGTTATTCGAAGCTTGCACCTGAAAGGTATAGGTGCCAGGCCCAAGGTTCATGTAGAAGGCCTGACGCCTCGTGGTGACATCGCTCCAATCGTTCTCCGCACCGAGGAGCCGATATCGGAAGGTCACCTTCTGCGGTGCGACGAAGCTGAGTCCCGTGTAGTCGATCTGAACGTCTCGTGTGCGGGCAAGCAGGCGCATTGTCTTGGCGATCGGATAGCTTTTGTGGTCTGCGAGGAGCGCTTCGATCTTGGTCGGCGGAGGCAGGAGATTATGCTGGATTCGGCCGGGATCGACCATCTGTAGGACATCTGATGTCACGAACCATAAGCGACCGTCAGATGTTTTAGCTAACCTAGGTGTGAAAATGCGGGGGCTCGTTTGCGCTCCGTCGGTCGCGTCGAACAGCTCATACTGCAACCTGCGCTTTGGATCTTGCCGCCACGCTGAAACCTCCCCACTCGGCACACGAATAATTCCGCATGACGCGTAAAGCCAAAGTGACTGTTGATTGTCTCTGATTGACGCGTATATCTCTTCGCAAGGCAGACCGTTGTTTCGGTCCATTGAGATCCACCTTCCGCTGGTCATCACAATCATGCCTTTTGTCTGAGATAACCATAGAGACCCATCTCGCTCAATGGAAAGGCTGTTATTGCCTCGACTGGGTATTTCATATTTAGCGACAGCTATCCCTTCACTTGTCACATGCAGAAGGGATCTCTTGCTCGATCTGACCCATACACCATTCACAGGGTCGTCGGTTATTTCAAGGGCATCCTCGTTGTACCTGGCTAACGGTCTTGGAACGTAATCGGGTCCAATGCGGTACGGCTTGGAGTCATAGGGGCGCATTGCCCAAATCCAACCGGACCTATCTTCGCATAGTGCTCGGATAGGCCCAAAAGCGGAGCCGTCTGGAAAAGTGATCGATCGAAAGTGACCCTTGCTGTACACCCGGAGAGAATCGTCGACACCCACCCAAAGTTTACCGTCATGAGCTCCCAGCACAGAAGTTGTGGTATGCCCCGGAACGGAAAGATTGCTAACGGAAGCTGCATCATCTCCCGGCCTAAAAGTGAATACCTTCTGCCCTGAGGCCACTGTGACCGATCCATTCGGGGATGCAGTGACTGATGTAACCCGATCTCCTCGTAAACCTGCAGCCTTGGAAAAGGTTAGAACATTACGTCGATGGAAGCGATCTAGGCCGGCCGTAGTCGAAACCCAAATGTCATTTTCGCGGTCTTCGTAGATGTCCTTAACAGTGTCTCCCGTGAGACCATCAGCATTTCCGAAGTGTTCCATGTGTTCTTCCGTCAGGTGATACACCCCGCGGTCTGTCGTCCCTATCCACAGACTCTTTTTTCGATCAACAAATAGCGCTGAAATGTTGAGGGTTGCTGGATCGAAGTCAATAACGCGGGGTGACGTCCAGACCCCTTGATTGAATTTCCACAAGCCGCGATGGATCCCAATGGGAGGCATACCGACCCAGAGTGAGTCATCTCCAGAGACCAAGGCAGTGATACCTTGCAAACCATGCTGCGACTTCAGCTCTGCAATGTTGAAGGTTTTAGAATTCCCATCAAGCCAGCTGCAGATCGCATCCACGCTCTCTATCCAGAGTCTCCCTGAACGGTCCTCAACGACGGCATTAGCTCCGGGGCAACCCGGTACCTCCTTGGTGGAGATACATTGCAGTTGGTCGCCAGCAAGCTTACAGATTGAACCGGATGAATCATTGACGCGGGAACGCGCAAGCCACACAGTGCCGTCCGCATTGCGAGACAGCCAATTGATATGTCCGGTGGAACCACTCAGAGGACTCAAGAGACCGTTCGCGATTCGTTTCAGCCCGGTCCCATTACCCAACAGCAGTCCACCGTCTTCCATCGGAAGTATAGTGATGACTTCCGAGGTGTATGGTTGTGCGGTGACTGGGTCCACCCAAGGGGAAAACTGGATACCGTCAAATCGAAACAAACCGCCGTCGGTGGCCACCCAAAGATAACCATCCGAAGTCTGGACTACTTGACTCGGCACACCTCTGAAGGCTCCATCCTGGATGCGCCACGCGGCGTGGGAGTATTGGGTAAACGAGATATGCTTATCTTCGGCAGTCGCGGTCGATGAATTGAAGATGCCGAAGAAGCAGAGCAGGCATTGCAGCAAGGTTGTGAACGCCGCTCCTCCATTTTGGAAAGAAATCCTTTGCGTGGCATCTCTTGATCGAAGTCCTAAAGGCCATTCGCAAATCGCGCGGCATGAAGTAACAAAGCTGCAAGACGTCCAGCTAGCGCGTGAGGTAGGCGGAGCGGCGGCATTCAAGTTCATACGCGGAGAGCTCTGGATCCAACGGCCTCTAGCAAATCTGTGGGCCTCTTTACTTCGAATCGTAGACAGAGATTGCTGAGGTCTCTTCGCTAAAACCACCTTCCTTTTGCATTCCTGCTCAAATGATTCATATCCCGACTAGGTTAGTGCATCCCCGGCAACACGATGAGATCTGTTCTGTCGATGGTGACCGAACACAGCGGAAGATTATTGCGATTCGAACGACGCCGATGGCGACTGCCTTTGACCCGCCTATCGCTCTGTTAGGAGGTAGCGTCCGACATCTTCTGGGCGATCAAGTTGCGGCCAATGGCCGGCATCCAGCAGATGTACTGACGCTCCGTTGAAGTGGCCGGCGAGATCCTGCGCGACCCCGACATTGAGATACGCGTCGCTCTTTCCCCAAACGATAGTCGTCGGAATACCCAACTCTGCTAGCTTGCTCACTTGCAGATTGTTCACAGCGATCTGGGGACGAAGGTCTGCAGCTAAAGCCGCGAAGGCGGGTCCAGCACTCGGCTGTTGGGCAAAATTGTTGAAGATGAGCGGCTGTACCAGCTTGTCAATGACGTCGATCTGGGCTTGCGACACGCCGATTTCAAACTGGAGTTGCTGAAACCTCAGAAGAAAAGCTAGCTGCTTGGGGTCGGAAGCCATAGCTAGTCCAAAGGCGCGTGTCTGAGGTAATGAAAACAGTTCGATCAGTTCTGGTATACGGAGCGTCGGCGCATCTGCATAGAAGGTATTCAACAGGACAAGCCCTGCAATCAACTTAGGTTTTGACAAGGTGAAGTTGATAGCGGCCACGCCGCCGGCATCGTGAGCGACCGGCACAATGCTGTCGAGTTTGAGGAAGTCGACAACCGCGTGCAGATCTCCGAGTTGCTGTTTAAAACCATAGTCGATTCCAGCAGGTTTCTCGGAAGCCCCAAAACCAAGGAAATCGAAGGCTACGACATGACGGCCAGCAGCAACGAGTACTGGGATCAGCAGGTCATAGATATGCAGATTGTCGGGATAGCCGTGCAAGAGAACAAACGTCGGTCCCTTGCCCTCGTACTCACGGGCATACAGGAAATGGCCTTCTCGCGGAACGCGGTGCTCTAAGAACGGAGGTATGGACTCCGAACCCTTAGCTTGCGATGCTCCTACCCCGCCCAATAGGTTTTCAGGTAGGTGCTTCTCCACCATTGCTCTTGTGGATGAGGGCGCTACGAGCCAGGCTGCGGCGACACCAATTCCGGTAACTATCTCTCGTCTGTTCATCTTTAACTACCCTTCAGAGCGCATGCACATCGTGAGATTTTGGAGCGGCATACCACCTCACCATAGAGTTCCGGTCGCCCCCCGTCTTCCCAAATAAGCTCATGCTTTGACCAGAAGAGCCTAAGAATGCTCGTGCTCGCCGACGGAACCGCTTTTGGGTTTGAAATGGAAAAATGCGGTACTTTCTACAAAGAGATGTCTCTCGCCAACCCGTAGTGTCGAACGATGACACAGCCAGCTCATGCGCTGCCAATGGGGACTGTCGGCTCCGCACAATCACGGGAAGTGAGCAGGTCCGCCACGCTTGCGGCGCTGACACTTGCCAGCGCCGCAGAGACTTGGACCACGTCTGGCGTGAGTCTCACTCTTACGGATCTAACGGGCACTCTGAGTGCCTCGAGCGATCAGGCTAGTTGGGCTCTGACGGTGTACATGGCTGCGTTTGCCGTCTCTATTGCGCTGTCAGATCGCCTCTCCCTGAAATACGGAAACCGGCACTACCTCACAGTTCTCGCTCTGTCTTATGCGGTCGCATCGGTAGGGTGCGCGCTCAGTACCGAGCTGGGTATCTTTCTTCTCTTCCGCGCTATCGCCGGATTTGCGGGCGGGGCGTTTCTGGTCCGTGCATTCGTTTTCTTCACACAGCAATATGAACCTGCGGTTCGCCCTACACCCCTGGTTGGCTATGCGATCGCCTACTTCTTTGTTGGCAGATTCTTGTCACCAATGATATGCGGGTGGCTCGCAGATGTTGCTTCGTGGAGATTCCTCTTTGTTGTACCAACCATCCTGATGCTCACGGCCGCGTGGTTGTTTGATCGGTACGGAGCAAATCACTGGGCGACGGAGGATTCGCATAAGCCTCTCGACTCATTCGGCATAGGACTTCTCATTCTCGGTGCTGTATGTCTGCAAACCGCTTTGAGCCGCGGCGAGGTAGACGGTTGGCTTGAGTCTTCGATGCTCTGCACCTTTTTCCTCGTGGGGGTCACCGCAAACTCGCTCTTTGTGCTGTGGGAACTGTCTTCCTGGAATAGATATCCTCTGCTTGATTTTGCGCTCCTTCGCAATTCTCTAGTTCGCGGGGGCGCGATCCTGGGCTTTCTCGTCGGAGTGTTGCTGGCCGGCAGCCTTTACGTCATTCCCCAGTATTTGCGGAATCTTGAAGTTCATTCTGCACTTCAGACAGGTGTACTCCTCAGCATTGGCGGTGCCTCCTCTGTCCTCGTGCTTTGCTGCTTCCGTTCAATCATTCCTCTCTTCGCGAAGATTGGCGGGACGGGCGTACTTCTTTTTGCTCTTGCCGTGGAAATAGCTTCACAACTGCTCTTTGCGCATTTCGTAACGATTGATACACCCGATCGAGATCTGTGGCTGCCCTTAGCACTAAATGGGATATTCGTTGGTCTGTCCGTCCCAACCCTTGGGATTGTGGCGTTCGCAACGGTCGACAACCAAGATGCTTCGAATGGTCGCGCGATGTATTACGGATGCAGACAACTCGGCGCATCCGTGGGGGTCACCTTATCGGCAGTCCTCATCGACCGAAGGATGTCACTTCATTCGTCGAGGCTTCTCGACGCCTTTGTTAATCGGAACCTTTCCGTGCTTGGTCAAGCTTCATATCTCAGCGATAGAGCACTGTCTGCGATGGTCCGGAAGCAAAGTTCGGTATTGAGTTACGCCGATACGTTTTACACGATGGCGTTTGTGGCCGCGATCACTGTGTTCTTCGTTCCACTTCTTTCCTATCGCGCGGCAACCCAGTCACCCACGCGAACTTCTCTCGACGAACCGGCCTCTGCCAGCCTCCCGCAAGCCGCTGGAGGGCGCACATGAAGAGGTCATTGTGGTCGTTTGGTCGTACAGTTTGTTTTACTCTCGGTGTGGCAATTTGCTTGACAACAAATGGTCGAACGCAAAGTACCGGAAGCGGGAGCTACCCGCAAAATACGGTCGACACCCCTCGTCCCTTCAACCCCGGTCAGAACACCACCAACCCAAGCGCATTTGCGGTGCAATCGCAGAATCCCTTCCTTGGCAGCGTGCCGACAGGACCGGTGTTCCCCGGGGTTCTTGATCTCTCTTTACGCGCCGCCGTCGACGTAGCACTTCGAACAAACCTTGGTTACATAGACTCGGAACAAGATCACCAGCGGTCGCGTGCTGCAAGGCTTCGCGCCCTCTCGACGTTGCTTCCGCAGATTGGGGTCGAATCCACTGAGGACTACAGAAATCTCGTGATGGACGCCTTGGGCACGGAGAAGCTTGGCGTACCGCACGTCGTCCAAGGCTATAACTACCAGACGGCTCACGCCACACTCCAACAGCGAGTTGTAGATGTCCAGGCACTGCATGATCTGAAAGCTTCGAGCAAAGAGATGGAGGCTTCGGCAGCATCGATGGCTGACGCCAGGAATATCGTCGTTCTGGCCTCGGTCAGTTCTTACCTGCTAGTCGCGGCGAGTCAAACTAGGCTCGCAACCGCACGAGCGCAGTTCGCAACCGCCAAGACCATTGAGTCCATTCTGTCGAGCAGGGTAGTACATGACCTTTCTCCTCAGATTGACGAGATACGAGCGCACGTCGCTATGCGTTCTGCGGAGCTTCGGGTGACTCTTGCGACGACCACGCTGGAGAAGGACAAGCTAGCCCTAACTCGGATCATTGGTCTTCCCATCGAACAAGAATTCACGTTGACAGATGGTTTGACCTTCCTCGAAGGCCCTCCCACCGACCAGGCGGAGCTGCTATCGAAAGCCACAGAAAAGCGCCAGGATTTGCGAGCCGCGAGGGCGCGCCTTGATGCAGCTGAGCAGAGTGTGAAGGCGGAACGAGCACAGCGGTTGCCGTCGGTGGAGGTGCTCGCCAATGGCGGCGAAACAGGCATCACCTATGGACACCCCTATCGGGACTATGACGTGGAGGGGAAGATCTCAGTTCCTATCTTTACGGGGAGGCGAATCGAGGCGGATGTGCTGGACGCAAAGGCAACCGCTAACAGGAGGAGAGCCGAGTACGCCGACACGCAGGCAAGGGCAGTATTCGATGTCCGGACGGCCCTTCTGGATTTGACAGCTGCCAGCAAGAGCGTCGAAGTATCACTGGAAAATCAAGCTTTGGCGGTCGAGGGCCTACGCCAGGCGAGGGACCGATTCGACGTTGGGGTGTCGAACGCGGCCGACCTGATCCAAGCTCAACAGTCCGTGGCGGAGGCAGAGGATAACCGGATCGCTAGCATCTACGCGCACCAAGTCGCGAAACTGATGCTCATCCGAGCGACTGGCACAGCAGAGCAAGACTACTTATCGTACCTGGGGGTGCACTAATGGCATTGACCGAGACCATAGGCAGGAAGGCTAGCAACAGTCTGCTCGTCGGGTTATTCGTCGCGGTACTGATAAGCGCGCTCTTGGGCTGGCACTTTGTGCTTCATCCCAACGAAGTGAGCACGGATGACGCGCAGATCGACGGGCACGTTCACCCGATCAACACTCGAATCGGAGGGACCATCACGTGGGTGAACCCAAATGTTGAAGATACCTACTACGTGACGGCGGGCACTGTGATCGCACATTTGGATCCTAACGACTATCAACCAACCGTCAATCGGTTAGAAGGCGATGTACAGGCGTCCGTAGCGCAGGAGCGGGCAGCAGCGTTAAACCTTCCTATCGCTTCAGCAACCGCTCTGAGCAGGCTGACCTCAGCTCAGGCCTCGCTTGTGGAGGCAGAGGCAGACTTGGAATCTGCCTTGTCTCAAAAGACCGCAGCCGAAGCAACGGTTGCTCAGACCGAGGCGAACTATCGCAGAGCAGAAGATGATAGGGTCCGATATCAAGCACTTGTGGCGACACACGAGATCTCACGATCCGAGTACGATCAGCGCGAGGCGGATTCTAAAGGTACGGGGGCACTCCTCGCCGCCGCTCAGGCCAACAGCGCCGGTGCCGGTCAAAAGATCGAGGCTGCGCGCCAGAAAATCAAAGAGCGGCAGAGTGATCTTCGCATGGCCGAAACTGCTCCAGAGTCGATCGCGAGTGCGCGTGCAAACGTGCTCCGCGCTTCAGGTGAAACGAAGAAATCGCAAGCCGCGCTTTGGAATGCGCAGCTTGACCTCGGCTACACAAACCTGGTCGCACCTGTCAGTGGAATCGTGGGTCGTAAATCTATGGAAGTTGGACAGCGAGTGGCAGCCAATCAATTGATGCTAACTCTCGTGCCGCCTAGGGACGTGTGGGCCATTGCCAACTTTCGGGAAACGCAGATGAAGAAGATGCGCATTGGCCAGTCTGCAACTGTGCACGTCGATTCGATAGGTCATGATTTCCAAGGAACTGTAGAAAGTATCGGAGGGGCTACCGGGTCCAAGTACTCAGTGATCGCCCCAGACAATGCAACCGGCAACTATGTGAAGGTGGTGCAGCGCATCCCCGTGCGGATTCGGCTGAATGGTCTTGAAGCGGCAGGTCCGCTCTTGTTACCCGGTATGTCGATCGAAGTTTCAGTTCGAGTGAGCCCATAGCTCAAGGTCGGACCTGTCCTCGCCTCTATCCACGAAGCCTGTAATTCGCCAGGCTAGAGATGGCGTATGAGTACGAAGAACACAAACACAGCCAGAACCACCATCCCCACCAGCAGAGTCGACACAAAGATGAGCGCGCCGCGCTCCTTTGCAGGGGTCGGAGGTGTGATACCAACGGTGAGGATGAACGCTTGTGAGATCGCCCGCAACGGATTTTTCATGGTGTTTAGCGTCGCTCGATCTATCGGAGATAGATGTTGTACAAGCAGCAACGATAGAAGAACAAGGGGTGGAGTTCTTTGCGAAAACGACTGTCATTTGTCGCAGACGATAGGGATCAACGCCAAACTCTAGGGCGGGAGAAGTTCGCCTAAAAGAATGAAACCATTTGGCAGCAGCACTGCCAAAATGCAGTGCGATTTGAAAATCCTTCTTGGAGCAAGGCCAGTAGTCTCGCTGTATTGGCAACCGGGGACACTGTCTTTGGTAGCTGGTCTGGTATCTGTTCAACCAGGGCGGAACAAAGGAGATCATATGACAAAGTCAAAGATTTTAGTGACCGGCGCGACCGGGGGAACCGGCGGCGCGGCGACGCGCTTCCTTCGCGATGAAGGGCATGAAGTACGAGCATTCGTCCTGAAGGACGACGCGCGGGCCGACGAATTGCGCTCCCTGGGGGCGGAGATCGCGGTAGGCAATCTCCTGGATATCGATAGCGTTCGCGCGGCGATGGAAGGCGTTGGTGCTGCATATTTTGTCTACCCTCTTGCCCCACAACTCCTCGAGGCAACGGTCGCCTTCGCACAGGCAGCAAAGGAAGCCGGGGTCGGTGCCATCGTCTACACCTCCCAAATGACCTCAAGACGCGATTCTAAGAGCCATGCGGCTCAGAGCCATTGGCTCGCCGAACAGGTGTTCGACTGGTCCGGTGTGCCTGTGACCCACCTTCGGCCAACCCTGTTCGCTGAGTGGTTGCTTTATCCCTTCTCTTGGAAGGACTATGCGACCAAAGAGACACTCGCGCTTCCATTCGGTCGCGGAAAGTTTGCGCCGATCACTACGGAGGATCAGGGACGCGTGATTGCAAAGATTTTGGCAGATCCCGCTCCCCACGCGGGCCATCTCTACAAATTGCTTGGTCCGGTCGAACTTGACGTATACGGGATAGCCGCCGCAGCGAGTGAAGTGCTGGGACGCACCATCACGTACACTCCCCTCGAAGTCAATGAATTCTTAGCGATTCTCGGGAAGATCCCAGACTACTCCTCGCCTTTCTTTACCCAGCACATCGGGGCAGTAGCCTTGGATTGTCAGAATGGGATAACCGGCGGGACGAACGACGATGTTGAGCGGATTACGGGACGCCGACCGATGACCATCCAGGACTTCGTCATCAAGCACAAGGCCGCGTTCGAGATTACCCCGAACTCCAAGGCAGCCGGTTAGAGATGACCAGCCGCCCAGTTAGACGCGCCAATACCGCCTTCAGGCGACGCGGGTGATTCAAACGGCTAGTTCGTATCTCGCGTCGAGGTCTTATCCCTAAAGTAGTCGCATGTGTGACGATCATTGTTTTCACACCAAGGGGCCGCAAATGTACAACGGACTCAGATCATCGAATGCGGCTCGAAACACCCGAATGGGGGTAGGGAGCGAACACGTACCTGACGATCGCCTTGTAGAACAGATAAGGATAGGAAGTCATGAAGCCTTCGAGACTCTTCGAGGTAGGCACGAGAAGCGTCTACTGAACACGGCGATTCATATCCTGCGGAACAGAGAAGATGGCGAAGACGCCGTGCAAGATTCTTTCCTCAAGGCCTACCGGCGCATCGAGACCTTCAATGGACGGTCTGCCGTTTCGACCTGGCTGACTCGAATCGTCATCAACACATGCTTGATGCAGTTGCGAAAGCAGCGAACGAGACCCAGCGTGTCTCTCGATGATCCCAACGAACACGGTCTTTCCAGGCTAGATAGCATACCAGACCGAACAATCAACATCGAGGCTTCTTACGTCGTACGGGAGAGGCGTGAGTTACTGTCAATTGCAGTGTCCCGGTTGAAACCCTCACTGCGTTCCGTGGTTGACGCCTACCGTCACCACGACTACACGATGGCCGAACTCGCGGAACAAAGCGGCTTGTCGGTACCTGCCGCTAAATCTCGTTTGCGGCGGGCACGTCAAGCTCTGGAGAGATCCCCGGTTATGACCGCATGTCGATAGTCTTCTCCACGATGTTGTTGCACGCATCGCCACAAATTTGCCACCAAGGAGTTCACAGATGAATTACCTCCCGCTTCCTATCAGTGTCTTTTTTCTGGGAGTCAGTGCTCTGGCTCTCTTCTTGTTTGGCAAAGCCGTTCGCGGGTCCAAGCCGGCGATCGTGCTTTCGCTGGTTTGGATGGTGTTGCAATCGGTTATCGCAGTCAGTGGCTTTTACCTGATCACGAGCACGATCCCGCCGAATTTCATCCTTGTGGTCGCCCCGCCCATCCTTCTGATTGCTGGCTTGTTCCTCACGGGAGCTGGTAGGCGCTTCGTTGATCGGATGGACCTGAAGTGGTGCATCCTCGTACACACGATCCGGATCTTTGTGGAGGTCACTCTCTACTGGCTATTCCTGTACAAGCAAGTACCCGCACTGATGACGTTTGAGGCTGGCAATCTCGATATCCTGGCCGGTGTAACGGTGCCTTTCGTGTGGTGGGCGTTCAACACCGGAAAGATGGGAAGAAGAGGTTTGTTCATTTGGAACGCCCTCTGTCTACTCAGTGTGCTCAACGCTCTCGGCCGAGCGATGCTCTCCGCCCCGTTTCGCTTCCAGCACTTCGCCTTTGATCAACCGACAGTCGCTATTCTTCATTTCCCGTTCGTCCTGCTGCCCGCGTTCATCGTTCCAGCCGTTCTGTTGTGCCATTTTGCGGTGTTTAGAAAGCTAACTTCTTCGATGAACTTGCCCCAATAACGTTGTTCTGGGTGCTCTGTGGCCGGTCTATAGGACAGCTCGCCTTTAGTTATTTAGAGACGGCACTCAATCTCAGCGACACCCAGCGCGATCTTGGACTTTCTCAACGTCGTCAGGATTACAAGTGTGCCGACGAGGGTGGTGAACGCGCAGCCAAACATCACATGCCGGTAGGCGGTTACAAACGAGCGTTCTACCAGTTCCTCCGCGCGCAACGCCGGCGAAGACCCAAACTGTTGAGGGATCGGGATGGCAAGCATCAGCCCTTTTGAGTGAACGAGTATGCGTTGCATCTCGACCGGTAAGCCCGACGATTGCATTTGCCTTCCAAACTCATGGTTGAACGTGTGGCTCACAGCCACGGCCACGATTGAGACTGAGATGAGACCGCCAAGTCTGGATACAGAGTTGTTTACTGCGGATGCGACCCCCCTGCGGCTGGCGGCGACGGAGGACATGAGAAAAGACGTAAGAGGTGCAACGGTCAAAGTGATGCCCACACCCAATACCAGCACTCCAGGCAGAAAGCCATAAGCGTAACGGGTTTCCTTCGAGACCAAGCCTAATAAGGCGAAACCTCCCGCTGTCAGGGCTGAGCCCGCCACCATGAATTTCACTTCACCTACTTTGGCAGCTATCGTACCGACCCTTCCGGAGAAGGCGAACATGATCGCGATCATCGGCAAAAAAGCAGCGCCCGCGGAGCTGGGCAAGAGATGCCGTGCGCCAATCAGGAAGTACGGAACAATGTAGAACGCCCCGCCGAGCGCTCCATAGGCAAGGAAGGTCAGGACATTTGCACCAGAAAATGCGGAACTGCGAAACAACGAGAGCGGAACGAGAGGGTTTTTGCTACTTCGTTCAGACAGGACGAAGACAGTAAGCAAAACCAATCCAGCGAAAAGTGAGAACCCGATGCGTGGATCTTTCCAGCCGAGTTGCGGCACGAAAGACAGGGCGAAAACGATCGCGGCGAATCCTAGAATGTTGAGCGCTGCGCCCCGATAATCCAGAGGAGCAGGGGCGGCTGCCGAACGGGCGACTGTCGCGCGCCTAAGCTTGGGGGCGAGCCACATTATCCAAACAGTCAGGGGGATATTGAGAAGGAAGATCGCTCGCCAGCTAGACACCTGGATTAGCCATCCGCCGACTATGGGGCCAAGTGCGATCGAAACAGAAGTCCAAGCTGACCACGCTCCGATGGCGCCGGCGCGCTCGCCTTCTGGGTAGGTATCAGAAAGTATTGCGAGCGCTTGCGGGATCAGTAGTGCTGCGCCGAAGCCTTGGATTGCACGCGCCAAGATCAGCTCGGTAAGGTTCAACGACGCTGCACAGCCGATCGAGGCTAGAGCGAATACAGCGACACCCAACAGGTACATTCGCGTTCGGCCGAAGCGATCGCCCAAAGCTCCGCAAAACAGAAGCAGCGCCGAGCCTAGAAGAGAATAGGCCTGGACAACCCAGAGGATGTGGGAGGAAGTGGCCCTGAAACTAGCCTGAAGCGTCGGTAAAGCCACATTCACAACGGACCCGTCCATGAATGCCATGGATGATCCCAGCACAGTGAGTACGAGGATTGATCGTCGATCGGAGGCAAGGCACCGCGAGTCCGCTGCGGCCTGGACCCCGGCTGCGACACATGGCGGACTCATCGGCGACCGAGAAACGGCAGATGTCATAAGTTATTGGGCTGGAGCGAACATGGCGTTGCCGCTGACTGTTTTCTCAGGTGGCACTTCCTCCTGCATTACATCCCAATGCTCAACGAGCTTGCCGGCGACAACCCGAAAGATATCGACTGCAATCAAAGGCTTGGCTGCCCAACCCGTGTACCGGCCGTGAATGGCAACGAACTCGCCTTCAGCGATGACCATGCCCATTTCGTACCTAAATTCGGCCGGCAACGCACGAATCAGCTCAGGGATAGCAACACTGCCATTCGCAATTGTAGGGTTGTGTTGCGTGTAGTTCATATTGAACAGCTTTTGGGGCACATCGGTGTCTCGTTTGATAAAGACCCCTGTGATCGCCTCGATAGCAATCGCCCTGTTCCTTGCAGTTATCTCGTCACTCATCGGATCTCAATTCTCATGGGTGTGGGGTAAAGATTTAATGCCGGTCACTTGCGGTTCATGGTCGAGCGTAGTCCATGGTCCATACAGCCTTGTCGCCGACATGATATTCGTTACCTTCCCAAGGACTCCCGCAGACGTGCAGGTAGGAATAGGGCGTTCCTGAGAACATCACCCACGCTCCTCTATCCCGGACCGTAGTTGGAAGTCCATTGGCCCGAGCATCGAACGGCCAGGTAATCATCCAGTGAGGGCCTATTGGGATCGCGGGACTTGTCGTGTCTCGTGCGTCCGTATTACTCCGCTGAGTTGCGCCGCAGAGCATATAAATCATGCCGGGCGCTGCATTCGTCGGCTTCGGCTTGCCCTGCATTGCATCCATCATCCACTGCATACCGAGCGGATTCATGCACATTGGCGGCGAACCAATTCGATTCTCGTCTCCTGGGACGCACACCCACTCGTTCGATCCTTGAACCAAGACCTTCATGACCCCGTTCGGCCCAAGTTCGGCCACGGTTGCATTCTTCGTAACCTGCTCCGGCCCTGAGAGCCGCGCTCTGGTGATCCTTGGATCCTCTGCTTGGTCTTGCATATGTTTGCCCCTTTCCGTCTTTCCGAGCTTGTGTTCTGACTCCGCCGCGCCTCCGGCTAAAGCGCCTGAAGTTTGGCCTGAACTGCTCGCCAACGAAGCTGCTGTGGCAATCGTCGCGGCGATGAAAGTTCTACGAGTTGTCATATCGAAGGCATACCCTACTTGGCAATCTTGCTGCCCAGCTCAGTCAATAATGGGGCGCAAGGGGCTCTAGTACTCTCCCTCGCGCCGTCTGGAGCCAGCCAGAAAACTCAACCCTTGATGAACGCGAGCACATCAGCGTTGACCTGATCGGCGAAGGTGGTGCAAAGCCCATGTGGCTGACCAGGGTAAATCTTCAGCGTGGAGTTTTTGACCAGCTTGGCTGTGAGAGGCGACGAGATCTGCAAAGGGACAATTTGATCATCGTCGCCCTGCAGGACCAGCGTCGGAACCGTGATCTTTTTCAGATCCTCGCGAAAGTCCGTCTCGGAGAATGCCTTGATGGAGTCCAGTTCGCCTTTCACAGAACCCAACATTCCCTGAAGCCAGAAGGAATTCTTGATGCCTTCCGAAACCTTCGCATCCGGTCGGTTGTAACCATAGAACGGAACGGAAAGACCACGGAAAAACTCGGCGCGATTGTTCACAACGCCTTGTCGCAATCCGTCAAAGACCGACATGGGGGCTCCGGGATGATCGGGAGTCCCGAGCATGAACGGCGTTACAGCTGAGATGAGGACTGCTTTCGATACGCGCTTGCTTCCGTGCCGTCCGAGGTACCGGGCAACTTCGCCCCCGCCGGTCGAATGGCCAACCAGAACAGCATCCTTTAAGTTCAATTTCTCGATCAGCTCCGAAAGATCGTCGGCATAGGTATCCATATCATTCCCGTTCCAGGACTGGCCGGAACGGCCGTGGCCCCGACGATCGTGAGCGATGACCCGATACCCTTGCTCGCCGAAGAAGAGCATCTGCGCATCCCAGGCGTCTGCCGTTAGCGGCCAACCATGTGAGAAGACAATCGGTTGACCCGCGCCCCAGTCTTTGTAGTAGATGGATGTTCCGTCTTTGACTTTGAGCATGTCCAATAAATCCTCCCCGGAGTGTGGCCTCGAAGGAGAATCCCCCGTGGCGTGTTGTGAAGCGAAAGACTCAAGCGGAAGCGCCAATGATGTAGCCATTGCAGCGCCGCCGATCAGGATAGTTCTACGTGAAAATTGGCTTGGCCCATCAACGTGCTGAACGTGGTCTTCACCCTCTTCTAGCAATTTGTCCTCAAGGTTTGACATGTCGTTCTCCTGGATTTGGCGCGTTATATATGGATATCGACGATCAGCAGCCGTAATTATTGAGGATCGCGCGTTTTCCAAGCTCTGAGGTGTTTCACCGCAGTTGATCGATTCTGACTGTTCTCCAAGCTACCGGAAGAGAAAGCGATCCTCTTTCTCATTGCAACTGTATTTTGACGAATACAGCTTCGATGTTTCGGCACGCTTCGCGCTCCCTTCCTAACGTGCAAGCGTGGTTGAAACACGTACGGATTAGTCCTTTCTTTCGACAAAACCTAGCCGGTTTGGCAAAGAGAGATCATGCGACCCGGCTCTATGGTCACAACAGACATGTCTGTGGGCGTAACTGCCGTATCAGCGTCACCAGAAACCAATAAAGCACTCAGGAGATTCTTATGAGCATAAAAAGCCAAGAAACAATCCAGGACGCAGATGACCTGAAAATATTCTTTCGGTCCTGGCGTCCTGAAACTAAAGCCCGCGCCACCGTAGTCATTGTGCCTGGATTCAACGCTCATAGCGGGTACTACGAACATGTAGCCGAGCACCTCGTTGCCGACGGCCTATCCGTATACGCGGTCGATCTTCGTGGCAGAGGTAACTCTGAAGGCGAGCGATTCTTTGTTGAATCGTTCGATGACTACGTGCGTGACGTCGAGGCGGTCATGGAGATCGCGAAAACCCGCGAACCGGCGCTCCCGATGTTCATGCTCGGTCATAGCGCCGGAGGTGTCGTCGCGTGTCTATACACGCTCGATCACCCAGCCGATCTAACGGGGCTAATCTGCGAGAGTTTCGCCCATGAGCTACCCGCTCCCGACTTTGTTCTGTCAGTCTTCAAAGGATTGAGCCATCTCGCTCCGCACGCACACATCCTTCATCTCCCGAATGAGCGATTCTCAAGGGATCCTGTTGTTGTAGAAGCGATGAACAACGATCCGCTGATTGAGAACGAGACTCAGCCTACACAGACCATGGCCGCGATGGTTCGGGCGGACGAACGCCTTAAGCAAAACTTCCCGCAGATCACGCTGCCTGTTCTCATTCTTCATGGAACAGAAGATAAGAACACACGGCCAAGTGGTAGCCAGCACTTCTACGACAACGCTGGCTCTCCCGACAAAACGCTCAAGTTCTATGAGGGCGGATTCCACGACCTCCTGAACGATGTGGATAAGGAAGTGGTTTTGGCCGACATCATTGGCTGGATCAACGCTCATTTGGTCGTGACCGCGCACATTCCCGAAGAACTCCCTGCACTTGCGCATTGATGTCGTGCGACCAACGTTATGCGCTCCTTTTCCTCTGCCGCGCTGCGTTATGCCGCGCGGCAGCTTTTTTGCTCCTAGAGTCAGAGCGATGAAACGCGACGAGATCAATGGAAAGGAAGTTTTGTTATGACTGTGGAGAACTGCGAAAACGTCGTCATCGGCAGCGGCGAAGGTGGCAAATACCTCGCTTGGCATTTGTCACAGTCTGGACAACAAGTTGCTGTAATCGAGCGGCGTTGGATCGGGGGATCCTGCCCGAACGTAAACTGCCTCCCGAGTAAAAACGAGATTTGGAGTGCCAAGGTCGCGTACCTCTCGCAGCACGCAAGCACCTTTGGTGTGGCTCCGACCAAACCCCCATCTGACATGGAGGCGGTCCAAGAGCGCAAGCGAAGAATGGTGCAGGGCCTAATCGCTACCAATTTGGAGCACTACAAGAGTAGTAGCACTGAGCTTGTGATGGGTGAGGCAAAGTTTGTTGGTCCGAAGACGCTTGCAGTCCAACTAAACGACGGTGGGACTCGAACACTGAAAGCAGAGCGGATCTTCCTCAACCTGGGAACCCACGCCTCTATTCCCCCGGTGCCGGGCCTCGCAGAGGCTCGGCCTTTAACGAATATCGAGCTTCTTCAACTCGATCGCATCCCCGAGCACCTTATCGTCTTGGGGGGAGGATATGTCGGGCTCGAGTTCGCTCAGGCGTTTCGTCGTTTCGGAAGCCGAGTAACGATCCTGCACCGAGGGTCGCAGTTGTTGACGAACCAGGATGCAGATATCGCTGGCTCTCTACTTGAAACGTTACTCAAAGAGGAAATCGAAGTGATTGCCGTCTCCGAGACTCTGAGGGTGGCGGGGACATCGGGTTCTAGCGTCACTTTGCTTGTAAAAACTGATGCTGGCGAAACCACGGTTGCAGGAAGCGATATCCTCGTCGCGACCGGTCGAGCCCCGAACACCACCTCAATAGGTCTAGAGATCGCTGGTGTTCAGCTCACTGAACAGGGGTATGTGAAAGTGGATGATCGTCTCCAGACGACCGCTGCGGGTATATGGGCAATTGGGGAATGCGCAGGGAGTCCGCAGTTTACTCATATTTCCTACGATGATTTCCGTGTGATTCGTGACAATCTCGCCGGCATTGATCGGACGACAGCCGGCCGCCTGGTACCCTCTTGTCTCTTCACCGATCCACCGGTCTCGCAAATTGGTTTGACAGAGGAGGGGGCTCGCCGTCGCGGGATACCTGTACGAGTAACCAAGTTACCCATGGCTGCTGTGCTAAGAACGCGAACCCTCGATGAGAGCCACGGGTTCATGAAGGCACTGCTTGAGGTGGGAGGGGACTGCATCCTGGGCTTCTCCATGATTGGACCGGAGGCGGGCGAGGTCATGGCCATCGTGCAAGTAGCAATGCTGGCCGGTCTTCCTTATACGACCTTGCGTGACGCCACATTTACACATCCGACGATGGCCGAAGGCCTCGTCTTTCTCTTTTCACAAGTGGAGCCACGACGTTGACGGTTAGGTAGAGCCCCTCACAAGGTTCTGCGGAGATGGGAGAGGACGTGCTATGGCAACACACGGATTCGGTGCGCAACTTAGTAATCGAGAGTTTTTCATCAAACGTTGGCAGCAAGAACACTCTGCCTTTGTCAATGTGATCGCGGCATTGCCGACCGATCTTTTGGACTTCCGGCCACATCCTCTTTCGCGTTCAGCGGCACAGCTAGTTGCGCTGCTCATCTCAGCCCAGCGGAGCTGTATTCAACTCTGCGACAACAAAAAGAGCTCATACACTGGGATGCACTGGCAAGAACCAACCACATTGGATGATCGTTTTCACACTGTGGCAACCTACGAGCGCGACCATAGCGAATTGAGAGCTCAGCTTGGCGCCTTGGACGATGACAGTTGGAATCATCAAGCCTGGTTGATCCAAGGTAAGGACGAAATCCTACTAAGGGATACTTTGGGTGGGCTTCTGTGGATTGCTCTCTTCGATACGATTCATCACCGCGGGCAGTTGACTACCTACATCCGTCCCATGGGTGGTAAGGTCCCGAGCATCTATGGCCCGTCGGCCGACGATCAAAGGGAATGGCACTAATGGCTCGGACGAAAGGTCCATTCTTAGGGCCCGCAGCGTCGACGCGTCGGTCATAGTCGAACGCACAACGCCAATCGGAGCAGGAGACTCGCACATGTCGACCGATAACAACGAGAACCACTCAGTACTCTTTCCTCGCCTTGACGCTCAAAGCCTTCAAACGCTTCAGAGAAAAGGTACTGTGCGAAAGACCACGGTGGGTGAGGTCCTGTTCAACCGGGAAACTCTACAGCATGGGCTCTTCGTGGTGCTGAGCGGCAGTATTGATCTCGTTGGCGTTGCAAACGGGCATGAATCCATTATCAGCGTACTCGCTCAGGGTGAGTTCACCGGCGAGTTGACTCAGCTCTCTGGTCGCAGAAGTCTTGTCTCTTGTCGAGTTTCGACAGCCGGCGAAGTTCTTGAAGTGGATCGCGCATCATTGCGCCACATTATGCAAACGGATGCTGTCGTCGGCAATCTGCTGCTGAATGCCTTTGTGCAACGAAGAATCTATCTGATTGCGAATGCCGTGGGTGACGCAGTCTTAATCGGCTCAACCCATTCCAGTGACACCCTACGCTTGCGCTCGTTCTTGGTACGTAACGGGCACCCCTATACCTATCTGGACATTGATGAAGATCCCGATATTCAAAGCGTTCTAGATCAGTTTGGTATTGAAGTGGCCGACATTCCGGTTCTGATCTGCAGAGGAGACGTGGTTCTGCGTGCTCCTAGCAATGCGGAAGCAGCCGTATGTTTCGACTTGAACGCTGGGGTGGACCAAACGGATGTGTTCGATGTGGTCATCGTTGGAGCTGGACCCTCTGGATTGGCGGCTGCAGTTTATGGAGCATCCGAAGGACTCGACGTATTAGTTGTTGAGAGCAACGCTCCTGGTGGGCAAGCTGGATCGAGCTCCCGCATCGAGAATTACCTCGGATTCCCCTTCGGGATTTCGGGACAGGAGTTGGCGGACGCTGCTTACATTCAGGCAGAAAAATTTGGAGCTAGGTTATCCATTGCTCGAAGCGCCTGTACGGTGCAATGCGAGCAGCATCCTTATCGGATCAAGCTCGATGACGGAACTTTGATCCAGACCCGAACTGTTGTAGTTGCCACCGGATCTCGTTATCGTCGATTGGATATCCCTAATGTCGCTCGCTTTGATGGTAACGGAGTCTATTACGGGGCGACACAACTTGAGGCTCCTCTGTGTCAAGGCGAAGCGGTTGTAATTGTCGGAGGCGGAAATTCTGCCGGGCAAGCTGCGATCTTTCTTTCGAGTTTCGCGACTAAAGTCTATCTGCTTGTTCGTGGGCCAAATCTCAAGATCAACATGTCCAAATACCTGATCTCAAGAATTGAGGCTTCGCCAACCATCATCCTGAAAACGCGCACGACCGTAGTGGCTCTGGAGGGTGGAGACAGGTTGGAGGGTATTCGTTGGATGGATCACTTGACAGGCGAATCGGAAGACCATGAGGTCCGGCGCCTGTTCATGATGGCTGGGGCCGACCCAAACACAAGCTGGGTGAGCGCCTGCCTTTCCTTGGACACCAAGGGATTCATAAAGACGGGTACCAGCGTGCTTGCAGACTGGAGTCTCCAGCGTGCTCCCTATCCCCTAGAGACAAATGTGCCAGGAGTGTTCGCTGTAGGAGACGTGAGGGCTGAAAGCGTAAAGAGAGTAGCGTCGGCCGTGGGGGAAGGTTCCATGTGTATTCAGTTCGTTCATCGTGCACTGGCGAATCAATGATCGCAAACCAGCCAGACGGAGAGCCATTTCTTTTGACAAACGCTGGCGGCTTCCGCAAAGACTTCCCCCTCGAAAAGATCCTATCGTTGGAATCAGCTTCCGGAGAACTCATGACCTTCACTGACACAATCACTCTACGAAACGCCGAGTTTGCCAAGGAACGGTATTCGTCTGATCTAAAGATTATCCCCTCAGCGAAGACCATCATCATCGGGTGCCTCGATCCCAGGGTCGATCCGGTAGACGTCTTCGATTTGAAGTCGGGGGAGGCGGCGATTTATAGAAATCTTGGCGGCAGGATCAATCCTACCCTCGTCGAAGCCATGGTCTTGCTCCCGATCGTGACCAGAGCCGCAGGCCAAGAGATGGGCGTAGGGTGGGACCTCATCATTCTCCACCACACCGAGTGCGGCATCATCGGCTGTTATAAACACGCGCCTGATCTACTCGCAGTCCATCTGGGTGTTAGCAGGCCTCAACTCGATCTGATGGCGATCGCCGACCCACGCAAAGCTGTGGCCATGGACGTTGAAGCCTATAGGAGCAATGAAGAAATCCCTGGTGGATTCATGATCTCTGGGCTTGTCTACGACGTTGCAACAGGGTTGATCGAAGTCGTCGTGCCTCCAAGCCGACTCCGCTTGGGTGCGTAAGTTCAAGCCCACGCCGATCGGATTCGACTCTCGCCCTCCTTCCAAACCGTAAATCAGCAACGCAGAAGTGATTCTGATTCCCAAGATCGAGTGAGGCGAGCCATGAATTCTGATCAGGTAAGCAAGCTTAGTGCAGCATCTGACGAGGACACAAAGCTGATCCTGGTTACCGGGGCAACAGGCGACACCGGACGGCCAACGGTGAAGCTCCTGCTAGAGAGAGGTCACCGAGTAAGAGCATTGGCGCGCAAACAAGATGCGCGCTCCAGAGCACTTCAGGAGCTTGGCGCCGACGTTGTCTTTGGCGACATGTTGATGATTGGGGACATTAGGGCGGCGCTGAAGGGTGTCAGGAGTGCCTATTTCGTCTATCCTCTGGCGCACGGACAAGTTGAAGCCTCGGTAATCTTTGCCAAGGCTGCGGAAGAAGAAGGACTGGAACTTGTCGTAAACATGTCCCATAAGCAATCTCGGCCTTTCGCGAGAAGCCAAGCAACGATGGCACATTGGCTTTCGGAGCAAGTCTTTGACTGGTCGGGAATACCCGTGACGCACCTCCGGATTACGTTCTTCGCCGAATGGATACTTTACATCTCCGCCCTTATTCGTAAGGGGCGTTATGTTGTTCCGTTCGATGGGGAAAGCTGTTTTGCTCCCATCGCGTCAAGCGATATTGCGC
>Ga0302313_10000516_pt1 | contig 34399 bp, 29 predicted proteins | sample III_Palsa_N2_2_FD_200454 | JGI IMG/M metagenome (GOLD analysis project Ga0302313, IMG submission 200454) | Peat permafrost microbial communities from Stordalen Mire near Abisko, Sweden - III_Palsa_N2_2 | ecosystem: Environmental > Terrestrial > Soil > Palsa > Peat permafrost | place: Sweden...
CATTGACGTTGAGATATGCGGGTGCTATAACGCCCCAACTTTATTGCTTTCGCGATAAACGACTACCTTAGCAAGACCATAAAGACGGAGACACTGGTGACCACCAAAAAGGGCGCGACCAAAGCCAAGGCGAAGAAGAAGCCCGTGACGGCCAAAGCGGCGAAGAAGTCCGTTGCCAAGAAGGCGGCAAGCGCGGTCAAGAAGGTCATTAAAAAGGCCAAAGCCGCAGTGAAGAAAGCCACCAAGCCGGTCGCCAAGAAGGCGGTGAAGAAGCCTGTCGCCAAGAAGGCCGCAGCTAAGCCCGCCGCCAAAAAGGTCATCGCCAAGAAGCCCGCGCCGAAACCGGTGGCCAAGAAAGTCGTCGCCAAGCCCGTCCAAAAAAAAAAGCCGAAGCGCCTAGCGCCGCGCCCAAAGCCGGCTCCGGCAGCAGCCCCCACTCCGGTGGCGGCTCCGATAGCGCCGGCTCCGTCCCCAGTTCCAGCCCCCGCCTCAACGGAGGCGCCGGCAGCCACGCCGGACCCGGTACAGACCACGATCCCAACGCTATAAGGAAGCCCGTGCCGCGGCCGGCTCCCGCCAAGCACACTCACGCAGTCAAGCCGGTCGCGGTCCGCAGGACCCATCCGTACAAGCCGGGTGAGGAGTTGAGCGAAGACGACATTCGTGCCATGCCGGAATCGGCATACATGAATGAAGGCCAGCTCGACTTCTTCCGCGGCCTGCTGATGAAGATGCGCAGCGAGGTGCTGGCGCGCGAGCTGGACGTGAAGGAGCGACTGCACCAGCGCGAGATCTTCGCCGACCCCGCGGATCGCGCCACGGCCGAGGAAGAACACTGGCTCGACCTGCGCCTGCGCGAACGCGAGTCCTACCTGCTGCGCAAGATCGACGAGTCGCTGCGCCGCATCCGCGACAAGGAATACGGCTACTGCACCAAGACCGGCGAGCCCATCGGCATTCCCCGCCTGCTGGCCCGCCCCACCGCCACCGTCTGTGTCGACGTGAAGGGCCAGGACGAGAAGGTGGAGACGCATTTTCGCGACCGCTGAGCGTCTGCTGAAGCCTGACCCGACAAGCCCCGGCCCCGCCGGGGTTTGTTGTTTGTGGGGCAGGCTTGCCGCAGCTTTCATGACGGCCACCGGCGGAACCGATTTGGCAGCCCGGCAACAACCGACAATCTGCCCTCCTTAACGGACAAGGCCCTTCACAAGCATTATCGATAATCTATAATGCCGCGCCTCCGGCACCCGATTGCGCGGTGCCTCTCCCGCCGGCCTTGCGCGCCGGCCGCCCGCGCCGGCGAGGCCGTTGCGGGCCCAATTGGAGCACATGATGTGGATTGTTAGAGTCGCGCTGCAGCGTCCATACACCTTCATCGTGCTCGCCCTGCTGATCGTGCTGCTGGGCGTGTTCACGATCCTGCGCACCGCCACCGATATCTTCCCCAACATCAGGATCCCGGTGGTCGCGGCGGTGTGGAGCTACTCCGGCCTGCCGCCGGAAGAGATGTCCAGCCGCATCATCCTGTTCTCCGAGCGCACCGCGCAGACCGTGGTGAACGACGTCGAGCACACCGAGTCGCAGTCGCTCAACGGCATCGCGGTGGTGAAATACTTCTTCCAGCCCACCGTCAACGAAGAACTGTCCTACGCCCAGATCACCGGCGTGTCGCAGACCCAGTTGCGCTTCTCCCCGCCGGGCACCAATCCGCCATTCATCCTGGCGTACAACGCCTCCAGCGTGCCGATCATCCAGCTGGCCCTGTCCAGCACCAAGCTGTCCGAATCGCAGCTGTTCGATCTGGGCAACACGGTGGTCCGCACGGCGCTGTCGACCGTGCAGGGCGCCTCCCTGCCCTTCCCCTACGGCGGCAAGCAGCGCCAGGTGCAGGTGGACCTCGATCCGCAGGCGCTGCGCGCCAGGGGCCTGTCCGGCTCCGACGTCACCTCGGCCATCGCGGCACAGAACCTGGTGCTGCCGGCCGGCACCGAGAAGATCGGCGGCCTCGAATACTTCATCAAGCTCAATGCCAGCCCGCAGAAACTTGAAGAGCTGAACGACGTGCCGATCCGCTCCCGCGACGGCAGCGTGGTCTACGTGCGCGATGTCGCGCACGTGCGCGATGGCTACCCGCCGCAGACCAACATCGTGCGCCTGGAAGGCAAGCGCGCGGTGCTGATGAGCGTGCTCAAGACCGGCACCACCTCGACCCTGGACATCATCAACAGCATCAACCAGAAGCTGCCGCAGATCCGTACCCAGCTGCCGCCGGAAATGAACATCCAGGCCCTGGGCGACCAGTCGATCTTCGTGCGCGGCGCCATTTCCGGGGTGATCCGCGAAGCGGTGATCGCGGCGGCGCTGACCGGTCTGATGATCCTGCTGTTCCTGGGCAGCTGGCGCAGCACCCTGATCATCACCATCTCCATCCCGCTGTCGATCCTGGCCTCGATCATCTGCCTGTCGGCCCTGGGCGAGACCATCAACATCATGACCCTGGGCGGCCTGGCGCTGGCGGTGGGCATCCTGGTCGACGACGCCACGGTGACCATCGAGAACATCAACTGGCATCTGGAGCACGGCAAGGACGTGGAAGCGGCGATCCTCGACGGTGCCGCACAGATCGCCCTGCCAGCCCTGGTGTCGACGCTGGCGATCTGTATCGTCTTCATCCCAATGTTCCTGCTGGCCGGCATCGCCAAGTTCCTGTTCGTGCCGCTGGCCGAAGCGGTGGTGTTCGCCATGCTGGCCTCGTACATCCTGTCGCGCACCCTGGTGCCGACGCTGTCGAAGTACTGGCTGAAGATGCACGACCCGGAAGCACACGCCAAGGCACGCGGCGCGCTGTCGCGCTTCCAGCGCGGCTTCGAGCGCCGCTTCGAGGCGGTGCGCGAGACCTATCACGGCCTGCTGGAGCGGGCGCTGCACAGCGGCCTGCCCTTCGCCGCCGTCTTCCTGCTGGTGATGGCGAGCACCGCCATCCTGGCCTTCCCCTTCGGCAAATACATGCCGGGCCTGGGACAGGACTTCTTCCCCTCCGTCGACGGTGGCCAGATCAAGCTGCACCTGCGCGCCCGCACCGGCACCCGCATCGAGGAAACCGCGGCGCTGTGCGACGCGGTGGAAGCCTCGATCCGCGACACCATTCCGGCCAAAGAGCTGGGCAGCGTGGTCGACAACATCGGCCTGCCCTACAGCGGCATCAACACCGCCTACAGCACTTCCGCGGCGGTCGGCCCGGGCGACGCCGATATCTTCGTGAGCCTGAACGAAGGCCATCACCCGACGGCCGACTATGTGCGCACCCTGCGCACCAAGCTAGCCGAATCGTTCCCGTCGACCTCGTTCGCCTTCCTGCCGGCCGACATCGTCAGCCAGATCCTCAATTTCGGCCTGCCCAGCCCCCTGGACATCCAGATCAGCGGCTTCAACGTCAACGCCAACCGCGAATACGCCAACGCCCTGCTGGACAAGCTGCGCGGCATCCCCGGCGCGGTGGACCTGCGCATCCAGCAGGCCTTCGACTATCCGCAGATCAATGTCGACGTGGACCGCAGCAAGGCGCAGCTGCTCGGCCTGACCCAGTTGAACGTGGCCGGGAACATCCTGGTGTCCCTGTCCGGCAGCTTCCAGACCTCGCCCTCGTTCTGGATCGAGCCGAAGACCGGCACGCAGTACAACGTCGCCACGCAGACACCGCAGGCGCGGCTGGATTCGCTCAATGACCTGGCCACCACCCCGGTCACCACCGGCACCGGCCAGGGCACCAATGGCGTGCCGCAGCTGCTGGCCAACGTGGCGAGCTTCCACCGCAGCGTCGGGGCCTCCGTGGTGAGCCATTACAATGCCACCCCGGTGCTGGACATCTTCGGCACGGCGCAGGACATCGACCTGGGCTTCATTTCGGCCGAGGTCAACAAGATCGTGGCGGCAACCAAGAAAGACGTGCCCAAGGGCTCGCAGGTGGTGGTGCGCGGCCAGGTGCAGACCATGAAGCAGTCCTTCAACGGCCTGCTGCTCGGCCTGATCGGCGCCATCATCCTGGTGTATCTGCTGATCGTGGTGAATTTCCAGTCCTGGATGGATCCGTTCATCATCATCACTGCCCTGCCCGCGGCGCTGGCCGGCATCGTCTGGATGCTGTTCCTGACCCACACCACGGTGAGCGTGCCGGCACTGACCGGCGCCATCATGTGCATGGGCGTGGCCACCGCCAACAGCGTGCTGATCGTCAGCTTCGCGCGCGAGCGCATGAACGCCGGCGACGACGCCTTCCAGGCCGCCTCGCAGGCCGGCTTCACCCGCTTCCGTCCGGTGCTGATGACGGCCCTGGCCATGATCATCGGCATGATTCCGATGGCGCTGGGCCTGGGCGACGGCGGCGAGCAGAACGCGCCGCTGGGCCGTGCCGTGATCGGCGGCCTGCTCTTCGCCACGGTGGCCACGCTGTTCTTCGTGCCGACCGTGTTCTCCATCATTCACGGCCGCAGTCAGTCACGCGCGCACTAAACCAGATAACGGAGACATCCAATGTCCGAACACTCGCCCTATATCTCCAAAAGCGGTCCGCCCAGCAAGGTAGGCCGCTATGCGCTGATCGCCCTGGTCATCGCCATCATCCTCGCCGCCTGGGGCATCTTCAGCCGAGTCCACGCCCGCACCGAACTGGGCAAGGAAACGGCGGAGTCGTCGGTGCCCACGGTGGTCACGGTCAAACCCAATCACGGGCCGGCCGGTGAGGATCTGGTGCTGCCCGGCAGCGTGCAGGCCTATTTCGACGCCCCGATCTATGCCCGCACCAGCGGCTACCTGAAAAACTGGTACACCGACATCGGCACACCGGTGAAGAAGGGTCAGCTGCTGGCGGACATCGATGCGCCGGAAGTCGACCAGCAGCTGAACCAGGCCGAAGCCGACCTCAACACGGCCAAGGCCAACTACGACCTGTCGCAGACCACCGACGTACGCTGGAAGGGCTTGCTGGCGACCGACTCGGTGTCGAAGCAGGATGCCGACGAGAAGGCCGGCGACGCCGCCGCGAAAAAGGCGGCACTGGATTCGTCCGCCGCCAATCTGCGGCGCCTGCACGACCTGGAGTCGTTCAAGCGGGTACTGGCGCCGTTCGATGGCGTGGTGACGGTACGCAACACCGATATCGGCGCCCTGATCAATGCAGGCCAGAGCAGCGGCACCGAACTGTTCCATGTTGCCGATATCAGCAAGCTGCGCATCTACGTGCAGGTGCCGCAGCCCTATGCCGCCGCCGCCGTTCCGGGCGTGACGGCCGACCTGACTTTTACCGAGCATCCGGGCAAGAAGTATCCGGCGCAAATCACCCGCACCGCCAACGCCCTCGAACCCAATGCCCGCACCCTGCAGGTGGAGTTGCAGGTGGACAACGCCAAGGGCGAGCTGTTTCCCGGCTCTTATGCCGAGGTGCATTTCAAGCTGCCGGTCAATGCCAACAGCCTGCGCCTGCCGGCCAATACCGTCCTGTTCCGCACCGCCGGATTGCAGGTGGCGACCATTGGGCAGGACGATCAGGTGAAGCTCAAGAACATCACCCAGGGCCGTGATTTCGGCAGCACCATCGAGGTTCTCGACGGCATCACGGCGGATGACAACATCATCCTCAATCCGCCGGATTCGCTCGCCGATGGCGTCAAGGTACGCGTCATGGTTCCGCCGCCCGAGCCAGCGCCCGCGGGCCAGGCGCCGCAGCCGGGCAAGCCGTCGTGAAGACCCAGGCATCCATCGCAGTTCTGACCCTGGTACTGGGCGGCTCGCTGGCGGCCTGCTCCTTTGCACCCGCCTACAAGGCGCCGCCCAACACCGGCGCGGCCCCGGCCGCCTACAAGGAAATCGGCGACTGGAAACAGGCCCAGCCGGTCGACGCACAGCCGCGCGGCGCCTGGTGGGCCGAGTTCAACGATGCGCAGCTGAACGCCCTGGAAGACAAGGTTAGCGATGCCAACCAGGACCTGAAAGCGGCCTTCGCGCGCCTGCAGGAAGCCCGCGCCCAGGCCGGCATTGCCCGCGCCGACCTGTTCCCAACCCTCACCGCCGGCCCCTCGCTGACGCGCTCGCGCACCTCGGTCAACGGCCCGCACTACTCACCCGGCGCCGAGCCGACCGGCAACGACTTCCTGCTCGAAGCCGACCTGTCGTACGAGATCGACGTGTGGGGCCGTGTGCGCAACACGCTGAGCGCGGCCAATGCCAGCGCCCAGGCCAGCGCCGCCGACCTCGTCACGCTGGACCTGAGCACCCATGCCGAGCTGGCCACCGACTACTTCTCGCTGCGCAGCGCCGACAATCAGCAGGCCCTGCTCGACCAGACCGTGGTCGACTACACCAAGGCCCTGCAGCTCGAGCAGAACCTCTATAACGGTGGCGCGGCGGCGCTCAGCGATCTGGTGCAGGCCCAGGCCCAACTCGAAACCGCTAAAACTCAGGCCTCCGATGTGCACCTGCAGCGGGCGCAGCTGGAGCATGCCATCGCCGTGCTGATCGGCGAGCCCGCCTCCAGCTTCCATCTCGACCCGATGCCTCTGGCGGCGGAGCTGGCGCCCCCCGCTATCGATCCGGGTCTGCCTTCCGCGCTGCTGGAGCGCCGGCCCGACGTCGCCGCCGCGGAGCGCCGCGTGTTTGCCGCCAATGCCGATATCGGCGTGGCCCGTGCCGCTTACTTCCCGGTGTTCAGCCTGTCCGCCTCGGCCGGCTACGACAGCACGCATTCCTCGAACTGGATCGAGGCGCCGAGCAATATCTGGTCGCTGGGCCCCTCGGCGGTGCTGACGCTGTTCGACGCCGGCCGCCACGCTTCCCAGTCCGCCCAGGCACACGCCGCCTACGACGAGCAGGTAGCCGATTATCGCGGCAGCGTACTGAATGCCTACCGCGAGGTGGAGGACAACATCGTCGCCCTGCGCCAGCTGGAGCAGGAAAGCGCGAGCCAGGCTGCCGCCGTCACCGCCAGCCAGCAGGCACTGCAGCAGGCCCAATACCGCTACAAGGGCGGCATCGTCACCTACCTGGAAGTGGTGACGACGGAGAATGCGGCGCTGCAAGCCGAGTTGTCCGCCGCCAGCATCCAGGCGCGGCGTCTCAACGCCAGCGTGTTGCTGGTCAAGGCACTGGGGGGCGGCTGGCAGAATCACCTGAACCGGGAGGCGAATGCATCGGCTCCCGCCGCGGCTTCGACGGACGCGATGGCATCTGCTTCGCACCCGGCATCGAACTAAGTCGATACCAGGGCGGCGGGAACAGCGCATGGGTATCCATCGCATCTGCATGCGGGATCACATCCGCAACGCCATCGTTTCGCGCATTCTCGACGGCAGCACCCCGCCCGGCACGCGCCTCAAGGAAATGACGCTGGCGCGCGAGTTCAACGTCAGCCAGGCGCCGGTGCGTGAAGCCCTGCGCGAGCTGGAAGCCCTTGGCCTGCTCCAGTCCGAGCGCTATCGCGGCACCTGCGTGCGCAACATCGACCTAGAAGAGCTGCGCGAAGCCTACGAACTGCGCGCCGCCATCGAGGAATCGGCGGCGCGGCTGGCCGTCCCCTGCGCCAGGGCCGACCTGGACAAGCTCGAGGGCGATCTCAAGCTGATGCGCCGCGCCAATCGCGAGCACGACACCGACGCCTACATGGACAGCGCGGTCAACTTCCACCGTCACATCGTACAGATGTCCCGTAACCGGCTTTATCTGCGCGCCTGGGAACACATGGCCTGGGACATCCGCGCCCGTATCGCTGTACAGCGCATCGGCCTGATCTCCTCATATACCGAGGAACGCAAGCAGATCGTCGCCGCCCTGCGCGATGGCGATGGCGAGAAAGCCGGCCAGCTGCTGCGCTACATCCTCGGCGAACTGCTGCTCCGCCTGGCAAAGATCCAGCACGCCGCCAACATCGAAGCCGCTGCCGCAGCGACAGCCAGCGCTTGAAGCGGCACTGACGCTCCGCGGCATTTCCCAATCAACCCTGGCGCCCGAATCCGGGCTTGAACCGGAGCGGTCCTGCGGCCGGGGGATTTTAAGTCCCATGGGCCCAAAACCGCCGCCGGCGAGGTGAGCGTCCACGGACTTTCGGCCTGCACAACGCGATCGCGGGCGTCTAGTGCGCGTACTGGAGGGCCAGTGCCCATCCTTCTCCGGCTTTTACTATGATTATCCGGGCCGCGCGCAGATACCGCTGAAGCCGCGCGTGTTCATCGACTTTCTACGGGTGCGGCTGGATTGACAGTTGGTCTCGCACAGCCAATACTTTTCCATATGGTGAACTATCAAAAGCAATTGGACCGCACTTTCGCGACGCTCTCCGATCCGACGCGGCGCGCGATCCTGGCCCAGCTCGAACGCCAGGACGGCGCATCGGTCAGCGAACTGGCCAGGCCTTTCGCCATCAAGCTGCCGGCGGTGATGAAGCACTTGGATGTGCTGGATGAAGCCGGCCTCATCACCCGCTCCAAGTCCGGCCGCACGGTGACCGTGCGGCTGCGGCCGCAGCCGATGCGCGAGGCGATGGCCTGGCTGTCCCATTTCGAGGCCTTCTGGTCGGGCAGCCTCGACCGGCTCACGGCCTATGCCGAGGGCAAGGAAACCGAAACACGGAGGAAAAATCGATGACCAGCGTCACGCTCGTGCGCCGCATCAAGGCGCGGCCGGAAATTGTCTTCGACGCGTTGACCACGGCCGAAGGCATCGCGCTGTGGTGGGGACCGGATGCCGGGCCGGTGCTGATCGCGGAGTCCGATCCGCGCGTCGGCGGCCGCTATCGCGTGCGCTTCCGCAAGCTCGACCTGAGCGAGCATGAAAGCAGCGGCGTATATCTCGAAGTGGTCCGGCCCGAGCGGGTGGTGATGAGCTGGCACTGGATCGGCGGCCAGGAAGACCCCGGCGAGTCGCGCCTGGAGATCAGACTCAAGGCCGTTGGCGAAGGCACCGAACTCACCTTGACCCACGCGCGGCTGCACGACGAAGAAACGCGCCTTGGCCATCACGAAGGCTGGAGCGGCGCCCTCGACAAGCTAGAGGCGCATTTCGCAGCAAGCCCGGTGTGATCCGTATCGGGCGGGCCATCGTCCCAGGGAAACGCTGAGCAATTCAAGAGTCGTCATCCCGGCGAAAGCCGGAATCCAGAGGTTCGAAGTCACTGGACCCCGGCTTTCGCCGGGGTGACGCTTTCATCAGAGTTTTCCTAATTCATCTTCATCATCTTCGCCGGCGTTCCGTCGGACCAGCGGGCGACGGGAACCATGAAGATTGTGTAGGCCCCGGGATTGCCCGGCGCGGCGATCACCGGCGAACCTTCGAGATTCGCGCCCCAGGCTGCTTCCGTGTCGGCGGCGAAGAACATGAGGTGCGGATGCCAGTGGCTATCCGCACCGGACAAGTACCCCTGCCTGGATAGCATGTAGCACATCGCGCCGGCCTCGGGCCGGGGGAAAGCGCCGGCGGCGAGTTCGGCCTTGGTGTGATCGATCATGTCCGGCTTGGACATGCCGGCGAGAACCCACCGGGTTCTTTCGAGATAAGCGGGAACGACACTGCGCACGGCAGCGGCGTTGTAGCAGATCGGCCCGCGGATCCTGGGATTCCAGAACTCCGCGTTGTCGAAGTCGACCGCCCAGGACCGCTCGACGATGCAGGCGAAGCCATTCTCGCCCTTGACGGCGGTTTCGTAGCCGCTATCGCCGAGGATCAGGATATCGGCCTTGCCCGAGATCGACGGCGGTGCGGCGCTGCGCGCCAGAGCGATTTCTTCGGACGCGCTGGCGATGCGGTATTGCGCAAGAGGCGCCATGGCGGCATAGGGCGGCGTTGCAACTTCGGCGCCGGCCGCACTGGCGATGCAAGAAAAGAACGCCAACCCCCACACGGACTCGATCACCCAATTTTTGTTTCGCATGAGCTCCCTCCGGTCTAATACTTCACTATGCGGTGAAGTATTGGCAATACCGGAACATCTGTCAACCGGGCGGTTCTCCCGCAATGCGTGCGGAAGCAGCTTTCGCGACTTGCGCAGCGACGCAGCCGCTCTAGCGCTTTTGGTCCAACTGCTCGAATCCGGCGGCCAGCGCCTCCAGCAACTGCCGAACCGCCGGCACCATCCCGCGCCGCGTGGGAAAGATTGCGTGCACCAGGCCAGGCCTCGTCGCCAGCTCCGGGAGCAGATGCTTCAACCGTCCGGTCTTGATATCGGCGTCGACCAGCTCTCGCGGCAGCAGCGCCACGCCGACGCCCTGCATCGCCGCATCGCGCAGGCTGAGCAGATCGTCGGTCGCCAGTCGAGGTTGATGGGCCCAGGAGATCGTCTGTCCCGCCGCGTCCACCAGGTTCCACACAAACCTCTCGCTGCTGCTGGCCATGGCAAGGGTCGGCCACTCTTTCAGCGATTCAAGCGACTTGGGCGCCGGATAGCGCTTCGTCAGCGCCGGACAGCCCACCAGAATCTGGATCGACAGGCCCAGCTGGCGCACGGCCAGATCGGTGTTCTCCAGCGGCGGGAGCCTGACCCGGATGGCGAAGTCCAGCCCTTCCTCCACCACATCCACGCGCCGATTGGTCGCATCGACTAGGACCTGGACCTCGGGGTTGTCCAGAACGTACTGCGCAATGATCACGGAAACGCCGGAGCTGAGCAGCCCGACCGGGCAGCTGATGCGCACGGTGCCCTGCGGCTTGGAGCGCGTCTGGTCGACGATGTCCTTCGCCGCCTTCGACTCCGCCACCAGGGCCAGGCAATGCTGGTGGAATTGCCGTCCCGTTTCGGTCAGGGACAGGCTGCGGCTGGTCCGGTTGAGCAGGCGCACCCCGAGCTCTTCCTCCAGAGCGCGCACGCGGCGGCTGAGCTTGGATGTCTGCACAGCAAGAGTCCGTGCGGCGGCGGTGAAGCTGGCGTGTTCGACCACCTCCGCGAAAAGCCGCAGGTCATTGAGATCCGTGATCTGGTCCATGGGCAATCCTTGATCTCGACTAAATCGTTGCAATTATGGCAATGATTCTTTGTCAATTAGGAGATTCTCACAGAATTATTGCCGATATAGCATGTTTCCGTCGCCCAAGCCATGTTGCTCTGGCGGGTTGCAGATTTCGGTAGCGAGCCCATGCCGGGCTCTCGAAAAAGGAAGCGGACATGCTTACGCACAGGCGCTGGGACTCACTCGACAAGGCCGATCACGGCTGGCTGCACGCGAAATACCACTTTCTCGTCGACCTGCACGGTAATCCCGCCCATCACGCCCTGGGCCCCCTGACCGTCTGGAACGACGATGAAATTGCAGTGGGCGGCGGCTTTCCCCTGCACGGGCATCGCGACATCGAGATCATCACCTACGTCCGGCAAGGCGTGCTTGGACATCGCGACAGCATCGGCTCCGAAGGAACCATCCAGACCGGCGACGTCCAGGTGATGAGCGCCGGCACGGGAATACGCCACGCCGAGTTCAACCAAGGCGACGTCCCTCTCAAGCTCTATCAGATCTGGCTGCTGCCGCGCGCGCCTGGCGGTTCGCCGCGATGGGATACGCGGTCATTTCCCAGGGGCGATCGCTCCGGACGCTTCGTCGTCCTGGCGAGCGGCTTCGCCGGCGACGAGGGAGCCCTGCCCATTCGCGCGAATGCGCGCCTGCTAGGGGCGACCCTCAAGGCCGGTCAACGGGTCCGGCACGACTTGGGACCGGCGCGCCGCGCCTATCTGGTGGCGGCCTCGGGGCGCATCGAAATCAACGGTGAGCCGGTCGGGCCGCTCGACGGCGTGGCCATCACGAAAGTGGCAGCGGCCGAGGTCTCTGCCCTCGAAGATTCTGAGCTGGTGATGGTGGACGCCGGCTAAGTCCTTTTTTCTCCACCTGATGTTTTTTTCTTCAAGGAGATGGTCATGGAAAGCTATAAGTTTCTTCCGCTGTTGGGTCGCATCCTGCTCGGTGCTCCGTTCCTGATGAGCGGCCTGGGCAAGCTCGGAGCCTACGCTGCGACGGTGGGCTATATCACGGCGATCGGACTGCCGCTGCCGCCGCTCGCCTTCATCGTCTCGGTCGCGATCGAGATCGGTGGCGGTCTGCTGCTGCTGTCTGGCTACCGGGTCCGTTTCGCCTCTCTGGTGCTGGCGGTCTTCAGCGTGCTCACTGCGGTATTCTTCCACCGCAACTTCGCCGATCAGAACCAGATGATTCACTTCCTCAAGAACGTGATGATGGCCGGCGGCCTGCTGCAGATCACTTACTTCGGTGCCGGCGCGTTCAGCCTGGATGCCCGCTCCGAGCGGTCGGCCCTGCATGCGGCCTAGCAGCTGCGTATCCGGCGGGACGGCCATCGGCTCTATCAGAGCGGTGTTCGTCTCGCCGGGTCCGTTCTCGACGTAATGTCAAAGGAGCCACGTATGTCTACCGTTGCCAATCGTGTAAGTACCGCTGGAGTACTGAGCAGCGCTGCACGCAAGGTAGCTTTGGTCACGAAAGGCCGGACGCACGGTCCAATCACGCGCCTGGTCAGCCCTTCGGACCTGGGCGAACTGATCAAGCCGTTTGTGTTCCTCGACCTGTTCGACGTTCCGCCCTCCAAGGCGCCGCTGTTTGGCTGGCATCCCCATTCGGGCATAGCGACGTTGACCCTCGTCATTGAAGGTCAAGCGAGCTACGAAGAAACCACCGGCGTCAAGGGTGTCCTGAAATCCAAGGGTGGTGTGGAATGGATGCAGGCCGCCGGCGGAAGCTGGCATACCGGCGGCGTGGTCGGGCAGGAACGCCTCAAGGGATTCCAGCTATGGGTTGCGCTGCCGCCGGAGCTTGAGCTCAAGCCGGCTTCGAGCCTTTATCTGGAGCCCGAACAGGTTCCGGCCGTCGGCCCCGCGCGTATCGTGCTGGGGCATTACGAGGGAACCACCGGACCGATCCCCGCGCCGAGCGACATGGTCTACCTGTACGTGCGCCTCGCGCTCGGCGAGCGGTGGCTGTTCAAGACTCCGGATGCGCACTCGATCGCCTGGCTCTCCGTGCTGTCGGGTCAACTGTCCGAGCCAGCGAATGTAGGCGCTGGAGATTTCGCGCTTTTCGAGGAATCCAGTGCCGCCGTAGAAGTAGCCGCCCTCACCGAAACGCTGTTTGTCCTCGGCTCGGCGCGCAAGCATCCACACGATCTGGTTTTGGGAAACTATTCCGTTCACACCAGCCAGGAAGCACTTCGCAGGGGCGAGTCCAACATCGCACAAATGGGTTCTTCGCTTCGTGCAAAAGGCCTGGCATGAAAAGCGCGCGGATCGGCTCCGCGCGACTTTCAACGCTTGGCCGGATATGCCCGGACTGCTCTGCACATTGATCTGGTGCCCGAACCCGGACTCGAACCGGGATGGCCTTGCGGCCGGGGGATTTTAAGTCCCATGCGTCTACCGATTTCGCCATTCGGGCCGGCGTAGCAATCACCGCTGAGGGCGTCAGGGAGATTGGAGAAGATCAGGTCTCAATGAACCCGACCCAAGTATATGAAATAAAAAGCCTCCGCCGTCACTCGTAGCGGCCGGCAAATGCAGTTTACGGCTGCGGCGGCCACGGCTTCACGCACCGGCGAATCCCTCAAGCATCCCGCTGGCGGCCTTGAGTGCCGCGCCGACCACCTGGTCCATATTGTAGTAGCGGTATTCGGCGAGCCGGCCGACGAAGCTTACGGCAGTCTCGTTGTTTGCCAGTTCGCGGTAACGCTTGAACAGCGCTTCGTTTTCCGGCCGCGGAATCGGATAGTAAGGGTCTCCATCGGCCGTCGGATACTCGCGCACGATGGAGGTGCCCTGGCAGGCCTGCCCGGTCAGATGCTTGAACTCTGTGATACGGGTAAACAAATGGTTATTGGGGTAGTTGATCGTGCCGACTTCCTGGTATTGGGTTCGGTCGGCAAGGTGGCTGTGTTCAAACTGCAGCGAGCGATAGGGCAGTTTGCCGAAGCGGTAGTCGTAGAAGGCGTCGATCGGGCCGGTATAAATCGTCCGGGCGACATCGATCTGCCCGCGAATGTCGGCATAGTCGGTATTCAGCCGCAGATCGATAAGGGGATGATCGAGCATGCGCCGGAACATCGCCGCATAGCCGCCCGCCGGCATGAACTGGAAACTGTCGGTGAAGTAGCGGTCATCGTCGTTGGTGCGCGTCGGAATGCGCGCGGCAACGCCGGCGGCAAGCTCCGACAGGTCGATGCCCCATTGCTTCCGGGTGTATCCGCGGAAGAATTTCTCGCACAGATCGCTGCCGACACTATTGAGAACCACGTCTTCGCTGGTGCGGATGAGCTGGCGCGGTTCGCGCACCTTTTCCAGGTAGTCGGCGACTCCCGCCTCGTCCAGCTCCAGGCCGTAGAGCCGGTTGATCGTGGTCTGGTTGATCGGCATGGGATACAGCTGGGCATCCACCTCGGCGCGGACGCGATGCTCGTAGAAGCGCCAGTCGGTGAAGCGCGACAGGTACTCGAAGATGCGCTTGGCGTTGGTGTGGAAGATGTGCGGACCGTAAAGGTGGATCAGCACGCCGTGGCCATCGAGCTCGTCATAGGCGTTGCCGCCGATGTGGCGGCGCCGGTCGATCAGCAGGACGCGTTTGCCGGCGCTGGCGAACCGTTCCGCGCAAACCGAGCCGGCGAACCCGGCCCCCACGATGAGCGCATCGTATTGGTTCGCCGGTTTCCGACTCATAAGGCAATTCCCACCTTGAACATTCGAACACCCCCAGCGGCGCAGGACGACCACCATCTGCACGGATTTCTTGATTTTCTTGATTATGACGGACGCTTGCGGAGGAGGTCCGGAAGGTCAAATGGAGGCTCGAGCCGGAATTGAACCGACGTACGGGGATTTGCAGACCCTAGCATCTTATTTTAAATCAATAACTTACAAGTGCTACCACCTGAATTTACCACCCCAAAACCCAATAACTTTGGTGTCTTAGAGATGGAGGCTGCGCCGGGAGTCGAACCCAGTTAAAAGGATTTGCAGTCCTCTACATGACCGTTCTGTCACGCAGCCGCGCTTTTGGGTCGCGCATTATCCAATGTTGACAGGCTTTTGAATAGCCACCACTGACTAAATTGCCCCTGTTTGAACGCCGTGGGTACCATGTCCCCATCGAATTCGTGTTTCTAAGGAAGCAAACGCACTCAACCGTCCAAGCGCGTCACCCTCATTTTTGACGCCGGCCAATGATTCCGCTGGAGTCGTTGCCGTTCCATTTCTTCGGATATATGAAGCAATTTGTAGGGAGTCCTTGTTACCGTTGCTCCATCCCCGTCATATGAACAACTTCAATCTCAACTGAACGCGAATGAGCAACATGAATGAGACCCCTGCGAATGATCGCTTGCTCAATATCGTGGTCTTCGGAATCGAGAGGAAGGGATTGGCACCTCCTGCAAAAACTTTGGAAGGCAATGGATACCGCCTGATATTCGAGCAGTTCGATACGCCCCGCAGGCTCCACGAATTTGACGGAGCCATCGTTCCGCAAGGCATCTTTGAATCATTTGAACGGAGAGATGCCTTTGCGAAATCAAGGGCATCAACCGTGGCCTTAAACGAGAATTTATCAACCAAGCGGACTCTCATCGCGAGCGATCAGGCCACGATGAAGGCTTTCCGACGGTATTAATCGTAAATACCAATATCAAAAGCGCAAAGTCAGTAGAGGACAAGGCGCAGGAAATTCCCTCTGAGCAGGTCGAACACGCCCGGCGAATGGGCATCTTGATAATCCGCACCATCGATCTTTTGTATCTATTGCACCATTACCTGACTGGGTTCTTGACGAAAGAGCGCGTCATACAACTCTTGACCACTCAAACCGGCTGGTTGTCGGTCGACGCCGATGGAATGAAAATCCTGCCCTAGCAGTTGCATTGCATACATATGAGCATTGCAACAATGCGGCCAGCCGAAGCTGCCGCATCAGTGAACAAACTCAGGCGACCTTGCGCTAGCAACAACGATGCTCTGCTCAACAAATCGCCAAAATAGGGGAAAATGCAGGGGACAGAAATATACCTGCACGGGTGGCGGCGCCACCCTTAGAGGGCTTTTTGGGCGTTTTTTTGAGTAAAACTCGTACTCAGCAGTACAGAAACAGTTGCAACTATCTGATTTTATTATGCGATAGTCACCACTGACTGATGCGGTTTTGGTTTGCAGTCCCCTGCATAACCACTCTGCCATCGAGCCGATGCGAGGCCGGATTTTACTCCAGCACTGTTGCTGCGGCCGAATTTCCGGAAAACAAGCCTGAAACTCTGGAAATGGACCGCTAATACGAAAAAACCTCGTCGAAAACGAGGTTTTTCCTGATCAATCATTTGGAGCGGGAAACGAGATTCGAACTCGCGACCTCAACCTTGGCAAGGTTGCGCTCTACCAACTGAGCTATTCCCGCTTGCGAGTTGCGTATTGTAAGGATCGGCGGCGGCTCAGGCAAGCCCTTTTAGCTATCCCGCATGATCGGCCAGGCGGCCTGCAGATAGACGATCATGGACCATATGGTGAGGGCCGAAGCCAGGAACAGCAGCAGGTAGCCGATGTCGTAAAGCGGGATCGGCCCCAGCGGGGTCTGCCACAGCATCATGCTGATGGCGGTCATCTGGAATACGGTTTTCAGCTTGCCCAGCATGCTTACCGCCACCCGCCCGCGCTGGCCCAGCTCGGCCAGCCACTCGCGCAGGGCGGAAATGGTGATTTCGCGGCCGATGATGACCGCCACCAGCACCCCCATGACGCTGCGCGGATCGTCGCGCAGCAGCATCACCAGGGCCACCGCCACCAGCAGCTTGTCCGCCACCGGGTCGAGGAAGGCGCCGAAGCCGCTGGTCTGGTTCCACCGGCGCGCCAGGTAGCCGTCGAGCCAGTCGGTGAAGGCAGCCGCCATGAACAGCAGCGCGGCGACGTGACGGGCCGGCGGCCAATCCACATAAAACAGGCCCAGCACCACGGGAATCACGGCGACGCGGCCCAGAGTCAGGATGGTGGGTGTATTCAGCCGCATGGCTACAGTTTCCGGTTTCCAGTTGCCAGTTTCCAGTTTTTCTTGAGCAGGGTCCTTCCGGACAACTTTGCCCTGCCCTTTTCCGGAAACTGGAAACTGGTCACTGGCAACTGCTTTTTCAATGGAAATGGGCGTAGATGCGTTCCGCCAGGGTGCGGCTGATCCCTTCCACTTTTGCCAGTTCGTCGATGCCGGCCCGCTTCACCTGGGGCAGCCCGCCGAGGGTCTTGAGCAGGGCGCGGCGGCGGGCCGGCCCCAGGCCCTCGATCACTTCCAGGCCGGAAGTCAGGCGCGCTTTCTCGCGGCGCGCGCGGTGGCCGGTGATGGCGAAGCGGTGCGCCTCGTCGCGGATACGCTGGATCAGGTGCAGGGCCGGCGAATCGGGGGCCAGCACCAGCGGCTGCTCCTGCTCCGGCAGGATCAGCTGCTCCAGGCCCGGCCGGCGCGTCGGCCCCTTGGCGATGGCGACGACCCGCAGGTTTTCGATGCCCAGCTCACCGAGGGCTTCCATCGCGGCGCCGAGCTGGCCCTTGCCGCCGTCGATGAACAGCACGTCGGGAGACTGCACCTCCCCACCCTTGATGCGCGCATAGCGCCGCGCCACCGCCTGCTTGATGGCGGCATAGTCGTCGCCCGGGGTGATGCCTTCGATATTGAATTTGCGGTAGGCCGCCTTGAGCGGCCCTTCCTCGTTGAACACCACGCAAGACGCCACCGCCTTCTCGCCCATGGTGTGGCTGATGTCGAAGCACTCCATGCGGCGCGGCGGCTGCTCCAGGTCCAGCGCCTGCTGCAATTCGAGCAGGCGCTGATCCATGCTGGCGGCCTCCATCATGCGCGTCGACAGGGCCTGCAGCGCCGTGCCCGCGGCCATCTCCAGCAGCCGTTGCTTGGCGCCGCGCTCGGGCCGGGCGATGCGCACCTTGCGCCCGGCTTTGGCGGACAGCGTGGCCTCGAGCCATTCGGCGTCCTCCGGCAGCTCGCTCACCAGCAGCTCGGGCGGCGGCGGCCGTTCCAGGTAGTACTGGGCGATGAATCCTCCCAGCAGCTCGTCCATGGCGATGCCCGGCGGATGCCGCGGGAAGAAGCTGCCATGTCCGAGATTGATGCCGTCGCGCACCGACACCACCACCACGCAGCTACCGGAGGTATGCGGCGCGGCGACGATCACGTCGAGCTGCTCGGCGCCGCCGGTGATGGCGCGATGCTCCCGCACCCGGTTCAGCGCGGCGATCTGGTCGCGCAAGCGTGCCGCCAGCTCGAACTCCAGCTCGCCTGCCGCCTGCTCCATCTCCACGCCCAGCTCATGCGCCAGCTCGTCGCCCCGCCCTTCCAGCAGGCGCGACGCCTTTGCTACGTCGTGGGCGTAATCCTCCCCGGAAATCAGCTTCACGCAGGGCGCCGAGCAGCGCTTGATCTGGTGCTGCAGGCAGGGGCGGCGGCGGTTGGAGAAGAACGTATCGTTGCAGGGCCGCAACAGGAACAGCTTCTGCAGGGTCTGCAGGGTTTCCCGCACCGAGCCGGCGCTGGGATAAGGCCCAAAGTACTGATCCGGCCCGGTCTTGGCGCCACGGTAAAAGGTGATGCGCGGATACTCGTGCGCGGTGATGCGCACGTAGGGGAAGCTCTTGTCGTCGCGCAGCGAGACGTTGTAGCGCGGTGTCTGTTCCTTGATCAGCGCCGCTTCCAGCAGCAGCGCCTCATCCTCGGTGTGGGTCAGGGTGACTTCGACGCGCTGGATCTGCCCCACCATGCTTTCGATGCGCGGATTGCCGCTGGCGCGCAGGAAATAGCTGCCGACGCGCTTGCGCAGATTGCGCGCCTTGCCGACGTAGAGCAGCTCGTCGCTGGCGTCGTACATGCGGTAGACGCCCGGCTGCGTGGTCAGCTGGGACAGGAAGGCGCGGGGGTCGAAAGGCTGGGACGGCTGGTTCATCGGCATACAAGGATACACGCCCGGATCGGGGCGACGGCACCGACCCGGGGAAGAAGCTTACTCGCGCAAAGACGCAAAGACGCGGGAACAACAAAAGCTTTTCTTTGCGTCCCTGCGTCTTTGCGCGAGACGCTTTTCCGGGCTATTTCACCGGCACATAGATATCGGTGAGCAACTGGGCTTCCGGCGTCTTGCCCGGATCGCTGACGTATTGCTCCCAGGACAGCCCGTTGTCCTGCAGGGCATAAGCCTTCTTGAAAGCGTCGATCAGCTCATAGGTCTTGCCCATCTCCTTGTAGGAGCCGTGGTGCTCGACCTTGAGCGCCGCGCCGGCATAGGTTTGCGCGATCTTCACTTCGTTCGGCTTGCCCTGCAGCGTGGCCGGCGCCTGCGCATCGGCACGGTCCACCGGAATGCCGGCATCGAACTCATAAACCTTGGCCTGTGGATCCCAGCGGCGGGTCACCGAGAGCGGCGCCCCCGCCTGCTTCAGGCCGCTGGCCTGCATGAAGACGCCAACCTTGGCGTAAGCAGCTGCCAATGCCTTGGCGATGGCGTCGACGTCGGTGCTGGTCGACCCCGACACATAGGCATAGGTTTGCGCCTTGCCGTCGACCAGGTCCACCTTCAGCGCCGACAAGTCGGTCTTGTCCCCGGCTTCGGCCAGGGCCTTGAGCCGGGCCAGGCCGCGCTCGTAATCCGGGCCGATCTGGCGGTCCATCAACAGGCCGAAATAATGTCCGATGGGATTGCGGCCGAGCTTGACATCCAACCCCCAGGTGACCCGCGTCAGCGCCTCGTCGGACTCAAGATCGAAAGTGGCGATGCTCGCCTGCTCGAAACCGGCGAAGGTCAATTTGGTCTTGGTCTGGCTGTATGCGGTGCTGGCGACAATTTCCTGGGTGCCGCTGCCGACCGCCTTGTTGCCGCTCCACTCGTAGTACGCGCCGACGCCGTAAGCCGGGCCGCTGAGCTGCACCTTCATCTGCGGATCCTTGTCCGCCCAGGGAGACCATTTATCGAACTGGCGGAAGCCGTTGACCAAGGCAAACACCTGGGATTGCGGCGCATTGATCTTGACGGTGCGCTGCACATGCACGGTGTCCGGCAGCACCAGGCCGATGGCGAAAAACACCGCGACCAGCAAAACAAGGCCGAGCAGAATATTGCGTAACATGGCTCTCCCCCTTATGTAGTTTGGGACACACCATATAGCGGTGCAGTCGCCATCACAAGCGAGCCACTAGCTCCTTCCGCATCGGTCCACCACTGCCGCGCCGATGTTTATTCAATCAATATCAATTACTTGGCACACACCCGCCATTGGCAGGGCAATGCCGGCAGGCCGCTCCGGCGGCACTTCCGGATAGCATTCGAACCACTGCATGCCTCCCGGCACAGCCGCATCCGCCACAAAGCGGAACGTCCCGGCGATCGCCGCCTCCTCGAATGAAAGCCCGCGCAGCACGAAGGCGAATACCGGCGCGGGATCGTGTTGCCACATCACCGCAACGCGGTAGCCGGGCTGGCGCCGCGAGCGCATCAGGGCAAGCTCGGTTCTGGCCATCGCCGCCACCAGCGGGTCCGCGTCCCCGGCGGCGTAATGGAGGAAGTTGCCGGCCTGCTGCTCGATCAGCGCGGACCCGGGCGTAGCCCGCACGAAATCCTCCAGCTTCGCCGCGAAGTCGCCGCGCCGCTGCAGCAGCGCCGCGGTGAAGCGGCAATCGCGGCTGAGCAGGAACTCGCGCCACCAGCAGACGATTTCCCGCAGCATCGCGGCATGCGGCGATGCCAGCAGTTGCCGCGCATAGGCGGAGTCTGCTCCGGCCTGAGCACCGCGCCCCTTGAGCACGGCGAGGAGCGCTCTTTGCCGCTGCGCCAGCTCAGACAAGGCCGAGCCTGCCGCGCAGACGCACCAGTTCGGCGGCCACGGCAGGAGCACCGAGCGCGGCGACGGCTTCGTCGAGAATTTCGAAAACCACCACTTCCGCGGCGGGACAGCGCGACATGGCCTCGCGCGCCAGGGCGATGGTGCTGTCCTCGACCAGGCGCGAATGGATGTCCAGGCGGAAACCCTTGTACAGCGTGCCGCCGGCGATATGGATCTCGCGCACCGCGCGCAGATCGAGCTCGTCCAGGAAGTCGGGGATGTTCAGGCCGATGTTGTGCCGGTCGCACTCGAGGTTGTAAACGTCGAGCAGCAAGCCGCAGCCGGTCTCCGCCACGATCTCGTTGACGAACCCCGCCGGACTGAATTGCTCCGTGCCGTCATCCGGCAGGGCGCGCGCCACATTTTCCAGCAGGAACGGCACCGCGTAGCGCTGCTGGATCGCGCGCACCCGCTGCGCTACCAGCCGCAGCGCCTCGCGGCTGCGCGGCAACTCCACCATGGTGCCCAGCGGCTCCCCCTCGACTTCGGCATAGCCGAGATGCTCGCTGTGCCAGCGGATCGGCACCGCCTCGAACAGCTGGTCGAGCAGCCCGATGTAGCTCTGCGACCAACGGTCGTAACTGCCGATGGACAGGCCCACGCCATGCACCACCAGGGGTGCTTGCCGGGCCAGGCCTGCGATGAAATCCAGCGCGGACTGCGGGATCGATGCCACTCCATCCTGTTCGCGCACCCAGCGGTCGGGACTGATTTCGATCATGTCCACCAGGGGTACGACGCGCTCGACCAGCTCCGCGTCGTACCCCTCGATGGTGGTGGCAAGAAGCATGGTGCCTCACCCTGCCGATCGTCTTGCCATGTCCGGCATCGGCCTAAGCGCCGCTGGTCACCACACCCGTCACGCCTTTCAGCTTGGCCATCTCGCTGGTTGCCGGATCGCCGCCGTACAGCTGCAGATCGATGCCGCGCAGACCGCACGTCAGGCAGCCGTAGCGGCCCAGCACGCTATCGATGGCCGCATGGATTTCCTCTTTGCTGACATCCGGACGGAACTGCAATTGAACCTTGCCTGCCTGCTTGCTCATGAATCCTCCGTACCACACTTTGCAAAACACTTCCGGTTTTCAAATCGAATGAAAACGCCCTGGTACCGGAGACGGCGCGGAAAGATCCGCTGCACCGCCCCGGCCACACCCGTAACGCTAGTCCTGCGCGACTGCGCCGGGCTAGACGCAGTTCACAATGGGCTGGCGCAGATAGGGGGTAAGCGTTGCTGGAGCTGTGACCAGGGGCACAGATGCACAGGCGATGCGGAGATTTTCGTGCGGGGACCGCCCCTCGACGGAATGATTCGACCCGGCAAGCGCAAAGAAAAAGGGGATGCCCTTGCGGGCATCCCCTTACGCTGCAGCTTTCCGTTCAGGCCCGGCGCTATGCCGGGCCCGCGGTGTTGCTTAGTGGAACTGCTCTTCTTCGGTCGAGCCGGTCAGCGCGGTGACGCTGGAGGCGCCGCCCTGGATCACGGTAGTGACGTCGTCGAAGTAGCCGGTGCCCACTTCCTGCTGATGCGAGACGAAGGTGTAACCGCGGTCGCGCGCGGCGAACTCCGGCTCCTGCACCTTTTCCACATAGGCCGTCATGCCGCGCTTGGCGTAGTCCTGCGCCAAGTCGAACATGTTGTACCACATGGAGTGGATGCCAGCGAGGGTGATGAACTGGTACTTGTAGCCCATCGCGCCCAGCTCGCGCTGGAACTTGGCGATGGTGGCGTCGTCCAGGTTCTTCTTCCAGTTGAAGGAGGGCGAGCAGTTGTACGCCAGCATGGTGCCCGGAACGGCCTTCTGCACCGCTTCGGCGAACTTGCGGGCGAACTCCAGATCCGGCGTGCCGGTCTCGCACCACACCATGTCGGCGTAGGGCGCGTAGGCGATGCCGCGGCTGATGGCCTGCTCCAGACCCTTCTTGGTCTTGTAGAAGCCTTCGCTGGTGCGCTCGCCGGTGATGAACGGCTTGTCGTTGGCGTCGTAGTCGCTGGTCAGCAGGTCAGCGGCTTCGGCATCGGTACGGGCCAGGATCACGGTCGGCACGCCGTAGACGTCGGCGGCCATGCGCGCGGCGATCAGCTTCTGCACCGCCTCGGTGGTCGGCACCAGCACCTTGCCGCCCATGTGGCCGCACTTCTTGACCGAAGCCAGCTGGTCCTCGAAGTGCACGCCGCCGGCGCCGGCGCGGATCATCGCCTTCATCAGCTCATAGGCGTTGAGCACGCCGCCGAAGCCGGCTTCGGCGTCGGCCACGACCGGCGCGAAGTAATCGACATAGCCCTTGTCGCCGGGGCCGATGTTCTTGGCCCACTGGATCTCGTCGGCGCGCTTGAAGCTGGCGTTGATGCGCTCCACCACCTTCGGCACCGAGTCCACCGGATACAGCGACTGGTCCGGGTACATGGACATGTAGCTGTTGTTGTCGGCGGCAACCTGCCAGCCTGACAGATAGATGGCCTTGATGCCGGCCTTGACCTGCTGCATCGCCTGGCCGCCGGTGAGGGCGCCGAGACAGTTGACGTACGGCTCGGTGTTGACCAGCTTCCACAGCTTCTCGGCGCCGGCGCGGGCCAGCGTGTGTTCGACCTGGAGGGAGCCGCGCAGGCGAACGACGTCGGCGGCGGTGTAACCGCGCTTCACGTTCTTCCAGCGGGGGTTGGTGGCCCAGTCCTTCTCGAGGGCTTTGATTTGCTCGTCACGGCTCATTGCAGCGTTCCTCTTGGGCCTTTAGCCCGATGGTCAAAAACTCAAAAACACCTGGGGAGGTCGGGAAACGTCATTTCACCAGCATTTTCCGTTCCCGCGGCCACTCCCCGCCCTTAGCTCTCAGTCCAGATACTCGTACGCCGGCAGGGTCAGGAACTCGACGCAGTCGCTGGCGGTGCTCATGCGGGCAAAAATGCCGGCGGCCTCGGCGAAGCGGCCCTGGTAGAAGCGCTCCTCGCCGAGCTGCTCGCGGTAGGCGGCCAGTTCCTGGTCGATGATGCGCAGCACCAGTTCGCGGCTCACCTTGCGGCCGTCGACCAGGCTGGCGCCATGCTTGAGCCACTGCCATACCTGGGTGCGGGAGATCTCGGCGGTGGCCGCATCCTCCATCAGGTTATGCAGCGGCACGCAGCCGTTGCCGTTGAGCCAGGCCTCGACGTAGCCGATGCCGACGTTGATGTTGTTGCGCAGGCCGGCCTCGGTGATCTGCCCTTCCGGACACTGCAGCAGGTCGGCGGCCTTGATGCCGTACTTGAACTTCTTGCCGACCTGGTTGGGCTCCGGCATGTTCTGGTTGAACACGTCCATGGCGATCTGCACCAGGCCCGGATGCGCCACCCAGGTGCCGTCATGGCCGTTCTTCACTTCGCGCAGCTTGTCGGCACGCACCTTGGCGAAGATCTGCTGGTTGAGTTCCTCGTTGTTCTTCACCGGGATGAAGGCGGCCATGCCGCCCATCGCCTGCGCGCCGCGTTTGTGCGTGGTCTCGCACAGCAGCTTGGAGTAGGAGTCGAGGAAGTGCTTGTCCATCGTCACCTGCAGGCGATCCGGCACGATCCAGTCGGAGCGGTCCTTGAGCGTCTTGATGCAGCTGAAGATGTAGTCCCAGCGGCCGCAGTTGAGCGCCACGATATGATCGCGCAGCTCGTACAGGATCTCGTCCATCTCGAAGGTGCCCCAGATGGTCTCCACCAGCACCGTGGCCTTGATGGTGCCCTTGGGGATGCCGAGTTCCTTCTGCGCGTCGACGAAGATGCTGTTCCACAACCGCGCCTCGAGATGCGACTGCATCTTCGGCAGGTAGAAGTAGGGGCCGCTGCCGCGCTTGATCAGCTCCTTCGCGTTATGGAAGAAGTACAGCGCGAAGTCGAGGATGCCGCCGGAGATCGGCTGGCCGTCGATGAGGATGTGCTTTTCCAGCAGGTGCCAGCCGCGCGGACGCACGATCAGCGTGGCCACTTCCGGATTGAGCTTGTATTCCTTGCCTTCCGGCGAGGTGAAGCTGATGCTGCGGCGGATCGCGTCGCGCAGGTTGATGTGCCCCTGGATCATCAGTTCCCAGGTCGGCGCCGCGGAATCCTCGAAGTCCGCCATGAAGCACTTGGCGCCGGAGTTCAGCGCGTTGATGATCATCTTGCGGTCCACCGGACCGGTGATCTCGACGCGGCGATCCTGCAAGTCGGCGGGAATGCCCTTGATGGTCCACTTGCCGCTGCGGACGCTCTTGGTTTCGGGAAGGAAATTCGGCAGCTTGCCGGCGTCGATCTTCGCCTGGCGCTCTGCGCGCAAAGCGAGCAGCTGCTCACGGCGCGGCCCGTGCTTGCGCACCAGCTTGGCGACGAACTTCAAGGCCTCGGGCGTGAGAACCTTGCGATACGCCGGGGTCAGCGCACCAATGACTTCGATACCCTTGTTAACGCTCATCCTAAACTCCTGCCTGTTCTTGGGCGCGCGTTCTGACGACGCCCTTGGGGTGAAGGTACGCCGCGAAAGGCGCGCATTATACTCAAAAATGAATTTTGCATTGCAATGCAACAAAGACAGCCCACAGCGTCACTACAGCCATTGCGCCGTGCTGTAATTGGGGGAATGGGCACCGCTCCGCTCCATTTTAGCTACGACAGGCCAAGGTTTTCCTTGACTTGGGACGCCAACTTAAAGCAAGCGGTTGAGCCGCGGCGCCGCTCAGGGCAGCGCCGCGGCAGCTGGCAGCGGCGGCCCCAGCCGTTTGTGCAGCTCGCGCCGCAGGAACCAGAGATTCATCGACATCTGCACCACCGTGGCGGAAACCGACAGCAGCCAGAGCCACAGCGGACGGAACCCGGCGTGGTAGGACAGCAGCCAGGCCGGGCCCACGGTCAGGGCGATGCGCGTGGCCGAGCTGATCAGGGTGGGCAGAGTATTGCCCAGGCCGGACAGCACGCCGAAGCAGGAAAACGCCACCGTCACCGCGATCAGGTTGAGGGACAGCACGCGCAGGAATTCGACGCCGCCCGACACCACCGCCGGCTCGCTGGAGAAGCCGCGGATCAGCTCGCCGGGAATCAGCTGCGCCAGGATGCACATCGGCACGGTGCAGCACAGACCCAGCTTGAGCGCGGCAGCGAAGGTTTCGCGCACGCGGTAGCCGAGCCGCGCGCCATAGTTCTGTCCGGCCAGCGCCGAAGCGGCGAAGCTGATCGACATCACCGGCATCATCCCCGCCTGCAGCAGGCGCTGGCCGATACCGAAAGCGGCCTGCTCAGCGGCGCCGAACGGCCGCAGCACCACCGTGATGAACAGCAGGTAGCAGCCCATCAGGGCGAATTCCACCGCCGAAGGCAGGCCGATCTTGATGATGCGCCACCAGGTGGCCGCGTGCGCCGCCCATTGCCGCGGACGCACCCGCAGATAGGTGGCGGGCCGCAGGAAGTACAGCCACAGGCCAACCGTGGCCGCCGCCACCGCCAGCAGGGTGGCCAGGCCCGCACCCTCGACACCCAGGCGGGGACAGCCGAGCCAGCCGAAGATCAGCAGCGGCGCCAGCACGATATTGAGCAGCACGCTGCCGATTTGCGCAAAGGTACCGGGCTTCATATTGCCGGTGCCGCGCAGCGCCGCGCCCATCGCCATCAACGGGAATTGCAGGGCCATCGACGGCACGAACCAGCGCAGGTAGGCCAGGGTGTAGCCGGCGGTTTCGGCATCGGCGCTGAAGGCGCGGCTATAGGCGCCTTGCAGCAGCCCGACCACGATGGCGAACACCACCATCACGCTCAGGCCCATGCCCATGGCCTGGTTGAACAGGTAGTGCGCCTCCTCATGATCCTTGCGCCCCACCGCCTGCGCCACCAGCGCGCCGGTGCCGGCGCCGAGCATCTGCGACAGCGCCATGGTCAGCATCATCATGTTGCCGCCCAGGGTCACCGCCGCCTGCGCGCTGGCGCCGAGCCGGCCGACCCAGTACAGATCGATCAGGCTGTACAGGATCTGCACGATCATGCCGATCATCATGAAGCCCGCCAGGCCCAGCAGATGCCGGACCACGGGGCCTTGCGTAAGGTCTTTCATCGCTTTGAGAGGGATAAGCGGAAGCGGCGTAGGCTACTCGCCAGCCCCTTTCGTCACAACTGCTTTGGGATGAACGACACGGCGGCTGATCGGCTGCGGGCCTGAACCCGGCAGCCGGATCGGGCGCCGGCTCAGTGGCGACAAGTGCCTGGAGCCGCCGCTACGCGCCTCACGCGGCATTACCGGTCAGGCATGGATCGGCTGGTCGGAGACCACGATGCCGTCGGCATCGGCATACAGCCAGGCTCCCGGCTTGAAGGTCGCGCCGGCGAAGCTCACCACCTTGTCGGCGTGGCCGGAATGCAGCCCCTTCTCGCTCTTGCGCGGGTGCAATCCCAGCGCCTTGACGCCGATATCCTGCCCGGCGATCTCCTCGGAGTCACGGATGCAGCCGTTGACCACGATCCCGACCCAGCCGTTCTTCACCCCCAGCGCGCCCAGATTGCCGCCGACCAGGGCGCAGCGCCGCGAGCCGCCGCCATCGACCACCAGCACGCGGCCTTCACCCGGAGTCTCCAGGGTGGCGCGGACCAGGGCGTTGTCCTCGAATACCTTGAGGGTCTTGATGACGCCGTGAAACGCCAGGTTGCCGCCGAAATCGCCGAATTCCGGGTCGCAGACCTGGGCTTCGGGGTGGGCGTCGGAGAGATCGGTCGTCGCGAGAGTCATAGGGACACCTTTATGGTGTTGGGGCGGTGGGGAACCAGTGATTAGTGATTAGTAAAAGCACAAAATTGGCCAGCCTTTGCTTTTACTAACCACTAATCACTAACCACTGGCCACTATCTTCTTCTCGCCAGCAGCGGCATGGTCAGAGCCAGCAGCGCCAGGCCGATGAAGGCGAACAGGGTCCACTCCGGCAGGGCGATGCCGAGCCACTGCGCATCGATCTTGGCGCAGCTGCCCTCGCCCTTCAACACATAGGTGACCACGTTCTGCAGCGGCATCATTTTCATCAGGTAGCCCAGCGTCGGCCCGCAGGCCGGCACCTGGTCCGCCGGCAGGGATTGCAGCCAGACCTGGCGCCCGGAAATGCCGGCGCCGATCACCGCCGCCAGCCCGGCCAGCAGGGCGTAGCTCCAGCGGCCGCCGGCTTTCGGACCGTGCAGCGCCCCGAGCAGGAAAAACACCGCGGCCCCGGTCATGGCGATGCGCTGGAAGATGCACATCGGGCAGGGCTCGAACCCCTTGGCATGCTGCAGATAGAGCGCGAAGGCCATGCCGAAGACACAGGCCAGGAAGCCGAGCGCGGACAGGGCGCGAAAACTGAGTCTCGTCATGGAGAGAAAGGGCCGGACAATGAGCGAAAAGGGGAACCGCAGCTTGCGGCGCAATGGACCGCAGATTAGCGGCTGGAGTTCCGGGTCGCAATGCCGGAAAACGGTCGGAGCAGGAGTTGGGCCGAAGCATCAGCGCTATACGGCGGGAAGGCGAAGAGTGATACTCCCTCCCGGCAGGAGGAGAACAATAAATGAAGCCGCTGAGTCCGATGGACGCGATGTTCCTGTGGATGGAGCACCGGCGCCAGCCGATGCATGTCGCCGGTTTGCAGCTGTACACACCGCCGCCCGGCGCGGGGCCGGACTTCATCCACGAGCTGGTGGAGAAGTTTCGCAAGCACACCGAGGCCAAGCCGCCGTTCAACCTGCGTCCGGTGTTCAAGCTCGGCCACTGGTTCTGGGAGGAAGACGATGACTTCGAGCTGGACTGGCACCTGCGCCACTCCGCCCTGCCCCGCCCCGGTCGCATCCGCGAACTGCTGGCCCTGGTATCGCGCCTGCACGGCACCCTGATGGACCGCAGCCGCCCGTTGTGGGAGATGAACATCATCGAGGGCCTGGCCGACGGCCGTGTCGCCGTCTACGTCAAGCTGCACCATGCGATGTTCGACGGCGTCGCCGCCACCAAGATGCTGCAGAGCACCCTGTCGGAAGATCCGCACGAGGACAAGCCGCCGCCCTGGGCGCAGACCCCGCGCCGGCGCGAAGCCAAGGCCGTGACCGCCCCGGCCGCCGCGCGCAAGCTGCTGCAGCCGCTGTTCGATGCGGTGAAGATCGGCAAAGACATCGCCCCCGGCATCCGCAGCGGCCTGTGGGAGATCGTGCGCTCCTCGCAGACCAACCCCACCGACGCCAAGCCGTTCCAGGCACCGTCGACCATGTTCAACGTCAAGATCTCCGGCTCGCGCCGCTTCGCCGCGCAGTCCTACTCGCTGGAGCGGCTGAAGAAGCTGAGCAAGCGCCACGGCGCCACCATCAACGACGTCAGCCTGGCGATCTGCGCCGGGGCGCTGCGCAAATACCTGCAGGCGCACGACGCCCTGCCGGACAAGCCGCTGATCGCCATGGTGCCGGTGTCGATCCGCGCCGAAGGCCAGGAAGGCGGCAACCAGGTGGGCATGATCCTGGCGAACCTGGCCACCCATGTCGAAGACCCGGTGGAGCGGCTCCAGCAGATCATGCAGTCCACCACCCAGGCCAAGCAACGCATCAGCAAGATGTCGCGCCTGCAGCAGATGGCCCACACCGCCGCCATGGCCACGCCGCTGGGGCCAAGCATGCTCACCGGCCAGGCCGGCAAGCACCCGATCTTCAACGTGGTCATCTCCAACGTACCGGGGCCGAAACATCCGCTGTACATGAACGGCTTCCACCTCGACGAGACCTACCCCATCTCCATCCCCATCGACTACGCCGCGCTCAACATCACCCTCAATGGCCTTTGCGACCAGCTCGGCTTCGGCTACACCGCCTGCCGCAAATCGGTGCCGGGCCTGCAGCGCATGCTGGACTACACCGAGGAGTCGCTGGAGGAGCTGGAAGCCGTCTGACACCGCGGTGTCACCGCGTTACGCTGTGCGCCTTCGCCTGAACCTGAGGGAACAAGAGTGAGCCTGAGCGTACGCGTCGAACAGCACGGCGGCCCGGAGGTCATGCAACTGGTGGATCTGCCGCCACAGCCGCCCGGCCCGGGCCAGTTGCGGGTGCGGCATCAGGCCATCGGCCTCAACTTCATCGACATCTACCAGCGCGCCGGCCTCTACAAGGTGGCCCTGCCCAGCGGCATGGGCTCCGAAGCCGCCGGCACGGTCAGCGCCGTGGGGCCGGAGGTCAGCGGCTTCGCCGTCGGCGACCGCATCGCCTACGCTGGCGGACCGCTCGGCGCCTACAGCGAGGAGCGCCTGCTGCCCGCCGCCAACGCGGTGAAACTGCCGGCGCAGGTCGGCGCCGAAGCCGCCGCCGCGCTGATGCTCAAGGGCATGACCGCCTGGTACCTGCTGCACCGGACCTTCCCGGTCGGCCCCGGTGCCAGGCTCCTGGTCCATGCCGCGGCCGGCGGCGTCGGCAGCGTCCTGGTGCCCTGGGCCAGGCACCTTGGGGCGACGGTGATCGGCACCACCGGCTCTGCGGCGAAGGCGGATCTGGCCCGCGCCCTGGGCTGCCATCACGTCATCCTCTACCGCGAGCAGGATGTCGCCGCCGAAGTGCGGAAACTCACCGGCGGCAGCGGCGTCGACGTGGTCTACGACTCGGTGGGCAAGGACACCTTTGCCGGCTCGCTCGACTCGCTGCGGCGCCGCGGCACCATGGTCAGCTTCGGCAACGCCTCCGGCAAAGTCCCGCCGTTCGAGCCGGTACTGCTGGCGGAAAAGGGTTCGCTGTTCCTGACCCGCCCCAGGCTGATCGACCATGTCGCCACGCGAGAGGAACTGGAAACCGCGGCGAACGCCCTGTTCGCAGTAATCGCCAGCGGCGTGGTCCAGCCGGAAATCCGCCAGCGCTACCCGCTGCGGGAAGCGGCGCGCGCACATGCCGAAATGGAAGCAAGGCAGACCACCGGCGCCAGCCTGCTGCTGCCCTAGGCGGCGGGGAAAACAAAAAGCCGGCGGTGCTCATGGAAGCGCCGCCGGCTTTTTTGAATCGCGATCAGGCCGCCGCGTAAATCTGGTGGCTATGGTGGGTCTTCGGCTCCCACATCTCGATGCCGCGCTCGATCTCGGCCAGCTGGATCAGACTGTCGCCGGTGAGCGAGGCGGTATCGACGAAGGCCGCTTCCAGCACGCGGATCACGCCGCGGATGTTGCCGTGCCAACGGCAGGCGCGCATCGCCTTCCAGCTTTCCAGGCTCATCCCGGTGGGGGCTTTCCAGTCCTTGCACGGAGCGGCCAGGCGGGCCAGCGCACCCGCCACCACCGCGATCATGTCCTCCTCGCGGCGGTTCAGTTCCGGCACTTCCAGACGCGCCGCGCCGAGGCGGGTGAACTCGTCGAGATTGACGCCGCTCTGCAGGTGCTGCCAGCTGCGGTTGGTGGCGTAAAGCAGCGCGCACTCCATCTGCCGCTTGGCGGAAGCGCCGTAGGGCATGTACTGCCCCTGGTCGAGCACTTCCATCAGCACTTCCATCACGGCGCCGGCGATCTCATGGCTCTCGTCCATGAAGCAGACGCCGTCGCGGGCGGTGGTCAGCGCGCCGTTGCGGGCCGCGGCGCCGGGGAAGGCGCCGGAAACGTGGCCGCATAACAGGGACTTGATCGCCGCCTTGTCGCCGACGTTTTCCGCCGCCAGGTTGACCGCCACCCACTGGCCGAGGCCGCGGATCAGGTAGTAGTAGTAGGCGATGGTGGTCTTGCCGCTGCCGGGGCCGCCCATCAGGATGGCCCGGGTCACGCCGTTGCGGGCGAAGCCGCGCACGCGCGCCACCAGGGACTGCAGCTCCGGACTGAACACGTAGAAATTCTTGAAGACGCTGTTTTCGATCTCGGCCGAGGCCGGCATGCGGATGACGTTGTCCTCCGTCACCTTGAGCAGGCGCTGCGGCAGCTGGGCGGCGATGGAGTCGACGTCGCCGCCGACCATCAGGCGCACGCCGGACAGGCGGCCGGCGATGGCGCGCTTGTCGAGCCAGTTGCCCAGGGCCACGAACTGCGAGCTGTAGATCGCCACGATCAGCACGGTATGGTGGCCGTTCTTGCGCGATTCCAGAACCTTGTCGGCGATGCCGTCGAGCTGCGAGGGATCGATGAACAGGCTCAGCACGAACTCGCTGTTCAGCGGCCGCTCGGCGCCGTGCTCGAGGGGCGAGATGAATTCGAAGCGCTGGCCTTCCGGCACATGCCGCTGCAGCAGCGCCAGGCCGTCGCGGTCGGTGCGGAGCACTTCCGGCCCGACCACCGTCAGAAAAGCCGGCGGCCGCGTATCGGCCGTGTGCAACTGCTCTACCTTGGAACCCTTGCCAAACATCGCCGCATCTCCCTGGAGCATCTGCCTAGGCATGAAGGCTAACCGGACGTGCCGGCGAACCCGCAGCTTGCCGACGAACAGAACCGGGCTCCCGACGAGCGGTTCAGGTTACTGTCCCCCACGTCCATCCACCCACCCGCGGAACCGCCGCGCCGCGGCATTCCGCAAACCTCAGGCCATTGTCGCGCAGTTCGCCCCGCCCCTGCTGCCTGACGGTTCACATTCCGCCAGAGAATACCAGCCTCGCGCCGGGTGCGCCGGTCGTTTTTTCCTCCCGGCGCCGGCGGATGTCAGCCCCCGCCGCCGCCCGGTCCCTTGATGCCCCCGGTGGTCAGCCCGGCCGGATCGAGCAGTTCCTTCAACTCGTCGGCATGCAGCTTGGTGTTTTCCTTGGCCACGTCCAGAATCGGCCGGCCTTCCTTGTAGGCCTGCTTGGCGATGGCGGCGCCCTTCTCGTAGCCGATGACGCTGTTGAGGGCGGTGATCAGGATGGGATTGCGCGCCAGCGCGCCCTTGATCTGGGCTTCGTTGACGGTGAAACCGGCGATGGCCGAGTCGGCCAGCAGGCGCGACACGTTGGCCAGCAGCTCGATCGATTGCAGCAGGTTGTAGGCGATTACCGGCAGCATCACGTTGAGCTGGAAGTTGCCGGCCTGGCCGGCGATGGCGATGGTGGCGTCGTTGCCGATCACCTGCGCCGCCACCATCACGGTGGCTTCCGGAATCACCGGGTTGACCTTGCCCGGCATGATGCTGGAGCCCGGCTGCAGGGCCGGCAGGGCGATCTCGCCGAGGCCGGCCAGCGGGCCGGAATTCATCCAGCGCAGGTCGTTGGAGATCTTGGTCAGGGACACGGCCACGGTCTTGAGGGCGCCGGACAGCTCCACCGCGGCGTCCTGGCTCGACAGGCTCTCGAAATAGTCCGGGCTGGGCTCGAAGGCGACGCCGGTGCGCTTGGCCAGCAGCTTGGCGAATTTCACCCCGAACTTGGGGTGGGCGTTGATGCCGGTGCCCACCGCGGTGCCGCCCTGGGCCAGGCGGCGGATGCGCGGGCCGCAGGCCTTGAGGCGGTCGATGCCATTATGGATCTGCTGCGACCAGCCGCCCATTTCCTGGTCGAAGCGCACCGGCATGGCGTCCATCAGGTGGGTGCGTCCGGTCTTGGTGACGCCTTTCAGGCTCTTGGCCTTCTTGTCGATGGCCTTGGCCAGGTGCTTCAGCGCCGGCACCAGCTGCTCGCGCAGCGCCAGCGCGGCGGCCACGTGGATAGCGGTGGGAATGGTGTCGTTGGAGGACTGGCCCAGGTTGACGTGGTCGTTGGGGTGCACCTTGTCGCGCACCACCCGGCTGGCGAGGTGGGCAATCACCTCGTTGGCGTTCATATTGGTGGAGGTGCCGGAGCCGGTCTGGAACACGTCGATGGGGAACTGGGCGTCATGCTTGCCCCCCGCCACCTCCAGCGAAGCCGCCACGATGGCCTGGGCGATGGCGTCGTCGAGCAGGCCCAGTTCGGCGTTGACCTCGGCCGCGGTGGCCTTGATCAGGCCCAGGGCGCGAATCAGGCCGCGCGGCATGCGCAGGCCGGAAACCGGGAAATTGTTCACCGCGCGCTGGGTCTGGGCGCCCCACAATGCCTGCTCCGGCACGCGCAATTCGCCCATGCTGTCGTGTTCGACCCGGAAACCGCCGCTTGCAGCCTGTTTGGTCATGAGTCCGACCCCTGGTTGCTGGTATTGTCAGGGGCTCGCGCGAACCGATGCCCCGCCCCGGTCAGCTAAAATGGTTGCCGATCTTAACAAATGCAGATGACACGATGAATTTGACCTCGCTGACCGCGCTTTCGCCGATCGACGGACGCTACGCCGAAAAGACCTACGGCCTGCGGGCGATTTTCAGCGAGTATGGACTGATCCGCTACCGGGTACAGGTGGAGGCGCGCTGGCTGGAGGCCCTCGCCGCCCACCCCGGCATCCCGGAAGTGCCGGCCCTGTCGGCCGACGCGGTGCAGCGCCTCAATGTGATCGCCGACCAGATCGACGTGCAGGACGCCCAGCGGGTCAAGGTGATCGAGGCCACCACCAACCACGACGTCAAGGCGGTGGAGTACTACCTCAAGGAGAAGATCGCCAACAGCGAAGAGCTGTCCGCGGTCAAGGAATTCATCCATTTCGCCTGCACCTCCGAGGACATCAACAACCTCGCCTACGCCCTGATGCTGCGCGACGCCCGCAGCCAGGTGCTGC
>Ga0302313_10000521_pt1 | contig 34174 bp, 35 predicted proteins | sample III_Palsa_N2_2_FD_200454 | JGI IMG/M metagenome (GOLD analysis project Ga0302313, IMG submission 200454) | Peat permafrost microbial communities from Stordalen Mire near Abisko, Sweden - III_Palsa_N2_2 | ecosystem: Environmental > Terrestrial > Soil > Palsa > Peat permafrost | place: Sweden...
GTCGCCGGCGGTGGCACGCTTTGTGAAGGCGGAGCATCCGGCGCTGCATCCGGGACGTAGCGCGCGCGTTGAATTGAGTGGCCGCGCAGTGGGCTGGATTGGCGAATTGCATCCGCGCTGGATGCCGCAATATGATTTGCCGCATGCGCCGATTCTGTTTGAAATCGAAGCAGATGCATTAATTCAACGTGCATTGCCGGTACCGTCGGAAGTGTCGAAATTTCCGCCGGTGCGTCGCGATATCGCCGTGGTCGTCGATCAAAAAATCGAAGTCCAGGCACTCCTTGACGAGATGCAAAAGGCGCTCTCGGAAGACGCCTGCAAGACTGTCAGAAGGGTTGCGCTTTTCGATGAATTCCGTCCAAAATCAACTACTTCCGGCGGGTTAGCAGCCCATGAGAAAAGCCTTGCGTTCCGTGTGACCTTGCAAGATACTGGCGGGACCCTTCAGGACGAGACGGTCGATCTGGCCATTCAAACCCTGGTGGATCGTCTGGCTCGAGTATATGGCGCACGGTTGCGCGGATAACCCGCGGAGACTCTTTAGGCCGCGATTTCCGCAATCTCCGTTTCTGGTTGGCGCGCCATTTGATAGATATGAATGAAATGAACTCGAGTGATTTCGAAGCCCTTCTTACGGCGCAGCGTAGCGCCATGATTCGCGATATTCCGACATCACCCGCTAACACTTCGGCGGAAACGCCCACGCTCACCAAGGCCGAGCTTGCCGAGTTGCTGTTCGACAATGTCGGACTCAACAAGCGAGAGGCGAAGGACATGGTGGAGGCGTTTTTCGAAGTGATTCGCGATGCGCTGGAAAGCGGAGATAGCGTGAAGCTGTCGGGCTTCGGTAACTTTCAGTTACGCGACAAGCCGCAGCGTCCCGGCCGCAATCCGAAGACCGGCGAGGCAATTCCGATTGCTGCTCGCCGCGTTGTGACGTTCCATGCAAGTCAAAAGCTGAAGGCGCTGGTCGAGACCGGCGCTGAGGCGAGCTTCGCGCGCTGATCGACTGGCGCGTTCCTGCGCAACCCACCACGACGGCTAACTGACGATGACAGCGACGATCGAAAAAGTCGTCTTGCCTCCGATTCCGGCGAAGCGCTACTTCACCATTGGTGAAGTGAGCGAGCTGTGCGGTGTGAAGCCGCATGTGTTGCGGTATTGGGAGCAGGAGTTCACGCAGTTGAGGCCGGTGAAGCGGCGCGGTAACCGCCGCTACTACCAGCATCATGAGGTGCTGTTGATCAGGCGGATTCGCGAGCTGTTGTACGAGCAGGGCTTCACGATCAACGGTGCGCGTAACCGGCTCGATTCGCATGGTGCAGTGCATGGTGGGCCGGTGGATGATGTGGTGGAAGAGGGCGAGGTGGCTGATGCGCCGCCTGCAAAAACTGCCACCGTGGATGTCGATCAGTTGCGCAAGGAATTGCTGCATGTGATCGATCTGCTGGGGCGGTAATCTTTTTGACTGCACTGGCAGTTGCCTGCTTTCGCAGTTTTGTGGTGGCCGCAGGTTCAAATCGATTGAAGTGTCTGTTATAATTTTTAGCTGTTCGGGGCGTAGCGCAGCCTGGTAGCGTACCTGCATGGGGTGCAGGTGGTCGGAGGTTCAAATCCTCTCGCCCCGACCAAAAGATATAAGGCTCTCACTGCTTCGGCACTGAGGGCCTTTTTCGTTTGGGGCGGATTTTGCCCCCGCGTTTGCCCCACACGACGGATGGTTTTCCTAGAGCGGAGCGGAATTCTAGGCGGGGGAGAGAGGGCGGTCCGCGCACGATCCTAGAGAGTTTGGGGCAAGTCGAGCGGCTCATAAACCGGTGTGTGCGCTACGCCGCGGTCAGCCAGCTATAGCGTGAACGCATTGTCATTTCTGACGGTGTCGGAGGGGCGACTAGTCGGCCGAATACAGGTCGGTCGGAGAAGGAGAAGCTCATGCGATTAGGAGTCCGACGCAGTAACCATCGGATCGTCGCTGGATTTGTCCTCGGTCTCGCCTGCGGATGTCGGGCAGTCACCTCTAATGAGACGGCGAGTGCGAAGAGATAACCAGTCGTGATCTAGTGGATATGCACCGTTCGACGCATTAGTTGTGCCTTTCTGCACGCGAGTCTGCTCGCTTCCATGCTGCGGACTCATAATCCGCCTCCGAAAGGACACCGTGGGTTCGACTCCCACCCGGCCCACCAAAGAAATCAAAGAAACGTACACACTCGGCCCTTGTCTTTTTCAAGGGTTCAACAAAGGTTCAACGGCGAGGGTTGTCGCTTGCTCACACGACGATTCTGCGTTGGGTGCAGCGCTACATGCCCGAGTTCGTCAAGCGCTGGAACCGTTTCGCAACCCCTGCGGGACGGTCGTGGCGGGTTGACGAGGCGTATCTGAAGATCCGAGGCGGACGGGTCTATCCTTACCGGGCGGTGGATCGGGTCGGCCAGACGGTAGACTTCATGCTCGGGGCAAAGCGCGATATGGCTGTGGCAAAGGCCTTTTTCAGCAAGGCAATCAAGCATCAGGGACAGTTCGCGAAGACCATCGCTGATCGAGGCGTCCGCCGTCACCCGGACGCCTTGATCCCGCACAAAAACGCTCCTGCGAAGTCTCGTAGGAGCGAGCGTCGCAACGCTACTGCCCCAGATGTTTGCGCACATCCTTTACCTGATCCGCCGTCACGTGTGAAGCGCTGTTGCCCCAGCTTGACCTGACGAACGTCGCCAGCTCGGCGACCTGTTCGTCGTCGTAGCGCCAGGCGAACGGCGGCATGGCCAACCGCGTCGGCGCGCCTGCCGTCGACGGCAGACGCGAGCCATTCAGGATGACTGTAATCAGCGAGTCAGGGTGGGCTGCAAGCACCATCGGGTTGTTGGCGAGAGCGGGGAACACCCGCGACGCGCCTTGCCCATTCTGCCGGTGACACGCCGCGCAACTGTCGATGTAGATGCTCGCGCCCGGCGCCGTCGCCGAGCCGGCCATGATCGACTTGAGCGTCGCATCGCTCGCCTGGAACGACGCCGCATCTTGCTGGCGAGGCGACAGGCTCTTCAGATACGTCGCGATCGCATGCAGGTCAGTGTCGCTGAGATACTGCGTACTGTGCTCGACCACTTCGCCCATTGGACCCGTCACGGCAGAGTGAGGACCACGCCCGGTTTGCAGCAGCGCGACGATATCCTGCTCGGACCAGCTACCCAACCCGGATCCGGCATCGCCGCGCAGATTGATCGGCGAAGCATGATCCAGTACGGCACCGGACAGATAGAGCGAGGTCCTGCCGCTCAGGTCCAGCTCCTGCATGGCAGTCCCGCGCGGCGTGTGACACGCGCCGCAGTGCGCGAGACCTTGCACGAGATAGGCGCCGCGATTCCATTCCGCGCTCTGGGAGTCGACGGGCTGGAAGCCTGAGTCGTCATGGAACGCGCGGTCCCACAGCGCGAGCGGCCAGCGGACGCTCAATGGCCAGACAATGTCGGCACGCCGGTTTGGCTGACTCGAAGCCGGCACCTTGGTGGTGAAGTACGCGTACAGATCCTTGAGATCCGCGTCGCTCACCTTCGCATAGGACGTGTAGGGCATCGCGGGATACAGATGTCGTCCGTCCTTTGCGATACCTTCGCGCATGACGAGCACAAAGTCGTCGAACGAGTAGCTGCCTACACCATCCTCGTGATCCGAGGTGATGTTGGTCGAATAGATCGTGCCGACCGGCGTTTTGAACGGATAGCCGCCCGCGAACGGATCGCCGCCCTTCGCCGTGTGGCAGGCCATACAGTCGCCAGCGCGCGCCAGGTATTCGCCATGCACGGGGTCACCGGCACGCGCCGCGACATCTGCAGCCACGTTCACGGCGGGTTTGCTCCATGTGGAGGCCCAACTGCCTGCAACGACAATCGCGATCGCGGCGATGGGGATGAGGAGTCTCTTGCGCATCGTCATCTCCCCTTATGCCTGGACCATCGGCCCGGGGTTCTTCAGGTACTGAGAGCGGATGTTGCTTGCCGCCCAGTACGCGAGTCCCCCGACGAGGCCCGTCGGGTTGTAGCCGATCCCGTGAGCGAACGTGTTCGAGCCGAGCACGAACACGTTGGGCACATCCCAGCTCTGCAGGTACTTGTTGACCGCACTGGTCTTCGGATCGGCGCCCATCGACGTGCCGCCGCACACGTGCGTGCTCTGGTACACGCGTGTGTCCCAGTGCATGCCCGGCTTGAAGACGCGGCCCGAGATGCTCTTCGGATTCATCGCGTGGCCGATCTCCATCATCTTGCCGCCGACGTACGCAGCCGAGCGCAGATCGTTGTCGTTCCAGTCGAACGTGAGGCGCAGCAGCGGGGTGCCGTACGCGTCCTTGTAAGTCGGATCGAGGTCCGCGTAATACGCGCGGTTTGCGAGACTCGTGCACTGCGATTCAATGCGGCCGGTGTGCAGGAAATTGTCGACGACCGCTTGCTTCCAGCCCGTTCCCCACTTCGGCGAACCACTCGGAAGCGGAACGCCGCGTACCGGACCGTTGCCCGTCTGACGTCCCCAGATCACACCGCCGCCAATAAAGCCGAGCGGGCCGTGATCGAAGTTGTCGGCATTGAATTCCTCGACCACCTGACCACCGCCGCCTGTACCGATGAACTGGTTGATGTAGGTGTCCTTGTCCCAGAACATGTTGACGCTGTTGATGTACTGGTAGCAGAGATTGCGGCCCACCACACCTTCGTTAGTGTCGACGTTGAACGGCGTGCCGATTTTCGAGGACAGCATCAACCGGATGTTGTGCAGATGGAACGCGGCGAGCACGACCATGTCCGCGGGTTGTTCGACTTCGTTGCCTTCGGCGTCGATATAAGTCACTCCGACCGCGCGTTTGCCGCTGTTGTCCAGATTCACGCGCGTCACGTGTGAATTCACGCGCAGTTCGAAATTGGGTTTGCGCAGCAGGGCAGGGATGATCGTTGTCTGCGGCGAGGCCTTCGAATAGTTCAGGCAGCCGTAGTCGCTGCAGAAGCCGCAGAAATTGCATGGTCCCAACTGGCAGCCGTATTCGTTCTGGTAAGCGCCCGACGCGTTGCCGGCCGGCAGCGGGAACGGCTTGTAGCCGAGGCTTTTCGCGGCGGCCGCAAACAGACGCCCGGTCGGATGATCCGGCAGCGGCGGCAATGGATATTCGCGCGAGCGATAGCCTTCGAACGGGTTGCCCCCTTCGACCGGCGCGCCCTTGATGTTGCCTGCCTTGCCGGATGTGCCGCACACATATTCGAAGCGGTCGAAGTGCGGTTCCAGTTCATCGTAGGTGACGCCCCAGTCTTGCAGGTTCATGTCCGAAGGGATGAACTTCTCACCGTAGCGTTCCTTTACGCGGCTATAGAGACGCAGTTCGTCCGGGGCCACCCGCGACTGCACACCCGACCAGTGTGTGCCGGCACCACCCACACCTTCGCCCGGTTTGAACGAGCCCATCTGGCGATACGGCAGCGCGACGTCGTCCTTCCAGTGACGCGCCGTGATCGTGGTCTTCGCGAGATTCTGAAGCAGCGCCTGTCGTGCGGAATATTTAACTTCGTCGACGATTTGCGGATACGCGAAGTCAGGAATCGTATCGCGGTTGTCGCCGCGCTCAAGCGCTACGACGTCGAGGCCGGCGTTTGCCAGTTCGATTGCCATGATGACGCCGGTCCAGCCGAAGCCGACGATTACCACATCTTTATGCGGTTTCTTGATGGTTGCCATTCGCTTAGCCTCGCTTGCCGTACATGCTGACCGGTCCATACGGATAAGGTTTGGATTCGATGGCCCATTCCAGATAATCGGCTCGCACGCCGGGGTAGCCGATCATTTTCCAGGCGGCCATGTCTTTGTTGCCACCGTGCATCGGATCGCAGAAGTAGCCTTCCATGACGTTCGTCAACAGGAAGCCGCTGAAGAACGATTTCAGATTGAAGTCGTCCTTGATCTCGCCCGCTTCCATCTGTTTGAGGAACTGCGTCTGCTGTGCAGGCGGCAATTCGGCGAAGGTCTTGCCCGCGAAATTCTTGCGGCAATATGCGTCGATGGCGCGGATGCCAAGGCGGTATTGCTGTTTCGGCGTGAGCTTGGACTGGTAACCGAAATCGGGCGCGCCCTTCAGGAACGGTCCTTCCATGTACCAGCGCGACGCGTCGCCGTAGGGCGTTTGCATCTGCCGGTCGATGTACTGCGGCACGCCGAGTTCTACCGCGCCGGGTCCTACGTGATCCTTAGGAATCAACTGGTCGCAGGCGGCATTCACGAAGGCCCATTCTTCAGGGGTGAAATAGCCCGGACGGTAGTTATCTTCGGCAGGTTGATTGGGCGGAGGGGCGCTCAACGCGCGGTCTGCGTCCGTGGGCAACAAAGCGGTCGCTGAGGCTGAGATCGCCGCGATGGGAGCAATGACTATCGTTCTCTTGAGAAACGAGCGTCGACTGTTGTCCTGCGAAGTCGTCATTCTGTTTACCTTTTGAAAGTGATCGGCCGCGTTGCGTGGCCGGCCTCAGAAAGCGGTGCTGCTGATCGGGCCGTTGAGATGGGTGTGTGCTAACGAGCGTCACGTGATCGTGAAGACTTCTACGAAGCTGTGCAACTGGGCGGACTGCTCGTTGAGCGCCTGTGCTGCTGCGGTGGCTTGCTCGACCAGTGCAGCGTTTTGTTGCGTGATCGCGTCCATCTGACTGACGGCCGTATCGACCTGCTCGATGCCCGCGCTCTGCTGGACGGCTGCCGCTGCGATCTCGTTCATGATGCCGCTGACCTGGCGCACGGAGCGCAGCACTTCGCCCATGGCCTTGCCCGCGTCCGCCACGAGCTCCGTACCAAGCGCGACGGTTTCGCTCGATTCGGCTATGACTTCCTTGATCTCCTTCGCGGCGGCTGCCGAGCGCTGCGCAAGGCTTCGCACTTCGGATGCAACGACGGCGAAGCCCCGGCCCTGTTCCCCGGCGCGGGCGGCTTCGACGGCCGCATTGAGCGCGAGGATGTTGGTCTGGAAAGCGATGCCTTCAATGATCCCGGTGATATCGGCAATCTTGCGGGAGCTGCTGCTGATGTTGCCCATTGCGCTGACAGCGCGATCGACCTTTTCGTTGCCCTGAGAGGACACCATGGATGTCTTGTCGGCGAGCGATTGCGCCGCGCGCGCGTGTTCCGCGTTCTGCTTTACCGTGGCGGTCAGCTCGCTCATGCTCGAGGCCGTCTGTTCGAGCGATGCCGCCTGTTCTTCGGTGCGGGATGACAGATCCATTGTTCCCGATGCGATCTCACGCGTGGCGGTGGTGATCGCTTCACTGCTGTCGCGCACGGCGCGTACGGTTTTGGTGAGGCTTGCCCGCATGTCTTCGACGCCATGCAGCAACATACCCATTTCGTCGTTCGTGAGAATCTCGAGAGGGCGGCTCAGATCTCCTGCGGCTATGGCCCGGAAGTGGTCGAGCGCATTGTTGAGCGGACCCATGATTGCGCGTCGCAATGCAATCCAGCTGACACAGGCAGCGAGCGCGCCGCTCACGATCATGCAGACCGATAGCACGAAGAAGATTCGGAAGCTCGATTCGGCATCGTCGTAGTGGTTCTTTGCATTCGCGTAGAGCGCCTTCTTGACTTCTTCGTTGGCTGCGTTCATCTGCGAATACAGATCGCTCAACTGTGTCATGGCGATGGAGTCGATTCGTGCGCGGTCGTTCGCCTTTACGGCGCTGATGAAGGCCGTCACCGCGTCGCTCATCGCCTTGCGGCGCTGTGTTGCCTGGCCGATCATCGCAGTCTCGTTGGCCTCGTGAACCTGATCGATAAATTGTTGCCACCACTTGTCGGACTGCGCAAAGAAGCTGCTGGCTCGCTCGAGTTGGTCACCCGCCTGCGGATCGTCGGGATGCAGCGCAACGCGATCCAGCACGAGGCGCGTTCGGGCGATGTAAATCTCCGCGTTTCCGATGTTTGTCGCAGCGGTCAGCTTGTTCTCATACGTGTCGCGGTTCGCGTCATTGGCGCGCTTTGCCCCCACCAGGCCGAGAATGCCGATTGCCAGCATAAGGATTGCCAGAAAACCCATCGTCAGAGCGATCCGCGCCTGTAATGAGACGGTTGCCTTACTCGAATTCATTTCAACTCCCAGATACCGCAGCACACGTTGTAAATATTTACAGATAACAAGAGCGAGAGCGCGCCGCCCTTTTCCGCATCCGAAGGTTGAGCGAGGCGGTCTCCGCTGTACGTCGCCTGTAGAATTTGAATGCAAAATTCAAAATACCCTACATACATCGGCAGATTCCGCGAAAAATTTAGGGCTGTTTTCAACTTTTTTGTGGAGAAGAGGGCTTTCGTCGTCGTCTAATGCGTGCCCGCGGATGTGGGAGATGCGATGAAATATGGCGAAAAATGGGGGAAATAGCTGACGTACGGCTACGATTGCTCGCTATTGGGAAGTCGCTTGCAACGCCCGAATCCGGGTCGGCTTGTGACTGTAAGAAATGGGCGATGGGCGCCACGAACACCGTCCAGGGGACTGGGATTGCCTGAAGAATTCGGTCGGCGAACCCTTCCAGCCTTGCTTTGACGAATGAAGAAAAGAATACCCACGCCCGGATACCGAGGTGAAAACGATGAGTGATCTTTTGATCAAGGGCGCCCAGAAAGCGCTCGACGTCCTGAAGTTCATCGGCGACCAGAAGCATGCGCTCTTCAAGGAAGTGATCGACCCCCTCTATATTGCCGCGACGAGGTGCAGATTCAGTCCTTTGGTCGACTGATCCTCGAGTTGTTCGTCTACAGGGTCGAAGACCATACCTACAAATCAGATTTCGGCCGACTGGTCGAGCATCTTGAAGATCTCACTGGAAGTAGTTATCAGGAGAAGCTGCGAGAATGCCTGCCGGAAATCAGGAAGGCGCAGCTTCACATACAGCAGACTTGGGCGAGACTCGTGGATCAGTACGGAGAACTACGGATTCAATGTGTCAATCGATGACACCTCGACTGCGATTACATGGGGTTATATTAAGCGTTGATTCTTGGCACCTATGGTGTTGGGTTGGGTTTTCGTATTTTCTTATATTTCAATGGGTAAGGTGGCCGACTTATCCACAGGACATCCACTTTTTCAGGTGATTCCAGTTGCGTGGCTGTGACACGGCCGTAATTCCGTGAAGGAATCGAAGTTGGGTCGCTTACTAGCCCTTGGCGCGGGGTGGATAACGGAGACGCCTTTGTCGTGTGTTGCGAGATCACGACATCGACAGGTGAGAGCGGCAAAGATGCGATTGGCCTGCGGGCTGTATTTTCGCCGGGTCCCAATTCCATTCTGTTCCGCTGTTTTGCGGGGTAGGTTTGGGGGTAACCTGACACGGTCGCATCGGGAGACCCAAATATGGCGGGCCTGAGCGGGGCCAATGCGACTCCCGCCCGGCCCACCAAAAAAATCAAAGAGTTACGTACATGTCCGACCTTTGGGTTCGGCGGGCCGGACAAAATGTTGGACTACCTGGAGGTAGTCCATGTACTCGTACGGGGACCGCATTCAAGCGGTTCGGCTCTATCTGAAGTTGGGAAAGCGCATCAAGGCGACCATCAGGCAGTTGAGTTAATCGACTGCTTCGACGGTCTCGTTGTGAGTTGGTCAATCGGCACGCGACCAGATGCTGAACTCGTCAATACCATGCTGGATTCGGCCATCGAGTCGGTGGCTGATTGTGATGAGCGGCCAGTGGTCCACTCCGATCGCGGTGCGCACTATCGTTGGCCGGGATGGCTATCCCGGATGCGCGATGCCAGGCTCGTTCGCTCGATGTCACGCAAAGGATGCTCGCCCGATAACGCAGCCTGTGAAGGCTTCTTCGGGCGGCTCAAGACGGAACTGTTCTATCCTCGTGACTGGCGGGCTACGACCATTGATCAATTCATTGAGGTCCTTGACTCTTACATCCGGTGGTACAACGCAACGCGGATCAAGGTCTCGCTCGGCTCTCTCAGCCCCCTCGAATACCGGGAGAGTCTTGGAATTGCGGCATAAATCAGTCCAGGATTTTAGCCGCACCCCCCGCTCAAGATCCTTGGCTTTTTGCGTACGGCACGGCGGTTGATGACCGGTTGGGTTCGTGTACCGTGTCCCGACCTCTCCAACCGGCAATAGCACCTTTCGGCCTGCTACGAAGCAAAAAGCTTCGCAGCTGTGAGCACTGCCTCGAGAATCTTTAGCGGGTGCTTCTTGCCACGATACCCTCAGCCATCCAAAACCGCAGCACCCCTAGCCGCGTACGCCTGCAGCAGATGATGGGCGATGGCGAACGGCTTGGGCGCCGACAGCCCGCTCGCACTCGTTCCCGCGAGCATCGCCGCGACCTCTGAGCGCGAAAACCAGCGGGCGTCTTCGAGTTCCTCTGTATCGACCACGATCTCGGTATCGCTCGCCTGCGCAAAGCAGCCGATCATCAGCGATGAAGGGAACGGCCACGGCTGCGACGCGAAATAGACAACCTGTGCGCACCTCACGCGAGCCTCCTCCATGACTTCGCGCCGCACGGCGTCTTCCGCGGTTTCCCCCGGTTCGACGAAGCCAGCAAGCGCCGAATACATTCCTGGGGCGAAATGGCGCTGACGCCCGAGTAAACATCGTTCGCCGTCAATGACCAGCATGATCACGACCGGGTCCACGCGCGGGAAGTGGCGTGCGCCGCAGACATCGCAGATGCGTTGCCAGCCTGCCGCCGCGATGCGGCTCGGCGAGCCGCAGTTTGCGCAGAAGGAGTGGCGGCGCTGCCAGTCGAGCATCGACTTCGCCTGACCGAGCATTCCAAGCGTCGCAGTGCCAACGAGACCCTGCAGCGCGATGGAGCGAAGCTCGATGCGCTCGTGGAGCGTGTCACCCGACGGATCGTCGGCGCCGGGGTTGAGCGTGAAGCCGAGCGCAAAGCGTCCGCTACCGTCGCTTTCTTCCCCGAGAAACACGCTGTGAAGTGGCTCGCCGAAAGCCGCCGTTTCACTCGCGATATACCACGGGTCATGTTGAGTGCCTCGCTTGAGCAAGGGAACGTCTCCGTCGAAGACGAGAAATCGCGTAGCCGGGTTGTTGCGCAGCGTTTCGATGAAGGCGTGGTCGTCCCGCCTTTCGGAGCGGCGCTCGAGTGTATTGTGGTTAAAGCCGATGGACGTGGAAGAGGTGGTCATCGTCAACAGGAAATATGGGCCGTGTGTTCCGGAAGTATGGCACGGTGTTCCGCCTGATGGAGTGAGCCACGGTCCGGAAAGCCGCCGTTGGCTCACTGGTGCCGAGCGGATCAATCGTTGACAACTGCCGTTGACGTCGCCAGTTCGGTCCAGCTTAAGCGGCGAGCCTGTCGTTGCACGTCGAGCGCGGCGTGAAACGCCTTCATGTCGAAGTCGCAGAGGGAATCGCTCATGGCCGGTTTGGCTAGAATTCAACTTGCGCAGATTTTACATGTTACGTGATACCGAAGTCAGGATCGCCTCGTACGGCGAAACCCGGCGGCACGTCGCTTGCGACTGCATGTAAGACCATCAACCCCCGAACCTATCCCTGCCGCCATGACCAAGCCCTCACGGTCCTCCACTGTCAAGCATTCTGTTGATCTTCCCGAGTCGCCCACGTTCGTGCCGCGCGGCTTCGTCCAGGTTCGCGGCGCGCGTGAGCACAACCTGAAGAACGTCGACGTCGACATCCCCCGCGATGCGTTGGTGGTGTTCACCGGCGTGTCGGGTTCTGGCAAGTCGTCGCTCGCGTTCGGCACGCTGTACGCGGAAGCGCAGCGGCGTTATTTCGAGTCGGTCGCGCCATACGCGCGACGGCTGATCGAGCAGGTCGGCGCGCCCGACGTCGATGCGATCGAAGGCCTGCCGCCGGCAGTCGCCTTGCAGCAGCAGCGCGGCACGCCGAGCGCGCGTTCGTCGGTTGGCAGCGTGACGACGCTGTCGAGCCTCGTCCGCATGATGTATTCGCGAACCGGCAGCTATCCGCCGAAACAGCCAATGCTATATGCGGAGGACTTCTCGCCGAACACGGTACAGGGCGCCTGCCCGACTTGCCACGGGCTTGGCCGCGTATATAGCGTGACCGAACGCTCGCTGGTCCCCGACGACTCGCTGACGATCCGCGAGCGCGCGATCGCCGCATGGCCGCCCGCATGGCACGGCCAGAATCTGCGCGACATCCTCGTCACGCTCGGTTACGACGTCGACACGCCGTGGCGCGATCTGCCGAAGAAAGATCGCGACTGGATTCTGTTCACCGACGAGCAGCCCACGGTGCCGGTCTACGCGGGCTTCACGCCGAAGGAGACGCGCGCTGCCCTCAGGCGCAAGGCTGAGCCCAGCTATCAGGGTACGTTCACCGGCGCGCGCCGGTACGTGTTGCATACCTTCGCAAATACGCAGAGTGCGTTGATGAAGAAACGCGTGTCGCAGTTCATGCTCGGCAGTGAATGCCCGTCGTGCCACGGCAAGCGTCTGAAGGCGGAAGCGCTCTCGGTGACGTTCGCCGGTATGGATATCGGCGAGCTGTCGCAGCTGCCCATTGCACGGCTGGCCGCGTTGCTAGAACCGGTCTCGCGCGGCCAGTGGCCGTCTTCGAGCACGTCCGCTGACGGTGAGGTACTCGACAAGGCCAGCCGGCGCGAAGCGACCGTGCGCCGTGTTGCGGCCGGCGGACAGCCTCATCAGGCTGCCCCTGACGTGCGCCGTACGCCCAACCTGTCCGACGAGAAGCGCGTGGCCGCGCAGCGGCTCGCGATCGAACTGCTGGAACGTCTGAAAACCCTGATCGACCTCGGCCTCGGCTATCTTGCGCTGGACCGCGCGACGCCGACGCTGTCCTCCGGGGAACTGCAACGGCTGCGGCTCGCTACACAGCTGTCGTCACAGCTGTTCGGCGTTGTCTACGTGCTTGACGAGCCGTCTGCCGGACTGCATCCCGCGGATGGCGATGCGTTGCTGGAAGCATTGCAGCGCCTGAAGGATGCGGGCAATTCGCTGTTCGTGGTCGAGCACGACATTAGCGTGATGCAGCGCGCCGACTGGCTCGTCGACGTGGGCCCGGATGCCGGCGAGGCAGGCGGACGTGTGATCTACAGCGGACCACCCGCAGGCCTTGCGGATGTCGAAAGCTCGCACACACGCCGCTACCTGTTTGCGCAGGGCGAGTCAGAGGCTCAGGCGAGCGAGGCTGCGACCCGTCGGCGCCGCGAGCCCCGCGGCTGGCTGCGGCTCGAAGGTGTGACGCGCAACAATCTGCACAACCTTGCGGCGGATTTTCCACTGGGTTGCATGACCGCGGTGACGGGCATCTCAGGATCCGGAAAGTCCAGCCTGGTGAGCCAGGCGCTGACGGAACTCGTGGCGGAACATCTCGGCCGCGCCGCCGACCTTGCCGAAGACGACGAAGTCGACCCACTCTTTGCGGCCCCGCCCGTCACGACCGACGGCCGGATCACAGCCGGCATGGACGGGATCAAGCGTCTCGTGCGCGTCGACCAGAAGCCGATTGGTCGGACGCCACGCTCGAATCTCGCGACCTATTGTGGTTTGTTCGACCCTGTGCGCAAGCTGTTCGCCGGAACGCCCGCTGCACGCAAGCGTCGCTACAGCGCCGGCCGGTTCTCGTTCAACGTCGCGCAAGGACGCTGTCCGACGTGCGAGGGCGAAGGCTTCATGATGGTCGAACTGCTGTTCTTGCCGAGCGTCTATGCGCCTTGCTCGACCTGCCATGGCAGCCGCTACAACCCGCAGACGCTCGAGATCCGCTGGCGCGATCGCAACATTGCCGAGGTGCTGGCGATGACCGTGGACACCGCATGCGGCTTCTTCGTCGACGAGGCGCAGGTTATGCGCTCGCTGACCGTGCTTCGCGATATCGGCCTGGGCTATTTGCGGCTTGGACAGCCGGCCACCGAGCTGTCCGGAGGCGAAGCTCAACGCATCAAACTTGCGACCGAGCTGCAGCGTGCGCAACGCGGCGATACGCTGTACATCCTCGACGAGCCGACTACCGGTCTGCATCCCGTCGACACCGATCGTCTGATGGTGCATCTGCATGGGCTTGTCGATGCTGGCAATACCGTGGTACTGGTCGAGCACGACATGCGTGTCGCGGCGCAAAGCGACTGGATCCTCGACGTGGGTCCAGGGGCTGGAGAGGACGGTGGCCGGATCGTCGTGAGCGGCGTACCTGAGACAGTCACGCGCGCCGCGGACAGTCGTACCGCGAGCTATCTGCGGGCCGTGATATTCCGTTGACTGGCGGCCCGTCCGGTACGCCGACGACGCTTTGATGGCAACAACCGACCGTAATCAGGTGGGCTAAAGGATTCCGGCGCTTCCGAGGGCCGCTCCAACCTGCTTACGCTCCTGGCGGTTGGTCTGCGCATAACGTGCGATCTCCACCCTTCTCAACCGGTGCTGACAGCAAAGCGTCAATTGGGGCACCTCTTTTTATGCGAGCAACAGCCGCAAAGGCGAGAAGCGACGCGACTACAGGTTTTTTGGACTAGTCTTAAGTCGCTACGTCGCCCCACGCCACGCCACGCGCTATCTTCCTTCCGAGACGTACGCAATAGATTGATGTGAACAGTATCCGGAGGCACTCCATGCACGAAGAGAAAATACGTGAAGCCCTGACTGCCCACTGGCAGGCGTCAGCGGCCGGCGATCTCGACGCAGAACACGATATTTACGATGACGACGCGATCTGTGACTATCCCCAATCCGGCGAACGAATCCTCGGGCGAAAAAATCTGCAGGCACTGCGGGGTCATCATCCAGGAAAGCCGGCGGGCTTTAATGTCAGGCGAATTCAGGGGGAAGGCAATCTCTGGATCACGGAATACACCATCATGTATGAAGGACGAGCGGCCTACACGGTCAGCATCATGGAGTTCCGCAACGGCAAGGTTGTTCACGAGACCCAGTATTTTTCGGATCCGTTTGAAGCACCGGGTTGGCGCAGCCAATGGGTTCAGCAGATCGCGTGAGAGCGCATCGAAACGAGAAGCGACGCGATGAGCCTGCGTAGTACTAATCCAGATTTCAACGAGGACGTGAGATGACTAACCAGACGGACAAGCAATCGCTGCTGCGCCTGCTGGGCATCGAAAAGCCCATCATTCAGGCGCCGATGGCCGGTGTGAGCACACCGGCGCTGGCAGCTGCCGTTTCGAACGCCGGTGGCCTTGGCTCGCTCGGTGTCGGCGCAATGAACGCAGCAGGTGCGCGCAAGGTGATCGCGGAAACCCGCGCGTTGACCGCGAAGCCATTCAACATCAACGTGTTCTGTCACAGCCCTGCGACGTCAAACGCAGCGGTGGAGCAACAATGGTTGAGCTGGCTCGCGCCGCGTTTCGAGCAATACGGAGCGAAGCCACCTGCGTCGCTGTCGGAGATCTACACGAGCTTCGTCGCGGACCAGGCCATGCTGGACGTTTTCCTCGAGGACAAACCGGCGATCGTCAGTTTTCACTTTGGCTTGCCGCCCGCGGAAGTGATCGTTGCACTTAAAAACGCGGGGATCAGGCTGCTCGCGGCGGTGACGAATCTGCAGGAAGCTTCGCAGGTCGCAGCGGCGGGCGTGGACGCCATCGTCGCGCAAGGCATCGAAGCCGGCGGCCACCGCGGCGCGTTCGATCCGGATGCGCGTGACGACCGCCTGGGTACGTTTGCATTGACGCGTCTGTTGGTCAAGGAATTTCAGCTGCCGGTGATCGCCGCAGGCGGCATCATGGACGGCGCGGGGATTGCCGCTGCGCTGGCGCTGGGCGCTCAGGCGGCTCAACTCGGAACGGCTTTTGTGGCGTGCCCGGAAACATCGATCGACGATGGTTACCGGCGTGCAATGCTTGGCGAGTCGGCACGCCATACGACGTTCACGAAAGCCATCTCGGGACGTGTCGCGCGAAGCATGGTGAACCGCTTCACGGAACTGGAAGACCATGCAGACGCGCCGCAGCCACCGGCGTATCCGATTGCCTACGATGCAGGAAAAGCACTTCACGCCGCAGCCAAAGCGAAGGGGGAGTTCGGCTACGGTGCGCAGTGGGCGGGGCAGGCCGCCGCTCTCGCGAGATCGTTGCCTGCGGCGGAGTTGTTTGCCCAACTGGAGAGCGAGCTGAGAGAAAGCATCAGCCAATTACAACGGGTCGGCGGATAAGGATTGGCATCCGGCATCGCGCGTGGAGCACGAAGGAGTCTTCTAACACCGCCCGCTTAAAGCTTAAACGCCGGCCACGTCCAGCCTCATGCCAACTCGGCGTTGCTCGCGGACAGCAGTTCGAGATCGACACCATGCGTCAGATCGAGCGGCAGCAGACGCGGGGACGCGTTCTCCGCGCCGTGCAACACGATCCCGAACACGCCTTCACCACGCAGTGCCAGACGGTTCTCGACCTGAGCTGCCAGCGCCGCTCCGGTCGTGCCACCCGAGGGCGTCAGTAGCGTAAGCGTCGTGGCGCCGATCGAAAAGCTTGCGAACGAAACGCCGTGATCGGGGAATGCCGACTGCTGTATCTGAAGCGGCTCGCCCAGCAGTGCGCGATACCGGCCGACGCTGGTGTCGAGATCGCGAACGGCGATCTTGAGGGCCGATATGCCGCGCGCGCCGTTGGGATGGTTGCGCACTTCGCCTTCGGCCACGCGCAAATGCCGAGGCGTGATGTCCCCGCAAAGAAACGGCAGATCGGGCGTCGCCGGTTTGCCCAGTTGCCACACGAGGCGTTCGCCGTCGGGTCGCACCCGTCCACCGTCGATGGGTCCTTCATAGCTAAGCCCACGCTGCCGCGCGCCATCGACGACGGTCTGCACCGATTCCGGCAGCAGCGCAAAATCGACGAGCCCGTCGCCGGCCCGATTGCCCTCATCCCACCAGCGATGCTCGGGCGCGTCGCGCAGAAACGCAATCAGTTCGAAGTAGCTGCCGTCCTCGAAACCGATCAGCGCATTGTGCGTTTTGCCGTCGGCGTGCGTGCCGCCGCGTTGAACGGTAAAACCCAGTGCGCTGTAATCGGCGATGGTCTGCTCGAGGTCGCGCACACGAATTACAACGTGGTCAAGGGAGAGAGTCATCGCGTCAGGGAAGTGAGGTGTGCCAACGTGGCGAAAAGTCTCGGCGAAAAGCGTCCGCCAGTCAATTCGTGTTCGGCGAAAAGTTTCCGGCCCCGCCGACTCGCTCGTAGTGCTGTCGGGTGCGCTCGGTCGGCCTCACCGCAAGACGCTCGGCAAGCAGCGCGCGGGTCAGGCTGAGTTGTCCGGCGCGTTCGGCGGCGGCAATCAGTGTTTGCGTAATCAGATCCCGTTGGGCGTGGCTACCGCCGATGCGCGGCGCATAGTAGCGCACCGGCAGGATGAGTTCGATGGCGCGAGCGTATTCGCCTTCGGCAAAGGCGAGCACGCCATCGATCAGACGACGCGCATGAATTGCCCAACCGTCTTCGGCGTTACGCGCAATGGCGGCGTGGGCGAACGCTTCCGCGCGCCGCAGTTCGCCCGCTTCCTCGAGACCGAACGCATACTGACCCAGTACGTAGCCGTAGTTTTCGCCTTGCGGGTCCCAATGTGGCAGGACTCGTGCAATGGAATCGCGGATGCTGAGCGACTGACCGAGGCAGAAGTAAGCATCGTGAGCGAAGCGCATGGCCAGCGCATCGGTCGGATGATCGACGAGGATCGTTTCCCAGATATTCACCGCGTGGGTGAGTCCGCCCGCGGCCAGCGCCTTAGCGGCAGCGAGATGGCGGGTCTCGCGGGAGGTTGCACCGGCACCGGCGCCGGCACTGGCATGTTCGGCCGCGCTGAGAGCTGTGGCGACGCGCGGATGGTCGGCGCGAAATCCGCCCAGCAAAAACAGCGAAGCGATCGCGCTGCTGCCCAGACCGAAGTCGGGATCCTGATCCACCGCGTCCTGCAAGCGGCCAACAGGATCTCCCTTCCAGCCGAAGTAGTCCGAGATGGCGTGGTCGAGCGCCTTCGCGGATTCGTCCGATCCTGTTACCCGCAGGCCTTGGGCGTCCGCAGCCATCAGACGGCTTCCGTAGTGGGGGCGTGTCGCATCCTGTCACCGGCAGCAACGGAGCCGCTGACGGGGCGTATGGCGGCCGGCAGGCGCCGTTTCCGCAGTACGCTGAGCGAGCCGGTCATGGAGTGCGGTTGAGCAGAGTCGACACGAGGTGATGCAGGCCGCTGTCAACATGTGTCCTGAAGACGGACACCAGTGGCCCATCCGTGGAACCTGAAATTTCCCGCTCGATACACGCGAGAATCGCGGCGACCAGCAGCACGGCAGCGCCGCTTTTAATGGACACGCGGCGCAAGTCCGAAGGCAATGCGGCGTGCCCATCGGCTTCGTCGAGCGTCCGAAGAGGGTGATATCCGAATCCCTTCATGATTGTCCGCAGATCGATTGCGATCTGTCGAGTGTCCGCAATCATGCGAGCGAGTCGAACTAATTTTTTCGTATATGAATAGCAGTACGGCGCCTTTGCGACATCACGCACCGGTTGTCGGTCGTGAGGGGCGGTGACCAGCCCCCCTTGCGACAATGCTACGAGCCTGCCGGAAAGTCGGTCGAAAACGCGAGTTCTTTCTGTGCTTCCAGCGCAGCGAGACGGTCGCTCAGTTGCTTGTGCATGACGTTATACGCATCGCTCCCCAGCGCTAAACGCCTGGGAGCAGGGTCCTGATCGACGCTGGCAATCATGATTTCGGCCATCTTCACCGGATCGCCGATCGGTTGACTGGTTCCTTCCTCGATCGTCCGATGCGCCATGCGCGCCGGTGACACATCGTAGGGCTCGAGCTTTGGCGAAAGCTGGGCGCTCTGATAGCGAAAGTTCGTGCGCGCGCCGCCCGGTTCGACCAGCGTGCAACCAATGTTGAACACGGCCACCTCCAGCCCGACTGCGTCAATGAATCCCTCGATCCCCCATTTTCCCGCGTGGTAGAGCGATCCACCGGGAAACACCGCCTGCCCACCCATCGTGGACAGCTGGATAATCCGCCCACCGCCCTGGTGTCGCAGATGAGGAAGCGCCGCGCGAACGGTTTGAATCGAGCCAAGCAGGTTCGTGTCGATCTGGTGTGCGATCTGCTCGTCGGTCATTTCTTCGGCCGCCCCGAATAGCCCATATCCCGCGTTGCTCACCACGACGTCGATGCGCCCAAGTTCGCGGAACGCCAGGTCCACGACCTCGCGAATCGCGGGGGTGTCTGTCAAATCGAGCCTGGCAAGCCAGAGCGCATCGCCATGGTGAGCCTTGAGATCGGCCATCGAATCCAGATCACGTACCGTACCGGCGACGCGGTCTCCTCGAGCAAGCAATTGCTCTGTCATGTGACGGCCGAAACCGCTGTTGACTCCAGTGATAAACCAGCTGCGCTTCATGATGTTGAGATCCTCTCCGATCTGATCGGGTTAGGTTCCGTCTGGCAACGGGCCAGGCAGTCAACGCAGCTTAAGACCGGAGGATCAGATTTTGAATGCTTGAAAGTCGGCATTTCTTGCGTCAAAATCTGACGATCATGATCGATCCCTTCTCCGACTTTCTGAGCCTCATGGGCGCACGGTCCGTCATTTCGGGTGGACTGGTTGCCGGCGGCGCTTGGGCAATCAATTTCCCGCGAGCGAACACGGTCAAGTTCTGGGGCGTGGCACGGGGCAGTTGCTGGATGCTGTTTGAAGGCGACACGGCTCCCATCCGTATCGAAAGCGGCGACGTGTTTCTGCTCTGCGAGCCGCGCTCACATGTCCTCGGCAGCGATCTGGACGCGGAGCGCGTCGATCTCGACGAGGTCCTCGAAGGGCGTGTCGGCAACATGGTTCATCACGGAGACGGCGACGAGTTTTTCATGATCGGCGGCAAGGTCGAACTGAACATCGCGTCCAGCCAGCTTCTGCTAGACGCGTTGCCGCCCCTGATTCACGTACGCGGGACATCGAGCCAGGCACAGGCTCTTCGCTGGCTGCTCGATCAACTCGTCCGGGAGCGGCAAGACGCGCTTCCCGGCGCGCACGTCGCATCGAATGAGCTCGCGCATCTGATGTTCATCCAGATACTGCGGGCGCACTTCGAGGCAGGCGGATTCCAGCCTGCTGGCTGGCTGCGCGTCCTGAGCGACAAGCGTCTCGTGCCGGTGCTCCAGCTGATGCATGGGGACCCTGGTCGCGTCTGGCAACTTCAGGAGCTGGCACAGGCGGCGTCGATGTCGCGTGCGACGTTTGCCGCTTACTTCAAGACGGTCGCCGGAATGTCACCGCTTTCGTATCTGACGAAATGGCGGATGCACCTTGCACAGCGCGCTCTCCTCGAGAGCCGGACGCACATCAATGTGCTGGCGCGCTCGCTTGGCTATGGCTCCGAGAGCGCATTCAGCAATGCCTTCAGGCGTGTCGTCGGACGCTCACCGACGGACTTTCGGGTGCAGGGGGTGAAGGAAGTTGCGAGTGGGCGTGAGGCGTAGCTTCACGGTGTTACCGGCGACGTCCGCTTCCGGGCCGTTCCCGTCAGCTAGCGACCTACCCGGCGCGACTCATTTGATGCTTCCCGCAAACCTCTCGGCTAACCGCTCCCGCTCGAACGCCTCGACAATGAAATCGACAAAAACCCGTGTCTTCGCCGGGAGCAGCGCTCGCGTCGCGTAGTAGATCGAGATCGCCCCGGCGTCCGCGTACCAGCGCGGTAGCAAGCGCACGAGTGCCCCCCGTTCGATAGAGGCCAGCACGTCTGAAACGGCCAGCAGCGTCACTCCCAGTCCGAGAATCGCAGCCTCGCGCATCGCTGCCGGGTCATTGACCATGATGGTCTCGCCAAGCCGCGCGGGCATCTCGTTGCCCGCCGTGTCACGCATCGTCCGATGGCGCACGCGGCCGGTGCGGCCCGAGCGCATCACGATGCCGTCGAGGTCCTCAAGATCGCGGGGATCGCCCGGTGTTTTGCGGCCGGCCATGTAAGCCGGAGACGCGACCGCCACGAGATGCGCAGGTGCCAACGGGCGTGATACGACGCCCGGTGCGAGATCGAAGCCGCCACCCAATGCTGCGTCGTATCCCTCCTCGATCAGGTCAACCGGCCGGTTCTCGAACTGCCAATCTGGACGAATCATTGGATAGCGTGCGAGGAACGCCGGCAGCAGCGGCATGACGTACGTGATGCCGAACGTCGGCGCCATGCTGACCCTCAGCACGCCCGCCGGCTCGCTGCGATCGTTCGAGACCGACGCGATGGCTGCCTGCAGCGCCTCCAGATTGCCGCCGATTTCCACGAGAAAGCGCTCACCCGCCTCGCTCAGCGTGAGCTTGCGCGTCGAGCGTTGGAACAGGCGCACGCCCAGATTGCGTTCGAGCAACGCAACGTTCCGGCTGACCGCCGCGGGTGTCAGCGAAAGACGCCGTGCAGCCGCGGAGAAGCTGCCCGTTTCGGCGCTGCGGACAAACGATTCGAGGTTCGCGAGGGTTTCCATACAGGAATCTTAAAGCATTGATTGAAAATAATTCAAGCGATTCCTAGCTAATCATCGGGCAATAAAGGCGGCAAGATTCCCTCACATAGCGCCGGGAGCGAGCCCCACATCTCCTTCCCCTTGCCGGCAGCGGCGGCGTTACCACCTGATTTATCACTCTTCACCAGGAGCATCGTTATGAGCACCATCGGTATCATCGGAGCCGGCGCGATCGGGTCCGCATTCGCGAAAGCGCTGGCGGGCAAAGGTCTGGAAGCCATCATTGCGAACAGCCGGGGTCCGGCCTCACTCGCAGACCTCGCGCGCGAACTCGGTCCCACGATCACGCCGGGAACGCGCGAACAGGCGGCCGCGCAGGACATCGTTCTTGTCGCAGTCAACTGGTCGACGCTGCCGACCGCCCTGGCCGGGCTGCCGGACTTCGGCGGACGTATCGTGATCGACGCGAACAACCCGATCGAGGCGCCGCTGTTCGAACCCGCCGAACTGCATGGCCGGATGTCGAGCAAAATCTTCGCGGAACTCGTGCCGGGCGCACGCGTCGTGAAGGCGTTCAATCATCTGCCGGCGCACTTCATCTCCGACGATCCGCAGGCCGAGGGCGGACGCCGGGTACTGTTCTTCGCGGGAGACGACGCACAGGCGAAAGCGGCAGTGAGCGGACTGATCGAACGGCTAGGTTTCTTCGGCATCGACCTGGGTTCGCTCGAAGCCGGGGGCCAGCTGGTTCAAATCCCAGGCGGCACATTACCGGTACACAATCTCGTCAAATTGGGGTAGCCAGTGAAGGGCGCGGTATGCTGCGCCCTTCGCACTCCTCTCAAGAAACCTGATGGACCGGCCGGAACAGGATCTCGTCGACGGCCATGTCGCCGCGACGCGACTGTCTACCGCTCGACTGCTAGCCTCGCACATGCCCCGCTGGGGCGGCATGCCATCCCGGCATATTGGAAAACGTCTCGGCATAGTGATGCGACAAACCCTCGATCACATTGCCGAAGCAGTCTTCCAGATACACCAGATGGTACGGACGATCTGGCAGGAACTGCCAGATTTTCGTACGCTGCCGGCCACCATGCGAGATCACACGTTCGACGAGGCCCGGCAGATCCGGGTCCGTCACGCACAGATGAAACACGCCGCCACGCTGGTAGTGGAAGTTGTCCTGCGGCATGTCCACCGCCGGCTCGATGAACTGGAACAGTTCGAGCCCCACGCCGTTGGCCGACACGAGGTGTGCCTGAAAAGCGCGGCGAAACGCGGGGCCGAATATCTCCGCGACTTCGGGCACGTCCGGATTGAGCTCGAGCGTGCGCCGGAAAATGAGCCCGAATCCGAGTACCGCGCCATACCATTCGATCGCCCGATCGATGTCGGGCACCGTCATGCCGATGTGATTGAACGGGAGTGGCTGGGCTCGCTTCAGTGGCTGATTCATGCGTACCTTCCTTGTCTGGACTGAAGAATTGTGCGCTGCGATTGCAGCCGCGACTTCAGTCGAGTTCGAACCGTGTCGCGGAAAGACGCGTTTTGATGGACAGCGTACCCTCGCGCAGCTCCCACAGCTTGAGCTCGTAGCGGCGCAGTCCGCGCTTGATGAACGGCTCGTTGTCCATGAACGCGGCGGCTTCTTTCTCCGTCGCGGCATACAGCACCGTCATCCCTTCGCCGACGATATGGCCTTCTGTCACGAACGGTCCGGACAGGAACACCTTGTCTTCGTGCTCGAGCAGGTAGTGGATGTGCTCAGGGATGTGCGGCATCGTCTCCTCGACAGAGGCCACCGGATAGCTGAACGCAACGTAAAGACGCTTGCGCAGGTTCGGTTCGACGAGACGCTGAATTTCAGCCTGAAGCTCTGACATGATGAATTCCTTCAATATTGACTGTATGAAAATGAAGCCTGTTTTCAGGCGTGGCGTTCATTCGGAAGCCTGCGCCGAATTCTGCGCCAACACACGACGGTCCGCGGCGCGAATCGACAGCGCGAAGCCCAGCACGATAGCGAAGCAGACCACTGGCACCCAGTACGCCGCGCCAGTCGTGAAGCGGTCCGCAATCGCGCCCATCAGCAACGGTGCGAGCGCGCCGCCGAACAGTGCCATCACGTGGAACGAGCCGGCGCGCCCGGTCCGTATGCCGAGCCCTTCGACGCCGAGGGCGAAGATGGTCGGAAACATGATCGACTCGAACAGGAACACGGCGATCAGTGCGACCACCGCAAGCGGACCATCGGTCACGCAAGCGGTGATGCACAGCACGAGCGATGCGACCGCGTACGTCGCAAGCATTGCGGCCGGATCGAACCGCTGCATCAGCAAGGTGGAAAGAAAGCGCCCGCCTGTGAACGCGATCATCGCGCCCGACAGCATGAACGCCGCCTTGCTCACCGGCAACGCCGCCCAGTGCTCGGTCGCGAAGTTGATGAAGAATGCCGCGATGCCGACCTGCGCGGAGAAGTAGAAAAACTGCGCAATGACGCTGAACACGAAGCGCCGTTCACGCCGCAGCGGCAAGGCTGCTTCGGCGCCCGCAACCGGCAGCGCTGTTTCTCTGCCCGGCTCGGGCAACGCGATTCGCCAGAACGCGAGTGCCAGCAGCAGCACGAGCGCCGCAATCACGATATAGGTCGTTCTCACCGAAGCCGCGTTGGACGCCGCACTCACGCCTTCCAGTGCGCCGTGCCGGAAGAAGAACAGACCGCCGATCAGCGGACCCGCGAAGGCTCCGAAACCAGTGAACGCCTGCGCGAGATTGAGCCGGCGCGCGCCGCCATCCGGCCGGCCCAACACGGTCACGTACGGATTCGCCGCACTCTCGAGGCAGGCCGCACCGCATGCGAGAACGAACAAAGCCATCAGGAACGGATAGAAGCGATGCTGCGACGTCGCGGGTGCGAACAGCAGCGCACCAAGCGCGAAGATCACGAGTCCAAGCAGGATGCCGCGCTTGTACCCATAGCGGTTGACGAACAGGCCGGAAGGAATCGCCACGAGGAAATACGCGCCGAAATAGCAGGTCTGCAGCAGCGCGCTCTGCATGCGCGTGACGTCGAGCGTCTGCTGGAAATGCTTGTTCAGGACGTCGAGCAGACCATAGGTCAGGCCCCACACGAAGAACAAACTGATCACCAGCGTGAGCGCGATGCCGTAGCGGACCGTTTCATTGCGTGCGATCGTGGCCGGGGACGCCGCGATAGGCGAGGAAGTGGATGTGGGCATGTCGCACCTCGCTTATGCGTCGCGCTGCGGACGCGCGGACCGCAGCGATAGCTTGATCATCGCCGCGTAGTCCTCGTTACCGAAGCCGAATGCTGAAGCGTGGTCGAGCGCTTGCGCGACGACCGACGTGATTGGCAATGGCATGTGGCAATCGGCGCCCGCTTCCAGAATCAGCCCGACGTCCTTGCGCATCTGCTCGACCGTGAAGGTTGGCGAGTAATCGTGCGAGACGAGCTGTTGGGCCTTGGCTTTCACGATCGGCGAGGCCACCGCGCTTTCGCAGAGCACCTGCCACATGTCGCGCCAGTCGAGGCCACCCTGTTCGCCGATAGCGAGCGCTTCACCGAGCATGCCGACCGTATTGGCCACCATCGAATTGATCACGAGCTTCATGACGCGGGCCTGTTCCGCCTCGCCGACGTAGAACTGCGACGGCCCCAGCAGGCGAAGCAACGGCAGCACGCGTTGATACGGCTTTTGCGGGCCCGACGCGATCGTGGTCAACTGCGCCTGTTCGGCCATCCGCGCATTGCCCGACACGGTCACGCGCAGATAGTCGACGCCAGCTTCCTCGAACGCATGGGCAACGCGAGCCGACGCCTTCGTCGACACAGTACTGGTGTCGATATACAGCTGCCCTGGATGCGCGCGTGCGGCGAGCTCATAGGCCACCGCTTCGAAAGCGGCATCGTGCGGCAGCGACGTGATCAGAATCGAGGCCGCATCGGCAACCGCATCCAGCGTGCCCAGCACAGGAAGACCGGCCGCACGCGCCAGCGAGGCGCGTTCGCTGCTCGCGTCGAATGCCGATACACGGTGGCCGTGCCGGTGCAGGTGCTGTGCCATCGGCAGGCCGATCTTGCCGACGCCCACGAAGCCGATGTCAAAGAGGTCCTCGTCAGCGCAACGCGTATCGCGTTCGACGGAGGCGTAAGCTGTGTCGTCCATGAATGTCTCCTGGTTTGAATGAGTCCCGCCAGCAAAGAGTTCGAGCGCCGACGTTCTGAACCGATCGTAGGCGGCGGTGCACCTCGCGTCCAACACCGAATGCTTCTCGACCCGATAACCGTTTGTTATCGGGTGCCTGCCGCCTGCGTTTGTCGAACGCCCTGCGCCGATGCCGGGAAGTTATCGGGCCGTTAAGAAAATGGTGTTGGATTTCGCGCCGTACGCTGAATACGATGGGGTTGTCGGCCGGCAACACACACCGGCCACGCTCAATCACTTCTATGGAGAACACCGATCATGGACATCACACCGGAGCAGATGGAAGCTACGCGAATCGCGCGCTGGGGCAAGGTCGAACCGTACGGCGAGACCTTTATCGAAAGCAGACTGCCCGGCTTCGAGAAGCGTCTGTACAAGATCATCAACCGCGGCGTGCTCGAAAACAAAGGCGTGCAGCCGGCCATCGAAGGCGCACATCGCTTCGGTGTCACGTTGATCGAAGTGCCGGTCGGCCAAGGCGCGAACCTGCACTCCCACAAGACCGAAGAAGTATTCTTTCCGCTCAATGGAAAGATGATCGTGATCTGGGGCGACCACGGCGAGCATCAGATCGAGCTGAACCAGTGGGACTGCATCTCGATGCCGACCGGCGTGATGCGCGGCTTTCGCAATCCGAACGATCATGATCTCGTGATCTACTCGGTCGTCGGCGGCACGGATGAAGAAGTGGGGCGGATCGAATGGCATCCCGACGTGTTGAAGGCCGCCGAAAACACCGGCCTTCAATATGATGAAACCGGCTATCTGAAGAACGAAGCGCAACTGGCCAACCGCTAACGCGGACTCAAGAAGAGAAGCCTATGAGCGCGAACCCATGCAGGAGGCGAAGTACCCAATGAACGAACCCGCACACGCGGCCGACACCGCGATCTCGGCACCGGCGGAGCGCCGCGAGGCGCTCCCCGCCACTCCCGAGGCATTGCTCGAAGCGGTGCTCGCCGCGAACCGCCGCACGACGAATCCACGTCTGCGGCAGATTCTCGACGCGCTGCTTCGTCATCTGCATGCGTTCGCCGTCGAGGTCGATCTCGGCTATCAGGAACTGGAAGTCGGGCTCGACTTCCTCGTACGAATCGGCAAGGCGACCGGCCCTGAAAAACACGAGGGTATTCTGCTCGCGGACATTCTCGGGCTGGCCACGCTCGTTGGTCTGATTGATGCGAAGCAGGCGCTGGCCGCGGGCGGCACCGAGCCTGCTCTGATCGGCCCGTTCTGGCGCGCCGCTCAACCGCTGCGCGAGAATGGCGCCCATATCGCCGAGCAGGGCACGCCCGGCGAGAGGCTGTTAGTCGTTGGCCGGATCCTGTCGCTCGACGGCAAGCCGATCGCCAATGCACGCGTCGAAACATGGCAGGCTTCGCCCGGCGGTCTCTATGAGAATCAGGATCCGCATCAGGAGGAGATGAATCTGCGCGGCCGTTTCCAGACCGACCACGACGGGCGCTTCTCGTTTCACAGCGTGCGGCCTTCGGGCTATGCGGTGCCCGTCGACGGTCCGTGCGGCGAACTGCTCGACGCGCAGCAGCGCGCGATCATGCGGCCTGCGCATTTGCATTTCATCGTGATGGCGGAAGGCTACAAGACGCTCGCGACCCAGATCTTCGACGCCGACGATCCGAATGCCTACCGCGACGTCGTGTTCGGCGCGGTCGGTTCGCTGCTGCATCGATTCGAGCGGCAGCCGGACGACAGCTTCAGGCTCGACCTCAACCTGAAACTCGAACCTGGCACGATGCGCGTGCCGATGTGTCCGCTGCCATGATGCCATCGTTCATTGGCGCTGCAGACGAAGGACGCGCTTCGACGCCGGATGCGGCGAGCGATGCTCCCGTGATAATTTTCGCGACCTTTGTGCCGAAGCCTGGTCACGAATACGAAGTCCAGCGCGCGCTGCAGGCGGTGCTGCCGCCCACGCGCGGCGAGCCGGGATGCCTGCGTTTCGATCTATACGCGGTTCCCGATCCCGTCACGACGTTCCGGCTGTTCGAGATCTTCACGAGCCAACAAGCGGTGGCTGCGCATCGCGAGACCGAGCATTACCGCGTGTATCGCGCCGCCGTGATACCGTTGCTGCAAGCGTCCCCAGCCGTGACGATGATGGTGCCGCTCGACGTGGCGGCCAACGCCGGCACTCCGTGACCATGTGGCGACATGACCGCGTGCGCGGCTCGCGCATCGCGCTTCACTCGTCACGCGTACCCGTTGGCTCGACCGTCGTTTCGTGCGCCTGCGCCATCGGCCAGTCGCCGGTGCCGATCATCGTCGCTACGAGCGCGCGGATCGTGCTCATCAGCGCGATCGTCGCGCTCGAAGGTGGCCGCTGGCGCGCGTGCGCGAGAAAACGCTCCAGCACCAGACCGTCGATCGGAACCGCACGCAGCAGCCCCGCCTGAATCTCGCGCCGAACCGCGGATGCTACGTGCACGGTCCACCCTGCGCCGTCGGCGACGAGCTGCGCGGCTACATCGGCCGATTCGACTTCCATCACGTCGTTCAGCACGAGGTTCGCGTTCGCGGCACTGCGCTCGACCGCGAGCCGCACGCCGGACTTTTGCAGGCCAGCAAGGATCAGCGGCACCTCGCTGAGCGCCTGAATCTGCAGCGACGGCACCGCAAGCCGCGCGTCGCTCGCGGGACCGATCGCGCACAGCCCTTCAGTGAGCAAGAGTTCCGCATGGATCTGCGCAGGCGCGGCGATCGGACCGGTGAGCAGCGCGACATCCAGCGTGCCGCGCTCGAGTGCATCGGACAGCGATGGCGAGAAACTCTCGTTGACGCGCAGCCGCACCTCCGGGTACTGGTCGCGCAACGCACGTGTGAGCGGTAGCACGAAAAACCCGGCGAACGCGGGCGGCAGACCGAGCGCAACCGTGCCGCGCGGCGTGCCCTGCAGATCCATGATATCGACGCGGATCTGGTCCGCGTAGCGCAGCAGAAAGGTCGCACGGTCCAGCAGCAGTTCCCCTTCGCGCGTAAGCGACGCGCCACGCGAATGACGTTCGACGAGCTTCACGCCGAGTTCGGCTTCGAGCAACTGCACCTGGCGGCTGAGCGCAGGCTGCGCAATATGCAGGACGGCAGCGGCGCGCCCGAAATGTTGATGGGCGGCGAGCACGGTGAAATAGCGCAACTGACGTAGATCCATCACGATTTTCGAGGCCGGGCGCGACAGATCGGCTCTCGTTGGCTGCATGCGATAGGGGAAGGTGGCGCTATCTTAGTCGAGAAGCCATCTAAATGCCGTTGAACGCCATAAATCTATTCCCGCCGCGACAGACGACGAGGCTTGCAAGACCGTAGCCGGACGACGAGAAACCGGGCGCGTCAGCGGGGCCGCGTTGTTGGGCCCAAGCTAAACCCCCCGATCGCTCGAGCCCGCCCGCTGCATGCCGGTCTCGCGTGCCGCACGCTGCTGCCCGCGCTCCATCCGGTCGGCCTGCAACACCCGCCGACCCGTACGCGAGAGGAACACCAGCAGGATCGCCAGCAGCCCGGTACCGAACAGGTAGCTCGGCGGAATGAAGCGCGCATCCGTGAAGCGGGCCACCAGTGAGATATAGAACGGCGCCAGCCCGCCGAACAGCATGACCGAGGTGTTATACGAAATCGCCACACCGGTGGAGCGACCCTGCACGGTGAAGATCTTGACCAGCATCCCTGGATGCGCGGCGCCTTGCAGCGTCAGGAATAGTATGCCGACAACCCGTACGATCATCAGACGGTTCTCGGTGGGATCCGCCAGCAAATACGAGAACAGCGGAAAGACGCAGATTAGCCAGCCCACGATAAAGAAGAAGAACAGCCGATACGCGCCGACACGGTCCGCCAGCATCCCGAACACTGGCGACAGAACGCACATCACGATGCTCGTGACGAATATCCCCTGCAGTGACGAACTGAGCGATAGATGCAACTGAACCTGCGCGTAGGTTGGCAGATACGCATTCCACACATAATTCAACGAGGTGCCGGCGATCATCACGCCCATCGCGCACACTACAGCATCGCCGTTCTCGCTGACAAAACCGCGTAGCCGCTCGCGCATGGGCGTGCGTGCCGCGGGGTGTGCCTGCAGCCGGTTGAACTCATCCGATTCGTCGACATGATGGCGGATGTAGAAGCCGAGCGGCCCGACCAACGCGCCGATCAGGAACGGCACGCGCCATCCCCAGGCCGACAGATCCGCGTGCGACAGATGACGCGACAGCAGATAGCTGCATCCCGACGACAACATCGCGGCGACCCCGATCGACAGCATATTGAAGCTGCCGTAAAACATCTTCCGGTTGGGCGGCGCGACCTCGTAAATCGTCACCGACGACAGCGCGAATTGCGCGCCCACCGCAAAGCCTTGCACAAGGCGGCCGATCACCACCAGCAGCGGCGCGACGAGCCCAAGGGTCGCGAAGCCCGGGGTCAGCCCCAGGATCAGCGAGCCCACCGACATCAGCACCATGATCCACGACAGTACCTTCACCCGTCCGACCCGGTCCGCGGCCATGCCCATCACCACGCCGCCGATCGGACGGACCAGAAAGCCGACCGCAAAAGTCGCGAACGTTAGCAGCAACGCCCCGCTGCGATCGACGGTAGGGAAAAACACCCGCGCGATCATGCTCGAAAAATACGAGTACACCATGAAGTCGAACCATTCGAACGTGCCGCCTATCACGGTCGTGACGATGGTTTTCCAGATCTTTCCCGGATCGCTTTGGGTGGGCATGGGCTTATCTTGCGCCTCGCAATGTGCGCAACGCCTGCGCAAGGAAATCCTGAACCACCTCGACGACCTGCATGCCGTTGTGGGCAATATTGGCGAGCTCATCGAAACGCACGCGGATACCCGCGGCTTCGAACGACGCCTTCAGCGTGCGCAGCCGTTCCGGGCGTGTCGCACCGGCATCGTTGATACCCGGCAGGTACATCGCGCTGTCCTCGGGCACGGTGATCTCCCAGGTCTCAAGATCCGCGCGGCCCACGATCATTTGCACGGGCACGCGCTGCAACGCGGCCAGATCGAATGGCTTGCCGAAATGGCGCTCGAAGCCGCCGAGACCCAGCCACCAGTCTTTCGCGGAATCGAGCACGGTGACGTTGCCAGGCGCACCAATCGACGCGGCCCACAGCCGCTCCGGATGCGCGTACGCAAAGCGGTTCACATACTGCCCCCCGCCCGAATAACCGAACAGCGCGAACTTGTCGAAGCGTTTGCCGTAACGCTCGGCCACTTCGGCGACCATGTCGAGCAATACCTTGTCATAGCGGATATCGCCTTCGATCAGGCGCTTGAAACCGTTGCGATCGCCATCGCCGCGCACGCCCACCGGAAACAGCGGACATAGCACGATGCAGCGGTTCCAGCGGCCAAACGGGGCGAACGCATCGCGGTATTGCGTGAACTGGCGCCCGGTGCCGTGCATCACGACGACCAGTTCCACGTCGTTGCCGGGCGTGAGTACCTCGGGCGGCACGTACAGCACATATGGAAAGCGCGGATCGTGGACGCTGGCGTACACAGTGGTCGAGCCCAGGTCGTAGAGCGCTTGCGCTTTCTCGTGACCCGGACCGGACGGCTTCTTGGCTTCGGACATCTGTCATTCCTTTTCGGCGAGCGGTTCGTGGTGCAGGCTGTAGCGCGTGAAAACGCGGTTGAGCGCCGGCATCGGCGCGACATCCATTTCGCCCGCGGCCGGTTGCATGACGATCATCGCGACGGTCGCGGTCATGGTGTGGCGCGTGCCCGGACGCGGTGGACGGCAAACCGAATACGGTGTGCCGAACGCATCGAACAACGCGGCCTTGACGGCGTCGCGATCTACCTTCGGCGTGGCATTCAACAACTGGCGCACGCGCCAGTCACGGTAATAGCTGTCCGGGGAGCTCTCGCAACCCGTGTCGATCAGCTTCGTGCGGGCCACCGGGCTGACCCAGTGGTTCGCGTGCACGATCAGCTGATCGTCGCCCGGATAGATCGGAAACGCCTCGTTCGGCGCGCACTCGAAGTCGATTCCGAAGCCCTCGGCCATGCCGAGCATGATGTTGTTGGAGCAGGATTTCGGCGTCGTGGCGATCACCCGCAACGCGTTCGAGAACACCGGTTCTTCCAGCACACGCCGGCGTAGCAGCGACAGCGGCACGCCCATCTGCATGTAGTCACGTTCGGACTCCAGATAGTTTGCGGTGATCGACACGCCCGCCGCATTCAAGCCGCTGCGCGCGAGGCCGCCCGCTTCGACGAAGGTCAGGAAATCGGGGCCGTCGTCGTTACGCACGCGCAAGACAATGCCTGTGTCGACGCAATCGGCTTTCCAGTCCCAGTTCTGCGCGTGGATCAACTGCCCGTTCGACGAGCGCGACGGCAGTACCAGCACGCCGGTGCAACCGTCTTCGTCGTCGGCTTGCAGCGCCATTTCGGCGCGCGCCTTGGCCAGCACTTCGGTACGGGCGTTGATCATCACGATGTCTTCAAACGCCACGTCCGCGCCTTCGGAGATGCCGCGCATCTCGTCCAGATACGCGGCCTGGAATTCACCGATCACCTGTTCGAGCGAGCGAATCAGCGCTGTCTGCGACGCCTGGCTATAGCCGAGATTGCGCAGCGTCTGGCCATAGCGGGATGCGCTCAGGCGCACGCGCGCGGCGGCCGCGCGGCCGTATTGAAGGCCGCGTTCGTACGGCTTGCCGGACACGCTGATGAAAGGAAACTGCTGGATTTGCGACATGGTGCGACTCCTGACCCTTGGCTGCCGCCGCAGACACCAGGCTGGCCTTGCGGCCTCGCGCTGATGTGATCGGCTCGATTGGTGACACATCGATTTTCACGAGTCACAAATAAAATAAAAAGCGTTATTTTCTTTAGCGAAAGGAAAGAAATTTTTTAGTTTCGTGCGATCATGCGTCGCATGGGAGCGGGGAATATGCGCGACAAATTCATGCGATTCGCGCGCGCTATGGAAGCCGTTAAGGAGAGTTCGGCATGAGTGAAATTCGAATGCTGCGCACGTTTCTCGCCATCGAGAAACACGGCACGATGGCGGCCGCCGCCGATCGCATGGCGCTCACGCACGCGGCGGTCGGCGCGCAGATGCGCACGCTGGAGCGCGTGTGCGAGCGCCAGCTGTTCGACCGCAGCGGGCGCAGCATCCAGTTGAACGACGCCGGTCGCTCGATCATCGAACAGGCGCGCGCTGTGGTGGCCGCGTACGATTCGCTGCTGCGCGGCGTGGCCGATGAACTGAGCGTGGAAGGCGCGATCACGATCGGCTCGACGGTGTCGTCGATGGGCTTTCTGGCGGCCAACGTGATCCGGCTGAAGGTGTCGTATCCCCGCCTGAAGGTACGCCTCGCGCACGGCGACAGCGCTGAACTGGGGCGCCGGGTGCGTGCCGGGGAGATCGATGCGGCCGTGATCGTCAGCGAGCCCCGGGCGACCACGCTGCCCGAATCGTGGGAGCGCCTTTACGACGAGCCGCTGGTTCTGCTGGTCAATCCTGCGATGGCGCCTGCCGACGCGTCGGTGAGCTCGCTGTTAAAGCGACTTCCGTTTATCGGTTTCGAGACCTCGTCGCTGACCGGCACGCACGTCACCAGCCTCCTGCGGCGGCTGCGCGCCGAGGTCAACCCGATTCTGGAGATGAATTCGATCGCCGCGATTGCCGATCTGGTGCGACAGAACGTAGGCGTGTCGATCGTGCCGCGTCTGCGGCATGCTGCGTGGGACGAAGACCCGCTGCTCTCGGTCAGGCCGATTCCGGGCACGGTGTGGCGCCGGCACATCGGCTGGTATGAGTTCGGGCGGCAGCCGCTGGCCACCGCGATCGTCAAGAATCAGTTGCTAGCCGCGCTGGCCGAGTAGCGCACTCAGTAGCACCTCTCAATATCTTCGATTTGATGCGAACCGAATCACCGGTTCGTCGGCAGACGCTCGAGCTCAGGGTCCCGTTGAAAGTCGATGCCACCTCTTGTGTCCGTCTCTTACGGTAGCTGTCCGATAACATAGAGGTGTCTTTCCGGTCGATGGACTGCGGAATCGTTCTGCAAAAAGGAGGCGAGATGGCGACGGTGCTCTTGTTTCACCACGCATTGGGTCAGACAGAAGGTTTCAGAAGATTCGCGGACGAACTTCAACGGGCGCACCATACGGTCTATGCCCCAGATATCTATGATGGGCGCGTCTTTGATAACCTTGACGAGGGCGTGGCATACGCCGAAGAGATCGGCTTCGCCAACGTAATTGAACGCGGCACGCAAGCTGCGGCAGCGTTGCCGCATGAACTCGTGTACGCCGGTTTCTCGCTGGGCGTTCTGCCGGCGCAGAAGCTAGCGCAGACTCGTTCTGGCGCACGTGGCGCGCTGCTGTTTTACTCGTGTGTGCCAACGTCTGAGTTCGGAACGTGGCCTGCGAACCTGCCAGTACAGATTCATGGGATGGATGCCGATCCCTTTTTCGCCGGTGAAGGCGATCTCGACGCTGCCCGTGCGCTCGTCGACTCGAC
>Ga0302313_10000522_pt1 | contig 34159 bp, 31 predicted proteins | sample III_Palsa_N2_2_FD_200454 | JGI IMG/M metagenome (GOLD analysis project Ga0302313, IMG submission 200454) | Peat permafrost microbial communities from Stordalen Mire near Abisko, Sweden - III_Palsa_N2_2 | ecosystem: Environmental > Terrestrial > Soil > Palsa > Peat permafrost | place: Sweden...
CTGGTGATGAGGGTGGGGGCGGCGAGCATGGCGGCCCAGCCGGCGAGTTTTTTCATCACCTCGTTCTGGCCGAAGGTGACCAGCGAGAGGTTGACGTTGATGGCGGCGGCGAGCATTTCGCGCATGGCGCTGATGGCTTCGTTGACGCGAAAGACGTGATCATAGACATCGCGGAAATAGGCGCGCAGCTCTTTCGGAATCAGGTCGGGATGCAGTCGCGTCAGCTGGCTGATGATGTCCTGCATCGGCGCGACGGCGAGGCGCAGCGTCATCAGATCGCGCTGCATGTTGTAGAGGCGACGTACGGTGCGGCGTTTGAAGGTCTCGGTAAAGATGTCCTTTTCGAGCTGCTGTAATTCTTCGCGGTACGCCCGCACGATCGGCAGCAGGTTGTCGACGATAAAATCGAGAATGCTGTAAAGCGCGTAGCTCGGTCCATAAGCCATGAGTTCTGGTGTGTGTTCGCAGGCACGTCTGGCCGGCGCATACGAAAGCGATGCGCCGTGGCGCACGCTGACCAGGTAGCGCGGGCCGAGAAAAATATGGGTTTCGCCGAACGCGAGGTTGCCGTCGATCTGCTGTGCGGTCTGTACCACCAGAAACAGCGATTCGCCGTAGGTTTCGATCTTGGTGCGCTGATGGGCGGTATGCGCGTCTTCGATCGCCAGGTCGTGCAGGCAAAATTCTTCCTGCAATTTCAGCAGAAGCGCTTCATCGGGCTCATGCAGTCCCACCCACACAAACGTATCGGGCTTGGCCAGCACGTCGCTGATTTCATCGAGCGTTACGTCGCCGATCCGGCTACCGTCTTTTCGATAGGCGATGCAGTTGACGACCATCTGCTTGTCAGCCGAAGGTGGCGCGGGTGGGGCCGGACTCATCAAGTTCATGCGGTGCATGATGCCCGGCACATCAGGTCAGGGCAATTGCGACGAGTCAAAGCGATTTAAGAGCTATTCTCTGACGCAGACTCCACGCGATCGCGAGCCAGCACGGCATGGCAAACAACAGCCATGGCTGATTCTGTTGCACGACGCCAGGCATGAGGTGAAGTGCGAGTGAGGCGAGGATTGCCAGCAGTTGCAGCAGCAGTATTGCCTGGATGAAACGCGATGGCGCGATGGCGCGTCGCGTACGCCAGATGGCGGGCAGCAACAAAAACGCGAACGGATTGAAAAAAAGCAGGTTGGCGTTTGCCCACGCGGAGTGATGAGTGGTGAGCGTCCATAGACCGATCAGCACCAGGCCGACCAGGCCCGCCGCGACGAGATAGATTGACGTGAGTAACGCATAGCCGATGGGCGACCATCGCCTTGCGGCAAGCATGCATGCCGCAAGAATAAGACCGGCCGCCGCGAGCGGAAGCCGCAGGTCGGGAGGGTTCACCGGTGGCACGTCCAACCGGTTGGGCGAAACCAGCTGTTCGCTTTGCACTAGCGGTTTGCGTTCGCCCGAGCCGTTGTCGATGTGCACGCGGTTCAACTGTTGCTGGAGCACCATCGGCAGAAAGCTTTCCTGCCACGCGTTAAGCGGCTGATCGGCATAAGGCCCTAGTCCAAGGTCCAGCACGAGCATCAGCCAGGGCTGTGCGCTCATCAGACGCGCGGTTTGCTGCCGATACGTCATGCCGCCGGGCTGCGCAGTCAGCTGTTTCTTCAGGGTGCCATCGAGAATGTTGTCCAGCGCGTCGCGTACGCGCGTGGTGCAGTTGTCGGCGTAGTAATCGTAGGCGTAGCCGGCATTTTCCGGGCGCATGTTCCACAGTAGAAAATCCCGCAGTGCTGCGCTCTGCTGTGGAGACAATGCCAGATGCTGTCGCGTTACGGATCGGCCGTCCTGCGTGTAGCTGGCCTGTTCGGGCGCGCTGTATTCCGCGTCCATCAGATAGTGCATGCGGCCGCGGGCAAAGTTGATGAAGAAGTTCGATTCGTTGAAGTCGAAGACGCCGTAGTTGAAGTCGACCGACTCGCCGGAAACGCTGTCGCGCACTTCGATGGCATCGTGGCCGAAGCGCTCCCAATACGTTTCACCGGGGCCATAGGTGATCAGCGAGATCTCGAGATTGGCGCCCGGCGCGTTGGCGACGCTGGCGTGCGCCGTCGTAACGGCAATCATGGCGAATAGCACAAACGACAAAAGACGACGGGCGGAATGCATGGGCTGGCGACCAGGTGGCGAATGATGAAAGGATGAAAACTACGCTGTGATTATCGCCGCGGCGCGCATCGTGCTTCCAAGCCCATGCGATCTGACTCGCTTCAGTCTTTGCCCTGTTTCGCCACTCGGAACGCCTGCACGCGGCGATCGTCCGCTTCGGTGACGTGGAAGAGGTAGGTGCCGATCACCACTTCCTCGCCGACTTCCGGCAGATGGCCAAACTCCGAGGTGACCATGCCGCCGACGGTGTCGTACTCCTCGTCGGAAAAATCGGCACCGGTGTTTTCGTTGAAATCGGCGATCGGCGTCAGTGCGCTGACGATCCAGTCGCCGCCGGGCTGCTCGTGCATCAGCTCGGGCTCGTCATCGTCGTGCTCGTCGTCGATTTCGCCGACGATCTGCTCGAGCACGTCTTCGATGGTGATGAGTCCCGCGACGCCGCCGTATTCGTCCATCACCACGGCCATATGGTTACGGGTGAGACGGAATTCGGCCAGCAGCACGTTGAGCCGCATCGATTCGGGAATGAGCACGGCTGGGCGAAGGATCGCCATGACGTCGAACTGGCTGGTGTCGCCAAAAGATTTCAGCAAATCCTTGGCCAGCAGGATGCCCAGGATGTCGTCCTTGTCTTCGCCGTGCACGGGGAAGCGCGAATGACCGGACTCGACCACGACGGCAAGCATGTCGGACAGCGACGACTCGGCGGCGAGCATGACGATCTGGGCACGCGGCACCATCACATCGTCGACGCTAAGCTCGGTGACCTTGATGGCACCCTCGACCATGGTGAGGGTATCGATGGAGAGCAGCCCGTTGGTCTGGGCGGCGCGCAATTCCTCGATCAATTCGACGCGGTTGCGTGGCTCGCCGGAAAACATGTGGCCCAGTCGGTCCCACCAACTACGGTGCGCCGGGCCGCTGGTACTGCCAGGGTCGTCGTTCATTTATCGCGTGGGTGCTGCCCGCAAGCGGGACGGTAAATCGAGTTTAGCGGAAAATTCGTGACGATTCAGCGCAGTGGCGCTGATCCGCGGATGGCAGCGCCGGGAGATACGGCGCGGGCTTTTGCAAGGCGCGTCCGCTTACCGATAGGGATCGGCAATACTGAGTCCGGCGAGAATGCGCGTTTCCAATGCTTCCATCGCCTCGGCTTCGCCGTTCTCGATGTGATCGTAACCCAGCAGGTGCAGCACGCCGTGGACGGTCATGTGCGCCCAGTGATCGCGCGGCCGCTTGCCCTGTTCCAACGCTTCACGAAGAACGACAGGCGCACAAATGGCCAGATCGCCTAGCAGCGGCAGTTTGAGCTCCGGCGGCAGATCGGCGGGAAAGGACAGCACGTTGGTCGCGTAATCCTTGCCGCGATAGTCGCGGTTCAGTGCACGGCCTTCTTCGCTATCGACGAGTCGAATCGCCAGTTCGGCCGATTTGCGGTATTTGGCGCCGCGCAAGGCAGCGTCAACCCATTGTCGGAAACTGTTCGCGGCGGGCAGCCCCGTGCGGGGTAGCGCATAGCCGACGGCGACGATCGGCTGCGATGACACTTTGCTGGCAACGCGACTCATGGCGATGAATTCCAGATCCGGCAAATCAGTCTGTGTTGCCCGACATCTTGCCGTGGCCTAGGCCGGATTGGGTATCGCCGGTATCTTCGAATGCTTCATACGCCCGCACGATCTTCGCCACCAGCGGATGGCGCACCACGTCGCGCGAGGTGAAAAAGGTGAAGCTGATGCCGCTGACGTCATGCAGCACTTCGGTGGCCTGACGCAGGCCGGAGCGCACGTGACGCGGCAAGTCGACCTGGGTGACGTCGCCGGTGATTACGGCGACGGTGCCGAAGCCGATGCGGGTCAGAAACATCTTCATCTGCTCGACGGTGGTGTTTTGCGCTTCGTCGAGAATCACGTAGGAGTCGTTGAGCGTGCGGCCGCGCATATAGGCGAGCGGCGCGATCTCGATCACGTTGCGCTCGATCAGCTTGGCGACCTTTTCGAACCCAAGCATTTCGTACAGCGCGTCGTAGAGCGGGCGCAGGTAAGGATCGACTTTTTGCGAGAGGTCGCCGGGCAGGAAGCCGAGCTTTTCGCCGGCTTCCACCGCCGGGCGCACCAGCAGCAGGCGCTGCACGCGATTGGCTTCCAGCGCTTCGACCGCGCTGGCCACGGCCAGATAGGTCTTACCCGTGCCGGCCGGGCCGATGCCGAAGTTGATGTCGTGGGTGGCGATGGCGTGCAGGTAGCGCGCCTGGTTGGCGCCGCGTCCCTTGATGACGCCGCGCTTTACGCGGATGGCCACTTCCTGCGTGCCTTCCGTCGATGCTTCGGTGATCGCGTCGATACCGGATTCGGCCAGGTGCAGATGCACCTTGGCGCCGTTCAACGATTCTTCTTCGGTGACGACGTACAGCGCGCGCAGCACCTTCTCGGTGGCCTTGACGGCCGGACCTTCGCCGATCACCTCGAACACGCTGCCGCGGTGGTTGATCTCCACGCCCAGGCGCAGTTCGATCTGCCGCAGGTGCTCGTCGAACGGCCCGCACAGGTTGGCCAGCCGCGCATTGTCTTCGGGGTCCAGCGCAAAATTGTTTTGCTGGGTATGGCTCTTCAGGCTGGCAGTCATAGTTCTCGGTGCATGACGTAAACGTCGGTGTGTCCGTGCACGGCATGGCGAAAAGCGCCGGGCACCTGGCCGACAATCTGGAAACCGTGGCGCTGCCAAAGGCGCACGGCGGTGGTGTTGCTGGAAACCACGAAGTTGAACTGCATCGCCGTGAAGCCGGCGCAGCGGGCTTGCGCCATCGAATGCTCGCACATCGTGCCGGCAATGCCCTGGCCGCGTGCGTGGGGTGCGACCATATAGCCGGCATTGGCCACATGGTTACCAAGACCGGGCTGATTCGGTTTCAGCAGATAGGCGCCGAGCACGTCGTCGCCACGCTCAGCCACAAAGCAGCGGCTGGGCGGCAAGGTCCAGGCATCGCGGGCCTCTTCGAACCGCATGTCGGGCGAATAGCTGTAGGTATCGCCGCCGGCAATCACCTGCTGGAACAGCGGCCAGACGCGCACAAATTCGTCGGCACCGATTTCCCGCAGCGTGATGTTTTCCGTCACGAAGCCAGCGCGACCGGCGGGTCGACGGCTGGCTTATCCAGCACGATCCGGCCGCGCAGCGAATTGCTCATGGCGTCGGTGATCAGCACATCGACGAACTGGCCGATCAGCCGCGGATGGCCGCCAAAGTTGACGAAGCGCATGTTTTCGGTGCGGCCGGTCAGCTCGCTCGGATCGCGCGTGCTGGGTTTTTCCACCAGCACGCGCTGCACGCTGCCGATCATCGCCGCGCTGATTTTTTTGGCGTTGTCGTTGAGCGTGGCCTGCAGGCGCATCAGGCGCGCGTGTTTCTCCGCCGCTGGCGTCTCGTCGGCGAGATTCGCTGCCGGCGTGCCGGGGCGCGAGGAGAAGATAAACGAGAAGCTCTGGTCGAAGCCGACGTCGTCGATCAGCTTCATGGTCTTGTCGAAATCCTCGGCGGTTTCACCGGGAAAGCCGACGATGAAATCGGACGACACGCAGATGTCTGGCCGCACCGCGCGCAGCTTGCGAATCTTCTGCTTGAACTCCAGCGCGGTGTAGCCGCGCTTCATCGCGCTGAGGATGCGATCGGAACCGGCCTGCACCGGCAAGTGCAGGTAATTGGCCAGCTGCGGTACGTTGGCGTACGCCTCGATCAGCGAGTCGGAAAACTCCAGCGGATGCGAGGTGGTGAAGCGAATGCGGCCGATACCCTCGATTTGCGCGATGGCGTGGATCAGGACGGACAAATCGGCCACGCTGCCGTCGTGGGTCGGGCCGCGGTAGGCGTTGACGTTCTGGCCGAGCAGGTTCACTTCGCGCACGCCCTGGGCGGCGAGCTGGGCGACCTCGACCAGCACATCGTCGAACGGTCGGCTGATTTCTTCGCCGCGGGTGTAGGGTACGACGCAGTAGCTGCAGTATTTCGAGCAGCCTTCCATGATCGAGACGAAGGCGGTCGGGCCGTCGGCGCGCGGCTCGGGGAGATTGTCGAACTTTTCGATCTCGGGGAAGCTGATGTCCACCTGCGGCCGGCCGGTCGCCCGCTGCTTTTCGATCAGCTCGGGCAGGCGGTGCAGGGTCTGCGGACCGAAGACCAGATCGACATACGGTGCGCGCTTGACGATGGCGTCGCCCTCTTGCGAGGCCACGCAGCCGCCCACGCCGATCAGCACCGGTTTGCCGTCCTTCTTGTGCTGCTTCCAGCGGCCGAGCTGGCTGAAGACTTTTTCCTGGGCCTTCTCGCGGATCGAGCAGGTGTTGATCAGGATGACATCCGCTTCGGACTCGTCCTGGGTCAATTCCATGCCATGCGACGCCTTGAGCACGTCGGCCATCTTGGCCGAGTCGTACTCGTTCATCTGACAACCGTGGGTCTTGATGAAAAGCTTGCCGCTCATGACGGGGAACTACCGTGGTTCGTAGAACGAAGGCGACGGCCGCGAAACTTTTTGCCATCGCGACGCCGCCGTAATGCGGCATCGAACCGCGCAGTTTACGCCACCGTGGGCCCCCTCGCCAGTGAACCGGCCGCGCGCTGATGGCGGGCGGCCAAGCTATAGCGCACTCAGAAGTCGACGCTGGCCGACAGCTTGATCGTGCGCGAAGCACCCTCGGTCAGGTAGCCGCCCAAGGCTGATGCCCAGTAGTTGCTGTTGCCGATATTCAGCACTGCGGCGCGGAACGTCACCTGGCGACCGTCAATGGCGGTGACGTAGCTGGCGCCCGCGTCGACCCGCGTCCAGGCGGGGATACGCAAGGTATTGGCCAGGTCGACATATTCACCGCCGGTGCGGGTCACGCCCAGGTTCAACCCCAGGCCCGTGGTGCCAGGCACCGCCCAGTCCACGCCGGCGTTGTATTGCCACTTCGGCACGCCGACCGCGGTGTTGCCGTTATCGAGGCCACCGGCCGTCTGGGTCAGCTTGGCGTCGATGTAGCTCGCACCGCCGATCAATTTCAATCCGCTCACCGGCTCGCCGTAGATGCTCCATTCCGCACCGCGGTTGCGCTGTTCGCCGGCAATGCTGAAAACGCGCGTCACGCCATCGGTGATGCCGCTGGGCTGCTTGATCTGGAACAGGCTGAAGGTGCTGCCAAACGTGCCCTGGTCGTACTTGATGCCGGTTTCGAGCTGCTTGGACTTGTACGGCGCAAATACCTGGCCGACATTGGCCGAGCCGATCGGCGCTTCCGGTCCCTGCGACAAGCCCTGGATGGAATTGGCGAACAGCGAGAAGTTCGGGTTGAGCTTCACCACCAGACCAAGCACCGGCGAGGTGGCGATCTTGCGATAGTCCGCGGTCTGCACGCCGGTGGTGTAGGCATAGCCCAGGGTTTGCAGGGTCTGCCGGCGCGCACCGAGGGTCAGCAGCACCTGATCGTCGGCAAAGCCCAGCGTGTCAGACAGCGCCAGGCTGTGCAGCTTGGTGCGGCCGGTCACCACCGGATCGCCGCCGCTGAAGGTGGTGGGCGGGTACGGCATGGCCACATAGTCGTAGAGGTTGGTCGGCGAGGACGCGGAGAAGGTGTAGCTGACGGTCTTTTTCTGATTCAGCGCGGAGACGCCCAGGTTGATCTTCTGGCTGACCGGGCCAGTGTCGAATGTCCAGTTGAGGCCGGCTTCGCCGCTCTGCGCGTCGTTTTGATACGGCACGCCCAGTCGGTAGATCGAACCGTTGCCGCTGCCGTCCACGGTGGGCGACGCGTATTCGCCGTTTTCGTTGGAATGATCGGCGCCGACGGCGACGTAGCCGGTCAGGTTGGGCAGGAAATCGTACTCGGCGCGGACCAGTCCGTAGGTATCTTCCAGGCTGGAGTAGCTCCAGGGCTGGGCGTAATTCGCGCTCGCCGGCGGTGGCTTGGGCACGCCGTCGCCGCTGAGATAGACCACGCTGCGGCCCTCGTCGATGCGCTGAAGCTGATGGCTCACGTCCGCCTTTATGCGGAACTTGTCGCCGCGGTAATCGAACGCGATGGACTGCTCGTTCGACTTGCGGCTCTCGCGGTCGATCGAGGTATCGCCATCACGCCCGCCCAGATTGACGCGGATGCCGTACTCGTCGTTCGTGCCGAAGCGTCGGCTCACATCGAACTGCGCGCCCGCCTGACTGTCGCTGCCGTAGTCGACCGTGGCGCGCGTCAGCGGTGCGTCGAGCGCCCATTTCGGTTCCACGTTGATCGAGCCGCCGATGCCGCTGCCGCCGGGCGATACGCCGTAGAGGAACGCGCTGGCGCCGCGCAGCACGTCGAGCCGGCCGATGGCATCGGCGTCGACCATCTGCCGCGGGATGATGCCGTAGAGGCCGCCAAAGGTGATGTCATCGCCATTGAGCGGAAAGCCGCGCAGCACGAAGGTCTCGGCGAAATTGCCGAAGCCGTCGGCGACGCGCACGGCCGGATCGTCGGCCACGACGTCGGCAATGGTGTAGGCCTGGTGGCTGGCGATGTAGTTCTCGGTGTAGCTGGTCATCGCGAATGGCGTACTCATCCCATCCTGTTCGCCCAGCACGCCCAGATTGCCGCGGCGGGCGATGTCACCACCGCCAAAGGTCGGCAAGCCCACGCCCTGCACATTCACCGCGTCCATCGTTTGCGCTTTCACAGGCTCTTTGGCGCTGCTCGTGTGGCTGGTGTTGTCGCCATCGACGGGTTGGCTTTGCGCGTGTGCGGCAAAACCGCCGGACAGCGCCATCGCCAGCAGGCTGGGCAAGACGGCGCGGCGGAGGCTGACGGAGTGACGGCTTGCCGCCTGCGGCTTGGTCGAAGTGTTCATGGTGTTCCTCAAAAAAGCGTGGGTAATAAAAGGGAGATCAGGGCGAATAGGCTCGCCGTGCCGCCGATGAAGGCCAGCCAGCGCGCGAAGCGGGGGCGATACGGTTGCAGCAGAACCCAGGCGATGGCGGCCAGCATCCAGCTCGCACACCAGTCGACGCTGCCGATGTCCCAGCCGTGCCAGCGCACGCTGATGACCCAGGCAGCCAGCGTCGCGAGCCAGCCACCGAGGCGCAGAAGGCGCGCGCGGCGAAGCGATGCTTCGGCGCCAAAGTGCTGGCGGTGATGACGCGCCACGGCGAGGCACAGCAGGGCCCAGCTCACATAATTCAGCGTCAGCACGATCAGCCATATCGTCATGCGGATCTCTCCGGCGGACGATCGGCGTGCGATGAGGCTGAAGCCGCGCGGATGCGTGCATCGCGCCGGAGGTTTTTTGGCGGACGCGTGTTGAGCCAAGCCAGCCACGCAAAGCCAAGGCCCAGGGCGAGTGCGCTGGCATCGACGCCGGCGAGAACCCAGTCGTGATCGGCGATGCTCGCAGGCAGGCTGCTGCGCGGCTCGGTCAGCGCATTCATTAGCGGCAGGGCAAACAGCAGGGCGGCCGTCATGCCGAACAGCTCGCGCCATGGCTTGCCGGCGCGCAGGCGCAGCACGGCCCATATCGCGGCGAGCAGCCACACGGCGTAAAAGCTTTGCGCTTCCCAGTCGGCCCGAGCGGCCAGGTTGTCGGGGAGCACGCGGTTGGCCCAGAGCAGGGCGACGCTCGCCAGGGGCATGCCGGCTATGACGGCAACATTCAGCGCGCGCACCAGCCCATAACCGGAGCGCAGTCCGGCCGCTACCGCCTGCCGATGGCGCTTTTCGATCCAGACCTGCGCGGCGGTGGCGAGCATCACGCAGCCGGCGGCGCCGAGCAGAAAGTACAGCCAGCGAATGGCCGCGCCGCCAAACTGCACGCGATGCAGTCCGCTCAGGAACTGGTAGGTGCGATAGGCGGCCGGTGGACTCGCGCTTTCACCGCGGAAGTGGCCATCGGTGCCGTCGTAGATCAGCGTGCGACGGCCGCCAGCGACCTCATCGTTGCCGGTCGCCAGCGCGCTGATCGTGATCGACGCATCGTGGACGTGCGCAATCTCCAGATACTGCATCGGCCCGCCAAGGCGTTGCACAGCGTCGTCGAGAACCTTGTTGAGCGACGCTAGCCGGCTTGGCGGTCGATGTTGCTCGACCGGGTGCGGTGCGCCGGACAGCGCTTCGTAATAGGCGGCCAGGTCGCCGTGATAGCCGATCTCTACGCCGGCCGTCATATAGGTGGACATCATGATGATCACGCCGGTGTAGGCGATCATCAGATGAAACGGCAGACCCAGTACGCCGGTGAGGTTGTGTCCGTCCAGCCACGCTCGCTGGCCGCCGGACTGCGGCCGGAACACAAAAAAATCCTTGAACACGCGGCGATGAATGATCACACCGCTGACCAGCGCCAGCAGCATCAGCATGCCGGCCAGTCCCACCAGATACACGCCGGGCGTGCCGGCCTGCAGGTTGTAGTGCAGGATGAAAAAGAAATTGCCGCCGACGGTTGGCGGGATCAGCGTTCCGTCGCGCGGATTCAGGGCGACATCGATAGTCGGTTCGCCCGGCTCGAAAACAAAGCCGTGAATCGACGGATCGCGCGAGCTAGGCGGATTGAGATAAAGGGTCTCGGCGTGCGGCGCCATCTCGCGCAACGTGGCCGCAGCCGCATCCATCGCGACCGGCCCCGGTGCGAGCTGGTGCAGCACTGGACGCATCCAGTAGTCCAGTTCCTTGTCGAAGCAGGCCAGCGTGCCGCCAAGGAAAATCGCAAACAGCACCCAGCTCACGATCAGGCCTGCCCAGGTATGCAGCCACGCCATCGATTGCACGAAGCGACCTCTCATCGACGCGCGCTCACGGACGCATGCCATAGTCGCGCCACGTCATGGCGAGACCGAACATCACGGCACCCGCCGCCAGCACGGTCCACCAGCCGCGCCACGCGCTGCGCGCGGCGAACACCCAGACCGCCACTGCCGTCCACACCACGAAACTGAGCAGGCTGGCGGTCACCGCGCGGTTGATTCGGCTCATCGGCAGCACGACGGTCAGCAGGGCGGCGCTGGCGTAGGCGACCAGATAACCACCGAGCAACGCAGCGGTCGTTCTCGAAAAGACCGCCCATCGATAACGCGCGGTCGTCGGCTGGCGTCGTTTCAGGTGGCCGCTGGGTGCTTCGGACATGCGTGGATTCGATAAGTGAGAAGCGTTGTTCGGGCTTGCCGCGTCGTCATCACAACCGCGCCCGCGCCGGAGGCGCAAGCGGCCGGTCTGATGCGGATGTGGCAGGAGTGACGTGGCGTCGCCGCGGTCGTGGTTGGGTTTTCCCGAAGCCAAACGTTTGAACGCAGGCGCATGGTGGTGCGGCTGGTCGGACGTTGCGTGGGAAGCCTGTCGCCTATTAAATAGTTATTACGAATGATTCGCAATAACTATTTTGCCCCGCCACGGTCGTGACTTGGCTTGCCCGAGACCTTTCGTCAGACTCGCGCTCATGAATGCTGTCGTCCGCCGAGACGAGCGCTCCGGTGCTCACTCCCGCTCAAAACGCTTGTTTGCCGCCGCCTTGATCGGCTGCCTGCTGTGGACGGGCGGCTGTTTTTTTCGGCAGGCGTTCTCGCTGGCCTATGCCGGCTCGCTCTATCACTGCACGGGCGTCAACGGAGAAGCGGTCTTCAGCAGCACTACGGCGGGCTATCGCGGCTGCAAAAAGATCGCCACCTTTGCCTCGGCGCCGTCAACGACGCACCCAAAGATAAAAAATCTTCCTGCCTCGCTGAATCTCGTCAGCGGATCCGTGACGACGACGGCGCGAAGTATCGCAGCCGATGGAATCGATCCCGTTTCGTTTGATCGGGTGGTTGCGGGCGTCGAACTCGTGGGGCCTGCCGCTGGCGACATGACGGCACAGCGAGCCAGCCTCGTTGGCGTGCAGGGATCGGTAGAAACCACGGCGAAGCTATTGCTGGCCCCCGTGCCCAGTGCGGCTGTAGACGCCGTCGCTGCCATCCAGCCGGGTTATCACGAATCGAAAGAGGCCGCGACGCCGCTTTTTGAGGTCGATAAGAACGGCAACCGCGTGCGCCGCGGTTCGACCTACCGCGTCGTACGTGCCGATGGCGTGGTGGAGTACACCAATGTGCCGCCGGTGCACCTTAAGGGCAATACGGTCACGATGCTTTTCAGCTACACCGAAATCGAAACCTGCATGGCCTGCAATCTGCATTCGCCGATTCACTGGGGCAGTACGGCGCTCAACCTCACTGCCTATGCCGATGTCATTCGCGCGGCTAGCGTGGAGTACGGCGTGGACGAAGCGTTTCTGCGCGCGATCATCCATGCCGAAAGCGCGTTCAATCCGCGTGCGCTGTCGCTCAAGGGCGCGCAAGGGCTGATGCAGCTGATGCCGGGCACGGCCAGCGACATGGGCGTGCTGGATGCGTTTGATACCAGCCAGAACATTCGCGGCGGCGCCCGCTATCTCGGCCTGCTGCTGCGCGATTTCAACGGTAACGAGCAGCTGGCGGCCGCTGCGTATAACGCAGGCCCCGGCGCCGTGGTGCGCTACAGCGGCGTGCCGCCCTATGCCGAAACGCAGGTCTACGTCGAACGCGTTGGCACCTTGCGCAAGCGCTACGGCGCGGCGATCCATCCGCCGCTAACCTCGTCGAGCGGGCCTGGTTGAGCGAACTGCCATCAGGCGCTCCAATTCAAGCGCTCAGCATCATGCTGCCCAACGATTAGCTGGTCACGACCGGTTCGGCGCTCATCGCCGGGCGCTGGACCAGGGTCACGTCGAGATGGAACGGGCTGCCGTTTCGCAAGCCGGACACCTCGACCTTACTGCCGGGTTTGATGGCGGCTTCGCGCCGGCGCAGGTCGGCCGGATCGAGAATGTCATCGCCCCCGATCTTCAGCAGGATATCGTGCGGCTGGATGCCCGCCAACGCCGCCGGACCGCCGGGGGTGACGTCGGTAACCTGCACGCCGCGCGCTGCCGACGGAAGCCCGCTGTCGGCGGCTACTGGCACGAAGGCGTAGTTGGCGCCGATCCAGCCGCGCACCACGTGCCCGCTGGCGATGATCTGATCCAGCACCTTGCGCGCGGTAGCCACCGGGATGGCAAAGCCGATGCCTTCGGCACCGGCGGCTTTCCCGATCAGCAAGGTGTTGATGCCGATCAGCTCGCCCTTGGTGTTGATCAGCGCGCCGCCGGAGTTGCCCAGGTTGATCGCCGCGTCGGTCTGGATGAAGTCTTCGGCGCTGGAGCTGTTGAGCTGACGGCCGACCGCGCTCACGATGCCCATGGTCACGGTCTGATTGAGGCCCAGCGGATTGCCGATCGCCAGCGCCACGTCGCCGGCGCGAAGCTGCTGCGTGTCGGCCATCTGGATCACCGGCAGGTTGCTGGCATCAATCTTCAGCACCGCCAGATCGGTCTCCTCGTCTGCGCCGACAAGCGTGGCTTTGGCGATACGGCCGTCGTAAAGCAGCACCTGGATGTCGGCTGCCTCGGCGATCACGTGGTTGTTGGTGAGTACGTAGCCCTGGCCCCGCGCGCTGACGATGACGCCCGACCCCAGAGTCTGCTCGCGATGCTGGTAGGTGGTCGGCATGCCGCCGAACAGCTGCTGCAGCACCGGGTTGTTGTACATCTTCAGCGCCTGCTCGGTGACGATCTTGTTGGCGTAGATATTCACCACCGAGGGCGCGGCCACGGCCACCGCGTCAGCGTACGAAACAGGTGCGCTGTTGGACGATGCAGGGCTGACCGGTTCCGACACATGGGCCGCGGGCAGGCCTAAGCGTGCACGCAGGCGCTCGCCGCTGGCCGGCCAGAACAGCCCGATCACAAACGCTACTGCCAGCCCCAGGACAACGAAGCGGGCGATGAAGGCGAGCGTGCCGGCGGCATGTTTCATGTCGAAAAGAGATTCCCGGCGGGTCGTGGCGAAAGTTCACGGCGGATCGACGTCGCCGGGTGTGCGGTTTTATTGTATGGGTGATGGCCTGACGCTACACTAACGCGATTTTTGAGGGGTCCCAAACCCCACCTTTGAACACTCCGGAGAGCCTGATGGCGAATGAAGTTGTCGACCACGGCCGCCGCCGTTTCCTGACAGCGGCCACTGCGGTGGTCGGGGGGGTCGGGGTCGTTTCGGTGGCGGTGCCCTTCATCAAGTCATGGGAGCCCAGTGCGCGAGCCAAGGCGGCCGGTGCTCCGGTCACCCAGTCGCTTGCCAAGATCGAGAGTGGTCAGCAGCTCATTGTGGGCTGGCGCAGCTTGCCGGTCTTCATCGTCAATCGCACCAAGGATCAGCTGGCAACCTTGCCCACGCAGGACTCGCGCCTGGTTGATCCCAAGTCGGATGGCAGCTCGGCGCAGCAGCAACCGAAGTACGCGCAAAATGAAACCCGCTCAATCAAGCCCGAGTGGCTCGTGATGATCGGCATTTGCACCCATCTGGGCTGTGTGCCCGGCTATGTGGGCGAGATGAAGCCCGAGCCGTTCGATCCGAACTGGAAGGGCGGCTACTACTGCCCCTGCCATCATTCGCGTTACGACTTGGCCGGCCGCGTCTATCAAGGCGTGCCAGCACCGAAGAACATGCAGATTCCGCCATATCACTTCATTGACGATATGACCATCCAAATCGGCGTCGATCCGAAAGGGGCTGCGTAATGGCCAACGTATTCACCAACATCGGCGACTGGGTCGGCGAGCGCGCGCCGGGGCTTGCACCGTTCTATCGCAAGCACATGAGCGAGTACTACGCGCCGAAGAATTTCAATCTCTGGTACTACTTCGGTGTGCTGGCGATTGTGGTGCTGGTCAACCAGATCCTCACCGGCATCTTCCTCACGATGAACTACAACCCGAGCGCGGCGGGCGCGTTCGACTCGGTGCAGTACATCATGCGCGACGTGGAGTGGGGCTGGCTGATCCGCTATATGCACTCCACCGGCGCGTCGCTGTTTTTCGTGGTGGTGTTTCTGCATATGTTCCGCGGCCTGATGTACGGCTCGTACAAAAAGCCGCGTGAAATGGTCTGGCTGCTTGGCATGCTGATTTTCCTGGTGCTGATGGCCGAGGCCTTCATGGGCTACGTGCTGCCGTGGGGCAACATGTCGTTCTGGGGTGCGAAGGTCATCATCTCGCTGTTCGGTACGATTCCGGTGATCGGCAATACGCTGGTCGAATGGATCATGGGCGACTTCCTGCCGGCCGACTCCACGCTCAACCGTTTCTTTGCACTGCACGTCATCGCGCTGCCGATCGTGCTGCTGCTGCTGGTGGTGCTGCATATCTTTGCACTGCACGAAGTGGGCTCGAACAATCCGGACGGGGTCGACATCAAGCACGGGCCGAAGGGCAACCGCTGGGACGCGAACAAGCCGGCAGACGGCGTGCCGTTTCATCCGTATTACACGGTGCACGATCTGGTCGGCATCGGCTTTTTGCTGATGATTGCCGCTTTCATCATCTTTTTTGCGCCGACCTTTGGTGGCTGGTTCCTCGAGCACGACAACTCGATCATGGCCAACAACCTGGTTACTCCCGCCGAGATCAAGCCGGTCTGGTACTTCACGCCGTTCTACGCGATCGTGCGCATGGTGCCGTCGCTCTTCGGTACGGCGGTATGGGGTGTGCTGGCAATGTTTGGCGCGATCGCCGTCTTGTTCTTCATGCCCTGGTTCGATCGTGGACAGGTGCGCTCGATCCGCTACCGCGGCACGGGGTACAAGGTGGCGCTGGGCCTGTTCGTCGTCGCGTTTCTGGGCCTGGGCGCGGTGGGTACCGGCATCACGGCGGAATTGATCCCGAAGCTTTTTGGCAACGTGGATCTGACCACCTGGGAAAATCTGTTCGGTCGCCTGATGACGATCATCTACTTCGGCTTCTTCCCGTTCCTGTGGGCGTATACGCACTTCGGCTGGGAAAAGACCAAGCCGGTGCCGGAGCGGGTGACCGGGCATGACTAATCCTACGATTCTCATCAAACGGCGGCCCCTGATGAATCAGCGGTATTTCACCAAGCGGCTTCTGTGCGTGCTGGCCGTGACACTGGGTCTGCTGGCGGGCAGCATATCGGTGCAGGCGGCGGAAGAGCCGGAGCTGATGTCGTCCGGTGCCAGCGTGCGCGATCAGGCGTCGCTGCAGCGCGGCGCCAAGATGTTCTTCAACTACTGCGTCGGCTGTCACTCGCTGAAGTACGTGCGTTACTCCCGCATCGCCGAGGATCTGAATCTGTCCGAGCAGGACGTGATGCAGAACCTCAACTTCACCGGCGGCAAGTTCGACGATCAGGTGATCTCGCACATGCCAGCCGATATGGCGACCAAGTGGTTCGGCAAGGCACCGCCGGATCTGTCGCTGGAAGTCAGCGCCAAGGGCGAGGACTGGGTCTATACCTATCTCAACTCGTTCTACCTCGATCCGCACAGCCCGATAGGATGGAACAACACCGTGTTGCCCAACGCCGCCATGCCGTTTCCGCTGGCCGAGCTGCAAGGTCTGCAGACGGCGACGATGAAGCCGGGTACGACCGACATGGTGGAAAAGCTGGAGATCTCGCATCCGGGCACGATGACGCCGGCGCAGTACCAGCAGTCGATGCGCGATCTGACCAGCTTTTTGCAGTACGCCTCCGAGCCCGCCGCGCTGCAGCGCGAGCACTACGGCATCTGGGTGCTGCTGTTCCTGGCAGTGTTTACTTTCCTGGCCTATTTGCTCAACAAGGAATACTGGAAAGACGTCCATTAAACGTCCATTACACCCGGATGTGCACCATCCGATTGCGGCGGCCACGGGCCGCCGTAGTCGTCTCACCGATAGGGAAACGCGCATGGTTCAGAGCGCTCGCTCGCGCAACGTATTGACGTTGTACACCACCGCCGACGACATCCAGTGTCATCGGGCAAGGCTCGTGCTGGCCGCCAAAGGCGTCAGCTACGAACGCGTGATCGTGGATCACGCCAATCCGCCGGAAGATCTGGTCGACCTGAATCCATACGTCACGACGCCAACGCTGGTGGATCGTGACCTGACCTTGTTCGACACCTCGGTGGTCTGCGAGTACCTCGACGAACGCTATCCGCATCCGCCGCTGATGCCGATCGATCCGCTGTCGCGTGCGCGCATTCGTGTGGCCGCCGTGCGCATCGAGAAGGACTGGCTTACCGAGGTCGACCTGATTCGTGCCGGCGGCAAACCGGCCGACGGCGCGCGCAAGCGCCTGCGCGAACAGCTGCTGGCCAGCCTGCCGCTGTTCAAGGCGGCCAAATTTTTCTTGAATCCGGAAATGAGCCTGGTCGACTGCCTGGTCGCGCCCGTGATCTGGCGCCTGCCGTGGCTGGGCGTGGATCTGGGACGCGAAGGCAAGCCGATTATCGATTACGGCGAACGTTTGTTCCACAGTCAGGGTTTTGCGCGCAGCATGACCGACCAGGAGAAAGCCATGCGCCCTCTCCCCGAGCAGGCATGATGAGCAAGAATGAACCCACCTCGATGAGTTCGAATCGACCGTATCTTTTACGGGCGATCTACGACTGGATCAGTGACAACGACCTCACGCCCTACGTGCTGGTCGACGCGTCGATCGACGGCGTTCGCGTGCCGCCGCAGGTGATCAAGAACGGGCAGGTCGTGCTAAACCTGGCCATGCGTGCGGTGGCTAATCTGGATCTGGGCAACGAGTGGATCAGCTTCTCGGCGCGGTTCTCGGGCGTCAGCCAGACGATCAATATTCCGGTGCAGGCGGTGCTCGCTTTATACGCCCAGGAAAACGGGCAGGGCATGATGTTTCCCGCCGAGGAAGGCGGCGACAATCCGCCGCCGGACGTGCCCGATGACGCGCCGCCCGCGCCAAGCGCGGAGCAAAGTGACAAGCCCAAGCGCGGCGCGCCGCATCTGCGGGTGGTCAAGTAAGCTTGCGCTTCTCGGCCGCGGCGATAGTGGACGGTGCTGACTCGATCGGCTGTATTGCCCGGCAGATCGACGAGCGAGTCCGCGGCGATCGGCGCTAGTGAAGCGGTTCGTCCGGCGGTCGACGGCCCGGGTGCAGTTGCACCACGTTGCTTGATGCCTTGGCCTTGGCCAGAGCTTCGGCGACGATCGATTCGGTCGATGTCACTTCGATCGTCGGCAGGCTGAGATCAGTCATCGAGCTGCCGATCATCCACAGCCGTCCTTGTGCGCGATCGTCGCCGTCAGTGCTGACTTCGAACGAGTAGCCACGCTCGATCCGACGAAGGCCGTCGACTCGGCGTATGCGCACGGCGCGCAGGCCGACGCTCTCGTCGAGCAGCTGCAGTCCGTACCGCTCGCACTGTGCCCGGGCTTCGCTCATTGCGTGTTCCCGCGCCGAGGTGAGCTTTAGCCATAAGATCACGATGGCACAGAGCACCAGCAGTAGCAGCATATCTTCGATGTCGCTCATGCCAGCAGTGTGTGGGCACGCCCGCTTGCACGCAAGATGGCAGCATCTTTACGCCATCGCCCGCGAGTCAATCCAGCCGTAGTCTCAGCGACAGGTCCACTGCGCGCACGTGCTTGGTCAGGGCGCCGACAGAAATGAAGTCAACGCCCGTCCCGGCAAACGCCGCAACGGTTTCCAGATCGACGTTGCCGGAGACTTCCAGCGGCACGCGGCCAGCCGTTAGTGCGACGGCCTCGACCATCAACGGCAGCGAAAAGTTGTCAAGCATGATCCGGTCGACGCCGGAATCGATGGCCTGCACCAGCTCGTCGAGATTTTCCACTTCGACTTCAATCATCAGCGCGGGATGCAGGCGACGCCCGGCCTCCACTGCGGCGGCGATGCTGCCGGCGGCGATGATGTGGTTTTCCTTGACCAGGATGGCGTCATACAACCCCATCCGCTGGTTGTAGCCGCCACCGCAGCGCACGGCGTACTTCTGCGCCAGCCGCATGCCGGGCACCGTCTTGCGGGTGTCCAGCAGACGCGTGCGGGTACCTGCTACAGCGGCCACATATTTCGCCGTCTGCGTCGCGGTACCGGACAGCAGCTGTAGAAAATTCAGCGCCGTGCGTTCCGCGCTGACCAGCGCGCGGGCATGTCCAGAAAGTCGACAGATCACGTCGCCGGGCTCCACGCGGTCACCGTCTGCCGTGTTCCACCGGATCCGCACTTCCGTGTCCATCCGACGAAAGCACGCCTCGAACCAGGGAATACCGGCAATGACCGCGCTCTCACGACAGGTCAGTTCCGCCTGCGCGCGGGCGTCGGCAGGGAGCAGCTCGGCGGTGGCGTCGCCCGAGCCGAGATCCTCGGCGAAGGCGCGTTCGATATCGGCGGAAATCTGCTCGGCAGTAGGCGCGTCAAACAGTCGTGCAAAACTCATCAGGCATCCGGAGCAGGAGAATTTTCGGGCTGACTGAGACGAGTGACGATCGAACTCATTGCCCGGTCGAATAGTGCATTGCCGGCGAGAATCGTGGCTTTGCCGTCGGCTAATAACACCGCCAACTCTTCCGGCGCGTAATCCGCCACTTTCAGGCCGCGGCGATTGACGAACAGATAGCGACCGGTCATCGGGCTGATCCACGACAGCTTGGCGCGTGCCATCGCCTGATCGATTTGGCTGAATTCCAGCCAGGTACCAGGCTGCAAGGCCTGGACGCGCTCCCACTCGGGGCTGTCGAGCGGCACCATGGCGGGCTCCGGGTCGCGGTTGTCCTCGCGACCGGCGTCCTGCTCGACCACGGGCTGAATCGTGTCTGGCATGCTCAGCATCGCAGCGTCTTCCTCGACGGACGCGGTCGCCGATTCATCTCCCGTTTCGCCGAGCTGCTGGCGATAGTAGGCATGCAGCTGGCCGAGCAGTCGCTCGATGTCCTGCTCCTGAAAAGCCACGTTCGCGAGGCCAAGGCGCAGCGCGCGTTCGATGCCAGGCAGTGTCTGGCGCAGTACGTCACGGTCGTCGGCGTTTTTTATCGGGCGCGCGCTGGCGATGAAGTCATCGACAAAATGCAGCGCGCTGCGATACTCGTTCGACGTTTCGCCCTGGCGTAGCAGTGTCAGCACCAGGTGGTTGGCCCAGGCGCGCGCGAGAATGCCGTGTACCAGCGGCGGCAGCTGATGCTGTCCGATGCGATCGATGATTTCGCGCGCCGCGCGTCGGCGCGCCAGTTCAAGCTTTTCGCGACCGCGCGTGGATTCGGCCACGCGCTGCTCCGCCAGCTCAGAGCGCCGCTTGTTGATATCGTGGAATTGCTGCAAGTCCGCCAGCAGCCGTTCGAAGATGCTCATGTCGTCGTCGAATTCGTGCAGCAGCTTTTCGACGATGACCTTTACTTTTTCATACAGCCGGCGATCGCGGTCGGACTCGTCCGACCAACCCTTTGCCTGTTCGGCCAGATTGTCGAGCAATCGGCGCGCCGGGTGCTGGCGATGGGCGAACATCTTGCGGTCGAGAATCGCCGCCTTGAGATAGGGAATCTGCAACCGCGCAAGCAGCACTTGCATCTGCGCCGGCAGGTTGCGGTCTTCCAGAATGAATTCGAACAGCATGCCGACCAGGTCGATGGTGTCTTCATCGATGGTGGCCACATGGCTGGGGCGCTCGCCGCGCAGCGCGCCGATCTGGTTCAGAAGCTGCGACTTCAGCTGCTGAACCTCGTGACTCAGATCGGCCGCATCGCGATCGGAGCCGGTCGCGGCCTGCGGCAGCGGGCCGGCGTTGGCGATCTGATTTTGTAGAACGCTGAGCGCGCCGAGCAGCTCATGCGCCGATGGCAGCGGCCCGGAAGACGCAGCGCCGGCGCTGCCAACCGCGCCGCCGTAGCTGGACGAACCCGCCGATACCGGCGCGCGCCGCGCGCTGAAAAGGGCATGCAAGGTCTGCAGCAGATCGTTGGGGATGTCGCCCGATTCCGCGCCGGCCACCGATCGTGCGACCACGTCGTCATCCACCGATTTCGAAATGCTGGCGCTGGTGGCGGAAGGCGCACGGACGACGTGATGGTGAAGCTGAGGCAGCACGCCTGCCTGGATCAGTTCGTCGTTGATCTCCTGGTAGAGCTCTTCCAGCGAGGACAGCACGTACCGATCGAACAGCTTGTAGATGATCAGCTTGACGCGCATGTCCGCCGTCAGCTCACGAAGCGCCTGGCGAAACGCTTGGGAAAGGATGGCGGGCGCGACTGGATTGCTGGCGTCGTCGATCTTGTGGCCGCCGCAGATCACCGACAGCCGCTGGTTCACGGCGAACAGGTCGCGCGCGAGGCGCGAATCGTTTTTGCTGATCATGCTGGTGATGGCCAGCGACTCTTCCAGCTCGTTGTCCGCCACCAGGGTTAGTTCGGCCGTGCTGCTGATGCCCGGTGAGGTCGCCGAAGACGGCGATTTCGGATGAGTCAGTTCACCCAGTTCGCGGTTGATGGCAGCCAGAAAGTTGCGCTCTACCAGCGGGCGGCGCTTCCGCACGTCGCGCATGCCGTCGAAATAATGCATCTGCGCGGCGTTGTTTTCGGCTTTTTCGGCCAGATCGAACAGCGCATCGTCCACGTGCTCGAACGCGTTACCTACCCACTGCTGCAGCCGCCGATTGGCGATGCTGCGAACCGCGTTCAGCAGTTGACCGACCCGTTCGCTGGAAGGATCCAGGCGTGGGCCGAGGTCGACTACTTTCGAGAGGTCACTGACTTCTTTCATCGCCACGCCTTGGATTTGCAACACGCGGTGAGAGTCGAATGGCCCGCACTGACCTGACAATAAGCGAGGCTGGGGGGCGTGTCATGCATATTTATATCGGAATCGAGAACTGCGACACAAACGGTTCAGGCGGCTGCGGGAAAGTCGGTCAGCTGGGCGGTGCCGATGCCTTCCTCGGGCAGCATCACCGGAATGCCATCCTCGACGCGATAGATGACCTTGTGATCGGTCGTGATCAAAGCCTCGGAGATCTTTTCGCGCACAGGCATGCCTGCGACCGAATCGACCTTGCCGGCGGCAATGGCGCCGTTGAGCGCTTCGAGCTCATGCTTGTTCAGTGGCCGAACCGGAGTCTTGCTGACAGGGCAGCACAAAATATCGAGAAGACGCTTGTCCATGGCGGGTTAGCGGGGTGTGCCGGAGCAGGGGAAAGCAAGTACGATACCCGTTTTTGGACGGCCCGACCATGACATCGACAACCAAGCCGCTGCGCGTTGGCGTGGTGATGGGCTCGCGTTCGGACTGGGAAACCATGCAGCATGCGGTCGGCGTGCTGGAAGAACTTGGCGTGCCTCACGAGGTGCAGGTGGTGTCGGCACATCGAACGCCGGATCTGCTTTTTCGCTACGCTGAAGAAGCCGTTGGCCGTGGTTTGCACGTGATCATTGCCGGTGCTGGCGGCGCGGCGCATCTGCCGGGCATGCTGGCGGCGAAGACGCGGTTGCCTGTGCTTGGCGTGCCCGTACAGTCCAAGGCGCTCAGCGGCATGGACTCCTTGCTGTCGATCGCGCAGATGCCGGCTGGCATCCCGGTGGGGACACTGGCGATTGGCCGTGCGGGTGCGGTCAACGCCGGCCTGCTAGCCGTTTCCATGCTGGCTCTGCACGACGCGGAACTCGCCACGGCGCTGGATGCTTGGCGCGCCAGGCAAACGCAGGCTGTGCTCGATCAGCCGGACCCGCGTCAATGAGCGATCGTAAGCAGCCGGTGCTCGGCGTGCTGGGCGGTGGCCAACTGGCGCGCATGCTGGCCATTGCCGCCGCGCCGCTGGGCATCAAGACGTTGGTCGTTGATGGCGCCCACGATGCCTGTGCGGGGCAGGTCGCGCCGCTGGTGGTCGCCGAGTGGACCGACTACGTCGCGCTGGAGGCATTTGCCGGTCAAGTCGACGCTGTCACTTTTGATTTCGAAAACGTGCCCGCCGAAACCGCACACCGTCTGGCCGAACGGGTTGCCGTGCACCCCTCGCCGCAGGCGCTGGCCGTCGCGCAGGATCGCCTGGCCGAAAAGACGCTTTTTCGTGAATGCGGGCTGCCGACGCCCGAGTTCATGGCCGTCGATACCCGCGAGGATCTTTCCCGGGCTCTGACGACCATCGGCACGCCGGCTATCCTCAAGACGCGTCGGCTCGGCTACGACGGCAAAGGCCAGTTTCGGCTCAAGGCCGCCGACGACGCCTGTGCGGCATGGGCTGCGCTGGGTGAGCAGGCAGCCACGCTTGGGCTGATTCTGGAGGCATTTGTGCCGTTTGAGCGCGAACTGTCGGTGATCGCTGCGCGCGGGCGCGACGGCGATTTCCGCACCTGGCCGCTGACGCAGAACTGGCACGTCGACGGTGTGCTGTCGATGAGCCTGGCGCCGGCCCCTGCGATCAATGAGCTACAGGAGCGCGCCACCGCCCTGGCGAAAACGCTGGCCGAGCGGCTGGACTACGTCGGCGTGTTTGCGCTCGAGCTGTTCGTCAAAGACGGCAAGCTCTTGGGCAACGAAATGGCGCCGCGGGTGCACAACTCCGGTCACTGGACCATCGAAGGCGCGCATACCAGTCAGTTCGAGAACCACGTGCGCGCGGTGCTAGGACTGCCGCTGGGCGACACCGGCGCGCGCGGCGTGTCGACGATGTTCAATTGGATCGGCGATCTGCCTGACGCCGCGCCCGTGTTGCGCGCCATCGACGGGCACTGGCACGACTACGGCAAGCAGGCGCGATCGGGACGCAAGGTCGGTCACGCCACGCTGTGTGCGCCCGATGCAAAAGAACTGGCTGCGCGATTGACGGAGCTGGCCGATGCACTCGGTCGCGGCGAGCAGGCGGGCCCGGTGGTGAAAGCGCTTCGCTGAGCCCGCTTCCACACAATCTTCGCCACAAAAAAACGGAGCCGCGTGGGCTCCGTTTTTTTCGCGTGCTGCTGCCGAGAATCAGGCCAGGTTGCTGGCCGCAAATTCCCAGTTCACCAGATTCCAGAACGCTTCCACATACTTCGGGCGGGCATTGCGGTAATCGATGTAGTACGCGTGTTCCCACACGTCGGTGGTGAATAGCGGCTTGTCGCTGCCGGTGATCGGCGTGGCGGCGTTCGACGTGTTGACGATGCCGAGCGAACCGTCGGGGCGCTGCACCAGCCAGGTCCAGCCCGAGCCGAAGTTGCCGGCGGCGGATTTGCTGAACTCCTCCTTGAACTTGTCGAAAGAACCGAAGGCCTTGTCGATCGCGTCGGCGAGCTTGCCGGTCGGCGCGCCGCCGCCCTTGGGGCTCATCGAGTGCCAGTAGAACGTGTGGTTCCAGACCTGCGCGGCGTTATTGAACACGCCGCCGGAGGATTTCTTGATGATGTCCTCAAGCTTGGCGTCGGCGAACTCGGTGCCTTCGATCAATTTATTGAGGTTGGTGACATACGCCTGGTGGTGCTTTCCGTAGTGATATTCCAGCGTCTCAGCCGAGATATTCGGCTCCAATGCGTTCTTTTCATACGGAAGCGGGGGCAATTCGATCGCCATAATGTGGCTCCTTAGCGGTGGCTGGGGGAGGTTGGCCGGCGCAGCGGGCGGCGGCCATCGGGTGACTGATACAATACTGATCTGCCTGCATTGTAAAGATGAAACGTCGACCTATGGATATCAACGAGCGAATTCGCGCCATTCTCGCCGAGCGTCCCATTGTGCTTTTCATGAAAGGCACGCCGCAGTTTCCCATGTGCGGCTTCTCCAGCCGTGCGGCGAAAGCACTCACCGATGCGGGTGCGGATTTTCACGCGGTCAATATTCTCGCCGACCCGCAGCTGCGCTCGGGCCTGCCGCACTTCGCCAACTGGCCGACCTACCCGCAGCTTTTTATTCAGGGTGAGCTGATCGGCGGTTGCGATATCGTCGAAGACCTGAACGCCGCCGGCGAGCTGGCGCGCATGGCCAATGACGTTGCCGGGATCGCGAATTAATGACGCTGCCGGTTTCTCGATTGCCGGCCGAGTGGGCACCGGCCGCGGACAGCTTGCGCAGGCGCGTGGTGCTTGTCACGGGCGCTTACGGTGGGTTGGGCGCGGCGGTTTCGCGTGCTGCCACGCGAGCCGGCGCCACGGTGGTCCTGACGGGCAAGCGCAAACGTCAGCTCGAGCAGCTGTATGACGCGATGATCGCCGAGGGCTTGAGCGAGCCGGTGATCCATCCGCTCGATATGGAAACGGCGACGCCACGTGACTACGAAAACCTGGCCGATGGGCTGGAGCGTGACTTCGGTCGTCTCGACGGCATCGTGCATGCCGCGGCAAGTTTCGCCGGGCTCAGCCCGATCGCCATGCACAAGCCTGACGACTGGTTGCGCGCCCTGCACGTCAATGTTTCCGCGCCGTTCGCGCTGACTCAGGCGTGCATGCCGTTGCTGAATCAAGCTCACGATAGCTCGGTGGTTTTTGTCCTCGACAACCCGGATCTGCTGGCGCGCGCTCACTGGGGCGCCTACGGCGTGTCGAAGGCCGCGCTGGAACGCTTCGTGGCGATTCTGCATCAGGAAAACGACGCCGGCCCTCTGCGCGTCAACGCGCTGCTGCCGGCGCCGATGCGCACCGCGCTGCGGCGTCAGGCGTACTTCGGCGAGGACATCCTGCAGCGCCCGCTGCCGGATGCCACGGCCGACGCAGCCGTCTATCTGCTCAGCGCGCAGTCTGCGCAGGCGCGCGGTGCGATGCTGGATCTTCGCGCCAACTGAAACACCCGTCGGTGCGACCGATGCGGCAACGGCTATCCTGTGATGGCCTCAAGGGGAGTGATCCATTATGGAAACGGAGATGACCACGTTGTCGGCGGGGATCATGTTGTTTCTGATCATGGACCCGCTCGGCAATATCCCGTTTTTTTTGAGCCTGTTAAAGGATGTACCGCCCAAGCGCCGCCGTGTGGTGATGGTGCGTGAACTGCTGATCGCGCTGGGCGTGCTGCTGGTGTTCCTGTTCGGCGGTCAGCACATCCTCAAATTGCTGCAGCTCAAGCCCGACTCGATCAGCATCGCCGGCGGCATCGTGCTCTTCCTGATCGGTATCCGCATGGTCTTTCCGCCGGCCGACGGCGGCGGCATCTTCGGCAAACCGGGCGAGGGCGAGCCGTTTATCGTGCCGATGGCGATTCCCGGCGTGGCCGGCCCTTCGGCGATGGCGGCGCTGCTGCTGCTGACCAACACCCAGCCTGGCCGGACTGCGGACTGGGTCACCGCGCTGCTGCTGGCGTGGCTGGCCACATCGCTAATTCTGCTCAGCGCTACCTATCTGTTTCGCTGGCTGGGCGAGAGCGTGCTCACCGCGCTGGAGCGCGTGATGGGTATGCTCCTGATCGCGCTGTCAGTGCAGATGTTCATGTCCGGCGTTGCCTCATTCATGCACGTAAGTTTGTGAGAACGCCGGCGCAGTAACTTCTGTTTGGCGTACGCGTGACAGGCCTCTGTAACAATGGATCTTCAGGATGAGCGAAAACCTGAGGACACGGTCATGCTCTCCATCGAACAGACCCTTACCGAGCGTTTGCCTTGGCTCGCTCTGCATCCCAGAATTCGCCGCCCTGTGGCCGACATGTTGGGCCGGCTGGCCGACGAAGACGGCTTCAATCGCGTGCTGGACAAGGTTGGCGCGGCCGAAGGTTTCGATTTCGTGGAGCGCGTGCTCGACCTGCTCGGCACGAGTTATTACGTCAACCCGCGTGAGCGCGAAAACATTCCCGTTGACGGCGGCCTGCTGGTGGTGGCCAATCATCCGCTGGGCATGCAGGACGCGCTGGCGATGCTGCAGCTGATCGGTTCGGTGCGCAGCGACGTACGGATTCTCGGCAACGACTGGCTGGCCGCAGTGCCGCAGCTGAAAAAACTGCTGCTGCCGGTGGATGTGTTCGGCAACGGTACCGCCTCGCGTCTGCGCGGCATCTATCGCGCGCTGGAAGAAGGTCAGGCGCTGATCGTGTTTCCTGCTGGTGAGGTCTCGCGCGTGCGCGCCAACGGCGTGCGCGACGGGCTCTGGTCGGACGGCTTTGCGCGTCTGGCCATGCGCAGAAAAGTGCCGGTGCTGCCGATCCACATCGCCGCACGCAATTCGGCGATGTTCTATGGCCTGTCGATGCTCGCCAAGCCGCTCAGTACCGCGATGCTGCCGCGCGAGGCGGTAACGGTCGGCAGCCGACGCATCGGGTTCAGCATCGGTGCGCTGGTCGGTGCCGACGAACTGGCGCAGCGCAGCGGGGGTTCGCCCGAGCAGGCGGCCAAGCTCATGCGCCGGCACGTGTATCGCGTCGGCCGGCACCGGGGGCTGATTTTCGGCGGGCAGGCGCCGCTGGCACATCCGGAACCCGTCGATCAGGTCGCGGCCGAGCTGATGCAGTCGGAGAAGCTCGCCGATCTTGGCGACGGCAAACAGGTGTGGTTGTTCAAGGGCGCGCTCGATAGCCCGGTGATGCGCGAAATCGGCCGGCTGCGCGAGCTCACCTTTCGCAAGGTCGGCGAGGGCACGGGCACCCGCCGCGATCTTGATGCCTACGATCCGCATTACGAACATCTGGTGCTGTGGGATGCCAAGACGCTGCGCATCGTCGGCTCCTATCGCTTCGGCCACGGCGGCCGGCTGCTCGCCGAGCGCGGCATGGCCGGCCTCTATACCGCCAGCCTGTTTCATTATTCGCCGGCGCTGGAGTCACGTCTGGCGCAGGGGCTGGAGCTGGGTCGAAGCTTCGTGGCGCCGGCCTACTGGCGCTCGCGCGCGCTCGATCAGCTGTGGCAGGGTATCGGTCTGTATCTTCAGCGGCATCCGGATCTGCGCTACATGTTCGGTCCGGTGAGCATGTCGGTGGCGATGCCGCGCGAGGCGCGCGAGTGGATCGTCGCCGCGCATCAGCATTATTTCGGCACGCCGGGCCTGGCCGAAGCGCGCCGGCCCTTTGTCATTTCCAGCGATGTCAGCAACGGCGTGCGGCAGGCATTGCAGGGGCTGGACGCGTCGGCTGGACTGGGCAAACTCAAGCATCATCTGGACGCGCTGGGCGTGAGCCTCCCCGTGCTGTACCGCCAGTATGTGGATCTGGTTGATGCCGACGGCGTGCAGTTTCTCGACTTCGGCGAGGATCCTGGTTTTTCCGGCTGCGTGGACGGCCTGGTGATGCTGGATTTGGCACGGCTCAAACCGGCCAAGCGTGCGCGCTACCTGGGTAAGGCTGCTTAACCCGACGCCGCGAATTTGCCGTGGTCGTCCGGCTTCGCCGTCACGAGCTTGCGATTCAAAGCAGCAATGTAAGGGTGGATCGATTTTTTCGATCAGTAAATTCATGCGACAGTTGCGATATTTCCTACGTCTATGACCGGCCGCACCCTATGGCGGAAACGCATTTGACAAAGGGCTTCCGGCCTTGTCGGCGAGTTATGTGTCACAAAACGGCGTTTCGCAACATATTGCGGCCGTTCGACGAATGAAACTTTTGTAAAGACGCTGTAAAATTCGCGTGGAATCATGCGTTTTCAGAATCGACGATTCAGGGAATGCAGTTACCGATTTCGGGCGGCAACCGCTGCATCGCTGGCAGCGCCTGACGACGTCGGCCGCCAGTAGGGCAAATCCAGATTTGCGCATTAAAACGCGGCTTTCCGCAAATCGGCTTTTGCCGTGGCGCCATGCGCGTGCTCCAGCTGCAGCCACTCATTCATGACTCAAGAGGGAACTATCCAAATGAAGCGAAGCCACCTATCTGCCGCGATTGCGCTTGCCTGCGTCATGGGCTCGGGCATGGTCATGGCGCAGACGGCCACTGATCCGGCCGCCAATTCCCAGACTACCCCGCGCGCCGGCGTGTCCAGCACCTCCAACACCACCACGTCGAACGACACCAAGCGCGTGCAGGAGCTGTCGGCCGTCCAGGTCAAGGCGCAGTCGCTGTCGTTGGGCAGTGGTCTGATGGCCGTGCAGACGGCGCCGAAGGCGGTTTCCACCATTACCCGCGACGCGATCGTTCATGCCGCGCCGGGTGCCACCTTCGTGCAGCTGATCGACAGTATCCCGGGCGTCAACGCGTCGACCGACGACAACAACGGGCTTGCCAACGGCAACTACAGCATCCGCGGTTTCACCAGTGATGAAATCGGTACCACGGTCAACGGTGCGCCGATCAACGACAGCGGCAACTACAAGGTCTACTCGACGGAATACGGCGATACCGAAAACATCGGCGATATCACCGTGCTTCAGGGCTACCCGGATGTCGATCAGCCGATCAGCGGCGCCGCCGGCGGCTCGATCGCCTGGGTCACCATCGACCCGCCGCACAAGGCTGGCATCGATGTGACGCAGACGTTCGGTAGCGACGATTACCGCCGCACCTTTGTTCGCCTCAATACCGGCGACACCGGCGCGTTTCGTTCGTGGTTGTCGTACTCCAACAACCAAGCCAACCTCTGGCGCGGTCCGGGCAGCCAGGATGTCGACAAGGTCGACGGCAAGACGGTGTGGACGATCGACGACAACAATTCCATCTCCGGTTCGTTCCAGTACAACCACGAGAACACGTATCTCTACGAAAGTCTGACCAAGGCCCAGATTGCCGCCGGTGGTTACGATCAGAGCTACTCCAGCATCTATGAGAGGCCGCAGAATGTCGCGCCTAGCAGCACGAGCCCCTGCGGTACCGATCCGGCTCATAATTACGCTTCGTGTTACTACAAGCTGCACACTAACCCGTTCAAGAGCTGGCTGGTCAGCCTGGACGGCGAGTTCAAGCTCAGCGACAGCCTGCGCCTGTCCGTGGTCCCGTATATCCAATACGGCAATGGCGGCTCCGGCGGCGGCGCCACCTTCACGGAATCAACGTCGACACAGAATCTGTATCAGTACGCCAATCAGGATTTGAATGGCGATGGCGTTATTGGCGGCAAGAACAATAAAGCGGTGGCTTACTCGTTCAACAGCTCTTACACCATGCGCCCCGGCGTGATCGCCAAGTTCAATCAGGACTTCGGTCAGGACAATAGCCTGGAATACGGCGCCTGGTACGAGCGTCCGCGTGAGGAACAAACCACGGTTTATACCGCCATCAATGCGGCTGGCGTTCCGGCAGATTTCCAGGGCGGTGATTCGGCGATCAAGTATCCGGACGGCACGGTGCAGCGGCCGTTCAACGAATACACAACGACTGAGACGCGCAAGGTATTTGCTACGGATACGTGGACACCGAACGACTTCTGGACCTTCACCGCAGGCACGTCGTTCCTGTCCGAGAAGCGCACGGGTTTTGATTTTCAGGATCCGGGTTCGGTGCGTTCCGGCTATGTGGGTTACGGCGTCGACGACGTCAGTGCGACGTATCACAAGTGGAGCCCGACGGCTGGCGCTAAGTATCAGTTGAACGAGCAGAACCAGTTTTATTTCGGCATCGGCAAAACGTTCCGCGCGCCGATCAATGGCGCGTTCTTGCAGAATGCGGCAGCCGCCAATTTCCCTGGTCAGCCGCTTCCGAGCAGTAGCTTCCTCAACAAGCCCGAGACGGCGACGACGGCTGACCTTGGCTGGCGTTTTTACAACGACACGTTCTCTGCCAACCTGGACGCCTATGTGTCCAACCTCAATAACAAGCAAATTTCGGGTTTTGACGAAACCACTTTTGCCACGGTCTACCTGTCGTTGCCAAAGGTGCACAACCGTGGCGTGAACACCGAGGCGAGCTACAAGGTCACGCCGAACTGGACGGTTTACGCGTCCTATGCGTATCAGAAGTCGACGCTGGAAACGGATCTCAATTCGCTCGGTGACGGCATTTACAACACTCAGGGCAAGACCCTGCTGAATACGCCGAAGAACCTGGGCTATCTGCGCGTCAGCTACGACCAGGGGCCGTTCTGGGCGAGCCTCGACGAGAAAGTTCGCAGCTCGATCTACGGTGACTGGTCCAACACGGAGCGTGTCGGTGGTTACGCCACGCTCAATCTGAGCGCCGGCTGGCGCTTCAACGACATTTCGTCGTTTATCCAGAAGCCCTACATCAAGCTCAATATGTTCAACCTGCTTGATCGCCAGGCGCTGACCAACGCCAACAACATCGGCGCGTTCCTGGCGTCGAATCCGGGCAAGATCAAGGATGCCAACGGTGTGACGCTGTTCGCCTCCACACCTTACTACTCGCTGCTGGAAGATCGTTCGTTCCAGATCACCTTCGGCGCGTCGTTCTAAGCGTCTTGGTAGCAACGGCGATTGCGAGGAGCGGTGGCCTGGACCTCGCCATTCTTCCGATCGCCGAATTTGCGGTATCAATAGTGACGTAATCGCACGATGCCCTCGCTCTCGCGGGGGCATCGTCGTTTAGGCGGCCTAACCAACTTCGATGATTCAGATTGGGGGATTGCGATGGGGTCTGAGGCGATTGCAGAAACCGGCAAGCGCATAGTCCTCACCTCTCCGTTCTTGACCATCGGCAAGCTGCGCGGGATGCTAGGGAGTCGGCTCCGCGAAAGGAGTCAGGCTGAGACAGTCAGCCGTAAAGGAGTGATGCGATGAATACGATTCAACCCGGCGTTGCGAGCGCTGGTACTACCGTCAGCGCGCGCATTTCGCCCGTGGGTGGCCTGGATATTCTTTCCCGTAACGAAGTGGCGCGCCTGCGCGGGGCCAGCGATTCGGGCCTGCATGCGCTGCTGCGTCGCTGTGCGCTGGCGGTGCTCACTTCCGGCAGCATCAGCGACGATCCGCGGGCGATTCTGGAGCAGTATCCCGATTTCGATATCCAGGTGCTGCAGCAGGATCGCGGCATCAAGATCGAGCTGACCAACGCGCCGGCGCAGTCGTTTGTTGACGGCCAGATCATCCGTGGCATCAACGAACTGCTGGTCGCGGTGGTGCGCGACATCGTCTACGTGTCGACCCAGTTGGAACAAACCGGCGTCGATCTGAACAGCGCGGCTGGACTCACCCAGGGGGTGTTCGAGATCCTGCGCAATGCGCGCATTCTCAAGCCGCACGTAGACCCCAATCTGGTGGTGTGCTGGGGCGGCCACTCGATCTCGCGCGAGGAATACGACTACACCAAGTCGGTGGGCTATCAGCTCGGCCTGCGCAGCCTGGATATTTGCACCGGCTGCGGCCCCGGTGCAATGAAAGGACCGATGAAAGGCGCCACGATCGGGCACGCCAAACAGCGCCGCCGGCAGAATCGCTATATCGGTATCACCGAGCCGGGCATCATTGCGGCGGAGTCGCCGAACCCGATCGTCAATCATCTGGTGATCATGCCGGATATCGAGAAGCGGCTCGAAGCGTTCGTGCGCATGGGACACGGCATCATCGTGTTTCCCGGCGGCGTGGGCACGGCGGAGGAGATTCTCTACTTGCTCGGCATCCTGCTGCATCCGGATAACGCCGGCGTGCCGTTTCCGCTGATTCTGACCGGTCCGCGGCAGGCTTCGGCCTATTTCGAGCAGATCGACCGCTTCCTGCGCCTGACGCTGGGCGACGAAGTGGCGCAGCACTATCAGATCATCGTCGACGACCCACCGGCGGTGGCGCGTGCGATGGTCAAGGGCATCGACAAGGTGCGCAAGCATCGGCTGGATACCAAGGACGCGTTCTTCTTCAACTGGGCGCTGCAGATTCCGTTTGCTTTCCAGACGCCGTTTCGGCCCACCCACGAGGCCATGCGGTCGCTGCAGATCCATCGCGATCGTCCGCAACATGAGCTGGCGGCGGATCTGCGTCGCGCGTTTTCCGGCATCGTCGCGGGCAACGTCAAGGAAGAGGGCGTCAAGGCGATCGAGCAGTTTGGACCGTTCGATATCGACGGCGACCCCGACATCATGCGCGCGCTGGACAAACTGCTGCAGGCGTTTGTCGAACAGCACCGCATGAAACTGCCGGGCGGCGCGGCCTACGTGCCGTGCTATCGAGTGCGTACTGCCTGAAAACCGTGTCCGATTCCGGCACCATGGCTTGACAGCCCGCCGCACGATCTACAAACTACGCAGCTCACGCCCGAATAGCTCAGCTGGTTAGAGCACTTGACTGTTAATCAGGGGGTCGCTGGTTCGAGTCCAGCTTCGGGCGCCAAGAAAACCAAGGCTCTGCAGAAATGCAGGGCTTTTTTTCTTTGTCGCGGCCAGATATCCGTGGAAGTCTTTCCGGATCGACGATCTGCTGCAATGTGGGTAGCCCTCGAGAATGCGAGCAGCGCGTGTCCGACCCAACGTTTACAGCGTGAGCATTTTTTCCCCAGCCTGGTTAGCCATGCCAATGGCGTTTGTTGGTCCCTTCTCAGCAAGACTGGCTTGGTCGTTTTGACACGGTTGAATGCAGCGTCCTGCATGTCCGGAAAAGTCACTCATGAAGTAGCGCGCACGCGTTTTTTCGCGGCGGCAAATCCAAAGTTTCCCCAGCCCTCCGATCATCCGAAACGACGTTTTCGTGTGGACGCATCTAGCGTCAGAAAGTCTTTTGCTGCAGCACCTTTAATAAAGCTCTGTTTATAGAAAAACCGCCGGCCAATGATTTTCCAAGGCGTGCGCATAGCGGTCGTTTTGCTTATTGCGAGCATTTCTCATGCGCGGTTTTTTGCGCGAATATCGCTAGTATGGAAAGCACAATTTCAGCAGCCCAACTTTGGCGCTGAGAGTTTCTGATCAGCGCGGAACAGTCTGGTTTTTGCTTGGCGAGACGATTCGTACTCCCCCGCTATTTTCCCGCTTTATCGTCAAACTGGAGACATCGATGCTTTCCTTGCAGGTGAATGGTGAATCGCATTCCGTCGATGTTCCGCCCGACATGCCGCTGTTGTGGGTGCTGCGCGACGTCATCGGTCTGATGGGTACCAAGTTCGGCTGCGGCATTGCGCAGTGCGGTGCGTGTACCGTGCATCTGGACGGTCAGGCAGTGCGGTCGTGCGTGCTGCCGGTCGGATCGATCGGCAATAAGGCGGTGACGACGATCGAGACGGTCGGGCAGACGCCGAGCGGTCAGAAGATCCAGCAGGCGTGGCTGGATGTGGATGTCGTGCAGTGCGGCTACTGCCAATCCGGCCAGATCATGTCCGCAACGGCCTTGCTGGCCCGAACGCCCAATCCCACGGATGCCGACATCGATGCGGCCATGTCCGGAAATATCTGCCGTTGCGGCACCTATG
>Ga0302313_10000523_pt1 | contig 34111 bp, 23 predicted proteins | sample III_Palsa_N2_2_FD_200454 | JGI IMG/M metagenome (GOLD analysis project Ga0302313, IMG submission 200454) | Peat permafrost microbial communities from Stordalen Mire near Abisko, Sweden - III_Palsa_N2_2 | ecosystem: Environmental > Terrestrial > Soil > Palsa > Peat permafrost | place: Sweden...
GTTATCCTTCCGCTGCTCATCTGGATATCTTTCGTCTGCGCCACCGCTTTGATGGACGATATCGAAAGACCACAAACCAGAACCACGGATATGTATAGCTTCTTCACACGATTACCTCTCACCCTAAACACTAGCGAAACAAAGAAAGACGCCATGCGTTGTCGCATGGCGTCTTTCTTGACCCTATTCTCAGAAGCGAAGTTTTGCTCCGAGTTGAACCTGTCGTGCGTTCTGCGCCCCAAGCACCGCCCCAAAGTTGGAATTAGAAGGGCTATTGACTCCGCCTTCGGTCGGTGAGACCGCCGGATTAGGAGGACCCGCAACAAAGGCCGTGTCCGGCTGCATGAGGTTTACATGGTTGAGTGCGTTGAACGCTTCGAGCCGTAGCTCCAGCGAAGTGTGTTCGGTGATCCGCGTCGTCTTGAACACAGACATATCGAAATTAAGTGTCCCAGGGCCACGCACCTTGGAGTAATACCGAGGCACATTACCGAAGCTATAGTCTGGCGGATCGATGAATGCCGCCGTATTGAACCACTCCGTCCGACTTGGGTGCGGGAGGGCAACACTTACTCCCGAGGCGAAGCTCGGTCGTGTTGCGATGCCCTGGTTGGTTGCTCCCGTAAAGCCGAGGGGCCTTCCGCTCTCCGCCGTCATGATTACGTTATATTGGAAGCCACCGAGTATACGGTCCAGCGTGTTCGAATGTGAAAGGAATCGCTGGTCACGGCCGAACGGCAGATCATATAGTGCTGAGATCGTTCCTCGATGCGTTACATCGATGGCGTCCACACTGTAGTCTCCGTCAAAATTGCGTGGATTCTGAAATCCTGTTCCCGTCTGCGTAATGCCGGCGGTGGTCGCAATATCGGTATAGATGGGTAGGCTCATCAACTTGCCGTAGGTATATGCGCCGAGTACCTGCAATCCACGTGCTGCACGCCGCTGTGCCGAGACATACAGATAATTTCCATCGAAGTGTCCTCCACGCGGATTGCTGGCATACACATTTTGCATGTAGGGATAAGGCTTCATCAGATTGGCCCGCGTAATCGTCGCCGCACCCAATGCCCCTGGGACGATACCCGCGTAAGGGTTGGCCACCGAAGCGTTCAGATAAGCGGTTCCCAGGCTGAAATACTGCGGGTCAAGTGTGTCAAAGTTGTAGGCAGGCAGAAGGAAGTGTGTGCCATGGTTGCCCATGTAAGACACATCAATGACCACATCATGCGGAAGCTCGCGTGAGATTGTCAGAGTTGATTGCTGCGATTGAGGATCTTTTGCGCTTGGCTGCACGTAGTATCCGCTCTGTCCGAGAAACGCATTCTGTCCTCCTGCAGCTCCTAGGGGAGGCGATGGAACGAAAGGCAAACCGTTCTGAAGCGTAAATGCAGGCCCGTCTGCCGTTGTAGCGGCATATGTCGTTGTAAGCGTACCAAAACCGTTTGTATTTCCAGCGGATGCATCATAAGATGCCTGTGCGGTTGTGGGATAGTAGATGGCAAATCCACCACGCATGACTGTCTTGTTATCGTTTGTCAGTACCAGTGCAAAGCCTACTCGTGGGCCGAAGTCAGCAAAGTTCTCATTCACAAAATTGCGTCCCTCACCATTGACCCCGGCATATCGCACAGCACCCAGGTAGCCATTCAAAGAATTGATCCGCGTTATGTCGAAATCGTCGATGCCGTTGTGCTTCTCCGTCGGCTGCGCCTGGAAGTCATAGCGAAGACCGGCATTGATCGTCAGGCGTTGTGTGGCGTGCCAATCATCCTGAACATACGCCGCATACTGCATCTTTCGATAGGCAATACCATTTGAGAGCTGTACAAATGCGCTACTGGGCGCGCCGGCCAGAAAGCTTGCATACTGATTTCCGGTTCCCGCACTCACTGCTGCATTCGTGCCGGCGGCCGTCTGATTGGCGCTAAAAGAGATATTTCCGCCACCTCCGTTCGACTGATTGTTGTACCCTTCGGTGAACCTTCCATCGAAGCCAAACCGTATCGTCTGCGATCCCAGGGTCTTCGTAATATCGTCCAACAGCTCGATCGTGGTGGAGGCGCGAAATCCAACGACACCATTGATCGTCGAGAGCCCGTTGGTAAAGATCGGCGCAACGATGGATGTATCGTTAGCAAAGCCGAGTTGCCCCGCATAGTTCTGATTCGTTGTCGTTCCTATAAAGGGAAAGTCAGAGCGCAGCACGGCAACGCGCATGTCATTCAAAAATGTTGGAGAGAATGTGTGCGTCTCGGAAAGGACCGCGTCGTAGTTCTGTAGCGAATCGTTGCGATAGTAGAGCGGCCCATAGCCCGCGCCGTTGTTGGTGTAATTGAAGTAATAAGCGAAGCGCGCGAAGAGGCTGTCCTTGTGCGACAGCACATAATCTACTCTGCCCAATCCTTGTCTCTCATTCGAAACGATCTTTGGATTAGCGATGTAGTTATTCGCATGGGTACAGGCGTTATAAGAACCGCTAGTATTATTCGGACTCGGGTAGAACACGTTCTGAGCTGCGAGCGCAACCTTATCGATTCTCGTGGAAAGAATCGTATTTCCAGGGAACTGGGTGCGCGGTGTAGTGGACGATCCTGTTGCAGGGTCATAGATTGGCACTGTTGTACACACCCCACCGACCAGCTGTCCTAGATCGCTGAAATTTCCTCCCCGCTCCAGTAAGGTTGGTACGCTCGAATAGAACGGGGCGTCGCTGACGTAGCGATACTCTTCATAATTTCCGAAGAAGAATGCCTTGTCATGCTTGATTGGCCCACCAAAGGTTCCGCCAAAGTTATTGAAGCGGGTCTCCGGCTTACCAAAGGCCGGCTTGGGAAACGCAACAATCGCATCCAGTGCATCATTGCGGAAGAATTCGTAAAGCGAACCCCGAAACTTATTGCCACCTGAGAGCGTGATTACATTGATGACACCGCCTGAGGTGTAGCCAAACTGCGCAGGGATCACACCCGTCATAATGCGAAATTCCTGCACCGAATCAGACTTTACGTTGATCGCGACCTCACCTAAATAGTCCTGCAGATTGGTCACGCCGTCCAGGAGATTGTTGTTTCCTCCCGGAACGCCTCCGGAGATTCGTATAGCCGAAGTTTGGGTGCCGCGATTGGTAAAGCCTTCGCTCGTTGCGCCAACGGCAGATTCAACGCCGGGACTCAGGGTAGCCAGCGCCAGTACACTGCGTCCATTTACCGGAAGTTGTTCGGCAGCGCGCGTGTCCACTGTATTGCCAATCTGCGCGTCCACAGTATCGAGGGAAGGTGGTGTCGCGTCCACAGTTACACTACTCGAAACACTACCCAACTCTAACTTGACATTAGCTGTCATATTTGCGGCAGCATCTACGATTAGGCCCTTTGTCGTGGCCGTCGAGAATCCTTTCATCTCCACAACAGTAGAATAAGTGCCCGGCGTCAGCGGCTCAGACCGATAGTAGCCGCTTTCGTTCGTCACAAGGTCCTGGGCAATCCCGGTGCTTGTATTCACGATGTGCACTTTGGCGGATGGCACAGCGCCGCCGGTAGGATCTGTGACCGTTCCAATAATGAAGCCGACGTCCTGCTGTGCTCTCGCAAAACGGGGACCTACGCAAATGCTGAGGAGCACGAGGATCGAGAAATGAATCCGCAAGTTCAGTCGCTTGCGATTCATACTGGAAGGAGTGTTTCCTGAAGCTGGCAAAGTAATCATTGTTATAAGGTCTCCATGTCAAGCGCTTAACTTCAGAAGCTGGAGAAGATCGTTATTTTGTCCATTTCGGAAGCGAGAGAATACTACGAACCACAAAGGCCCATTGTCAATCGCTTAATCTGTTTATTTTCGGAATAGAATTGACCTTCGATTCTTGTCTGTTGGATTGCGTACGGATTTCCCCGAGGCCGGATATAGGCTGGACAAGTTTACCGCTTAACATTTAGGCTCTGTTGAGTTGATAGCCATAGCGTCCGGCGCCGCTAACTTGTTTTTGTAATTCGCACCGCCCTGTGCCTATTTATCTGTAGCGTCGTCGCTTCGTTCGTCATCTGAAGCGTCCCGTGGAGAGTAATCAGAGTGAGATCGTTACACGAAGAATTTAGATCGACTGACCTTGTTGTAGTCGGCGGGGGACTGTCCGGTGTCTGCTGCGCTATTACCGCGGCGCGCCAAGGGCTTCGGGTAATCCTGGTTCAGGATCGTCCCGTCCTCGGAGGTAACTCTTCCAGTGAAGTTCGGCTCTGGGTTCTCGGCGCAACATCGCATATGGGCAACAACAATCGCTGGGCTCGTGAAGGTGGTGTGATCGACCAAATCCTGGTTGAGAACATGTGGCGCAATCCTGAAGGCAATCCGATCATATTCGACTCCATTCTTCTTGAACTCGTCACACTGGAGCCAGGGATCATTCTCCTGCTCAATACCGCGGTACATGAACTTCAGATGGGTGACGATGATCACATCCGTACTGTCAAAGCTTTCTGCAGCCAGAATCAGACTCTTTACCTTCTTGAAGCTCCTTTTTTTGTCGATGCTTCCGGTGATGGCATTCTCGGGTTTCTTGCCGGTGCCGATTTCCGCATGGGCGCTGAAGCCGCTTCCGAGTTCAACGAGGGCCTCGCGGGCTCTACAGAGAGCAGTGAACTCCTGGGCCACTCGTTGTATTTCTACACTCGCGATGCCGGCCGTCCGGTAACTTACATCCCACCCGCTTTCGCTCTCAACGACATCACGACGATACCGCGGTTCCGCGAACTCCGCGTCTCCGATACCGGCTGCCGTTTGTGGTGGCTGGAATACGGCGGAAACCTCGACACCGTTCTGCAAACCGAAGAGATCAAATGGGAGCTTTGGCGTGTTGCCTATGGAGTCTGGAACTACATCAAGAACTCCGGCAACTTTCCCGGATCTGAAAACCTCACCCTTGAGTGGATGGGAACCATTCCCGGAAAGCGGGAAAGCCGTCGTTTCATGGGCGACATGATCCTCACGCAGAACGATATCGTGAACCAGTCAACACACGATGATGCTGTCTCCTTCGGTGGTTGGGCCATCGATCTTCATCCGGCCGATGGCGTCTTCAGTCCTCAACCTGGATGCACGCAATGGCATGCCAAAGGGGTTTATCAAATCCCGTATCGCACCATGTACAGCCGCAACATTAGAAACCTCTTTCTCACCGGCCGGCTCATCAGCGCCACCCACATTGCATTTGGATCCACGCGAGTGATGGCTACCTGTGCTCATAACGGACAGGCCGTCGGCATTGCTGCCGCACAATGTATCGAAAGCCAGTTGCGTCCCAGCGATCTCGTCGACACGGTCCAGATGCGGCGTTTGCAGCATAGACTGTTACGTTCCGGGCAGCACATTCCCGGCGTCGTAGCGCACGATGATGAGGATCTTTCTCGATGTGCAAAGGTCACCGCCTCCACCACGTTACATGTAGCAGAACTCTCCTCGAGCGGTGAACTCACCTCCTCTGACGTGTCCCACGCGCTTCTTCTTCCACTGCCGGCAGGCCCTGTGCCCGTAATCACGCTTTGCGCGGACACTGTTAGGGCTACTACGCAACGAGCTGAGTTATGGCGTTCCTCGCGACCCGGCAACACCACTCCTGACGTCTTACTTGCCTCACTCGAGGTCCCCGTTGAGGCTGGAAAGGCACAGCCTCTCAGGCTCGACTTTCACTACTCCCTCGAAGCGCCTCTACACATCTTCGTTATTCTTCCCCACACATCCGGCGTCGCTTTCCATCAAAGCACCACGCAGCTTCCCGGCATTCTTACGCTCTCTCAAAAAATGAACTCGTCCGTAGCCAAGAGCCCGGTTCAATCACCGCCGGATGGATCAGGTGTCGATGAATTCGCATTCTGGCTTCCAGATCGGCGTCCCGCGGCGCGCAATCTTGCAGCCCGCTTCACACCGCCGCTTCAGCCCTACTGTCCGGCAAACGTGATTAATGGTTTTGCTCGACCGTGGCAGGGAACCAATGCTTGGGCGCCAGAGCCATCTGATCCGAATCCAACTCTGCGCCTCTCTTGGGATAAGCCACAGACCCTTAGCAATATTGAGATAGTCTTCGACACCGATTTTGATCATCCAATGGAATCGGTCCTTCTCTCGCATCCCGAGCGGATCATGCCCGGATGCATTACTGCCTACCGTATCCTCGCCGACGATACCCAGGTCCTTGCTGAAATTCTCGAAAATCATCAGACTCGCCGTGCGCTGAAGCTACCCAAGCCGGTTACTGCCGCGAGTATCTCCATTCAGATTCTTTCCCATGGCGCCGCACCTCCGGCTATCTTTGAAGTCCGGTGCTATTGAGATCTCCGTTCGTTGAGGCATACCTTGCCGACTGAAAAAATGCAGCAGGATCACACCTCCACCAAGGCATTGCATCGTCCGTGGTTTGTTGTTGGTCTGCTCTTTGTTGTCGCGCTCATTAACTATTTTGACCGCCAAAGTTTGTCGGTAGTGGCGCCGCGCTTCCAACAAGAACTCCATCTCTCCGACCAGGGCTACGCCCACGTCATCAGTCTCTTCCTGCTCGCATCCGCGTTTGCCTATGCGATCTCCGGCTTCATCAGCGATGCGCTCGGCACCCGCCGCAGCATGGCGCTCTTCGTCGGTTGGTGGTCTCTTGCTGAAGCTGCCACGGCATTCGCTACCTCGACCTTTCAACTATCGCTGGCGCGCTTCTGTCTTGGTCTTGGCGAACCCGGCCTCTGGGTTGCCGCGCCTAAGGCTGTCGGCGAAACGTTCGACCGTCCGCGCCGCGGTCTTGCCATCGGCATCTACACCATGGGCGCGACTGTAGGTGCAGTCGTTGCTATTCCAGTGATCGCTGCCATCACAAGCCACCTTCCCTGGAGAGCCGTCTTCCTCATCGACGGCGCCGCCGGCCTTGTGTGGCTTCCTTTCTGGGTCTTCGGTTATGGCGGCAGCAAAGTCCACCCTAAGTCGGTCTCCACTGGCGTCATGCGCGAGGTTCTCTCCCGGAGAAAGACCTGGCAGCTCATGATTGCTCGCGGCCTCACCGACCCCGTATGGTATTTCTATCTCTTTTGGTTCCCCAAGTATCTGTTGACCACTCGCCACCTTTCGCTGCCGCAACTTGCCCGCGTTGGATGGATCGTCTACCTCGCAGCCGGTATCGGTACTCTGCTAGGCGGCCTTCTATCAGGCCGACTCATTCGCCGAGGCATGTCCGCCGGGTTCGCCTATCGTCGCGTAATGCTTCTCGCAGCAATCCTCGTACCGTTGAGTCCTCTCGCGGGTCTGGTCTCGACAGCAGGCGTGGCGATTGTTTTTGCCTCTGTCATTGCACTGGCACACATGGCATGGCTGGTCAATCTCACCTCAACTATCGTGGAGCTCTTTCCATCCAACCAGGTTGGCAAAGCTGCAGGCCTCGTCGCAGCCGGCAGCGGATTCGGAGGCATGGTCTCCAGCGAGATCATCGGCTACTTCGTTATGCACCAGGGATATCTGCCCGTCTTCTTCATCATGGCGATTCTGCACCCACTCGCAATCGCCATCCTCTGGAAAGCTTTCGCCGACGTCCCTCCAACTAACTCAGTAGCAACCATTGAGACTGCGCTTACGGTAACTCCGTAGCAAAGAGTTTCTGCACAATCGCCCAGCTGTCACGATGTTCCCTTGTGAAGGTCACCGTCCCCCATCTGCGGATCCCGTCCGGTGGTGTCCCCTTGTGCAGCGATCGATAGTCGGCCCATGTCCAAAGGGATCCACCGATGATCCATGGCCGCTCCTTCATCGCCCGTACAGCTTCCGTAATATCCGCGATTCGCTCAGGATCGTGTACTCCCGGTTCACCCATATGGCCGAACTCTGTCATAAATACCGGCTTGTCTGGCCAAAGCTCATGCACTCGATCCAGTCGCTTCGCATAATCACCATAGATGTTTACCGAAACAAAGTCCGAATACTCGCTCGCTTCATCCGTTCCGGTCTTTACCTCTGGATAACCCGTGAACCGGCTCGCAAAGGTAATCAACCGAGTCTGGTCCAACCCCAGCGTGTAAGCGCGCATGTCCCGCGTCCATGCAATCCCCTGCGCCGTCGCCGATTCAAATTCATTGCCCATACTCCACGCGATCACGGAGGGATGATTCCAATCCTGCTGCATCATCTCCAGCATCTGTGCTTGCCATAGTTTGCGCACACCAGGATCGGCCATCTGCCACGCACTAAGATTCCAGTTACCAACTTCGGCGATGATCAGCATTCCATGGGCATCAGCAAAGTCCAGCAACTCCGGTGCCTGCGGATAGTGCGCAATTCGCATCATTCTCATATTGTCCGCCAGCATATCGCTCAAATCACGGTTCACAATAGCAGCAGACTCACGCAAACCTTCCGCCGGATCTTCGCTCACCCGATTGGCGCCGAACAAATGCACTGGCTTCCCATTCAATAGCAGCTGTGTGCCTTGCACGCGTATCTCTCGAACCCCGATCTTCGCGTGCAGCATCTCCTCCTCGACACCTATTGTTGCGTCATAGAGGTAAGGATCACGCACGCTCCAGAGATGGGGTTCACGCAGCGTCCCTGTCCAACTCACCTCTCGCGCTTTGCCGGCAGCCACGCTTACCTGAATAAACTTCACCACCAACCCAGCCACACTTCCCGATAACGCTGCCTTCATATCCGTATCCCCGGCATTCTTCACCACCGCACGAACCGTAATCTGCGCCGTTCGAGCTTCGAGATCCGGCTTCGCATCCACCTTCATATTCTCCAGATACACGCTATTGCTCTCAATCAGGGAGACTGGTCGCACAATGCCTCCATAGGGCATCCAACCAAAAATCCCCTCGCCATTCAGTGTCCCGTATGCAGCAGGGTTCGGCCCACCATGTCCTGCCGTAGCAATCGCCGGAATCGTCGTCAGGGTTGGCGTATTATCCACCTCGACCGTGAGATGATTGGTCCCCGCCTTAAGCACCTTTGTCACATCAAACTCGAACGGCGTATATCCACCCTCATGGCTCCCGAGGTCCTGGCCATTCAACCAGACATGCGCCTTGTAGTACACCGCATCAAAGTGCAACCTGACGGTCTTTCCTGGTTTTGCAGCAGAAGCTTCGAAGTTGCGCTCATACACTGCATCGCCAATGTACTTCTCATATCCCTTCATCACTGGCCAGCAGTGTGGCACGCTTACTTCATGCTTCGTCTCGTCAAGCGTTCCGTGGAACGTCCACCCCGGCCCGTCGAGGTCGATCGTCGTCGCGGCGTACAAAGGCATCGTACCGCTCAATATCCCAGCCAGAGCCACCCACCTCATCCTCTTCCAGAAATTGCGAGCCATTTGCATTAGGCCTCCTTTGTTCAATCATTTCAAGTCAAGTTCATAGTTAATCGATTAATCTATGAAGCACAATCCGCCCATCCACGAGAAACCGCCAGCCCAGCTATGCGGTCGAGCCCGGCACAAGTTCGAAAGGTAACAGCACCCGCTGCGGCTTAACCTTCGGCTTTTCAATCGTGTCGATTAGCATCTCGGTCGCTAACTCACCCATCCGAAACGTAGGGATCACCAGCGACGTCGGGCGTGGCCGCAACCGGTCCCCGGAACCCACATTCCCACGGGCCAATACAGATACATCGTCCGGCACTGACATCCCGCGCGCTTCCACATAATCGTACAGCTGCAGCAGCAACTGCTCGTCCGCAGTAAAAATCGCGGTAGGCTTGTTTCGCTGATTGGCAAACCACTCATCCAGAATCTTGAAGGCTCGCTCGGCGTCATACTGTGTGCATCCCACTCGCGTCGGCGGAAGACTCAGTCCATGCTTAGCCAGCCCGCGCTGCAGGCCCTTCGTCAACTGAATGTGTACCGGCAACGTAGCCGACCCGCTCAAAAACGCGACCTTGCGATGCCCCTTGGATACCAGGTAATCAGCAGCCGCTTCGCCCAGTTTTGCATCGTCCACGCCCACATAGTTGATCGGTGCACGGCCATAGTAGGAGTTGATCATCGAGAATCGGATTTGCGCCGTATTCAACTCATCGATCGTGTCGGTCACATCCTGCGCCGTACATGATCGTGTATTGATCAAAATCAGACCGTCCGTGAATCGGCTCTCCATAATCTGGTCCCGGGTCGCTCTTCCTGGCTTGCCGGAAGGCGAATAGACCAGCAGGTTGTATCCGCGCTTTATCAGTGTGCTCTGGATGCCGGACAGTGCTTGAGCGATAAATTGATTGAAGAAAATTGGATCTCGCAGCGGCACCACCAGGCCCAGCAGCCGCGTCTTCCGTTCAGCCAGCGCCTTTGCCAGTTCATTGGGGTAATACCCCATGTCTTCGGCCACGCGCAGAATCTCCGCTCGCTTCGCTGCACCCACGCGGGTGGTTTCTCCCTTATTGAGAGCAAGAGACACAGCGGCCGCTGAGACGCCTACCCGCTTCGCAATATCAGAAAGCTTTGGAGCAGCCATAAACCGTGACTCTTTCTTCTCATTGGAAGGAGCACTCTTGTGGGCCACTCGCTTCCGTGCATCCGTAATCAATCCATCGGGACCAGGCCCATTCTATACGTCCGGTCACTTAACCCTGCGCGTTGCCCTGTACTACGCAAAAAAAATAGAACGGAATGAGTCTCAAGCTGGCACATTATTTTTCATGTATTATCCTTTTGTCAAGCGATTAACGCCACACTGTAGGTAGGCACGATATCGGCCCCGTTGCGCCCGAGGATAGTACAAAGCTAAAGCGATCCACGTCAAACGCTGATCTCTAAGGAAGAAGGCCCGATCGGCCACATTTGTAGATTCCAGTCAGTAGAAGCAGGCCAAGATCGCTAAGGAGCGTTGCATAGATGAGTTGGAAGCGATTACTACTTCTAATGGTAACGATTGGCTGCGTTGGTGTCCGAGATTCCTATTCTCAGGCAGAATCGACCCCAGCCAATGCATCCGCAGCCGACTTCGCTCAACTAAGTCGTTACCAGGCATTGAATACGTCACTTGCTGAGCGAGCCCACTCAGCGACTGTCGTCTTTCTTGGCGACTCAATGATCGACTACTGGGGAACTAAAGCCGGGGTCTGGTTTCCCAATGCGAAGTGGATCAATCGCGGCATAGGTGGGCAAACAACCTCTCAGATACTGCTTCGCGAGCGTGCCGACGCTCTGTCCCTTCATCCAGAGGCAATCGTTATTGAAGGAGCATCGAACGACATGCGTCTCGGTTTCTCGAATGAACAAATACGCGACAACATTGTCTCGATGGCTGAATTAGCGCACGCGCATCACATCTCTGTTTTCATTGCCGGAATGACGCCGGTGTGTGACTGCTTCCGTGACCTGACGGGACTTCGAACTGTAGATCGCATTCACGCGCTCAACCTCTTGCTCGAGCAGGCATGCCGCGAAGGGCACTGGAATTATTTGGATTTCAACTCACCCTTGGCAGATTCCAGCGGCCATATGCGAAGAGAATTGACCATCGACGGTGTTCATCCTAACGCAGCCGGCTATGCGCTGTTGGCACATCTAGTGGATCATGCGCTCAAACGGTATAGATGAATGCGATAGAGGAGAGCCGACGCTGGGAGGTGAACGGTTGGCGACGAGCGGTAATCAGGGATGCAGTGGAATGTCGAGCGAACCGAGATTTCCCGTCGTCGCGTCGCGCACAACGAAGCGTACACGCGTCGCAGAAGGAGGAAATGAGAGCGCTACTTTTACGCCCACGCGCGTTCCGTTTGTGTTGTCCGTCCCCTTGACTCGTTCCTTGAACTCCTTGGCTACCTGCGTCACAACCTTGTCTTTGGTGTTGAAGGCCACGCCGACAAGGCTGAATTCGGAGATGCGATTTCCGTCGTCCTGAGTCTTCCACTGCAGGTCGCTGGCCTGGACCTGAACGTTGTAGCCTTCGGCAATCGGCTGCGCGAATACGTGCAGGCCGGTGTAGACCATGCGCGACGTAGCCGAACTCATCAGATCGAACTTGAACTCGCGCGTCTGTGTCTTTGGCTGGGCGGGCGTCACCGGCGCTTCGGTCGCGCCAGCCGGATAGTAGCCCGTACGGGTGATGGCGCGCAGATTCGGATCGCGCATCACCACGCGAATCTGGCGGAACTCCTGTGGGTCGTTCGACGCCGAGGTAGGAACGTATGCCAGCGTGTAGTAGTCGTCCGCATCGGCCGCGTCCTGCGCAATCAGCCGCTCGAGATCGTTGCGCCCATGCACCACCGTGCCGCCTGTCGTCTCCGCCAGTGTGTCGAACGACGCGTCCTGATTCATATCCAGAAGCATCGTTCCTTGGCCGACTTGCGCTTCGGCATCGAGGTCTTCCACCTGGTCGGTAGCATCCACGCCCACCGGGTCCAGCGTTGAAAGCGAAATCCGCGAGCTCATCATGCGCTGCGTTACCAGCTTCAGCGCATCGGCAATCTCTTGAGCATCGCTGTCACTTGCCTGGGTCAAGTCGAAGGCCTGGTCAAACCCACTGCCCACCCAGATCACATTCTTATGTCCAGAAAGGCCGCGCAGGCTGCTCGCCACCTGCGCCAGGGCGCCCAGCGTCTTCGCAAATCCCTGCTGCGCACGCATCGTGCCGCCATTCAGCTGGTTCGTCAGTGCGATTAGGTCTACGTCGGTCTTGTGGCTCTTCATGCTTGCCAGCAGCTCATCGCGGTTCTGCGTGAAATCGTGCAGCACGGCAACGCGGCTGTTGCCTACGCCCAAAAACAAGGTGGGCACAGGCAACTTGGCGGGCTGGCTCTCAAGGAAATGACGAAGCGCGTCGCGTGCCCGCGCCGTATCGGCGAATGGTGTGTTCAGCTCATCGATCACCAGTACGTTCACCGGGATGTTGCCCATCTTTTCGAGGTCGGCGGTGCTGTTCACCGGCGAAGCGCCGGCCGGCATTGCATGCGCCTCAGGGCCTTCGAAATTGCGGATCGTTTGCGGCGTCTTGCCTTCGAGAACTTCGAATTGCGTCTGGTCGAGTCCAGGCACAAAATGGCCTTTCCGATCCACGACGCGCACATCCAGCACAACAAGCCGGCTCGTAACGACGAGCGTTCCCGCGCTCGATTGCTGCGCGTAAACAAGCGACGGCCCGTGTACGAAGAGAGCGAGGAGTACGAAAAGACGAACCAGCCAGCCTGGGACGAACGGTTTCAGCATAAAGATCCTCAATGGAGACCGCTGCGCTACGGCTCAACGTCAGCACGCACTATCCAACCTTATTAGACGATCTCGCGCGCCTCGGGACGCAGTTGCCGCCAGGGCTTTCTTTTGGCGTCTTCGTGGACGGTAAAGCTGTCATCTTGGCAGAGCCAATGTCCCCTCCATCGTGAAAGAAGAGCTGACGGCATTGGAGCCCACCCCGGGCTGCGAGCCGCCGACCGAAATGCCGTAGGTTCCAGGTACGTCCGCACGGGTGCCGTCTGGCGCTACCAGGCTCAACTGCCTTGCATCTAGCTGGAAGCTGATTGGCTGGGTTTCTCCTGGCTTGAGCGAGATGCGGCGGAAGCCCGTGAGCGCGATCTGCGGGCGCATCGAGCCCGTGGGCGGCATCAGATAAAGCTCCGCGACTTCGTCTCCGGCCACCCGGCCTGTGTTGGTCACGTCGGCAGTTACGGTCAACTGGTTGCCCGCTTTCACCTTGCTTGTAGAAAGCCGCAAATGGCTATAGCCGAAGCTCGTATAGCTCAAGCCATAACCGAATCCGTAGAGCACCGGCCCTCGATGGTAGCGGTACGTCCGATCGGCCATCGAGTAGTTCTCGAACGGCGGCAGGTCGCTGTCTGCGCGGTAGAACGTCATAGGCAGACGGCCTGAGGGGTTGCTATCGCCGGCCAGCGTCGCCGCCAGTGCGGTACCGCCGCCTTCTCCCGGATACCATGCCTCGATCACAGCACTTGCATGCGCGGCTGTCTCGCCCAGCGCGATCCCGCTGCCGGAGGTTATCGCCAGCACCAGCGGCTTGCCGGTTGCGGCCAGCTTGTCGATCAAGGCTTGCTGCACTGCCGGCAACGCGATCGTTGTGCGATCGCCGCGGTCGAAGCCCGTCGCCTTCACAGGGTTCTCCTCGCCTTCGAGCGTCGGCGAGAGTCCGATGCAGGCGACCACAATGTCAGCGCTCGAAGCCGCTGCCACCGCGCTTGCATACTGGGCGTCTGCTGGAGGCTCCCACTCAAACGCCACGATGCCGTTATCTCCGGTGTGTTTGTACTCAATGCGCAGCGCGTGCGGCTTCGTGTCATTGAACGTGATCTTCGTGACGTTGCGGCCGTCTGGAATGCTCTTACCATCCAGCGTCACCTTCGCGCTCTGACCACGCGCACGGAAGCGGAACGCATACTCCCCGGGCGCGGGCGGAACAAACTCACCGGTCCAGAGAACAGAGAACGTACCGGCACGTAGCACTCCTGCGGAAATTCCACTCGGCGTCGTGTGACCCCAGTCGAAATCGATTGTAGAGTCGATACGCGTAACGACAGGCTTTCCCGCAAAGTTCACGTTGTCGAAGTATTCCGCCTTGAGCCCGGGCTTGCCGTCACTCTGAAGCGCGGTCTCGGGCACCGGCGCTGGACCACCTGTCGTGAACACCGAACCCTGCGAGTAAAGGATCTCCGCATTGTGGAACCGTGTGCGAATTCCCGCAAGCAGCGTTACGGGGTCCGGCGCCACGCCGTTGTAGTTGCCTTCGAGCACGCTCAGTGCGTCTGCAGTTGGTCCGATCACCGCGATGCGCTTCACGTTAGCTGCCAGCGGAAGTACACCGCTGTTCTTCAACAGCACCATCGACTCTTCGGCGGTCTTCACTGCGAGCGCGCGATTCTCCAGAGTATTGTTCGCAGTTGCGGGAATCTGGCGGTACGACACGTTCGCAGGCGGATCGAACATCCCTAACTGGAACCGCGCAACAAAGAGCCGCGTCACCGCCTGGTCGAGCGCTCCCTCGGGAATTACTCCTTGCCGGATTGCTGCCGTAAGCTCCTTATAAGTCCCGCCGCAATCGAGATCGGTGCCGGCGGCGAGCGCCATCGCCGCGGCGTGGGCCTTATCGGGGGCGGTGTGGTGTCCGTTCGCGATGTCGCCGACGGCATCGCAGTCCGAAACGACAAAGCCGTGAAAGCCCCATGCCTCGCGGAGATGGTTCTCCAGCAGCAGTGGGCTTGCACACGCGGGCAGGCCATCGATGGCGTTGTAGGCGCACATGATCGAGTCGGCTTTGCCATCGATGATGGCGCCACGGAACGCTGGCAGATACGTGTCTTCAAGATCGTGTGGCGAAACATCGACGTTGAACTCATGCCGCAGAGGCTCCGGTCCGCTGTGCACCGCGAAGTGCTTCGGTGTAGCCACGACTTTGAAGTAGTGCGGATCATTTCCCTGTAGCCCGCGGATGAATGCGACACCGATCGTCTTTGTCAGGAACGGATCCTCGCCGTAGGTCTCCAGTCCGCGTCCCCAGCGGGGATCGCGCAGGATATTGATGTTCGGCGACCAGAACGTTAGGCCGGTGTAGCCGCGGTGGTCATTGTGCGCCAAGGCATCATTGCTCTTCGCGCGCGCCTCGGTTGAAATTACATCGGCGACGTCGTGGATTAGTGGGGCGTCCCAGGTGGCGGCCAGGCCGGTCGACTCAGGAAACACCGTTGCGATGCCGTTGCGCGCGACTCCGTGCAGCGCCTCGTTCCACCAGTTGTACTCGGGCACATCCAGCCGCGGAATCGCCACGGCGTGATTCAGCGTCTGCGAGACCTTTTCGTCGAGCGTCATGTGTGCGACTATGTCTCGCGCACGCGCTTCGGGGCTGGCGTGGGGGTTTTGGAAGATGCAGGGCGAAGCGGTACTGCAGGGGGTCTGCGCCACGGCAGAAAGAGCTAAGGCAAGAGTGCCAGCCGAGACGGCGAAGACTATTCGAGGAAGGGACATGGAAAGCCTCACGGAGAGAAAACGTGTCGGTATATCGAGGTACCCCCTCCCCCCCATTTTTTTGATAAAGACCGCATGAATAAGGAGTTAGGGGTGGTGTTGGTTACCAAGATGTTACGGAAGTCGTAAGTGCGTTTTGATGCCCGTGGCGTCTTCGCCGCGGGCATCAAAACCAGGAATTCCGCAGGAACAACTCAGAATAGGAAGCGGGCACCGAACTGGAATTGGCGCGGCGCCTGCGTGTTCTGCAACTGGTAGAACCCCGCCGTCCCTGTGTCGGCGTCGAGCGTAGACAAATCCGTACGGGGAGTGGTGAAGTTCACGTTGTTCAACGCGTTGAAGGCCTCAATACGCAATTGCAGACGTGTCCGACGCGGTAGAGGGAATTCCTTGAAGATTGAAGCATTGGTGGACGTGGTGAAGGGCAGGCTTAGCTGATTACGCTGCTCGTTGCCGTTGAAAGCCGCCTGCGAGGGATAGAGGGCTTCTTCCTGGGCGGCCGTGATTGCCTTGAACGACGCCGGGACCACATATTCTGCAGCTTTCTCAGCATGCGTGTGAGCGGCCGTGTTGTAAGGATTACCGACCAGGTCGGGACGGTCGTCTGAAGATCCGTCATGGTTTTCGTCCGTATCCGTGTAGACGTAGAACGGTGTTCCCGACTGGACGTAGGTCACATCGTTCACGCGCCAACCATTCAGCACGTCACGTCCGAACCAGCCGAGGTGCTTGGTTTGCGGCAGGCTGAACAGACCTGAAAGCACAAACCGGTTCCGGATGTCGAGATTGGAACGGCCATAGCCGGAGCGCGGCCAAAGCGCGTAGGAGCGTCCCGAGTTGTCCATCGTCTTAGACCAGACATAGCTGACGTTCAGGTTGATCTGACGGCCAAGACGGCCACGGAGCGTTGCCTGCAAACTGTTGTAGTTTGTGTTCTGGCTGTTCTGAAGATCGCTGATCGTTTGGAAGAAGAACCCGGTGGGGCTGCCATTGGGGGCTCCGATGGTCCCCGGGACGCCGTACGGCTCATATGGACGTCGGTCGTTCACACCAGGAACAGTACTCTCAATTTGAGCAAGGGTTGGTATCGTGGGGGTGTTGATATCCACGGCTACCAGCTGCTTGATAAAGCTACTGCCGACATAGCTCAAACGCAGCGCGTAGGTATTGGAGAGCTGCTGCTCCACGGACAGGTTGTACTCTTCGGCATACGGGGTCGACCCGCCATGGTCTGGCGTGGCATAGACGGTGGCTCCCGGCACGTATACAGGGTTGGTCGTATTCACGACATACGGGAACGGCGACTTTCCAGTCGGAAAGTCTACCCACGGGTTGACGTAGCTGTTGATGGTTGTGTTGTAGTTAGCCGAGTTGATCGTCTCGCTCAGTCCATACGGCATCTGGTAACGGTCCTCGTCGTAGACCACCTGCTGGTAGAAGAAGATGCCGTAGCCGCCGCGAAGGCTGGTGCGACCGTCGCCGTAGACGTCCCAAGCGAAGCCCAGGCGCGGAGCGAAGTCGGTTAAGGGTGTGTTCGCAATACCGGGCGCAACTCCGCGGTCTCCTTCATACAGGATGCCCACTGGCGCGGTGGGGAAACGGGTCGACTGCTCACCTGCATGGAACGTGCCGCTGGTTCCATCTCCCTGGAACGGTGGGTACATTTCCCAGCGCAAACCGAGGTTGAGGCTCAGCCGCGAAAGGACGTGCCAGTTGTCCTGGACGAAGATTGAGGGATCAAAATTGTGCCGATGAAAGTTCTGAGGCGTGGTCTGCTCAAACGAATTCGCGTTACCCGTGATGAAATCGACGTAGCGGTCGCCGCCACCGACAAGATCGGTATCGATGTTGAAGTAGCCGCCGTCATAGTAGGAGTTGTATTCGGAGTATTTGTCCCAGATATACGAGCCCCCAACCTTGAGGGAGTGCCTTCCTTTAACAATTGTGGCTACATCCACGATGCCCATGGTCTGCTGGTTGACGTCGTTCGGGCCGTAATTGTTGCCCCCAATCTGGATCCAGTCGCTGCCCAGGGTCCAGTAAGGCGACGCTGTGTTATACGCCGGACCGCCGATGGGATAGGTTGCGTTCAGGTTGGCGGCGAGATGATTCTTGTAGTAGTTGGTGAGCACGGACCGGTTGCCCGAGTAATACACGCGGGCCGAGTTCACTACATTGTTGGAAACGACCCAGTTGTCCGCGATGATTCCGTTGAGTGTGTTGTTATTGACGATGGTGGTGGCGTAAGAGAAGACCTGGTTGGTTCCACCGGCCGTTGGATCCAGGCCTGAACCACGTGAATCGAAGAACGTGCCCTCAATGGTGTGGTGTGGAATTCCGCTGTAGTCGATGCGGCCTAAGCCCTGGTTTACCAGGTTGTCAGCCGGGGCCTGTTCCGTCGGCACCACACCCGTCACTGGGTTGGCCTTTGGAAGATACGCCATCACAGCCAGTGCCACCGGATCGAGATTGTTCGGGCAGATCACCAGCGTCGTGCCGCTACAGCTGAGAGCTTCCACAGCCGCCACTTGCTTCGCTGCGGTCGCCGCACCACTAGTCGATGTTGTCACCAGCAGATCGTTGGTGAAATCACCCGTAGCTTCCGCAGGCGTGGGCAGGGTGTACTGCGAGGGGTAAACGTAATCGTCGGTGTGGAGTTGAACGTGCGCGAAATCCAAGAAGAAGAACGTCTGGCGGAGCTTCGGGATAGGACCACCGGCTGTGCCGCCGAACTGGTGCTGCTTCAGGGTGTTAATGAACCCCGGATCCAAAAACGAGAAATACGGCCGGGCGTTGAACATGTTGTTCTGGAGGAACTCATAAAGATCTCCGTGATAGGCATCCGTGCCGGACTTGGTGATGAGGTTGACCACGGCACCGGGGGAACGGCCGAACTCCGCATCGAAGTTCGACGTGAGGATGCGGAACTCCTGCAGCGCATCGATGTCCGGCGATTTGTTGCCGCCGCCATTGCGGAGAATATTGTTCTGCGCGCCATCGAGGTAGAAGCTGGACGTTGTTGTCGGGAATCCGTTGACGGAGAAGTTTGCACCGACGCGGCCACCGATGAGGATGTCGGAGCTGAAGCTGCTCACGCCTGTGACCGTCTGCAGTAACTGGTACGGATCGCGGTTTAATGTGGGTAGCTCTTCGATGCGCTGTTCGTCGATGGTCTCGCCGATCTGCGCTTCACGCGTATCGACCATGGTCGTGCCGGCGGCCACTTCAACATTTTCGTTCACGCCGCCGGCCGCCATGGCAAAGCTCACGTTCACGTTGTCGTTCGCGTCGACCGTAACGCCCGTCTGCGTCTCGGTCTTGAAGCCGTCCAGGGTGACCGTGACCTCGTAGTTGCTCGGGTTCACCGCCGTGAACTGGTAGTCCCCGTGTGAATCCGCTTTCTTCGTTTGCTGCACGCCCGTCTTCACATCCGTGATGGTCACGGTGGCGTTCGGCAGCTTGGCGCCGGTCGGGTCCGATAAGCTGCCGTAAATGGTGCCGACCGTGGACTGGGCGTGTGCCGCAGCCGCTAGCAGAGCGAACAGGCTGGCGCGAAGGAGTAACTTGGGAAACTTCATGGACCTCTCCTGAGACGAACGGATTCACGAGTGCGCCCGCACACGGGAGCCTCCGCGACCGCGAGGCAGGGTGCCGGCAGAACCTACTCAATCAATAGCAATCGACTGCGAAACGTTATAGCTCTTTTGAGATATTGTATGCAAGCGATTTCATTCTCGGGAAACAATAACCTATTGCAATCGTTTTTTATCTTTATTTTCTTGACAAACATACTTCGCTCACGTAATCGTGAATGCGCCGTACACTCAGAAGTCAGACGGATCGAGGACCGGTGGAAACCCCGGGCACGCGCTGTCGCATCTTCCGGGACATACCTTACAAACCGGGTCGCATCTTCATGCACATTTGTGTCCGTCATAAATCGATTGCAATTTATGTCGCCGCTGCCACGCTTGCAGTAGCCTCCGCCGTTTCTGTTGCCCAGGCGCCGAGCTTTCTGCCCACCGTCGTTACCTTCGCAGGGAACGGTACGGCAGGGACCACGGGAAACAATGGGCCGGCCACGGCCGCCGAACTCAACACGCTGGCCGGCACGACGATCGACCCGGCCGGGAACATCTACATCTGCGACACCAACAACAACGTGATCCGCAAAGTTGACGCGCGCACCGGCATCATTACCACCATCGCGGGCACTGGCGTGGCGGGCTACACCCAGGACGGGGTGGCCGCCAACACCTCCGAGTTGAATAAGCCAGCGGCAGTTCGCTACTACCAGGGGGGCCTCTGGATCGCCGACGCCAGCAATAACCGCATCCGCCGCGTCGACCTGACGACAAACATCATCACCACGCCGATTGGCGGCGGCACGGGATCGGTCAAAAACGCCACGGGACCTCTTGCCGGGACCTCCCTCAAGATCTACCCGAGTGACATGGGCTTCGACTCGCTTGGCAACTTGTACTGGTCGGAAGGCAACGGCGCCAGCCGCGTGAACCTGTACAACATAGCGAGCGGCATGGCGCAAATCTTCGCCGGTACCGGTGGCACCACCAATGGGACCGGCACCAACGTCGGCACGGCTACGCAAAGTCTCACTCAGCCAGAAGAAACCATCATGGATGGGCCGCTTGGCATCGTGGTCGACGCACAGAACAATGTCTACGTCGATGAGACCGCGACCGGTGTTATCCGCAAGATTACGGTCAATGGACCGAACGCACCGTACGAGACGACCTATGCGGGCATCGGTATCGGAACGGGCGCGGCGATCTGCGCGGCTGCGACGGATCCCGTAGGCGACGGCTGCCCGGCCACCACGGCCTCCAGCACCGTTACCACGGGCGTGACCGGCGCGTCGTTCGCCCATGGCTCAGGCAACACCCTCGGGCATATGTCCATTGATGGCAACGGCACCATCTATCTTGCCGATGGCACCAATGGCCGTGTCCGCATGATCCCGGTGAATCCCAGCAATCCCAATATCGGCGGCGTTGTCACGACCGTTGGGGGCACAGGCTCGGAAACCGTCTCTGCGAGCGGGGGCTATCCGCTGAACACCACGATCGACAATCCGTATGACGCGCAGATCCTGCCGAATGGCGATCTGATGATCTCCGAGCGCGGCAGCAACAGCGTGCGCCTGTATCACCTCCCGGGAATAACTGCGCAAGTGGCGATCGGCGGAACTCCGGTGACGCAGACCGTTAATGTGCTGACGCAGGGGAGTACGGGCACTTTTTCGGTGTCGAACACCACCGAGTACACCGTTAGCGCGCCGATCTGCGTCCCAGGTGTCAATGTGAAGGGCACAGTCTGCACGGCGACCGTGACGTTTGCGCCGACGCTCGCGGGCCTCCGCGAGAGCAATCTTGTGTTCACCGACGCTAACGGGAGCGTCTTGGCCGGACTTTCGGGCATCGGGCTGGCTCCGGTCGCGTCGTTGCTTCCTGGCCTTACCTCGACGATCGCCGGGACGGGAACCGCGGGTGCAGCCGGGAATGGGAGTGCGGCTACGAGTGCCGAGCTGAACATGCCGGGCGCAACGGCCATCGATAACCATGGAAATATCTACATTGCGGACACGGCCAACAACGAGGTGCGGAAAGTCGCGCCGGGCGGTACGATCACGCTCTTCGCCGGTACGGGAACCGCGGGAAAGTCCGGCGACGGCGCGGCTGCGACCGCGGCGACGCTGAACGCGCCAGGAGGCGTTGCACTGGATGCCGCCGGCGATCTCTATATCGCGGACACGGGCAACAACAAGATCCGCATGGTCAGCGCTGCAAATGGGTTCATCAGTACGGTTGCTGGCACCGGTACAGCCGGCTACACAGGTGACCAGAGTACCCCGGCAGCCGCCACGCTCAACGCGCCAATGCAGCTTGCCTGGTCGCCGCTCGGCATCCTGTACGTGGCCGACACTGGCAACAGCGTCGTTCGCGCCATCGCGCTCAACGAGCAGCTCATCACCACCGTTGCAGGAAATGGCACTCCCAGCTTCGACGGCGATGGTGGTCCCGGTCAGGCCGCAGAACTTACGAACCCGCAGGGCGTTGCACTCGACGGTAGCGGCAATCTGTACATAGCCGACACCGGCAACAATCGTATCCGCGAGCTCTCGCAGGGCTACATCAACACCATCGCCGGGCAAACCGGCAGCGCCTTCAATGGGGATGGCCTTGCCTCGACCGCGACCCTTAGCGCGCCCACCGGTGTTGCCGCCGACCTCGGCGGCAACGTCTACGTCGCGGACACCGGCAACAATCGTATCCGTGTTATCTCGTCCGGCCAGATCATCACGGTGATGGGCAACGGCACAGCCGCCGCCACGGGCGATGGAGGGACCTCGACGTTAGCCACGGTCAGCGGCCCGCAAGCCATCGCGCTCGATTCCACCGGCAACGTCTACATCGCTGATACCGGCAATAACAAGATCCGCTCCATCGCCGTCAGCAGCAACACTCTCGCCTTCAAGACGCAGAACCCAACCGAAAAATCCCCTGTTCAAACCGTTGCGGTTTACAACAGTGGCAACCAGGGTCTTTCGGTCAGCAGCGTCATTCTCCCTGCGACCGGTTATCTTGAGCAGGCCAGCACCGGCGGCGCGGTCGATTGCACCACTGCGCCGATTACGCTCATGCCCGGCACAAGCTGCAATCTCAACACGGTCTTCAACCCGCCGGCAGTTGGGAGCTACAACGGCGTTATCACTATCGCCGACAACAACGAGTCCGTCTCTACGGCTACGCAGGCCATTCAGCTTCAAGCCATCAGCGCCCTTGTCTACACGGCGACCCTGACTCTTCCGTCCACCGCAACGGCCGGCGTGGCCGCCACGGGGTCACTCACCATCCAGAACCCCGTTGCCACCTACACCCGCACCATGACCTTCACCAGCACCGATCCGCAGGCGGTGCTGCCTCCGAACCACACATTCACGCTCGCTGACAACGACGCCCTGACCTTATCGGTGACGTTCAAAACCGCTGGTCCGCAGTGCCTCACCGCTACCGACACAATCGATCCCACGGTAACCTCGACTGCCTGCACGAATGTAGCGGCGGCGGCGGCGGCGAAGATCGCCGTGTACACCGGCAATAGCCAGACTGCCAACGTTGGCACCGCGTACACGCAGCGCCTCGTCGCTCTGGTCACAGACGCCTACGGCAACCCCGTAGGCAATCAGCCTGTGGCCTTCACGATTAACCCGAATGGCGCCGCAAGCGGCAGCTTTACCAACGGAACGGCAACGTACTCCACGACGGCTGACAACACAGGATATGCGACCGCTCAGGTCATTACTTCGGGCCCCACGGTCGGTACGTTCACCGTCACAGCAGCGCTCACCGGCACGTCTTCGACTGCAACCTTCAACCTGACCATCGTCGTCGTCGGAAGCTTCACCATCGTTCCCACATCCCCGCAGGTCGGTCCGATTGCACCCGGAGTATCTAACACCGAGACACTAACGATCATCGGCACCGGCGGTTTCACCGCACCCATCACCTTCACCTGCCAGGCGCCAACGGGCATCACCTGCACGGCTGGCCCGAATCCTTTCTACATCGCCACCCAGGGAAGTCTGGCGGCCTCCGTAAACTTCACCAGCCAGGGCTCGTTGCTTGGCACCATGTCGGGCTTCGCCTCGCCGTGGAGCGCGTTGCTGGCCACTCTGGCCGCGGGCGCGCTGTTGCTTCGTCGCCGGCGCAAACTGAGTGCGCTCGTCGTGGCTATCCTCGCCTTCGTTGCGATCAATGCGCTCTCCGGCTGTGGCGAGTACTACGCCCCGGTCACGCCGAACGGAACCTACACAGTGACGGTCACCGGCACAGCGCAGACGGCCACCGCTTCCGCATCTATCACGTACACCATCCAGAAGTAGCGACAGTGGCCTTACGATGGCGAAGGACCGAACCTGACCCATAAGGTGATCTCCCAATGCCCCGCATATCTCGTCGCAACTTCGTCGCAGCACTAGGCGCCGCCTCACTATCCGCTCGAGTATCCGCGGCACAACCCGCGCCCGTGGCACCGGGTTCACTTTCCAACCGGCGACCCAATGTCATCCTGATGATCTGCGACGATCTTGGCTATGGAGACCTGGGCTGCTACGGCTCGCAGCTTCCAACGCCCAATCTCGATCGCATGGCCTCCGAGGGTGCCCGGTTCCTGCACTACAACGGAGGACATCCTATCTGTTCCGCCTCGCGCGGCGCGCTGATGACCGGCCGTTACTCCACGCGCACCGGCATCCGTCCTGTCTATCGTCCCAAGGACGACGACGGCATCCCTGCGACCGAAACCACCATCGCATCCATCCTTCGCGATCAGCACTACCGCACCCTTTGCATCGGAAAATGGCATCTCGGCCAAGCCCCCGGTCACGCGCCTACCGATCATGGCTACGACCACTACTTCGGCATGCCCTGGTCGGTAGACATGAAACCTGCAACGCTCTTCCATGACACGCAGGTCCTCGAAGAAGACACCGATCGCTCTCTACTCACGCCGCGCTACGCCAGGGCTGCGGTCGACTTTATCGAACAAGGCTCAAGCCAGCCATTCTTCCTGCACCTCGCCTTCAACTATCCGCACATTCCGATCGACGCCAGTCCCAGATTCAAAGGCAAATCGAAGCTCGGCATCTACGGTGACGCGGTCATGGAAATCGACTGGGCCGTTGGCGAGGTACTCGCCGCGATCCAGCGCAAAGGTCTCGACGACAATACCCTCATCCTCTTCACCGGCGACCACGGCCCGTGGTACCAGGGCTATACCGGCCCAAGCCGCGGACGAAAGGGAACTACTTATGAAGGCGGTTTCCGCGTCCCCATGCTCGTGCGCTGGCGCAACACGATCCCAGCCGGGGAACTACCCCGCGCCCGATGCGGCCACCTCGACATCCTGCCAACGCTCGCCAATATCTGCGGCGCAAAGCTTCCCGCGGCCCCGCTCGATGGCGTCGATATCACCCCAGTCCTCGCCGGCAGCAAGGCCCCAAAAAGGACCGCGCCGACTCTCTACTTCTCCGGTCTGCACGCCGGGTTCGATTTTCAATGCGCCCGTCTCGACAACTGGAAGCTGCGCTTCTCGCAGTACACCCACGACGTCTACGTGCTCGGGACGGAGCCAGGAGATAACCTCTGGCTTCTCCAGCCAGAACTCTACGACCTCGACGTCGACCCCGGCGAAAGCTACGACGTCGCCGCCGAACACCCTGACCTCGTTCGCCAGATCCTCACACAGGTCGACGCAGTCATGGCCACATTTCCCGATCGCGCGCAGGAAGCATGGAAGAGGCTTCGCGAAAGTCCCGAGCCCGCACTTGGTCCGGCGGGCGCTGCCGCCCGGCCACTGAAGCAGCCGAAGGCCTGACGCACAACCGCTGCTTGCTATAACAGTTTCCGTTATGAGGGTACCCATGAAACGAACCACCATTCTTTTGTACTGTTACTGCGTGCTCTTGCTCTCCGCAGGCGGTCAACAGCCAGCGCCAACGCTACGAGGAACGCAACGGGACGCGCTGAAGATAACGATAGGCTTCAATGGCCCAGACGTGCAGTTCCCCTATATGGACACGTTCTACAGGGCACAAACCGCGTACTACCATTCCATCGGAATGGAGTATCCAAAGGGCGCCCGTTATTGCCATGCCTATCTTTCATGGGACATCGCCGAGCAGCCCGTTGGTAGCGGCCCGCTAAAGAAAGAGGGCTCGCGAAGCTGGTTTGAAGACTGGCTGAAGCAGGCCCAGGGTCATTGCGATCGTGCATTGCTCAGCTTCAAGCACATCGAAAACGTAACCGTGCGCGATGCCGGCAAGTATCCCGACCCGTCAGAGTACGAAGCGGCCATGGCTGCGTTCTTCAAGACCGACTGGTCCTACACGGGCTGGAAGGGCGCCTTCGATTTCACCGCCTGGAATGAACCCCAAAACGGCGCCCGCAGCGGCGATGGACTGACGATTGAAATCCCGGCAAAAAACGCGGCGGACTACTACCTCGCACTCCGCAAGCACTGCCTTCCTTCTGTCGATTGCGCCGTCGCAGCCGGAGACTTCGGCTCCAATGGCCAGTTGTGGCAGACGTTCGTACAGAACTGCACGGACGATTCGTCGTCACTGTGTACAGACGCCAGCTACATGGATCAGTACAAGCACTGGATTATCACCGATGCGCCGAACTTTGGGTTCGCGTCTACATTCCGTCCGGAAGTCTTCGCCTACCACGGCTGGGACGACATCAATAACTACATCAACGCCGGCCGGCATTGTAGCGATCCGAAGCGGTGTACAACCACCGCGGTGCTGAAGGCGCTGTCAGAAGGCACGTGGAGCAGTGCGACGATTTGGGATTCAGAGGTGGCAGCAGGTCAGAATCCGCAATCCAATCCGGAGCCTGTCCCGCAAGCGTGCGCGGCCTCTTATCTATTGCAACTCACCGCTGGTAGCAGCCGTCGCATCACACGCATCTACTGGACGCAGCCGTATGTCGCATCGGGAAAATTCTTTTCCATGTTCGACGGCAACGGCAGCCCCAAACCGGCTTTCGTAGTCATGACGCAGCACAATGTTGCCTATAGTCAACCGTCCGGGGCAACCTGTCCGTGACAAAAGAAGGGCTCTCCTGAAGGGAACTGAAATTGAAGGTCGCAGCCATGCTGCGCCGTGGTGGCCGCGAGATAAATGGCGGAGGGAGAGGGATTCGAACCCCCGTAGCCCGTTAGGGCTAAGCGGTTTTCAAGACCGCCTGTTTCAACCACTCACACATCCCTCCGCAGGGCCACCGGGCAGTGATTTCACTACTTCAAGGGTAGCAGGAGTTTCAGGCCTTTGCCTCGTGCGGCTCCGGCTCCATCCACAACTTGCCCACAAGGGTCAGAACCACAAGCATCGCCGTGCATAGCCCAAAGACCCCGCGCACGCTGATGTGCTCCGTGAGCACGCCTGAAAGAATCAGCCCAAGAATCTGCGCAGAAAACACAGCCGACATCACGGTCGAGCCGACACGCCCCATCATCGCCGGCGGCGTCTCCTGCGCGATCAGCGTCTGCGCAGGCACAATGATCGCCGCCGCCGCGAAGCCGATAATAAACAGCCCGGGGATCGTGGCATAGAGGTGAGGGAACAGCGCCAGCAGCAGCGTCCCCACACCAATGCCACCGAGGCCGTAATACACCAGCGTCGCCGCCTTCTTGCTCTTCGAAAGCTTCACGATAAGGTTCATGCCCAGCACCATGCCCAGCGGAATCATGGGGCTGGTCAGGCCGAACGTACCCTTTGATCCATGCAGGTTGTCGCGCACATACACCGCGATCAGCGGGCCAAAACACCCGAGCACGAACATGCCCGCCGCCAGCGACATAATGACGAAGAACACCGCCGCATGATGCACGATAAAGCTGATGCCCTGCTTCATATCGCTGCCAATCCGGCGCAAGCCCGTAAGCTCTTCCTCGATCGCGCTCGAAGCATGTGCCCCGTGCGATGCCTTGGGCAGCGAGATCGCGAGCGTAGCGATAAGCGTCGCTGAAGCCAGAAAGCTGATCGAATCAATGCCATAGCAGAAGCGCGGTCCGAGAGCCGAGACCAGCCCAGTCGCAATGGGCCCACCAATGATGCGCATGCCCATCATCACCTGCTGCATAAGCGCCTGCGACGACCCAAGCCCGTGATGCGGAACCGCGGAGCGCAGCGCAACGCCCTGTGCCGGACTGAAGAAGCTCGAGACCACACTGATCGCCGCGAGCACGAGGTAGAAGCCCCACACGCTATGCACGAAAAACAAACCAAGACACAGCAGCGCACGGATCACGTCACTGGAGACCAGCGTCGGCTTCACCGGCCAGCGGTCAACGAACACACCGCTCAGAACGCCCAGCACCGCAATAGGCAGCATGTACGCAATCTGCACGCCGGTAATCTGCTGCGCGGTCGCATGCAGATTGAAGGTCATCACAATGATGACCGCGAACAGAGCCAGAAAATCGCCAAACACCGAAACAATCTGCGCATACCAGAGCCGCCGCATCAGCGGGATGCGCAGAACCTCGCCCATCGTAAGCGGGGTAGGTGCAGCGACAGGTACAGCTTCGGCGGCTTCAATGGACATAGTTTTTGAGTAGGGCGGTCGAACCGCCTTCATACGTTAACGTACGAGCACGGCAGATATTGTATTGAACTCCGCTGCGAAACACCGCGTACTCAGCGTCCACCGCGTTTGCAGTTTGAAGTGGGGCTAATCGACCAGCTCGACCAGGATCACCTGCTCGTCGTTGTCGATCTCCCGCAGCTTAACCTCGATAATCTCGCGGCCAGACGTAGGCACGGTGCGCCCGATATATCTCGCCTCAATCGGCAGCTCACGGTGTCCGCGGTCGATCAAAACCAGCAACTGCACGCTCTTCGGGCGGCCATAATCGAACAGCGCATCCAGCGCCGCCCGAATCGTCCGGCCGGTATAGAGCACATCGTCCATCAGGATGATGTCGCGGCCCGTCACATCGAAGCCCAGCTCGCCCTTCTCTACCACCGGCCGCGGCCCTGCGGTAGAAAGGTCGTCGCGATAGAAGCTGATGTCCAGCACGCCCGTATCCACGGGAATCTTCTCGATCTTTTCAATAATCTTCCCCAGCCGTTCGGCCAGCGGAACACCACGCCGCTTGATGCCGACGAGCCCGACATTGGCCGCGCCATCATTGCGCTCCACAATCTCGTGCGCCAGCCGCACCAGCGTGCGCTCAATCTCGGAGGCAGACATCAGCCGGCCCTTTTCGCGTAGCCGCGACGACCGTGCTGCGGGAGTTTTCTCAGTATTTGCGGGGGTAGATTCGTCACTCATGATTGTTGTTGATGATACCAGCGTCATCAGCCAACAGGCGATGGCTCATGGAAAGCGAAACTCAAAACTATCGAACCTCAAAACTCAAAACGCCACAGAACCTGCCTCGCACCCGCACCGAAGATCCCTACCGCGCCACCGTCCGCGACCGCATATACCCCGAAAACGCCCCACCAGCCGTCGAAAGAACCAGTAGCGCCGCCGTCAGCATCGCCAGTCCGGCCAGGAACAACCCCACACGAAACTCAGGAATGTTGAACTGGTTCAACCGCGCCGCTGCCTCTGCTCCCGATTGCGCCAGCACCTGCGCCTTTATCTGCGCCAGTTTCGCGCTGATCGTGTCATCGAACTCATTGCCCTTATGCAGTGCAAACCGCAGCGCCAGCATCTGCGTGGCGGTGGACAAAGTCATCCCAAAGCTAGTCAGAATCCCGCACACCAACCCAATCCGAGCGCCCACAGCCGCCGTAATCTGGGTCTCCTTATGACGCGCACAGTAAATGGAAAGAACGATAGAGGGCACCGTCCACGCCAGCAACTCCAGCGGAGGAAGAAGCACCGAAACCACCGAAAGAACAAAGGCCGCCGCTGTTGCAATCCGGATAATGGACTTCCACACCACCATCAGGTCCGGCGGTTGCGCCGCCAGTCGCGCCGCTCGTTCCGCCTCGCTCTCCTGCCGGTCCTCGCCTCGTTCCGCCGCGCTCTCTCGCTGCGCCTGCACCTGTTCCTGCAGCTCCTCGGAGAGCACTACCTGCGGCGCCCCGCAGTTCCAGCAGTAGACAAGGGTTCCGTCCTCTTCAACATGAAGGACAGACTGACAGCGGTGGCAAAGGCGTTGCATCACCTTACGAAGCTACCCGACCCAGCCCCATACAGCAACCCACGCCGCTATTCCGTATCCTTGGAATCCCGCGGGTGCAGTTGCGACGGCAGATTCAGCATCACCAACCCAATGCGCGTCCCGCCATCCTTCTCCTTGATCCCCACCACATGCACCCGAGTCTGCGATCCCGCCTTAAGCTCGATCTCATCCTCCGAGTCCACGTTCACGCTGCCATGAACATGCCCATGGGCATCCTTGTCATTGCACGTAAGGCCCTGCGAAGTCCGCGTCGGCGTGCCGATCGCGTTGTCGCCCTTGCACTCGATCACGTCCCCATATTTCCCCAGGTCCTTGCGATAAAACGCGATCACCTGGTCGCTAGAGTCGCTCGTCTGGAAGCTCGCCGCCTTCACCCCCAGGTGGAAGTCCCCAAAGCTCATATTCACATCGGCATTGTTCTTGTCGTCGCCCTTGTCCTTCACCGGCGAAGCCCCCGGATAAACCGTCAGCCCGATCGCCGAAGCATCCGCATTATCGTTCGACTTCACACTCATCGACCCAAACGGCGTGGAAATGTCCACATTATCGTTCTTGCCATCTTTGTGATCGACAATGCGGCAGCCGGACAACAGCATCGTGGAAAGGGAAGCGGCGACAGCAAGCAAGCGAAACGAGTTCATCAGGTCATCCTTCGAGATACATCGGATCGCAGGCAGCACAAACGGCAACCGCGTCAAATTACAGAAACAGAATACGCGTGCCATGAGCCGGCAGTTCCACGATTCGCCTGTTACACTCATTTCTTTTGTGGGTAAAGAATGATATCTTGAAGTAAAGATTGGAGGTAAAGATGGCGGCAAGCAGCACTATCAGCAGCAAAGGTCAGATTACCGTCCCCATAGAGATCCGCAATCGTCTCGGTCTGCACCCCGGCGACCGTGTCGAGTTCTTCGTCGAAAGCGGCCGCACCATCCTTCGCCCCATTCGAGAAGAAGGCAATGTCTTCGACCAGTTCATCGGTGCGCTCCCCTACGACGATCCAAAGACCAGCACCGTCGACTTCTGGCGAGAGCTGCGCGGACACGAGGGCGATCTTTGAGAACCGCCCTCGACACCAACATCCTCTCTGCCATTTGGTCGAACGAACCATCAGCGCGGCAAATCGCCAAATGCCTCTCCGCGGCAAATCGCGACGGTGCCATCCTGCTCTCGGCCTTCGCCTACGCAGAGTCCCTCGCGCACCCACACGCCACCACGAAGTTCATTCAGGAATTCCTCCACGCCAGCGGCATAAAAGTGGAGTACGCTTTCCCGCAAAATCTCTGGTCTTTAGCAGGCGAACGCTTCGCGCAATACGCCGATCGCCGCCGGACAGCCACCAGCAACCAACCTCGCCGCATCCTCGCAGACTTCCTCCTCGGCGCACACGCCCTGGTGCAAGCCGACCGCCTCATGACCCTCGACACGGCATTCTACGAGCGCAACTTCCCGGAGCTCGCGCTCTATCCCATCGCCTAGCGAACCCCCGCCGATTCCTCGCCGGTTCTCCTCATTGACGCAGACCCCCGCAAGTCCTACCCTTAACTCATGCTCATCACCCCCGCACAACTCGTCGACGAACCCCTCCAACTCGACGAATCCCTCGCCGCCGGTGTGATCGAATACGCTCCCGACATTCGCCAGATCGGCCCACTCACCCTCCAAGGCGACGCCGCCCTCATCCTCGAGCACCGCGGCCCCAAGGACTTCGTCCAGGACATCCGCCTTCGCGCCCATTTTGAGGGCCGCTTCGAAGTCCTCTGTGCCCGCTGCATCGAACCCGTCCAGCAGTCCCTCGCCGGCGACTTCGACCTCATTTTTCGCCCCGGAGGCGTCGATAACCAGCCCGGAGAGCACGCAATCACGGAAGACGAGACCGAAATCGGGTATTATGAAGAGAGCGGTCTGCTGTTGGAGGACGCCGTGCGGGAACAGGTGCTTCTTGCCCTGCCCGGACGGACGCTCTGCCAGCCCGACTGCAAGGGACTTTGCCCGCAATGCGGGGCCAATCGCAATACCGCTCCATGCCAATGCGAGGAGCAGCCGGTCGACAGGCGCTGGAACGCGCTGGCCGGAATTGCTGTTACCAAGTCCTAGACTTTAAAGAGATTCGGCCAGCGTTAACGCACTTTTGTTGCGCCTGTGCCAAGATGTTCGAGAGGAATTACCATGCCTAATCCGAAACGGCGCCATTCAAAGCAACGCACTGCCAAGCGCCGCAGCCACGACTTTTTGACCCCCACCGGCGTTTCCAAATGCACGAACTGCGGCGAGCAGAAGCTCCCGCACCGCGCTTGCAAGCACTGCGGTGTGTACAAGGGCCGCGCCGTCGTCGCTGTCAAAACAGCCGAGTAGTCGCTAGCTTCCCAACCCTGGAGCATTTTCCTGTGGATGTAGTGCGACGGTATGAGCTCTATGTGCGTTTTCTCCAATGAAAACGCTACTGCAAGCCCCTTCCGGGATACCCAGTAACAGGAAAAATGCTCTAAGAAAGCTGTCACCCGCGAGCTGCATGCCGATCGACATCGTTCTCGATGCCATGGGATCCGATAAGGCTCCCGAGCCCGAAATTCGCGGGGCCATCCTGGCCACCCGCCTGTTGGACGTCCGCGTCCACCTGGTCGGGCCAGAGGAAATCCTGCGTCCAAAACTTCGCGAAGCCATCAAGCTCTACTCCCGCGGAACCCGCCCGCCTGTCTTCATCGTTCAGGCCAGCGAGTGGATCAGCATGGACGACAAAGCCGCCCTCGCCGTCCGCTCCAAGCGCGACTCCTCCATGCGCGTGGCTCTAAAAATGGTTCGCGAAGGCCGCGCCGCCGGCTTCGTCACCGCCGGCAACACCGGCGCCGCCATGGCCACCGCCAAGATGGTCCTCGGCTCCCTCGCCGGCATCGATCGCCCCGCCCTCGCCACCGGCCTCCCCACCACCACCGGCCAGCCCTGCGTCCTCCTCGACGTAGGCGCGAACGTCGACTCCGACCCCGAAAACCTAGTCCAGTTCGCCATCATGGGCCACATCTTCTCCAAGAACGTCCTCCACGTCGCCCGCCCCCGCATCGGCCTGCTCTCCATCGGCGAAGAAGACGGCAAGGGCAACTCCCTCACCCGCGACACCCTTCCGCTCCTCCGCGAGCTCCGCGGCATCAACTTCATCGGCAACGTAGAAGGTCGCGACCTCTTCAACGGCCACTGCGACGTCGCGGTCTGCGACGGCTTCGTCGGCAACGTAGCCCTCAAAACCTGCGAAGGCACCGCCAAGCTCCTCAGCGTCTCCCTGAAAGAGAGCCTCAAGTCCACCGTAACCTCGCAGGTAGGCGCGCTGCTCTCCAAGAAGGCTTTCACAGCCTTCAAAAAGCGTCTGGACTACTCAGAATACGGCGGCGCCCAGCTCCTCGGCGTCCGCGGCCCCTGCGTCGTCGGCCACGGCTCCTCCAACGAGCGCGCCATCATGAACGGCATCCGCATTGCCGCCGAGTTCGCCCAGGCCGAAGTAAACTCCGGCATCGAAGCCGCTCTCGCCGCCCGCTAAACCCACCTATACTTTCGTCATCCTGACCCTGAGCGCAGCCGAAGGGGAAGGACCCCTGTATTGGCTCTCCTTCGCACCGGCACCTGCTCAAGCCCGCTAGGATAAAATTCAACCAGCTCCACATCCTCCGAAGAGCTTCCAGAGGCCCCAATGTCCACCAAGTTCCTAGACCCACCCCCCGCCGCCACTCGCGACAAAGCCTCCTTCGAGCTCCTCCGCGTCTGGGTAGCCGAGCAGGGCCAGCACGTCAGCCTCCGCTCCGGCGCCTGGGAAGACCCCTTCGCCTGGGGCATAGTCCTCGCCGACCTCGCCCGCCACATCGTCAACGCCGAAGCTCTCCACCGCAAAGACATCGACCGCGACGCCTATCTCTCCCGCATCCTCGAAGGCTTCCACGCCGAAATCGAATCCCCCACCGACGAAGCCGAAGGCGAAATCACCCAATAACTTCTACCCCAAACCCACCCCTACATCACCCGCGCAACGCTCTCCAGCTCCGACTGAATAAACTCCGCCGTAACCCCCGGCACTTCGATATTCGAAGCCACCACCCGCGCCTCATGCGGCGAGCAGCCATACCCTCTTCCGGTCAAAAAGTTCGCCACAATCTCCGCCGCCTGAAACGAGTCAGCCCCCGACTGCAGCAACTCACTCCGCAGCGTCACCAGGTCTTGCACGCTGAACTTCTCGATGCCGTAGGTAATATCCTGCCGCTCGTCCGTAGCCTTGTCACGTTCCATGGTCGCGGTCCTTTCGTCGGCGGCAGCATCACGCACATGCTGAGTTAGACGCCAACGCAACCCGAGTTGTCGCATAAGCGACATACATTTCCGCACCTCCCAAAGCACCAACCAAAAGGGTTGCCTATCCTCTTCTCCACCCACCCAACTCTGTCATTTCGACCGGAGCGCAGCGCAGTGGAGAAACCCCTGTATTTG
>Ga0302313_10000529_pt1 | contig 33873 bp, 30 predicted proteins | sample III_Palsa_N2_2_FD_200454 | JGI IMG/M metagenome (GOLD analysis project Ga0302313, IMG submission 200454) | Peat permafrost microbial communities from Stordalen Mire near Abisko, Sweden - III_Palsa_N2_2 | ecosystem: Environmental > Terrestrial > Soil > Palsa > Peat permafrost | place: Sweden...
GCGTCTATCCGATCGACTGGACCGAGTCGCCAACGTACCAGCGGATCTACGTCAACGACGAGCGCGCGCAGAGCTCGGAGGATACGGAAGGCTCGATCATCGAGAACGCCGTTGCCGAGGCTACCGAACAGCTGCACGACGACATGGCCTATGAGTTCGAGATGCGCTGGATGCTGTGGATTCCAGAGGCTGGAGACGCGGGGTTTGATACATCCTGGAAGCTGGAGCCAGCGCGGGTGAAGGTAATCGGGTTCGGCCCGCAGTTCGATGCTGGAAGCTTCGAACAGAACGGGCAGATTCGGGTGGATTTTGGGCTTGATACGCCTTGGGTGCTGGAGGACGAGTCGCTGGACGAGGACGCTGCGGAACGGATCAAACACAATGTGGAGAAGCTGTTGGCGTTTACGTTGAGCGTGGAGAAACACTGCGGGATTTCCAGCCGGCTGCTGTGGACGGAGAGCGGCGAGCCGCTGGCGGAGAAGCTGATTGCGCGGTTGCAGCGGCTGAACTGAGGCTTGGGGGTGGGCAATCCCCCCATACCTTTTGAGCCAAAATACATAGACGAGGACGGTTGGGCGGGGGCTTGTGAAAGTATGCCTTCGTGGGCGGCACTTTTATTTGAGAGGTCAGCCGGCGGTGACGATCTCGGAGAAGTCCGCGATTCCGGCAGATATTTCCTGGACTTTCGCAAGTAGTCCAAGACGATTGGCCCTTACATCGATATCCGAAGTACGGACTTGGACGGAATCAAAGAAGGCCTTAATTTCTGGCCTCAGAGTTGCGATTGCCTCCAAGGCTGTCTTGTACCTCTTTTCAGCACGTAATGAATTGACCCTTTGCTTCACAAGTCCCGTCTTTGATTCCAAATTGTTCTCCGCCGGGTCCTTAAAGATTCCTGTCAGGACTTCCGATGCGATTTGTTCGCCATTTTCAATAGCCTGATTCAGTATGTTCTTGATTCTCTTGAAGTCTGAACAGACGGCAAGGAAATCTCCAGAACCATGCATACTGGAGAGGTCCTCGGCCCTCGAGACGATGTCTCCCACAGTCAATTCGGCGTCGCCCATCGCCCCAAGGGCACCAATAACATCTGCTGATGAAACGACTACGTCAGGCGGCTTGACGGCCAAAACCGCCTTAACAACATCGTACGGAATGGCACGCACATCCCTAAGATAAAACTCTAGTCGTTCATAAATGAACTTCTTGACTCTATCGGCAGAGGCAAACGATCCCCCGCTTGAAAGGCTGGCCATCGATAAAAGACTTTCAAGGCTGATCGGAAGATTCGTTTCAGCAAGGATCTTAATTACACCATTGGCCGCTCTTCTGAGACCATGCGGATCCTTCGAGCCAGTAGGCTCCAAACCAATTCCAAACATACTCGCTATGGTGTCCAGCCTGTCAGCAATCGCGTACAAGGCGCCTTCGGTGCTGCGCGGGATAGAATCCTCAATATTTCTAGGAAGGTACTGGTCGTAGATCACGTCGGCAACCGCGGAATTGATGCCCTGCCATGCCGCATAGAGACCGCCGATCTGGCCTTGGAGTTCAGTGAACTCCTTGACTAGTTCGGTGGTGAGATCCGTCTTGGCGATGGTTGCAGCTTCGTTGATGACGCTGGTGTCGACTCTAGATCCGTGCGAGGCGGCGATGCTGGCGAGACTGAATGCGAGGACGCGGACTTGCTCAGTTTTCTTGGCGTAGCTGCCTAGGTCCTTCTGGAAGGTGACGTTTTCTAGCAGCTTGACGCGGTCGACTAGGAGTACGCGCTGGTCGAACTCCCAGAAGAATCGGGCGTCGTTGAAGCGGGCTCGCAGGACGCGCTCGTTGCCCTGCTTGATGATGGGTGTGTTGATGTCGTCGAGCGCGATGTTGGTAACGGCGAGAAAGTGGGGGGCTAGCTTGGGACTTTCACTGAGAAAACCAGCAAGCATGGCTTGTTCGACGGCAAAATACTTCTGGTGGTCGCGCATCACCGTCACCAGCACTTCTTCAGGAAGTTGGAGGTAGGCTTGCTCGAAGCTGCCCAAGAGTACATCGGGCCACTCAGTAAGGTGGGTCACGGCGTCTACCAACGCTTCGTCCTCACGCCACCGAAGATCTTTGCCCGTGGTCTTAGTGACTTTGTCGAGAGCCTTGCGGATTTTTTGGCGGCGGACTTCTACGTCGGCCAGGACGTACTCGCCTTCCAGCTGCGCGAGGTAGCTATCGGGGGTGACGATCTCGAAGGGCTCGCCGGTGGAGAGCACGCGGTGGCCGTAGGTGGCGCGGCCGGCGGTCTTGCCGGCGAAGGTGAGCGGCACAATCTCTTCGCCGAGCACGCAGACGAGCCAGAGCACGGGGCGGACGAAGCGCTCGGGTTTGCCGGGGCGCCAGTACATGTTTTTAGCCCAGTAAATCGCAGCGATCTCTTTAGGGAGTTCGGCCGCGAGGACCTCGGCGGCGGTGTGGCCGCGCTTGAGGGTGGTCGCGGCCAGATAGTCGCCCTTGGGCGTGGAAATGGTCTTGAGGTCCGAGACGGCGACGCCGGACTTGCGCGCGAAGGCTTCGGCAGCGGGCGTGGGTGCGCCATCTTTGAAGGCGATCTTGACCGCGGGACCGGTGGTCTCTTCGGTGATGTCGGGTTGCTGGGCGAGGACGTTGCGGATCAGGACAGCAAGGCGGCGCGGCGTGGAATAGCTGTGCGCGATCGGCTCAGCCGGGATTAATTGCTCGCGCGCAAGCAGCGCGAGGCTGCGCTTCAGGAGCTCGGCCTGGGCGGAGGCGAGCATGCGCGCTGGAACTTCTTCTAATCCGATCTCGAGTAAAAAGTCTGGCATTTAGTCCCTGATTCGTTCTGGTTACGCGGCAGTAGTTAGTCTTCCCTGCTCGGCGTAGATTTTGGCGACGCCGACGATAAGGTTGCGGATGCGCGCCATGACACCGACGCGCTCGGTGACGGAAATGGCGCCGCGGGCGTCGAGGAGATTGAAGGTGTGCGAGCACTTGAGCGCGAGTTCGTAGGCGCCGAGAACCGGAAAGCGCAGAACGGCAAGCACGTCGGTATTCTCTTCGATGAGCGTCTCCTTTGCGCGGGCGAGCAGCGCAAGGCATTCGGCTTCGTAAAGCTCGAGATGCTTCCAGAGGCTCGGGACGTCGGCGTAGTCGAAGCTGTACGCGCTGAACTGTTGCTCTTCATGCAAACGGACTTCACCGTAGGTGAGCTCGTGGCCGGTAACAGGATCGCGCGACCAGACGATGTCGTAGATGCTGTCGAGGTCCTGGAGAAACTGTGCGATGCGTTCGAGGCCATACGTGATTTCGCCGGAGATGGGGTCCAGGTCCATGCCGCCGCACTGCTGGAAGTAGGTGAACTGCGTGATCTCCTGGCCGTCGAGCATGACCTGCCAGCCGACGCCCCAGGCGCCGCCGACGGGCCACTCCCAGTTATCCTCTTCGAACTTGATGTCGTGCTGCGAAAGGTCGATGCCGATGGCGACCAGTGACTCCAGATACAACTCCTGCACGCGCTCCGGTGGTGGCTTCAGGATGACTTGCAACTGGGTGTGGCGGAAGAGGCGATTGGGATTTTCGCCGTAGCGACCGTCAGCGGGGCGGCGCGAGGGCTGCGCATACGCGATCGAGATGGGCTTGGGCCCGAGCACGCGCAGGAAGGTGTCAGGCGACATGGTACCGGCGCCGACTTCGAGGTCGTAGGGCTGCTGCAGGACGCAGCCGTGCTCGGCCCAGAAGCGCTGCAGGGTGAAGAGCAGCTCCTGGAAGGTTAAGGATTTCTTCTTTTCAACTACCGAAGGCATCCCATGATTCTAAATGCCACGCGCGAATTCTTCTTCCGTGAAGCGTGGCGTTATGTTCTGAGAGCAGTTCCAATCGTAGGCGACGACGGAGATGACGAGGATGCGCTCGATCTTTGCAGGGTAGGCGGGCTGCCGAAGCTCAGCTTCGAGCGCGGGGTCCTGGCCGAGTTCCACGATGCGGGCGTGGCCGATGATCTTGAGCCGTGCCTGGTGGGGATAGTCCATCAAGAAAAGAGCGACCCGGTCGTTGGTGGCGAGGTTGCCGGCGGTGATGTACTGCTTGTTACCGGAGAAGTCCGCGAAGGCGAGGGTACGGCCGTCGAGGACGTGCAGAAAGCCTTTGGGGCCGCCACGATGCTGGATGTAAGGCCAACCGTCTTCGGTGACGGAACCCAGATAGAAGCTGTCGCGGGCGGCGATAAACTGCTGCTCGAAGTCACCGAGCGATTCGTCGCGCGAGCCGAGAGCGGCGAGGCGCTCGTACTGAGCGCGAGAGTTGTGTTGCTCCTGCAACAGCTTCGCGGCGGGGGAGAACATCGTCTTCGCAAACCGGCTTCCCATGGTGGCCTCGTAGGATTAGAGCATGCTAACCCAGGCGGGGTGCGGGAATTATGTGTTGAGTGCCGTGGCGCTGCGGAGGCGGCGTTCCAGATGTCGCTCCAGCGTTCCGATGGCGAAGGCTCGGAGATCTGCGGAGCGCGCGGCGGGCCAGGGTTCGGTAAGGAGCTCGGCGAGCGGCGTGCGGGCGATGCGATGGCTTTCTGCGACCGAGGCTGCCGAGAGGGCACGGCTGCCGGGGCGACGGTCGTCGTAGCAGGTAACGCCGTCCGCGGTGGGCGACCAGTAGACGCTCTGACCGCGCAGATCAAGGCCACACGCAGCGCAGTGGCCGAGCTCCGGCATCCAGCCCATCAAGCGGTTCATCCAGAGACAGAAGTAGAGCGTAGGCAGCCAGACATTTTCCGACCGAAGACTCGTCAAGACGGTTACAGCCAGGCGGTAGATGTTGTCCTCCGGTGCCTGGTCGGGCATCGCTTCTTCGAGGACTTCGGTGACGAGCTGGAGACCCGCGAGGCGCAGGCTTTCAATCGGCGCAGTCAGTGGTGACCACAGAATCTCAAACTGATCGAGCCGGACCAGGTCCTGTTTGGGGCGCTCCGTATAGTGGGCACGGACCTGCGTGGCCGGTTCGAGCGCACCGCCGAAACGCTTGCGGGACTTCATCGCGTGGCGCGCGACGCCCTTCACCCTGCCCTGGTCGCGGGTGAACAGCGAGACCAGCAGGTCAGCCTCGTGGAAGGGCCACGTGCGCAGGACGATGGCCTCGCCGTGATGTTGGATTTGGCGACCTTCAGGCATAAGGCAAAGTGTAGAGGATAGAGAGTAGAGAATCGAGAAGGCTCAGCGGTTGAACTGGCGGAGGTGGTGGTCAGCATGGAGATAACCCCAGCGCATCCAGTCGGTGTGTTGCATGGAGCCGAAGAAAGGGTGGTCGCGGGTGTGGTTAGTAAGCGCGCAGAAACTGCCAAAGGCGGTGAGCAGGGTATCGCGGTCATACTGAAATGTGGTGCAGATCATGCCGGGAGCGTCGAGCTTGAGCTGCGGGATGGTGGTTGTGGAGTGCGGCCAGGGCGTTGGGACTTTCAGCGCGAATTTCTTCACCACGCTTGGAGGATAGGGGAGAGGGATGGGCTCGACGGGGGTCTCGTCGAGTGCATAGACATAGGCCTCGCGAACGTGGCAGACCATCTGGTTGACGGTCATGATGCCCCACTGGGGCGCGTCGGAGGGAGTGAGCGCGAGGATGCGGGTGGTGATCTCGGCGGCGTCCTTGGGGTGGGCTAGGGTCTTCATGGGTGTGTAACGATCAGGTTACGCGAATGATTTGCAGTTAAATGCGAAGCGCGCAGCCATGGCTGCGCGCTCGTATGAAGAATCAGTAGCGGGAGAGATTGGTTTAGCGGCCGAAGTGGGATGCGTTCTTTTCGCGGAAGCTTTCCCACTTCTCGGGCAGGTCGTCGCTGCCGAAGATCGCGGAGACCGGGCAGACGGGAACACACGCGCCACAGTCGATGCACTCGACGGGATCGATGAAGAGCTGATCGTCGGTGTCGGCACCGTCCTCGTCAGCCTTGGGGTGAATACAATCTACCGGACAAGCGTCCACACACGCCCGATCCTTGGTGCCAATACAGGGTTCCGCGATTACATACGCCATCTCAATTTCTCCTTGATACTGCTTGAACTTAAAACTTCACAAGTAGTTTACTCATTTTAGCAACAAAGCCGAAAAGGTCCGAAGACCGATCTTGAATTTACGGTAATCGGCTCGGACCCTCTGGGCCTATTTCGTTTCGGCGGCGCGGCGGGCGGCAAACTCGGCGGGCGTGAGGATAGGCTCGAGGTTGCGCCCCGCGAACATGTCGGCGAAAAGATGTTCCATCGCCGGGTGGATGAGGCCGTTGGAGGCAAGGATCTCGCGGCTGTCGAGGGTGAACTTGCTCCCGTCAAAGTGGGTGATCCGGCCGCCAGCTTCCTCGACCAGCAGAGAGCCGGCAGAGGTGTCCCACGGATTCAACTGGAACTCCCAGTAGCCGTCGAGACGGCCGCACGCTACGTAGGCGAGGTCCAGCGCAGCCGACCCGGCCCGACGAACGCCATGCGAGCGCAGCGTAAACTCCTGGTAGAAGTGGACGTTGGGGCTCTTGTGGCGCTTGTTGCTGGGAAAGCCGGTGGCGATCAGCGACTCGTCGAGCGTGCGCGCGCGGGAGACGCGGATGGCCTCGCCGTTGAGCGTGGCGCCTTCGCCCAGGGCCCCGGAAAACATCTCGTCGCGCAACGGATCATAGATGACGCCGGCGATGATTTGCCCGTCTTCATTCGCCGCGAGGCCGGCAGGCCGTCGCTCGCAGCCGAGGACGACGCAAAAGGCGGGAAAGCCGTGGGCGAAGTTGGTGGTCCCGTCGAGCGGATCGACGTACCAGCGGAACTCGCCGTCGAGGCCCTCGCGAGTTCCCTCTTCCCCGTAGATTCCATGTTCCGGAAACGCTGCGCGGAGGCGACTGCCGATGAGGGCTTCGCTGGCTCGGTCGGCTTCGGTGACCAAGTCGACGTCGCCTTTGTACTCCGTGCGCACACCGCGATGATAGAACTCGCGCAGCAGGGCGCCAGCCTCGCGTGCGATGGATTCCGCGGTGGAAAGCAGATCGGCCATGCTAGAGGGCAGCTCCGTCGTCGCGCGGCGCAGCGCGGCGCAGGCCGGGACCGCCGCCTTCGGTGATGGTCCGGATCTGCGCCTTGTAGATGAACAGGTTTGGCTTGCCTTCGCGGGTCAGGCGCAGCATCATGTCGTCGAAGTATTCCACCCAGCCGCTCACCATCTCGCCGTCGCGCAGCTTGATGGTCACAGGGACCTGGCGGTCGCTGAGAGATTTGAGGTAGAGCGCTTCCTGCCCGGTTTCGCCGGCAGGCGGTCCTTTGTGACGCTTCTTCGTCGCCATAGATAGATTGTACGGGCTGCGATTGAAGGAAGTCTCAGGGCTGCGCAGAAGCATAGTACGACGTGCGATAGCGCAGGGTGTAATGCGCTGCGAGCGCAGGGTTGATGAGCTTCAGATGGATATGTCGGATGGGAGAGGTTGCGGCCATCGCTGTCGGATAATAACCAAGGGCATACTGCGTGCGCAAATCGTCGGACACGCGCTCCAACGCGAGCGTCAGATCGGTCTGTTGAGCGATGGTGTAGGACGTGCCGCCGGTGTCCGACGCGAGTTGCATGAGCGCGTGCTCACCGCCGGTGTCGCGGCCGGCGTCAGCTGTGACGGGGACCAGGATGAGCGGGTAGATCATTGCGCCGGCGCGCTGAGCGGCTTCCAGCGCGGCGGCGTAGGAGCCGTGACGGGTGGTGTTTTCGCCGTCGGTGATGAGGACGATGACGCGACGGGTGTTGGGTGGTGACGGCGTGTCGGCGAGGCGCTGGCTGGCGAAGGATACGGCGTCGTAGAGGGCGGTCGCGCGGCCGTGATGCATGTGGCCGAGCGCCGTGTCGATGCGGCGGGGATTGCTGGTGAAGGCTGCGCTCTCGGCGACGGTATCGGAGAAGGCGATGAGGGCTATCCGGCTGTGAGCGGCCGGGAGAGCGCGGAGGAAGGCGCGGGCGGAGGCGCGCTCGAGGTGCTGGTAGGGAGCGACGCTCTCGCTGGCGTCAACCACAAGGACGATGTCGAGCGGGCTAGCAGAAGCCTGATCGAAGTAGGCAATGCGCTGGGGGCGATTGTCTTCGGTGAGCTCGAAGTCCGCAGCCGTGAGGTTGGCGACGGGCGCGCCGTGATCGTCGGTGACATTGAGGGCGAGCGTAAGCAGGCGGGAGTTGAGATGGAGAGTTGGGGCCTGCTGAGCCTTGAGTGTGAGCGCGAACGTAACCAGTGCGAGCGCACAAAGGCGAACAGCCGGCTTCATGGCGCGGAGCCTGCAAGGTCGTCTGGAAAGGGCTCGCCGTCAGCCCACGCGGCGCCGTCGACGAATTGTTCTTTCTTCCAGATGGGGACGGTTTTCTTAAGGGTATCGATGACCCAGCGGCAGGCGTCGAATGCGGCGCCGCGATGTGCGGAGGCGACGGCGATGAAGACGCTGGTTTCGCCGACGGTGAGGCGGCCGAGCCGATGGACGATGGCGACATCACGCACGCCGAAGTGCTCGATCGCCTCCGTCCGAAGAAGCTGCATCTGCTGGAGCGCCATCTGCTCGTAAGCCTCGTAGTCAAGGTGCAGCGTCCGGCGGCCGCGGGTGTTGTCGCGAACGATGCCGTCGAAAACACAGACCGCACCGTCGGCACCGGACTTGATAGCGCGCTCGACGGCTGCGGCGTCGATGGGCTCACGCACGAGCGCGATGAGCGGGCTGCTTGGTTCGCCTGCGTCGAGCCCTCCGCTGACGGGCGGCAGGATCGCGACCTCGTCGCCGTCGTGAAGAATGCAGGTGCGCGGACTGTATTGCTGGTTGACGGCAACGGCGGCAGAGTGAAGCGCTGCTGCGTCAGTGAGGCCCTCGCGACAGAGCATCGCGAGAAGATCGTCGACCGACGCGCCGGCAGTGAGATCGCGCCAGTCTGCGCCTGAAGGGACGATCGTTTTGAGGGCGCCGAAGGCAACCAAGCGCACGCGGATTTCGGTCGAACTCATGTCCCTAGAATACTTCGGGTTTGTGGAGACGAAGACGATTTATCATGCGGTGCATGGGCTGGATAGACTTAGCGGGCAAATCAAGTCCATAGTGATCAATACACTGGAGGGTCCATGTTAAAGGGATTTCGCGATTTCGTCCTGCGCGGTAACGTGATGGATTTGGCTATCGCCGTAATTATCGGCGCTGCGTTCACTGCGATCATCACCGCTCTGACCGCCAATATCATCAACCCGCTGCTGGGAGCGATCATCAGCAAGCCAAACTTCGACTACCTCGTGGCGAATGTGCACGGTGGCGAGATCAAATATGGGACGTTTCTCACAGCGATCATCAACTTCCTTCTGATTGCTGCCGTGGTGTACTTCTTCCTGGTGCTGCCGACGCAGTATCTGCTTAAGAAATTCAACCCTCCTGCACCTCCACCGCCGCCGACGAAGGCCTGCCCGCAGTGCCTCGGCGACATACCTGCGGCGGCAACTCGCTGCAAGTTCTGCACACAGCCTGTGTAAGTTTGATTCGGCCAAGGTTGGGATCATCGCGTACACTCCTAACAATTCCATAGGAGTTTGCTTTCATGCGTCGATCGGCAGCCTGGGTAGTTTTATTTTTCGCCTCAACCTTTGCATTCCATGGTGCTGTGCGCGCACAGGCGCCCGCTAACCATGTATTCGGCTATGAGGATTTCTCGCAGCAAGCCAAGTGGGACCATGCGTTCATGGAGATCCCAAGTGCGAAGCTGGCGGGTGAAGAACTGAAGACCCTGACGGCGGCGCCGCACTGGGCGAGCTCGCCTGAGGATCATGCGACGGCACTCTATGTCGCGGAAAAATTCCGCGCCGCGGGACTGCATACGGAGATCCAGCCGTTCCGCGTGTGGCTGAACAAGCCGGTCACGATCGAAATCGAGGCGTTCGATGCCACCGGCAAGAAGCTGATGTCCGGGCCAACGCCCGAGCACGTCGACTCAAAGGCTTACGGCGGCGATCCGTTTCAGGATGATCCTCGCATCTTGCCGGCATTCAACGGCTCGTCGCCCTCCGGCGATGTAACGGCCGATGTAGTGTATGCGAATTTCGGGACCCTTGAAGACTTCAAGAAGCTAGCCTCGCTGGGCGTCAACATCAAGGGAAAAATCGTGCTGGTGCGCTATGGCGGAAACTTCCGCGGCGTGAAGGTTTACATTGCGCAGCAGTATGGCGCAGTAGGCGTGCTCATCTACTCTGACCCCGGCGATGATGGTTACGTAAAGGGTGATATGTACCCGCGCGGGCCGTACCGTCCCGAAACGGGTGTACAGCGTGGAAGCGTGCAGTTTCTTCCGCTGTATCCAGGCGATCCCGAGACGCCTGGTGTGGCGTCGACCCCAGACTTGGCCGACGCTGCGCGCATTACCGATCCGGCGAAGATGAACCAACCGTCGATTCCATCGAACCCGATTTCTTATCACGATGCGTCGCCTATTCTCGAGGCGCTCGATGGGCCCGTGTCGCCGCGCGACTGGCAAGGCGGTCTGCCCTTCACATATCACCTGGGCGGGACGGGCGCGGTGAAGGCGCACATGCACCTCGTGCAGGATTACAAGCTGCGCACGATCTGGGACGTCGTGGGAACGATCGACGGCACCGATCCAGACCAGAAGGAAGACTGGGTGGTCGCAGGCAATCATCGCGACGCGTGGGTGTATGGCGCGGTCGATCCCAATAGTGGAACGGCCGCGATGCTTGAGGCGGTGCACGGGCTCGGCGATTTGCTGAAGCAGGGTTGGAAGCCTAAACGGCGGATCGTGATCTGCTCATGGGACGCCGAGGAGGAGGGCCTGATGGGCTCGACCGAGTGGGCCGAGATGCATGCCAAAGAACTCGCGCATGCGGTCGCCTACTTCAATACGGACGTAGGTGTGGCGGGACCGGACTTCGATGCCGCGGCAGTGCCGTCGTTGAAGGAGTTTGTGCGCGACGTAACGCGGCAGGTGCCTAGCCCGAAAGGCGGCACGGTGTATGAGCAGTGGGAGAAGACACAGCAGGCGAGCCCGCGCCGCAGAGGAGGCACGATGAACCCCATTGCTCCGCCAAGCGGCGAGGTGACCGTCGGGAACCTGGGATCGGGATCGGATTACACGCCGTTTATCCAGCACCTCGGTGTGCCGTCGACGGACGTTGGATCGGAGGGGCCGTACGGGGTTTACCACTCGGTCTTCGATAACTACAACTGGTTCGTCAAGTTCGCGGACCCGACGTTCGTCTACGAGCAGCAGCAGGCTCGCGTGTTCGGCCTCGAGATCCTCCACATGGCCGACGCGGACGTGCTGCCGTACGACTACCGACTGTATGGCAAGGACGTGGTGGGATATGTCACCGACGCGCAGGTTCAGGCGACGGCCGCGAAGTTGAAGGTCGACTTCACTGCGGCCAGCGCCGCCGCCCAGCGCTTTCAGGCGGCCGGACAGACAGTGTACGCATTGCAGTCTGCGGCCATCGCCGGCACGAACGAGGCGAAGCTGAACGCCGCGCTGCGGGACGCGGAAAGTGCACTGCTTAACGATTCCGGGCTGCCACGGCGCCCATGGTACAAACACACGATTTACGCTCCGGGCGAGTACACCGGCTATGCCGCCGTAGTGATTCCTGGGGTGACTGAGGGTATCGAGGCGAACGACGCTGCGCGTACTCAGGAACAGTTGGACGCCCTGGCGGCCGCGCTGAATCGCTCGGCAACGATCCTGGAGAAGGCGGCAAAGTAACGAAAAACGCAGCAAAATAGGTTACAAAGTGGCTGCGCAGCGAGTCCTAATGGAAGTATGCTGAGGGACAGAGGTGCGGATGAGCGGGAGCGAGGAAAAATCGACCCGGCCAGCAGGTGGTCCGCTGGTGAGCCGATCTCCGACGTTGCGACGTTGGACGGCGGCGTCGCTAGCAGTGCATGCGTGCGTGCTGGTTGCGCTACTGTATGTGCGATCGCCACAACTCGCGCCGGTAGAGCGGCCGGGCGATGCTACCGGGCATCTCCTGTCGCTAACCTACGCGCCAGGCATGAGCGCGCCGACTGCAACACTGCAATCGGAAAAAGTGCCGCCGCGTAAGTCGGTCCCCTCACCCAGCATTCCCGCTCCAACCCCGGCGCAGCCTCAAGTCGCTGCCGCGGCTACGGCGGCCACCTCGAGCCCGAATGCATCGTCCGGCGTGGACGCGCTCGGTGATGGCGATACGACGGTGGCTTTGGTGGTGGCGCATCCTTCGCCGAAGCCGGACCTGTCGCAACTTCCGTCAGGCACCAGTGGCGACGTGATTGTAGATGTGGTGATCGACAAGGATGGCAAAATCGCGAAGTACACGATGATGCACGGGCTCGGACATGGTGTCGACCAAACCGTTCTGGCGACGATTCAGCAATGGACATTTCAGCCAGCCACCCGCAATGGCGTCCCGGTGGCCAGCGAGCAGGAACTACTCTTCCATTACGTGCGCGGCTAAGTTGTGAGCAAACAAAAGGGTGAGGCCAAGGCCTCACCCTTTTTATTTCCGCTAAGCGACTAGCCGCGCAGCGCCATCTGCTCGGTGACGATCTGCGTCAGATCCGGCTTTTTCAGGCCGTGGACTTCTTCATTGAACTTGTCGACCTTGCTGGACCAGTTCATGGAGCAGAACTTCGGACCGCACATCGAGCAGAACGCCGACTCCTTGTAGTAGTCGTCAGGCAGGGTCTCGTCGTGCATGCTGCGCGCCGTGTCGGGATCGAGCGAGAGGGCGAACTGCTTATCCCAGTCGAAGGTGTAGCGCGCGTAGGAGATAGCGTCGTCGCGATCGCGAGCCCCAGGCCGATGCCGGGCAATATCGGCAGCGTGGGCTGCGATCTTGTAGGCAATGATCCCGTCCTTCACATCCTTCTCGTTGGGCAATCCAAGATGTTCTTTCGGTGTAACGTAGCAGAGCATCGCCGCACCGTGCCAGCCGATCATGGCCGCACCAATCGCAGACGTGATGTGGTCATAGCCAGGAGCGATATCCGTAACCAGCGGGCCGAGCACGTAGAACGGAGCGCCATCGCAGAGCTCAACCTCCTTGTCCACCTGCTCCTTGATCTTGTCCATCGGCACGTGGCCGGGGCCTTCGATCATCACCTGCACGTCGTCCTTCCACGCCTGCCGAGTCAACTCGCCCAAGGTCTTGAGCTCGGCAAACTGCGCCTCGTCGCTGGCGTCCGCAACCGAGCCAGGCCGCAGTCCGTCGCCCAACGAATAGCTCACGTCGTACTTGGCCATCAGCTTGGTGATGCGATCGAAGTTTTCGTAGAGGAAGTTCTGCTTGTGGTGCGCGGTCATCCACTGTGCAAGGATGGCGCCACCACGGCTAACGATGCCGGTGATCCGCTTCGACACCAGCGGGACGTACTGGATGAGCACGCCAGCGTGGATGGTGAAGTAGTCGACACCCTGCTCCGCCTGCTCCTCGATGACCTCAAGGTACACGTCGATGTTGAGGTCTTCAACACGCTTCACTCGGGCCAGCGCCTCGTACAGCGGCACGGTCCCAATCGGCACTGGCGAATGGCGTAGGATGGCCTCGCGGATTGTCGGAATATCGCCACCTGTCGAAAGGTCCATCACCGTATCGGCGCCGAAATGGACGGCCGTATGGAGCTTGCGCAACTCTTCGTCGATGTTCGATGAGAGCGCAGAGTTGCCGATGTTGGCGTTGATCTTGCACAGCGATTCCACGCCAATGGCCATCGGCTCGAGCTCGGGGTGGTTGATGTTGGCCGGGATGATCATCGTGCCTTTGGCGATCTCCGACCGCACCAGTTCCGCCGAAATCTTTTCCTTGTGCGCAACGAAGGCCATCTCCTCCGTGATCTTGCCGAGCCGCGCAAAGTGCATCTGGCTCATGTTCCAGTCCCCGGTGCGCGCGGCCTCTTCCTTACGCTTGACGATCCAGTCCGCGCGAGGCGTAGGAACCGCATAGTGACCGTTGCCGTTGGAGTGTCCGTTTCCGTTGGTGCTCATGATGTCTCTCTCCCGCTGGGGGGCGCGAATCGAATCACACCGCGCACGCATCCCACTCTTATCGGTCGAGTATACGCCGGGCTTGGTAAAGTGATGAGTGTGAACGACTCAGTCCCATCTTCTATTTCCGCCCCTCTTCCCCTCGGATTTCGCTGGTCTGCCGTGCGAGCCGGCATCAAAGCCAGCGGCAAGCCGGACCTTGCGCTGGCCGCCTGCGACACACCTGCTGAGGCGGGTGTGATGTACACCAGCAACCAGGTAGTGGCCGCGCCAATCACTGTCGGCCGCAGGCATCTGGCGGCTACCGGCGGCAAGATTTCGGCCGTGATTGTGAATGCCGGCAACGCCAACTGCGCGACGGGCGAGCCAGGAATCGAGGCCTGCCACAAAAGCTGCGTAGCCGTAGCCGATGCATTCGGGTGTGTGTTCGACGAAATCTTCCCCTCGTCCACGGGAATTATTGGCGTACCGCTGCCGGTGGAAAAACTGGTTGCAGCTGTGCCCATCGCAAAAGCTGCGCTGGGCAGCGGCGCGGAGAGCGCGGAGGCGTTCGCAACGGCGATCTTGACCACCGACACAAAGCTCAAGGTCGCGCAGGAAAGCTTCGTCATCTATGGAGAGACGGGCGACGCCAAGACAGTGAACCTGTTTGGCTGCGCCAAGGGTGCCGGGATGATTGGGCCGCAGCTCGTGCCGCACGCCACGATGCTGGTCTATTTGTTCACCGACCTGGGCGCATGTTCTGAGCATTTGACAGCAATGCTGTCGGCGGCAGCGAAGACGAGCTTCGACTGCATCTCGATTGACGGCGACATGTCCACCAATGACACCGTGCTGCTACTCGCCAGCGGGAAGAGTGGCGTGGCAGCGCAGGGCGAGGCTCTCCCGGCGTTTGAGGCCGCCCTACAGCGCGTTTGCGACACCCTGGCGTACAAGATCGTCGACGACGGCGAGGGCGTGACGCACGTGGTGACGCTCGAGATTTCGGGCGCGGCGAACAACGAGGATGCGACGGCCATTGTCAAGACCATTGCGACTTCTCCACTGTGCAAGACGGCGTGGTCGAGCGCCGATCCCAACTGGGGACGGCTGCTGGCAGCCGCCGGACGCGCGGGCGTTCCATTTGACCCGGTCCAGGTGCAAATAGCGATTGGCGGCCTGCCAGTGTTCGAGTATGGCGTCCGCGCCGAGAGTTTCGACGAAGCCGCGACGCATGCGGCAATGAGCAAGCGGGAGTACACGATCGCGATCCAGATGGGGCGCGGACCGGGGCGGGCGCGCTTCGTGACGTGCGACCTGACGCATGAGTACGTCAGTATTAATGCGGATTATTCGACGTAAAGACAGCTAGGACGCTGGGCACAGAACCGCCCGGCAAATTATTGTAGAAGTGGAGACCTTTCGGCGGGCGCCGGGTCTGTGAGGGAGAGTAGCGATGGCAACCCAGGTGGATGAAGCAAACAAACACGATCTGTCGGCCGAGGTGGCCGAGTGGATTGAGGCGTTCGACGATGTTGTAGCGCATGACTGGGAACAGGGCGCGGCCGTGCTTTCGGCCCTCCGGACGCGTGCGCGTGAAGCCGGCGTACCCGCAACGGGAACCATCACAACGCCGTTCTGCAACACGATTCCCAAGTACGACGAAGTTCCTTATCCCGGCGACCGCAAGCTCGAGCGCCGCATCGAGGCGCTGATTCGCTGGAACGCGATGGCGATGGTACATCGGCAAAATAAGAAAGATGCTGGCATCGGCGGACACATCTCGACGTACTCGTCGCTCGCGACTTTACTCGAAGTCGGGTTCAATCATTTCTTCCATGCCAAGTATCCGAGTGCGAAGGGCGATCAGCCAGGCGACTTCATTTATTTCCAGGGACACGCGTCGCCAGGCGTCTATGCGCGCGCCTATCTGGAGGGCCGCTTCGATGACGCGCGGCTGAAGAACTTCCGCCATGAACTGCGCGGTGAGCCGGGGCTGTCGAGCTATCCGCACCCCTGGCTGATGAAGGATTTCTGGCAGTTCCCCACGGTATCCATGGGTATTGGACCGTTGAATGCGATCTACCAGGCACGATTCATGAGGTACCTGGAAAACCGTGGGCTGATCGAAAAGACCGATCGCAAGGTATGGGCGTTTGTTGGAGATGGCGAGACCGACGAAGTCGACACCCTGGGCGCCATTGGCCTGGGTTCACGCGAGCATCTCGACAACCTGATCTTTGTGGTGAACTGCAACCTGCAGCGGCTCGACGGCCCCGTCCGCGGCAACAAGCGCATCATCGACGAGCTGGAGAGCACGTTCCTGGGCGCGGGTTGGAATGTGATCAAGGTGATCTGGGGCGCGGACTGGGACGAACTCTTCGCGCGCGATCATCAGGGGCTGCTGCTCAAGCGCATGGAAGAGTGCGTCGATGGCGACTTCCAGGCCTACAAGGCCAAGGGTGGCGCGTATCTACGCGAACATTTCTTCGGCAAGTATCCGGAACTGCTGGAACTGGTCAAAGACTATACCGACGACCAGCTCATTAGGCTGCACCGCGGTGGCCACGATCCCGCCAAGATCTACAACGCCTACAAGCGCGCTCTCGAGCACAAGGGTGGCCCCACCGTAATCCTCGCGATGACCGTGAAGGGCTACGGCCTGGGATCGGCGCAGGCGCGCAACGCAACACACTCTGAGAAGAAGCTGAGTGACGAAGCGATGGTGCAATTTGTGCAGACGTTCGACATCCCGCTGCCCGAAGGCGCAGTAAAAGATGCGGCGTTCTACCGGCCGGAGCCAGACGATCCTGCCATTCAGTACATGCAGGCGCGGCGGCAGGAGCTGGGCGGCTATCTGCCGGTCCGCGAGGTGCCGGAACCGACCTTCGTGGCGCCAAAAATCGAGTTCTTCAAAGAGTGGCTGGACGGCTCGCGCGGGCGCTCGGTCTCGACCACGCTGGGCTTCGTCGGCATGCTGCGCGGTCTGCTCAAGGAGCCCAAGATCGGCAAGCTGATTGTGCCGATCGTGCCCGACGAGGGCCGCACCTTTGGACTCGAGTCCGTGATCAAGCAGGTTGGTATCTACGCGCACGAGGGGCAGAAGTACACGCCCCACGATTCCGACATGCTGCTCAGCTACCGCGAGGAAAAGGGCGGACAGATTCTCGAAGAGGGCATCACCGAAGCCGGAGCGATGGCGAGCTTCACCGCTGCAGGAACGTCGTACGCCAACTATCACATCCCCATGGTCCCCTTCTACATGTACTACTCGATGTTCGGATTCCAGCGCATCGGGGACATGGCGTGGGCGTTCGCCGACTCGCGCGGCAAGGGCTTTCTAATGGGCGGAACGGCTGGGCGAACGACGATGCTCGGTGAAGGATTGCAGCATCAAGACGGGCACTCGCCCATCCTCTCCGGAACGATCCCGACCTGCATCACCTACGATCCCGCGTACGTGTTCGAGATGGCCGTGATCATCCAGGATGGTCTGCGCCGGATGTATGAAGATGGCGAAGATGCCTTCTACTACATCACGATGTACAACGAGGATTACGCCATGCCCGCAATTCCCGAGGGCGAGGGCATCCGCGAAGGCATCCTGCGCGGCATCTATAAGTTCAAGTCGGCGGAGAATGGGCCGGCCAAGGCGCAGTTATTTGGCAGCGGGCCCATTCTGAATGAGGTGCTGCGTGCCCAGCAGATGCTTGCGGAAAAGTATCACGTGGCCACGGATGTGTGGAGCGTCACCAGCTACAACGAGCTACGCCGCGACTGCCTGAGTGCGGAGCGGTGGAATCGCCTGCATCCTGCGGAGAAAGAGCGCACGCCCTTCCTGGTGGATGCACTGGCCAGCGCAGGGGGGCCAATCATTGCCGCGAGCGATTACATGAAGTCGCTCCCCGATTCCCTCGCCCCGTGGCTGGGAGCGCGACTGGTTTCGCTCGGCACAGACGGCTTCGGCCGCTCGGACAATCGTGAACACCTGCGCCGCCACTTCGAGGTCGATGCCGAATCAATCGTCGCGGCTACGCTTTCCAAGCTGGCGCGCGAGGGAGTGGTCAAGCCCAGGGTTGCGGAGAATGCGTTCGAGGAGCTTGGGCTGTCGATCGACGGACCTGGCGCCTTCAGGGCATAGGCGAGGCGCCTTCAACGCGCGACGTCTGCGCCTTGGGGATCGAACCAATGTTCTCGGCATCTACGGCCGCCACCACATCTATAAATCCCAGTATCCTGCACGAGGTTCCCAGGCTTGTCTGAAAATCCGCTTCTCCCCCATAGCAAGCTCCGCGAACTGCATGCCCTGATGGTGCGTTGCCGCAGCTTGGAACGCGCACAAACATCCCGCGCATCGGCACGTGAGGCGCTGCTCGCAGCAACGTTGATCCATCTGCTGCCGGGCGACCTGCTGAGTGCAAGCGCCGGCGACCGAGTCGTTGAAAAGCTGGCTCCCGAGGGCAAACACCATCAGCCGGCGGGCACCGTATTCGTCGGCCCTGCACTCGATGCCCGCCTGCCGCTCTGCGCCGCGGCTGCGCGTGGACTGCAGGCGGCCGGCGGCGACGGTGTGCTGCTTGCCTTTGCCCGTGCTGGCAGCCCTGAGCCGGGTTGGATGGCTGCGCTGGAGTGGGCACAGCAGTCCCAATTGCCGCTGTTGCTGACATGTTCCGACGCGACCAATGGTGCTGTGCCGAGCTCGCGAAAGAACGTGGACTCTGCGGTCGACTTCTCCAGCATGAGCCGTTTTGCCCGGCGGCATCAGCTACCCGTTCTCACCGTGGATGGCGAAGATGCTGTGGCAGTCTACCGGGTCATGCAGGAGTCGGTTTTACGAGCGCGCCAGGGTGGTGGGCCATCGGTGTTATGGGCGGTGATGACTCCCGGTCGATCCATCGCGACGATGCCTCGATCCAGTCAACCGGTCGTTCGTCTGCGCAGCTACCTCGCGGCTCGAAAGATTTCCCTGAAGGCCTAGGGCTGCTGTCGAAACTGCTCCTCCAAAAATCCTGTCCCATGGCAACCTTTTGATCGGATGAATTATCTGTAGCCTGGGCTTGTTCCCCCAGGGCAAACCGGCCCGCTACCCAGTACACTCAAAGGATGTTCTTTCCCAGACCCCATGGGCACGCAGCCAGCTTGCTCCGGCTAAGCGCAACAGCGTTTCTTCTCCTGCTGATCTTTCAGGCTGCGGATGCCAAGGCACAGGAGCTACCGACTCCCTCCAGCGTTCCTCCTGCTTCTCAGTCCACCATGCCGGGAGCCGTGCCGACTCAGAACACCACGCCGCCTGCGATGCCGGCCGCCACGCAGGTTCCCCAGACCGTGCGCCCCGCCCTCCCGCCGTACGCTCCCGAGGGGTTGGGACCGCATCACGATAATCTTGGTTCTGTCTATATTCCGGTGGATAGCATCGTGTATCCGTTGGCGCTGCGACTGTACTCCATGGGCTTTCTGGACACAGCGTTCATCAATATGAGGCCCTGGACGCGCCGCAGCCTTCTGCACATGCTGGAGCAAACCTCGCCTGCCGTCATTGCCAGCGGAAATGACCAGGCAATCGACATCCTCGCCAAGCTGGACTACTATCTCGCCGCCGAAGGCGCCGAGGATACGACGACCGAGCTGCATTTCGATCGCGGCAACGTCTACGGCGTTCAATCGGCCTACACGCGCATGATGGGCATCAGCGGGCAGACGCTGCGGGACAGCTATCACCTCGGGCAGACTATCGCACAGGACTACGGCCGCCCTTACGAGCCGGGGTTCAACAACATTACAGGCTTCGCGGTGCTCGATGAGTGGTGGCGGCTTTCCCTCTACGTGCGCGGTGAGTACCAGTACGCGCCATCTTCCTACGGTTACTCCATCAACCCCGGAACCTGCAATCCGGATGCTCCTGTTGGTCTTGTAGAACGGTTGTCTGCGGTCGACGAGATATATTACTGCGTCCCGTACAACGCAAACCAGGCGACCATTCCCTCCGGCCCCATCCCCGCGGTAAGCACGTTCCGTCTGCAGGAGGCAACGCTGTCTTTCCATCTACTAGGTATGGAGTTCTCAGGCGGTAAGTCCGACTCGTGGGACGGGCCGGGCCTGGGCAGCGCCATGAATTGGAGTAACAATGCGGAAGACATTTATTCATTCCGCATCAACCGAGTGGAGCCGCTGTACATTCCCTGGGTGTCGAAGGTGATGGGGCCGCTGCGCTACGACTTCTTCGTGGGATCGCTGCAGGGCCACACGTCTCCCAACGCGCCCTGGGTGCACTCGGAGATGTTCAGCTTTGCACCAACGTCGAACTTCCAGTTTGCCTTTTCGCGCTCCATCATCTGGGGCGGGCATGGCCATGGATGCGAGCCGATACTACCACCGTACGGCTACCCCACACCGTGCAACCAGCCGATTACGCTCCACACCTTCTTCCACAGTTTCTTCTCTTTCAACGACACGAACGGCGCGGAAAAGTATTCCGTTAACGATCCGGGCGCGCGCTACAGCGACTTCAGCTTCTCCTACCGGCTGCCGTTCGTTCGCCATCACTTGTTGCTGTATCTCGACGCGATCTCCCATGACGACGTATCGCCCATCAGTGCGCCGCGCCGCGCCGCCTACCGTCCGGGCATCTATCTCAACGCGTTCCCTGGCTTGCCGAAGCTCGATCTAAGGGTTGAAGCTGCAAACACCGACTGTTCGACCACAGCCTGCAGCGGTGGCACACTCAACTACTGGGAGACGATCCAGAGGCAGGGATATACCAACAAGGGCTTCATCATGGGCGATTGGATCGGCCGCGAAGCCTTGGGCGGTCAAGCCTGGCTTACCTACCATCTCTCAGCAAATGAGTGGGTGCAGTTTGAGTACCTGACCAAGAGAACCCACAATGACTTCATTCCGGGGGGCGTAACGCAACGTCAGTACAAAGTTGATGTCGTAAAGCGGCTGGCGAAGGATGTCGAGCTGGATGCGTGGGCGCAGGTGGAACGCTGGAAGGCGCCAATCTACATCCAGAAAGAGAACAACGGTGCAAACTACGATAACGTGATTGCCGTTCAGTTGACCTGGTATCCGAAGCTTCACAACGACGTCAGGAATCGAGCTCCGGGCACAGAGCCGTGACGCGCGGCTCCGTTGAATGGTCCAAAAAACGCCCGCTATACGCGGGCGTTTTCATTTTCGATGCATGCGGTGAAGTACTCCATAGAACGCTCTAGCCCCTCGCGCAGCCCCACCTTTGGCGACCATCCAAGCAGATCGCGCGCGCGTGTGATGTCCGGCCGACGACGCATGGGATCGTCCTGCGGCAGTGGTTTATAGACTATCTCGCTCCGTGATCCAGCCACGGCCTGCACCTCTTGAGCGCACTCGAGGATGGTAAATTCCTCAGGGTTCCCAATATTCACAGGATTGTGTTCATCGCTCTTCGCCAGCAAGAGAATCCCGTCGATGAGGTCTGAGCAGTAGCAGAAGCTGCGCGTCTGCGAGCCATCTCCGTAAATTGTCAATGGCTCTCTGCGCAGGGCCTGCATCATGAGATTTGAAATCAGGCGACCATCCCGGGGCTGCAGGCGAGGCCCATAGGTATTGAATATCCGCACAAGGTGCGTATTCACGCCGTGATAGCGCTGATAGGCCGCTACTGCCGCCTCGGAAAAGCGCTTGGCTTCGTCATAAACCGATCGCGGTCCAATGGGATTTACATTGCCCCAGTAGCTCTCCACCTGTGGATGCACTAACGGATCTCCGTAGCATTCAGAAGTGGAGGCGTGCAGGTATCCGGCGCTGTGCTTCTTGGCGATCTCCAGGGTGTTGAGCGTCCCCGCAGAGCCGACCAGGAGCGTTTCGATACCCAGGCGTATGTAATCGACCGGACTCGCCGGGGAGGCGAAGTTGAACACGTAGTCGACCTTGCCGATATCGAAAGGTTGGGTAATGTCCCGCTGTTCAAAGATGAAGCGCGACTCGTTCTTTAAGTGGGCAAGGTTTTCAAGATTGCCGGTTGACAGATTATCCACTCCGACAACCTGATGCCCTTTTGCCAGGAGAGCATCGCACAAGTGTGATCCCAGAAATCCCGCGGCTCCGGTAACAAGAACCAGACTTTCAGCCATCTACCATCCACCTTTCTTCATGCAGCCTACGACAGAAAACAACCATCCGGAGGATCAGACAGCCAGCCGCGCGGCTTCGCGCAAAGGGGTTGCAGAGGGTCTTCCGATGCTCAGGTACGTAAAACCATTTTCGATCATGTGTTGTGGATCGTACAAATTTCTGCCGTCGACAATAATTGGGTAGCGCATGAGCGAATGAAGTTGCACAAGATCCAGGCGAGCAAACTCCTGCCAGTCTGTGAGGATCAACAGGGCGTCAGCGTCAGCCGCTGCCTCGTCAACACCACTCGCATACTGCATCTGGCTGGAGCGCGGTATCTTCGATTCAGCCCGCCCCATTGCCGCTGGATCGTAGGCCACGACCGTACAACCCTCGGCCAGGAACATCTCTACAAGATCAATCGCGGGCGATTCACGGATGTCATCCGTGTCGCCTTTGAAGGCTAATCCGAGCACTGCGAGCCTCTTGCCGCGTAGCGTCCACAAGGCTGAGCGAACTTTGCTCAAGAACCTCTTCTTCTGGTTGCTATTGATCTTCTCGACTTCGCTCAGGAGGTTGAAATCGACACCCATCTGCTCCGCCACCGAGCGAAAGGCAGCAATATCCTTAGGGAAACAGGACCCGCCATAGCCAATGCCGGGGCGCAGGAACTTCGGGCCAATCCGCGAGTCCAGCCCCATTCCACGGGCTACCTGCTCCACATTGGCGTCCGCGGCTTCGCAAAGATTCGAGACCGCATTGATAAACGAAATCTTCAGCGCAAGAAAGGCATTCGACGCGTGCTTGATGATCTCCGCACTCTTGGTCGAAGTCTGCAGGAGGATGGGGAGATTCTCAGGAGAGCAGCCCCCAGGAATCGCATTCGGCCGGCGATAGTATTCCCCTTGAGTCAAGGGCAAATAGATCTCGCTTAGAAGTTCGGAGGCTCGTTCGCTATCGGCGCCAACGACGATCCGATCCGGATGCAGAAAGTCCTCCACTGCGGTGCCCTCTCGCAAAAACTCCGGATTGGAGACGATATCGAATGCATCCCGTGGAACTCCATTGCGCTCGATCACTCTACGAATCCATTCGTTGGTGTATACCGGGACGGTGCTCTTTTCGATGATGACCTTGTACCCATTGATGGAGCGGGCGATTTCGCTGGCGACTGCCTCTACATAGGACAGATCAGCATCTCCGGTCTCCGACTGGGGCGTTCCAACCGCGACAAATATGGCCTGACAGGTGCGCGTCGCCTCACCCAAATCGGTCATAAACCGTACACGGGTGTTGCGATATCGCTCCAGAAGTTCAGGCAGGTGGTTCTCATGAATGAGCGTGTCACCGCCTTGGAGCGCGGCTACCTTGCTTTCGTCGTTATCCACGCAGATGACGGAATGACCCATCTCAGCAAAACACACCGCGGCGACCAACCCGACATATCCTGAGCCCACCACCGCAATTTGAACCGGTTCAGCCATCAACAAATCTCTCTTATTAGAAGATGCAGGACGTACGTGTCTGTACAACTATTATCGCAGAGCGGCGTTCCCCAGTCGGATACCGTAGCCGATACAGGGTTTAGGACCTCGCGGAAGGCGAAAGGGAAGGTTTGCCGAAGGGCCTTGTTCGCGTAGACTAGGAATTGAATGAGCCCTGTACCATTTGAGAATTCGCCGGCAGACGCTGAAGTTCCCGCCACATCCTCAGGAACCCAGCAAAACGCCACCGACGCAACCTTATCGGAAGCTTGGGTCACAATCCGTTCCCGCAAGAAACTGATCCTTGCGGTAGCGGCCCTGGGCGCGATTTATGGCTTCTATCAGGGCGCAACACAGCCTCGTCTCTACACCGCCGGCGGTACGATCGAAATTCGCAGCGGTTCGTCGAATGAATATCGCATTGGCGGCGGCTCTTCTGGAGGAGACTCACGGCTTCCCACAGAAGTCGCGATCCTGAAGAGTAATTCACTCCTGCTATCGGTCGCGCGGGACCGCAACCTGGCCAATGATCCCGCATTCATGGGGCCCAGCCCACGCTACCGGAACGTTGACGATCCGGTCGTCCGGCAGAGTGTTATTGGGGCACTCCAACGCGATATCAACGTTGGCGTCATTCCCAAGACCGACCTTGTCAGCATTACCTGCACGACCGGTAAGGCCCAGCTTTCCGCCGACATCGTTAATCAGTTGGTTCAGGATTACATCGCGCACAGCTTTCAATCCCGCGCGGACGCGACCAAACGGGTCGCAACCTTCTTCTCCTCCCAGCTCGATGATCTGAAGCAGCAGGTGGAGACGTCCCAGGGGGAGATGCTGGAGCTCCAAAAGAAGCTCGGCGTGCTTGGGTTCGATCCTAAAGATAACCAGATCACAGCCACACTCGACGAATTGAACAGGGCAGCCGGCGCTGCGGAGCTTGCGCGCATCAATGCCGAGACGCGTTACCAGATCCTCTCCAGCATGGATCCCAGCATCCTGGATCAAGCCGGGAATGCGTACGCTCCTAGTAATGTCTCGTCCCTGCGCGGCCAGGTGGATTCCGCACGTACCCACCTCGCCGAGCTCGAAACGACTGAAGGACCCAATCATCCCGACGTCAAAGCAATCCAGAATCAGATTGCAGAGTTGAAACGGGAGATTGGCATCGAAGAAGGCCGCATCCTGAGCGAGGCACAGCAGGCCTACCTTGCGTCCAAGGCCCAGGAGACGCAGACCAACGCTGCACTGGATGCAGAGAAGGCTACCGCGTATAAGCTGCGCGATGACCTGCTCCAATACACCTTGCGTGAGCGTGAGTTTGAAGCCAATCGAACCCTCTACGACGGCCTGGAGCAGAGACTGCGCACCGCCGGCGTCGAAGCGGGTCTTGAATCCACCGAAATCGAGCCGATTGACCCTGCATATGCTCCCCTGGGTCCGACGCTCCGGCCACGCACCGGCATCGTCGTCATCGACACCTTTGTGATGCTGATCTTCGGTGTCATCCTGGCCTTCCTGCTCGAGAGCCTCGACACCGGGCTTCGCAGTGTCGCGGAGATTGAATCCGTATCCGGGCTGCCTTCCCTGGCGCTCATTCCTCGTGCGCGCCGCAGCGTGTCCGACGAAACATCCCTGTCCACTGCGATGCGCAATCTGGGGACGCTCTCCAGTCCGAAATCCCAGTTCTCCGAAGCCTTCCGCGCTTTGCGTACCTCCCTCTTGTTATCGGTTGCAGGTGGTGAGCCACAGGTGATTCTGCTCACCAGCGCCACGCCGTCCGAAGGTAAGACGACCGTATCCATCAACCTGGCGTGCGTGTTGGCGCAACGCAACGTTCGCGTGTTGATCATCGATGCCGATCTTCGCCGTCCAACGGTCCACCATCGTTTCGGGCTCAACGGAAAGGTCGGGCTCACGTCGGTGCTGACCGGCAGCGTCAGCCTTGAAGAAGCAATCCAGACCATACCGGAGATCCCGCAGCTGGACGTCCTGGTGAGTGGCCCGGTTCCCCCATTCCCCACCGAGATGCTCAGCTCCGAGACCATGCAGCAACTGATCGAGCGCTGCAAGGGAATGTATACCCACATCGTGATGGATTCGCCTCCGCTCTTGTCCGTGACAGACAGTGTGGTGCTCGCACGCGACGCCGACGCGGTCGTGATGATTGTGCGGCACGGAAAGTCCAGCAAGCATGCCATGCGCCGCGCCCGCGACCTTCTCGTCCGTTCCGGCGCCCCCGTCACCGGCATTGTGCTCAACGCCGTCGACCTCAACAGCCCCGAGTATTACGCCTACTACGGCTACTACGGCTATACCGGATATGCGGCTGCCGGTGTTGACAGCGCCGGCTGGGAGTCGAAGAGCGACAACAAGGATTCGGCCTCAAAACGCGGCAGCAAGGGCGATTCCAGGAAGGGGGATAACGAATGATACGCATCAGCCGTCCTCTTCCTGCCATTCGCTTGGTCCTCAGGGACCGCGCAGCCGCTCTGTGCGCTGCGGCCTGCATCCTCTTATTATTAATCGGCGCTTCTCCATCCCGAGCCCAATTCAGCGGCCCAGCCACTTCGAGTACCTCTACCTATAACCAGGAGCTCACTGCGACCACCGATCGAGCACTCCTCTATCCCGGTGAGCGAGATGTCGTGCTGACGATAGGCGATGGGATCAACATTCGCCTGTTTTCCGATCCGAAATATATGACCCAAGTCCGTATCAACAACGACGGCACCGTGCTCCTTCCCTTGATCGGGGTTATTCACCTGGAGGGGTTGTCTGTAACCCAGGCGGAAGACCTGATCGCGGAGAAACTCGAGAGCGCCGGGATGTATATCGATCCCCAGGTGACACTTCAAATCACCGAAGGACCGAACGCTGTCGTCACCGTGATTGGTGAGCTCCATGCCGTCGTTCCGGTAGTGGGTACGCGTCATCTGCTCGAAGTCCTTTCCACAGCGGGTGGCCTTCCCCCAACCGCGAGTCACGTGATTACGATTAATCGCCCCGGCGTTCCAAAGCCCCTTGTCGTCGATCTGGGAACCGATCCACTGCTTAGCTCGCTTGGCAACATTCCGGTCTTTCCCGGCGATGTGATCGTTGTCTCGAGAATCGGAATTGTCTACATGCTTGGGTCCTTCACCAGCCCGCTTGGAACCATTCCCTTGAATGCCTACACCCCTCTCACTCTTACCGAGGCCACCGCCCTCGCAGGTGGCATCAAATGGGAAGGAAGGTTCGGCGATCTACGCATCATCCGCACGGTTGGCGATCATCGCACCGTAGCGGTCTACAACATCAAGAAGGTTCTCGATGGAAAAGTCCCGGATCCCATCCTCGAGCCAAACGACATCGTGTATCTGCCAGCCGTTCCATTCAAGCAGTTCATCACCTCGGGTGGTTTAGGAACCGCGCTCGGGATTCTCGACTTTGCGCTTATCTTCCGCTAAACGCTAACCTGGAGTCCCCTACTCATGACGGATTCTCTCCATCCATCGAGCGATGGGACGGAACGCCGCAAGGTGCGCCTCGCCTACCTTGTCAGCCATCCAATTCAATATCAGGCTCCCCTGCTGCGCCGTATCGCGCTTGAGCCCGATATTGACCTCACCGTCCTCTTCGGTTCAGACTTCTCGGTCCGCGGATACAAAGATCGCGGCTTCGGCGTAGAAGTCGCGTGGGACACCCCTCTGCTCGAAGGCTATCGCTCTGAGTTCCTGCGGCCTTTGCGCGACACGGGAGAAGTTTCGCCGACCGCCCCCATCAGCCGTGGCATCTTTCATCGCCTGCAACAGCGTGACGGCAGCCCTGCGTTCGATGCCTTATGGGTGCACGGCTACGCCAGCATCAACTCACTGCAAGCCATCCTTGCCGCCAATGCACTGGGCATTCCCGTCCTCCTGCGCGCAGAGTCCTGGCTAGCCGATCGTGCACGCACCCCATCGAGGCTCGCTATCAAGTCGGCGTTCTTCAAGCTGCTGAGTAAAGGAATCTCCGCGGTTCTCCCCATCGGAACGGTAAACGCCGCCTATTGGACGCACTACTTCGGCGCGAGCGTTCCGCAGTTCCTCGTGCCCTATGCGGTCAATAACGAATACTTCGCCGACCTGGCAGCGGCCGCTGCCCCTCGCCAGCACGAACTGCGCACCGAACTTGGCCTGTCGCCGGAACGACCCCTAATCCTGTTCGCCTCCAAGCTCCAGCAGCGCAAACATGCGGATCACCTGCTCGAAGCCTACAGCCGCTTCATCGAAACCCGGACACCTGAAAATCGCCCCTACCTCGTCGTGGTCGGCGACGGAGAACAGCGTGCTCAACTGGAAGCGCAGGCGCAGCAGCTACGTCTCGAAGACGTGCGCTTCGCAGGGTTTCGCAATCAATCGGAGCTACCGCGTTTCTTCCAGCTTGCCGACGTCTTCGTCCTTCCCTCCCGGCACGAGCCGTGGGGGCTGATCGTCAATGAAGCCATGGCCTCGGGATGTCCCGTCATCGTAAGTACAGACGTAGGCTGCCATGCGGATTTGGTCACCGACGGAGTCGAGGGCTGCGTCTTTCCTGTCGGCGATATCCCCGCACTTACCCAGGCATTGCACCGGGTTTTCTTCAGTCCCGGCTCCGCTGCAACGATGGGTGAGGCCGCACGAAGGCGCATCAGCACCTGGACATATGAAGAAGATATACAGGGTCTGCGACGTGCCCTTGCTGCGGTAACACGAAGTTCAAAGGACTGGTAATCTTAGACTTGTGCGCTTGCTGGTTGAGAAGCGACTTGCACCTCTTTCACGCTATCCATGAGAATTCTGCACATCGTCGGTTCCATCAACCCTGCGGCCGGTGGTCCGACCGAAGCGATCCGCATGATCATTCGCTACCGCCCGCCCGGCTACGAGGCAGAGGTGGTAACCCTTGACAGCCCGGACGCTCCCTTTCTCGGCGAGTTTCCCTTCTCGGTACACGCCCTGGGCAATCGGAAAAAATCCTGGTACTCCCCTCGCTTGGTTCCGTGGCTGATCAAGAATCGAGACCGCTTCGATGGCATCATCGTGCATGGACTTTGGGAGTTCACCGGGCTCGCGGCTTTGCTCGCGGTCGCCGGGCACAAGCCCTTCCTGGTCTTCACGCACGGCATGCTCGATCCTTACTTCAAGCGCCGCTATCCACTCAAGCACGTGAAGAAGTGGATTTACTGGATACTCGCGCAGTATTGGGTTCTTCGCGCTGCCTCGCGGGTGATGTTCACCACCGAGCTCGAACGCGATCTCGCCACCAAAACCTTCTGGCTATGGCATTGGAATCCAATGGTCGTCTCCTACGGCGCCGATCCGCAGATGCCTGACATCGATGAGCTCGTGCCAGCATTTTATGAGCGCTGCCCGGAGTTGAACGTTGACGAGATTGGCCGCAGTTACCTGCTGTTCCTCTCGCGCATCCATCCCAAGAAGGGATGCGACCTGCTCCTCCATGCCTTTACAACCGTTGCTCCGGCTCATCCAAAGCTGCACCTGATCATGGCCGGCCCGGATGCTACGGGGTTGCGTCAGGATTTACAGCCGATCGTCGATGACGCTGGTCTTGCTGATCGCGTCCATTGGCCCGGCATGCTCAAAGGCGACGCGAAGTGGGGCGCCTTCGCCGTCAGCGACGCCTTCGTTCTCCCCTCCCACCAAGAGAACTTCGGCATCGCGGTAGCCGAGGCACTGGCCTGCGGTCGCCCTGTTCTGATCTCCGATCAGGTGAACATCGCGCCAGAGATTGAAGCCGACGGCTGCGGCATCGTTGAGAACGATACCCTGACCGGCACCATCCATCTCCTCGAGCGGTGGCTGGCTCTCAATCCCGAAGAGCGTCACGCGATGCAGCAGCAGACCAAAATCACCTTTGCCAGGCGTTACGACATGCGCAGAAACAGCGCCCTCATCCTTCGTATCTTCGAACGCCTTCGGACGCAGACGCCCGCACCCGTCGTTCACGAGGCGAACTGAACGATGGCCCGCCACGCGCATTACCGCGCCACCGACCACATCCCGCCCGAGAGCCATGCGGATGCGTACACGCGACCAGCCTTCAGCATCGGCAACCGGTTTCGCCGCCTGGTCTGGAACGTCTGCTGGCTCCTGCTCTATCGCATCTCTCCGCGCCCGTTCCATGCCTGGCGCGCCACACTGTTACGTCTCTTCGGCGCCACTCTGGGTAGCGATTGCCATTTCTACCCTGCATCCAGGGTATGGGCTCCATGGAACCTTGTTTGCGCGGACCACGTCGCCGCCGCCGATGGCGTAGAAATCTACAATCCTTCGCCTATCCAGATTGATACCCACGTCATCCTCTCGCAGGACTGCTACATCTGCGGCGCAACCCACGACTACAACGACCCCAACTTCCCCCTCATGGCCTATCGCATGCACATCGAAGGCTACGCGTGGATCTGCGCGCACGCCTCCGTCGCCCCGGGCATCCATGTCGGCGAAGGTGCCGTGCTCGGCTTGGCGGCGGTTGCAACCCGCAATCTGAAGCCGTGGACGGTTTACAGCGGTAACCCCGCAGTTGCCATCCGTGAGAGAAACCACATCATTCCGCGCGCAGATACCCCGACCGTCCCTGCTGGAGGCGACGCGTGATCTCGGTACTCATCCTCACCCGTGATGAGGAGCAGGATTTGCCCGGTTGCCTTGATTCCGTGTCCTGGTGCGATGACATTCACGTACTCGATTCTGAAAGCACCGACAGGACCGTCGAAATTGCTCGCCAGCGAGGCGCTACCGTTACGACGCGCCGTTTTGACACCTATGCGGCTCAACGCAACGCTGGCATGCAGCTACCCTTTCGCCACCCATGGGTGCTGGTGCTCGATGCCGACGAGCGGCCCACCCCGGAACTCAGCGCTGAAATGCCACCCGCCATCGCCGCTGCTCCGCCAGGTGTCGGCGGCTTCCGCATCCGTCGCCGCGACTTCCTCTGGGGCACCTGGCTGAAGCATGCGCAGTTGACTCCCTACTATGTTCGCCTGCTCCGTGTTGGGCACGCCCGGTACACTCGGGACATCAACGAAGTGGTCGAAGTCGATGGCGAGATTCTGGAATTGCATTCGCCGTTCGATCACCTCGCATTTTCCAAGGGCATCACGCATTGGATGGCAAAGCACAACGGCTACTCGAGCAAAGAAGCCGAGCTGTTAGCCAGTGGCACGGCAACCCGCGGCGCATCCTTGTACCAGGCGTTTTTTGCCAGCAACTTCCACGAGCGCAGGGTCGCACAGAAAGCCATCTTCTACGAGCTTCCTGCACGGCCACTGATCAAATGGTTCTACATGATGTTCGTTCGCGGCGCGCTACTCGACGGCCCCGCCGGCGTCATGTACGCAACCCTGCACAGCTTCTACGAGTTCCTGATCGAGGTCAAGCGCCAGGAGTTGATCCGCCGGCGCGAAGGCAAGCCGCTATAAAGCGGCCAGCCCGCAAGCCCGCTTAACCTTTGCGCTTCGCCATTAGCCCCTCAACTTCGCCAGCAGATCGGTTGGGTGCACAGGCTTCGCAAGAATCTCGAACTCGTGGCCCTGCGTGCGAGCGCGCTCCAGAAGATCCGCCGTCGCCGCCTGCCCCGAGAACAACAGGATCTTGCACTGCGGCAGACGAGCTCGCGTCTGGATCGCTGCTTCGATTCCCGTCATCCCCGTCATGATCACGTCCGAGATCAACATGTCAGGATGGAATGTATCGAGCGCGTCGATCGCCTTCTCGCCGCTGTAGACGGCGCGAGCCTCGAAGCCCGCCTGGTTCAGAATAATCGCCAATGTATTCGCGATCACTTGTTCGTCGTCCGCGACCAAAACCCGGGGCTTCGATTGAGTCGTTGTCTTTTCTGCCATGAATAGTATTCCCTTGAAACGCTTTCTTTAGCTTCGTACCTGACATTTCCAGCCAGCGATTGGTCATCTTCCTGGACACCGCCCGCCGCGTATCATCATACGTCTATCCGGGGACACCGAGGATGTGCACTGCTGTTCTGTCAAGCCTGTCCCTTCGATGCAGATACAACCGGTCCGCGCTGCCTGCCGCCCGCAATCTATTCCATTCAAACGTCTCGCACGGTGATACTCTTGCGGTAGCTCGCATGGTCGACCTTCACCATCATCTGCTACCGGGCCTAGACGACGGATCTCCAGACCTTGAGACCTCCGTAGCCATGGCGCGCATCGCCGTCGACGATGGCATCACCCACGTGGTCGCCACCCCCCACGCCAACAACGTCTATACCTTTGACCCGGCCGAGATCGCCCGTCGCGTCGATGGCCTTCGTTCCGCCCTCGCCGCGGAGGCGATTCCGCTCAGGATTTCCTCAGGCTGCGACTTTCACCTTAGCTACGACAACATGCAGGACGCCGTCGCCAACCCCAAAAAATACACCCTCAACGGTGGCGACTACCTGCTCGTGGAGCTGCCCGACTATGGCCTCTCCCCGCACCTGGACGAGGCCTTCTACGAGCTCGGTCTCGCCGGCATGCGCCCCATCCTTACTCACCCCGAACGCAATCCAACCCTGCAGCGGGACCCCAAACGCCTGGCAGACTGGATGCGCATCGGCTTGCTCACCCAAATCACCACCAGTTCAGTGGTCGGCCAGATGGGCAAACACGCCGAGAAGATGGCTCATCGTATGCTCGAAGACCGCTGGGTGCACTTCCTCGCCACCGACGCGCACAATACCAAGTCGCGCCCACCCCGCATGCGCGCCGCTCGTGACCTCGTCGCCAAAAAGTATGGCGCTGCCTACGCCGACCGCCTCTGCACCACCAACCCCCTGGCGGTCTACGAAGGAAAACCCCTTCCCCAGCAGGACGAACCGCTCAACTTGTACGAGGACGACCCCAGGCTCAGCCGCCGCTGGTGGCAGATCTTCTGGAAGCAGCGAAAAGAAGAACGCGACTAAGTTCTCCTACAACCCCAGCCCGCCGTCCACGGCCACCAGTTGCCCGGTGATGAAGTGCGGTCCCGTCGCGAAGAACAGCACCGCGGCCGCCACATCTTCCGCGCGCCCATTGCGCTCCATCGGCGTCTTCAGCGCGAACTCTTCATAGGCAGGGTTGAGCTCTCCCATCACAATCATCCCCGGCGCCACGCAGTTCACGCTGATCTCCGGCGCCCAGGCCTTGGCCATCGTCTGCGAGAGCATATGCAGCGCAGCCTTCGACGTGCAATAGTGCGCATGCGTCGGCCACGGATGAAGACCGCCCAGTGATCCAATGTTGACGATCCTGCCACGTGCCGCCTTCAAATGCGGATGCGCAGCCTTCGCCACAAGGAACGGCCCGCGCGTGTTGACCGCGAACATTGCGTCCCACTCGGCCACGCTGATCTTCTCCAGGGGAACCGTCTCGAAGGCGCCCGCATTGTTTACGAGCACATCCAGCCCACCCAGCCCCTCAACAGCGATAGCCACAGCCTCCGTGACGCTCGCTTCCTCGCGCACGTCACAGCGCACAGCCAGCGCCCGGCCACCATGGGCCTGAAGGTCCGCCACCGTGGCAAGCGCTTCAGCCTCGGATTCCAAATAGCTGATCGCGACGTCGGCGCCAGCCTCTGCCAGCTCCAATGCAAGGGCGCGCCCAATGCGCTTTGCACCACCCGTAACCAATGCGCGCTTCCCTGCCAGCGGGCGCGCCGTCAGCCGAGTCTCCCGTCGTGCTTCTTCACTCACTGCGGCGAGCTCGTCGGTGGAGTCTGCGGAGCAGGCGTGCTCGTCTCCGGAGCCAGCGGCTGGTCGCCTGCAGGCTTCGCCGGCGGAAGCACGTGACTCGGTGGCTCCTGGACGCCCGGCTTCAACGCCGAAGCCTTACCCGTGTTGTCCTGGTACTGCGAGACTTGCTCGCGCGGCCGGATCATCCGGACCTCGAGCGTCTTCTCCGCACCCACCGTATGGATATCCTGAGCATAGGTCGCGAATCCGTTCGCAATCACCTGCACGGACACGTCGCTGCCCACTTCAATAACATCGATGGTCGCCTTACCCTCGGGATCGGTCTTCACCTCGAGGTTGCCATCGTCCCTGCCGTTCATCGTGGCATGGAAGATCACCGCTGCGTGCGGCATTGGCTTGCCGTCATACCCCTTCACCACGGTGACAACAATGTGCGAAAGATCCGGCAGCGGCTTGTATTTGCGCCCATGTTCCGGCTGCTGCGCGCTCGCCGCCGATACCATCCCTACAACCATCGCCAGGCCCGCGGCCCAGCTCATCATTCTGCTTCGGTACAACTGAATCATGGCCTGATTCTACCGCGTGGCGGGCACAGTTGGCTCGAAATGCCCTAAACCGAGCCCGCCACGCCCCCTCATGGCCCTAT
>Ga0302313_10000531_pt1 | contig 33825 bp, 26 predicted proteins | sample III_Palsa_N2_2_FD_200454 | JGI IMG/M metagenome (GOLD analysis project Ga0302313, IMG submission 200454) | Peat permafrost microbial communities from Stordalen Mire near Abisko, Sweden - III_Palsa_N2_2 | ecosystem: Environmental > Terrestrial > Soil > Palsa > Peat permafrost | place: Sweden...
GCTCACACCCTTCATTGCGGCCGACAATCCGGTGTCCAGCCAGTTGACTCAGGAAGGGCTGGCATGGCGGCCGGCTCAACCTGGCATCATGCCCGACCTCGAAAATGCGGGCTGAGCATCTTGATGTCAGGCCCGAGTCAGTATGTACCACCCTCGATCAAAAGATGAGATTTAAGCGATTACTCGGCCACCAACTGTGTGCCTTCAGAGTGACTTGGTTAACGACGATGCTCTCGCGGAGAGCAGCCCCAAACTCTTCGGAATGCCCTTCCAAAGGCGCTCTCTGCCTCGTAGCCAAGCGATGAGCAGATTTCGGAAAGAGACTCGTCGGAACGCTTCAAACGGTCTCCGGCAAGCAACATGCGCCACCGTGGCAGATATTCCATCGAGGTCATCCCGACTCTTCTCTTGAACTTCTGGGCAAAGACTGTACGGGACATACACAGGCGCTCCGCGAGCTCTTGCAGCGTCCACGGGTGTCCGGGATCATCATGCATACATTTAATGGCGACTCTTATCTGCGGATCGGCAAGCGCGAAGAGCCAGCCAACACCTCTGCCTGCTTCTTCTTGCAGGTGTAGCCTCAGAGCTTGCACTAGCATCATGTAAGCCAGTTGTTGCGCAATTAATGATTCGCCTGGCTGCGGGTCGCGCAATTCTCGCCTCATCCGATCCAATGACCAACGCAATGTCTCCCTATCCAACTCGCTGCGCAGGTGGACGATCGAGGGCAACGACTCCAACAACACATCCGAATGCCTCCCGGTAAGCAGAAAGTGTCCGCCGAGTATGGAGCACCCTCTTCCGCTCTCAGAGAGGACTTCGTCGCCCGGCTTCAAAGCCGCGCGTTCATAAGCAAAACGAACATGTGGAAGAGATAGGTCTGTGGCAAGCCTGAAGGGCAGACCGCGAGGCAGCAGAACGCAGTCTCCCTCTTTGATGAGCACAGCATCGGAAACATCCTCCACTGAAAGCCAGCACGAGCCCGAACTTACGGAGTAGCATTTGATCCCTTGGTATCTCTGGAACTCGAAACCTACCTCGTCGTCAACCCGGAAACCACCCGACAGGTAGCTCTTCAATTTGAGTAGCGACAACACCTCAGAAAGTGGATCACTTCATCTCCGTACGATCAGCCGGATAATAGGCACTTACAGCATACGACGTACGCCTCCGGGTATCCTTTGTCCGTCTGGCTTCCGCATATTTGAAATTAACGGATGCGTATCCGTACGATCAGTCTAAAAATGCGTAGGCCGGGCATGGATCGTACGGTAGAGAATCGCGTCTATTTAGCAGGCGGAAAGTGCGGGCGACTTTTCGACCTGGACGGCAACGATCCAACAAAGGAGCAACTTATGAAGGTTTTTGTGACCGGAGCGACGGGGTTCATTGGTTCTGCCATTGTCCCCGAGCTCATCAAAGCGGGTCATCAGGTGCTTGGGCTGACGCGTTCAGACGGGGGCGCAGCGTCCCTAAAGGCCGCCGGAGCAGAGGTGCAGCAAGGGAGTCTTGAGGACTTGGACAGCCTTCGCAGCGGAGCCAGCAAGTCCGATGGGGTGATCCACTGCGCTTTCAACAACGATTTTTCCAAGTTCAAGGAGACTAACGAGCTGGAAGGCCGGGTGATCGCGGCGCTGGCTGACGTGCTCGCGGGTTCGGAGCACCCGTTAGTGATCACTTCGGTGGCGGCTATGGGCAGCCCGTCACCAGGGAAGTTGGCCACCGAGGACTACTTCGATCCGAGTCAGCCAAAGCCTCGCAGCGCAACGGAGAACGCAGCCGCTGCCGCAGCGGATCGCGGCGTCATTGTGTCGGTTGTTCGTCTTCCCCAGGTTCACAACATCATGAAGCAAGGCATCGTCACTCGCCTCATTCAGATAGCCCGAGCAAAGGGTGTTTCCGCCTACGTCAGTGGAGGCCTCAACCGTTGGGCGGCGGGGCATCTTCTTGATGTTGCCCATCTCTACAGACTTGTCTTGGAGAAACATGAGGGTGTCTTGGAGAAGCCCCGAGCAGTCGCCCGCTACCACGCAGTGGGGGAAGAAGGAGTCCCGCTACGTCTCATCGCGGAGACGATCGGGAAAGGCCTAGGTGTTCCTACCGCCGGCCTCTCTCAAGAAGAGGCGCAGGCTCATTTCGGACCGCTGGCAATGTTTGTAGGCGCGGACATGTCGGCTTCAAGTCAGCAGACCCAAGAATGGCTGGGATGGAACCCCAACCGCCCAGGACTCATCGAAGATCTCCAGCAGACACAGTATTCCTAATGACCCGGATTCCTGTTCAGGTGAGCCGGAATCCGGAAGATGTTTGAACTGACAAATCAGCCAAACAACATTTCTGACGAGAAGCGCATTATCCGTAACGGGAGCCGTGGTCACAGGTAATGGCTCACTTCCACCAGATTCTGGTCGGGGTCTCTGAAGTAGACAGACATCATCTCACCCTGCGCGCCATTGCGCTTGAGCGGCCCCTCTTCAATAGGCACATCCAGCGAACGAAGATGCTCGACCAAATCCTCGATGGACCTATCAGTTATCAAACAGAAATCACCGGATCCCGGAGTGGGAGCGTGCGCCTTCGGTTCAAATGTGTGGCCGATCTGATGGACGTTGATCTTGCATGAACCAAAGCTAAGTGCGGTTGGCTTGCCAGGCTTATCTTTGCGGTCAAAACCAAGGACGCGTTCGTAGAAAGAACACGTCCGTTCCAACGACTGAACTGTCAGCACTAGGTGGTCGATGTGGGTAATCATTCCCGTAGTCTAACGACGGTTGGATCCGCGGTTACGGTCTCGCAAGTCGCTTCGCGTGACCAATCCAGCCCATCGTCAACTTCCGAAACTGAAGAGATGGCAGTGTCGCGGGTTCAAACTGGGACTGCAAGTTGAGTTGGACATGAGCTTTCGCGGCCCGTGGCGGTGCCTAGGCCGCGCGAAGAGACTTTCGATGTCACCAATCTGCGATCCGTTCTGTCCACGACCAGGTTTCCAGAAACGGTTATGAGACGAGGTTTCGGCCAATCACCGAATGCTCACTCTCGCGAAACTTCACCAAATTCTTCACCAAAATTGTGCGCCGAACGGGCTCCAATTTATCCTCTCGGCTCCGCTCTACTCCGTTGATAACAAAGATGCTCCGAGCCTGATGATGCGCCTGTTAACCGAGAGGTGATGACAAACGGCCGAAAGCGCTCGAATCGCGTGGGCAGAGGTCTACAGGGCAGAGGTCGTGGGTTCAATAAGGCCACAAAAGGTTCCAAAAGGTGTCTCAGGGCACTAAAAGGAGCCATCCGTGCGCCTAGTTTCTATGAGTTACCTGAAAACACTTCACTGTCACTGCACAAGTCCTGCCGCCTCGTTTCCGTCCATCCGGCAATCGCATAGCGAGAACTCGCTTTGGTTTCTCCCTGCACCCCACATCCCGCTGCAGGCACTGGCTGGCTCGCCGGCGGCGCGGCAAGAGTCGGTTTCCTCCTCCTACACCCTTCGCTGTGGCCACCGCCGCGATAACGAGAAATGGCCCTGCCATCACTCACGCGAGTCCACCTGTAGCCGAGCACGAGACCCGAACGCGCGCTTCGTGTACACCTCCAAAAACAGCCCATAGTGGTGTACATTATTTAGAGAACGAAGTAGCCAAGCGTTCGCGGAGCGTTATCAAAAGAGGACAGATGAAGGTATTCGAAGCGATAACAGATGCGATAGCGGCGGAAGGATTTGAGTATCTCTTCGCGCTGGTGGGCGACGCCAATCAGGACATGATCGTAAATCTGGGCGAAAAGCACGGTGTGAAATTGGTCCATGCTCATCATGAAGCAAGCGCTGTAGGTATGGCGGATGGCTACGCACGATTCAGTGGCAAGCCTGGCTTGGCATCTGTAACACAGGGACCGGGCTACACCAACGCGACGACATCCCTCGTCGCGGCACGATTCCGCCGAACGCCACTACTGCTGCTTGCAGGCCACGCTTCCCTTCGTGACCCCTACAACCCGCAAGCGGTCGTGGATCAACATGCACTCGCCAAGCTCACGACCGAAGCCACCTCCAGATTGGATTCGGCCAAGAATGTTGACTACTGCCTGGGGGAAGCATTCCGACAACTGAAAGGCAAAAAGGGTCCATTCATCTTGAATCTTCCGCAAGATATCCAGCATACGGAGTTGCCCGACGAGAATTGGACCTATCGACCGATGTACAAGGCGAGGGAATCTCAGCCTCCTCGCATCGAGGACATCGTTGAAGCCGTTCGGTTGATCGGAACGGCTAAAACCCCGACGATTCTTTGTGGACTCGGGGCGGTGAAAGCAGAGGCCGAGACGGAGGTTCGTAAGCTAGCGGAACACTTGGGAGCCCCCATCGCGACTTCTCTTTATGCCGCTGGATTCTGTGCGCAATATCCGCTCTATATGGGCATCAGCGGGGGGCTCGGTTCCGACCTGACGTTCGATATACTCGCTGGCAGCGACCTCATGATTGTGGTCGGCGCAAGTTTGAATGAGTGGACGACTCGCTTTGGCAAGATCCTCGAAAACGGAAAGAAGGTCATCCAGATCGACGAACGTGCTGATGCCTTTGGGTGGTTCGCGCGTATCTCCGTTGGCTTGGAAGGTGATGCGAAAGAGACAGTGGCATCACTGCTTGAGAGATTGAAGACCGCTGAGAAGCCGAGGCAGCCCGACGCGACCACGGCACAAAAAATCAGAACGAAAACACCAAACGCTTTTAATTATGAGGATGGCGCAGCTATCGATCCACGTCGTGTTGCGCGGTACCTAGAAGAAAAGTTGCCCAAGGATGACCGTGTTCTGGTCTTCGACGGTGGTCATGCCGGGATGGTGGGCGTCCAGAATCTGACCGTAACCAAAGCTGAGAATTGGGGAGCCCCGTGGGATTTTGGTGCGATTGGACAGGGGCTTGGCATAGCATTAGGTGCCTGCTTTGCCCGGCCCGGAAAACGCATAACGCATGTCACGGCCGATGCGTCTTTCATGATGAATCTCCCCGATTTTCACACAGCCGTGCGCCACAGCCTTCCTCTTACAGTGGTTGTGCTCAACGATGACGCCCTCGGGCAAGAGAAACATGATCTGGTTCATAAACAGCTAAATCCAAAGTATGCCGATTTGATCCATCCTAACTTCGCAAAAGTCGCCGCGGCATTCGGAGCCAGAGGCTTCAACGTCACGCGGCCGGATGACTTTGGTGAGATCGACAAGGCTTTAGCCGTGGAGGATGGTCCGGTTGTCGTAAACGTACGAATCAACGGTGACTTTGAATTACCAGTCAGTTGGGAGATTGCGACACATCTCAGCTAAATGGAGTGCAGAGGACATTGTGATCGGACGGTCGAGACTCACCATGAATGTGTCGGTTGTTCATGAACAACGGCATGAAGTAACAACAAAAGGAGAACGAAAATGATATCTGCAGCAGTTAAATATCCCAAGCAACGGCGGCAGGTCCTTGACCGCCAAATGGCATATGTGGAAGCTGGACAGGGCGACCCCGTTGTGCTCCTACATGGCAACCCAACTTCGTCGTACTTGTGGCGTAACGTCATGCCACATCTCGTTCCGCTTGGCCGCTGCATCGCTCCGGATCTGATGGGAATGGGCGACTCCGACAAGCTGCCGAATAGCGGCCCCGGATCGTATCGCTTCGTCGAACAGCGCCGCTATCTGGACGCCTTGCTCGAAGAGCTCGGTGTCCGTGAGAATGTCACACTCGTGATACATGACTGGGGCTCGGGCCTGGGCTTCGATTGGGCCAACCGCCACCGCGACGCAGTGAAGGGAATCGCTTATATGGAGGCTATCGTTGGACCGCAAGGCTGGGATCACTGGGACAACATGAACATGCGTCCGCTCCTTCAAGCCCTTCGGTCCGAAGCTGGTGAGGAAATGGTTCTCGAAAACAACTTTTTCATTGAGAAAATTCTTCCGGGAGCAATCCTTCGTACACTCACTCCGGAAGAAATGGCGGAGTACCGCCGTCCGTTCCTGGAGCCGGGCGAAAGCCGCCGCCCCACGTTGACATTCCCTCGCGAGATTCCGATCGAGGGAGATCCTGCCGACGTATCCGAGATCGTCAACGCTTACGCTAAGTGGTTGGCGACTAGTGAGATACCCAAGCTGTTCTTGAAGGCCGAGCCGGGTGCGCTGCTCGCGGTGGGCGCGAACCTCGAAAGAGCTCGATCGTGGCCGGCACAAACGGAAGTCACCGTGAAGGGTGTTCACTTCGTCCAAGAGGACTCACCTGACGAGATCGGCTCGGCTATCGCCGAATGGATGAAGCGTTAGCAATAACGGGGCCACGATGGTATGGCCCCGCGCAAGCCTCAGCGATGATTTGCAAGATAGCGATGGACATCGGAGATAACTACCGAACCCTCCCCAACCGCCGACGCTACACGTTTGACGGAGTTAGACCGTACATCCCCAACCGCAAATATGCCTGGCGCGCTTGTGGCGTAAGGAGAAGTCTCGAAACCATCCGGTGCTCCGGTTAGGACAAAGCCCTTATTGTCTAACTTCACCGTGCCGTAGAGCCAACCAGTATTCGGCTCGGCACCAATCATTACAAATACGCTTCGAATCGGTCTTGCGATCGTTTCGCCTGTCTTGCGGTTTATCCAGCTAACGGATTCCAGGGCAGCCTCGCCTTCAAGTTTCACAATCTCGGAATCCGGGTAGACGGTGATATGCGGAGATCGTTCAATTCGCGAAATCAGATACTGAGACATCGTGCTCTCCAGCGATGGGCCACGGACAATATGGTGAACGTGGCTTGCGATGCTAGAAAGGTAGACAGCTGCTTGACCGGCGGAATTCCCACCGCCCACCACAATGATCTCGCGTTCGCGACAAAGGAGCGATTCCATCGCGGTTGCTGCGTAGTAGAGCCCGCAGTTTTCAAAGTCGCTGTGATTCTCAACCGATAGTTTTCGATACTGCGCCCCGCTCGCGACGACGACGCAGCGAGCACAAAGAGCCTTTCCGCCCGCCAGGCTTAGCCTATGGATTCCGTCAATCTGTTGAGTTGCGACTACCTCGCGTGAAATCGCGAAGTGCACGCCAAATTTCAATGCCTGCAGATGGCCGCGGCTTGCGAGTTGCGCGCCAGATATTCCAGTCGGGAAGCCGAGATAATTTTCAATCTTCGAGCTCGTACCCGCTTGACCACCTGGAGCCGTTCCCTCAATCGCAATGGTGGAAAGCCCTTCCGACGCTGCGTATACCGCGGCGGCCAACCCGGACGGACCAGCTCCCACCACGGCAACATCGTAGATCGTTTCCGGATCAGGCAATTCTGTAATACCCAACTCGTCGGCGAGATCCATGATCGTTGGGCGGACAAGAATCCTGCCGTCCGACAGCACGACGCTTGGCAGATCGGAGGTGGCTCTGCCTTCCAGGTTGTCTTTCTGAACTTCTTCGATTCTGTGCGGATAGTAATTCCGAACGAAGAAGCGCTGCAGGTGCATCAGTTCTGCATTGCCGGCGAACCCGCGAAGCAGGACGCCGCTGGCTGCTTCGGCGTTAACACCAATGCGGCGCCAGATCGCAGCAGAGACGATGATATTGGCTATATCGCCTTCGGCCCGCATAAGCAGTCTTAGCTGTTTGCGAGAAATGCGCAGCAATCGGCTTTCCATGACAGTCCGCGCTTCGGTGACTGATCTTTGAGAATTGAGGAGGCTGAATTCTCCGCTGAAGGCGAACTTGCGGTGACGCGCAAAGACTTTGTGACCGCCGCCCGGAGTTGGCAGCAAGATATCGATTCCCCCTTCAAGTACGACGAACATGTCGCTCTCCCGATCTCCGTGGGTGTAGAGAGTCACATTCTCGGGGTAAGCCTCCTCCGACCCGTAGCTGCGTAGACGCTGAATCATTTCGGAGGAAAGGTTTGGAAAGGCAAGGTCCCGGCGAAAGTCTGCGGTGATCTCTTGAACTTTCGGAGCCTCATTCGATTGCGGATCGTGGCTTTGGGCGAGAGGATCTTGAGAATGGTCCATACGTCGAATCTCCGTAAAGTGCTTCCGCAAGCATAGTCATCTGAAGCTATGGCTGTTCTGTCTGAAAGCAAAAGCCCGCGGCTACGCCGAAGGTGGCTTCAAGTCCAGCAAAGGTAATTAGAGCAAGGGTGAATCCGAGCGGCACAAGCTCGCGAAATACAAGCGCGCCGATAGCCATGCCAAGAAAGTTCGCGAAGGTCGTCAGCCCCGTCACTTGTCCTCGGTGCTTGGGGTCCAGGGAAGTTGTGATACTCGACATTAACGGATGGGTCGCGTCAAAACCAATCGATAGCGCGGCGAGACCGAAGGCAGCCATCCAAGGTGCCGTTGAAAGCGCGACTGCGGCGGCACACATTGCGGCCCACAAAAATCCGATTGGGACGACATAACGTCTTCCATATCTGTCGGCCCATCCGCCGATGAGCGAACCAAGAATCAAATCGGGGAGGCCATATCCGATGAACGTCAGCCCTATGCCTGCCTCTCCGAGCTGATAGCGCTGCGCCAGGAGTACGCCAAGCCACGCGAAGATACCTCCGTGAAAGATCCCATTGGCCACGATAAATGCCAACGCCCGGCTGCCTCTCGATGCCGCGAGGATGCCGCGATACTCCTCGAAGATAACGAAGACGAACCGCCCTTGAATATCCCTTGTGACTTGTGGTGGGAAGTGCTTGTGAATTCGATGAGCGGCCGCTAGAAAGCCAATGGCCATCAGGCGGACCATCCATCTCCAACCCACCATCGCTGACAGAATCGGACCGAGACTTACGCCAAGTCCCATGCCTGTTGCAATCGCCCCGAACATCTTTCCCATAGGTGCGCCCTGCACTCCGTATGGATACCGGTCTCCGATGATGCTCAGCGAAATAGTAACGATGCCTCCAGTTGCCAACCCCGACAGAGTCCTCAACATCATGAGTTGATTCGCAGTCGCAGCGAAGGAAAGAACCGTCATCGCAATGGTGGCAAGCCCAAGCAGGCGCTTGAGGATCACTACTCGACCGAGCCGATCGGAGGCAACCCCGTAGGCCAGGGTGGCGGCCCCGTATACCAACGAGAATCCCGGAACAAGCCATTTGAAATCCAGAGGGCGCGCAGAAAACTCGTGTGCCAAAGAAGGCACCAACGGTGGAAACATGGAGTTGCTGAAAAAGACCAGGAAGGCGATTGCCGCCATCGTCGCATCTTCCGATGAGTGTGACCGACGACTTTCGGTTAAGGCCATCTCGGTCCGGGTTGCGACGATGGGCGGTGGCAAGGTTGCTCCATATTGTTCGACTTGACTCATATTGCAAGCAGCCGTTGGGCGCGGATGCCCACATCGCCTTCTATAACGTTGTACACCATCTAAAAGCATATTGACAGGTGTCTATAGATCGACCAGAATGGAGACGAGGAGCGTTGTAGTCGGTAAAACCAAGGGAGGTCGCTGATGGCACTGAGACGGCTAATTCTGAGTGCGTTTTTCTTCAATCCGCAAGGTGACAATCGCATGTCGTGGAGAAATCCCTCTGCGCCCTCGGGGTCCGAGATCTTCCATCTGGATTACTATCGAAGGCTCGCGGTCGCAGCAGAAAAAGCCTGTCTTGATGCCATCTTTCTAGCTGACCATGGGACTCGTATGCCAGCAACGTCACGTCGTACGCGAATGCAAGGTTGGAGCCGCTCACACTTCTCTCGGCACTTTCGACGGTGACATCACATATCGGACTGATCTGTACCGGTTCAGCTTCGTACACTGAGCCGTATAACCTCGCTCGGATGTTTGCATCGCTCGATCACTTGAGTGGAGGACGAGCCGGATGGAACGTCGTGACCTCAGGCATGAACGAAGAGGCGTCGAATTACGGACGCGATGAGAGCATCGAACACAGCACACGTTATCAAAGGGCAGCAGAATTTCTAGACGTGGCTAAGGGCCTCTGGGACAGTTGGGAAGACGATGCATTGGTGATCGATAAAGTGAGTGGAGTGTTTGCCGACAAGCGTCGCGTGCATCATCTCAATCACGAAGGTCCTTTCTTTAAGGTACGGGGCCCACTCAATGTTCCGCGGTCTCCCCAGGGCCATCCCATCATCGTGCAAGCTGGTTCATCTGATGATGGGAAGAATCTCGCTGCGAAGTATGCCGATCTGAACTTTGCTCTTCTCCGGAATATCGATGAAGGTATGGCGTATCGGGCTGATTTCAATCAGCGCCTTGCCCGGTTCGGCCGGGCTCCCGAAGCTCTTCGCATCCTCCCCGGAATCCTTCCTGTCGTGGCTGGTTCTGACGATGAGGTGCGTGAAGTCGAAAGGCAGCTCGATACTTTGATCCCGGAACAGGTTGGTATCGACCTCGTATCCAGTTGGGTTGGCATGGACCTATCAGGTTCCCCTCTTGACGGGCCAATTCCCACACTACCCGATGAGTCCCATTTCGACGGGCAGAGAACCAATCTAGCGAAGATCAAACAATACAAGAATGAAGGACGCACCCTCAGAGAAGTAGCCAGAATTGTCGGAAACTTCGGAAGCGCCCCCACATTTTCCGGCACGCCAAAGCAGATCGCCGACAAGATGGAACAGTGGTTCAACGCCGGGGCATGCGACGGCTTCAACCTGATGTTTCCGACCATACCAGACCAGTGGTTGAAATTCGCCCTTGAAGTCGTTCCGGTCCTCCAAAAAAGAGGATTAGTTCCCCGGGAGTATGCCGAAGGAACATTCCGAGACCGCCTTGGTCTCCCCAAGCCCCAAAACCAGTTTGCGCATAATGTGTTGACCTCGGAGCATCCAGATGCCACCTAGTGTCGTGTCCGAAGTGGCATCGAATGATTTCCGCCAGGCGATGCGCGAGTTGGCGGGTGCTATCACTGTCGTGACTGTTGCCGACGCTCAAGAACGAACGGGGTTCGTCGCAACCTCTGTCTCATCTTTCTCGGCTGATCCTCCTCGTATAATCGTCTGTCTCGGCCGAACATCTTCATCGTGGAGTGCGCTCAATCGGGTTGGATTATTCGGAGTTAATTTTCTGCGCGAGGTCGATTCGCCAGTCGCGAGTCGCTTTGCCGGGTTCAACGGGGTCAAAGGCAGTGATCGGTATCTCGGTGCAGAATGGATCACTTTGCCGAGCGGTGTTCTTGTCCTCAATAACGCGCTCGCATCGCTGGAATGTGTTGTCGAGGAAACTCTCCACCGACATGACCATTCCATTATTCTCGGAAGAATCGAAAGCATTAGGCTATGTGAGGGAAACGACCCGCTGCTCTGGTTCAAGTCCCAATATCACCGACTCGGCGATTCCATCTGAGGCCATCGTTAGAGATCGAGCGCAAGATTAGAGGTCGGGCGAGCGCAACAGATCAAGATGTGACCCGCTGCGGGCGGATCGAGGGGCTTGGGTTCGTAGGCGACATTTCCATCAAGTAGGCCCAACTCGCACGTGTGGCAGACCCCGACCCTACATGACCAACGCACTGGTATCTGCTCTGCTTCCATAAGCTCAAGGATGTTCCCGGAGGTGTTCATCCAGTTCAGGATGCGATTGGATCGTGTCAGCGCGATTGTGTAGACTGCCTCGCCGTTCGTCTGTCTGTGCGTTGTCGCTGATTTAGCGGGAACAGAAACTCCGAAGAACTCAACATGGATGCGGCCTGGGGATATGCCCGAACCGCTCAACCAGTCCTGGAACATTCGCAAGAATTGGGTCGGTCCACAAAGATAGTAATCGGCGCTCTTGGGAAGATTAAGACTGCGGAGCGCATGCGCGTCCAATCGGCCGCTTAAGTCATAATCGCGACCGAGGACGTCGCGTTCGGAGGGTTGACTGAAGGCGATAAGCCGCTTTGAATTCGGAAGCGACGACAGCAACGCCCGAAATTCACTCTGGAAGCCGAGGTGATCGCCATCCCGTGCCCCATGTATCCAGTAGACCTGTCGCTGCGAATTGGCGAGGCCATGCAGCATTGAAAGAAGCGGCGTCACACCGATCCCGGCACTGAGCAAAACAATAGGGTCATTCGATTCCGTATCCAATTTAAAGGAGCCGCGAGGAGCAGTTGCGTCAATTTCAGCGTCGGGCTGCAGGAGATCTTGCAAGTACCCACTTCCAGCTCCGCCAACTTCGCGCTTGATGCTGATTCGATAGGACCCGCCCTGTGGCGATCCCGAGAGCGAGTATGTTCGAATCAGTGGTTCGTGGTTCGGCCCTAGGGTCTTCAGCACTATGTGCTGTCCCGGAGCAAATGGTGGCAGCGGCTCGCCGGTGGGCGCTGCCAGCGTAATCGACCGAACATCCGAAGACTCCCTGTCGTTTGAGAGAACCACCAAACGCTTAAAACCTTGCCATGGCTCTTTGTTTATATCTTGCGAGAGCCCAGGATTACCGACCAGCTGACCGTTCCGTTGCGCGCTCAAAAGTTCGCGAAACGAACCCTTCCAGCCTTCGCTTAGTGCGTCGATTGATAATGCACGCTCAAGCTCATCGGCAGGATGCCGTCCGAGATAGAGCAATTGATCGATCGAGGCAACCGACATTCTGCATTGATTGCTACTTAGGAGCTCGATCGGATCACTCGCTCCAATTGTGCCTTCTTGCAAAACACGAACGTAAAAGCCGGGTCGTCCATGCTGCACCACCAGCGAAGGCATCTCCGGCCGTCCTGTCCGAATGCCGAGGCGATAGCAGGTCACTCTCGGCTGACTGACTTCGACGACAGCCTCCCCAATTCGAAAGCGATCGCCAATACAAACCTCACTGTCTGCGAGCCCCTCGACGGTGAGATTCTCTCCAAACCACCCCATCTCATATTGCTCATCACCAAGTAAGTGCTGCCAATATTGATAGGACTCGATCTGGTAGATCATGATGGCTCGATTTTCGCCGCCATGTCCTATGAGGTCCGCCTGCCCGTCGCCATCCAGGTTCAAACGTCGCGCCATCACACGGCCTTCAACCGAGGATTTCCAAATAGCCGTGCGGACCTTTTGTCCCCGCCATTCCACTAGACGAGGCTGCCCGACATTGACGGAAATAACTTTGCCGGCCAATTGCCGCAGTTGCTCCATCTTCTTCTCCGGGTCGCCGCCATCTATGCAGCGATTCAGTCCTCGCCGCATGTCACCAGTTAATATTAGAATAAATGGTGTCGGATAGCTACGGGCGTGGGCCACCACAGGCAGGGCGCTAGACCCACGACGGTTATCTATTTATGGCTGGCTGCCCCAATACTGAAACGAATTAGACTATGACGACTTTAGCCGTTTTCGGTATGACTTCACCTTTAGGCGATTGCCACAGGTGGCCATACTGCACCAGCGCCTCCTGCCAGGCCTGGTCAAATCGTGAAACCAATGAACGCAGGTTGTATCGTCGCAGAGACGGACTCGCCGGAAGTCAGCCGTCGAGAAGAGCTCCGCGGCCTTTAGCGCCACCGGGGCGAGTACCTGTTCCGGCGTTTCAGCCGCCCGAACCGTTTTCATCGCAATCGTTTTTGAGTTTGTCCATGCCAACTGAGGATGGCTCTGGGCCGCAACCAGGAACGCGTTCAAATCGGAAAGATCAGGGATTTTGCCTGCTTTGCGAGATTCGACCAAGTTCCGTATGACGGAGCGTAACGCTTGCGCCGCTCGTAGTAGGGCACCGCTAGGGCGCACTGACTTTACGCCTTCGGGCGCAAGGCCGGCTTCGCGGAGCCAGATGAAGACATCTTCGTCCGTTTCGAAGAAGTCTTCTTTGCCAGCCGCTGTCGGCCACTCGGTGTTCAAAAAGTCGAGTGCCGGATCGCCTGCGAGGAAAACTCCTCTCTTCTCAACCGTCTTCGAAGTTTTTGACATCCCTTCCAGCATATCGCCTCTTCGCCGAGCGATATCTCAACTAGACGTTTTTCGCCAAGAATAAGACCTCCGACACCGTTACAGATGGCATCCAACGGTGTTGAGATTCGATTTTCTTTCAAGACTTACGTGTTCGAAATCGAACAGTACCGGGTCGAAACCCACTCAAGTTCGATTGCTGACCGGTGAAACAGGATTGACGGTAGGGCGCAAGCGAAAGCCGCTCTGATGCACGGCAAGGGGAGCTACCATTGCTGGCATTCCGTCCAAGGCATGACCCCGAGGAGCGCAGATAATGTCCGATACCCAATCAATAGCCACGCCGAAAGCAGAGTTTGAAACACATCAAATCGATATTGCCGGAAACAGGATATTTTTCCGGCGATATGGGAGCGGGCCGGCGGTTTTGCTAATCCACGGTTTTCCGCGAACGAGCCTTATGTGGCGCCATCTCGCGCCAAAACTGGCACTGAATCACACTGTAATCTGTGCCGATCTACGCGGCTACGGCAAAAGCGGAACACCTCCATCGTCAGATGACCATTCCTCCTATTCCAAGCGCGCTATGGCGCAAGAGCTTGTGAGCCTCATGGAGACCTTGGGCTTCGCGAAATTCGTCGTGGTGGGGCATGACAGAGGAGGCCGTGTCGCCTATCGGTTGACCTTAGACCATCCGACCAAAGTGTCCCAGCTTGCCGTTTTCGACGTCATCCCGATTTTGGAAGCGTGGGATCGCTCAGACGCACGATTCGCCCGCACCTATTGGCCGTGGATCTTGCTTTCACAACAGAATCCCTTACCAGAAACCTATCTGTTGGGTGCTCCGCAGGCAGTCTTTGATAATCCATTCGGAAGGGGCTCTTTCGGCACGGACATTCTCGAAGAATATTTGCTTACCTTTCGTGATCCGGTGAGAGTTCATAGCATTTGCGAGGAGTACCGAGCTGCCGCAACCATTGACGTAGAACACGATCGAACGGACAAAGAAGCGAAGAAGAAGATTACCTGCCCCATGCTTCATCTCTGGGCCGCCGGTGGTCCTTTGGACACGTTCTACTCGAACGACGGCGGACCTTTAAGGATTTGGCAACAGTGGGCTCCCTTGGCGCAAGGCCAGGCGATGAAGGGTGGCCATTTTTTTCCGGAGGAAAACCCCACTGAAACCGCTCGCTTGCTTCTCAACTTCGTCATCGGATACAAGCCATGACTCGATGACATCTTGAAGAGTCCATAGCCGCCAAGGTCAATCCCGACGGAGCGAAAGGACGACCGCTTCATCATCCTTTTGGATGTTTCTCCCGCTATAGGGCTGGGCTATGGTTGAGCTGTGTCCGTACGGTAACGAGGCACTTGACTGATCGGCTTTTCAAGTCTTCGACTGCGGAGGGTGCGTATTAGAGGTGCCAGATGCCCTCGGTGCCCGGATACAGCGAGGACAATCATGGGAACTAGACTAAGCAGAGTTCTGAGCAACGGCGATCCGCTTTCGGTCGAAAGCGGATCGCCGTTGTGCGAATCGGACTTCGACCGAGCACGACGGCCTAGTAGGTTCCCAAAGGATTCCTATCTCCTTCGTCAACCGGATATCTCTCGGTTGGTCTCCGTCGTCGGCCCTACGACCATCAATGTTTTGGTTTCGGGTGGCATCAAGAGCGAGCAGCTGCAGATCGCTAAAGTCATTCATGAATTGAGCAATCGAAGAGGAGCCGCGTTCATTTCGGTCGATTGCGCAGAACTTCCAATAGATCCGTTCGCATCGGAGGTACTCGGCGTCAGGGAAGGGCGTCGTCCATACTCAAGCTGCTTCGACCTCGCCGATGGGGGAACCCTATTTTTAGACAACATCGACGGAATGTCACTGCTCTTTCAACGCAAAGTTCTTCGCGTCCTCAAAACTCGTGAGACATTCGGCGGCCATGCAAAACGCCACAAGAAGATTGACGTTCGACTCGTCGCAGCTTGCCGCCGCGGACTGTCAGAGCTTGTTGAACAGGAGGTCTTCGATCGGGAACTCTATCACTTGCTCAACATTTTCCCCATAATCGTCGGTCAACAATCCAAAAACTGATTGGCTAGGCGTGCTGTGTGCGGATGTCCGGATTTCACGGAGAACCAAGCCCGGCTCATTCGGTTCCGATGTATCCGCGAGAAATTGCGATCGTCACCGCGTGCGTCCGATCGTTAGCGCTTAGCTTCTGAAAGATGTTCTTGAGGTGGCTCTTCACCGTAGGCTCAGCCAATTGGAGCTCGGCCGCAATCAACTTGTTCGGAGTACCTTTCGCCACTTTCCTGAGCACTTCGAGCTCTCGTTCTGTCAACTCGTCATCTAGTGAGTGCCGTCCTAGTTCTGCTGCGACTTCATCGGGTATTCGCTTTCGTCCTGAAAACACGATGCGAATCGTATCGAGAAGCTCTTTCCGCAGCATGTTCTTGAGGAGATAGCCGACTGCGCCGGCTCTGAAAGCGTGAAGAGCTTGTACGTCGCCGCGATATGCGGTCAGCACAACGATTCGGGCGGCCGGAGATTCCTTCAGGATGGCTTGCATCGCGTCGATGCCGGTCATTCCGGGCAGATTCAGATCCATCAGGACGACATCTGGATGGAGTTCTCGATAGCGCTCCACAGCTTCTTTGCCGTTCGCCGCTTCTCCGACCAGGATCATGTCCAACTGCCCGTTAACGGCGGCAGTGATGCCTTCACGCATGAACGGATGGTCGTCCACAACGAGTACCCTGACCAGTTTCGTCTTGTGCAACTCACTGTCTCGCACTGTCGCCTCCTCTCCTGAAAATTGTAGAGACAAACCGCCTGAAGCTTCGTGGGTATGCAGTACGGCCAGGAATTCTGATTCGAATCATCGTGCCCTCTCCAGGATCGCTTTGGATATCCAAAAGACCGCCGACATACCGAGCACGTTCACGCATGCCCGGCAGGCCCCAGTGTCCAGGACGCCCCTCCCTCAAGAACTCACTGGGAATACCCATCCCATCATCCCGAACCGTCAACCCGAACTCGCGGGCATCGTAACGGAGCGAAACCTCGATTGACTTGGCAGCAGAGTGCTCGAAAGCATTAGCCAGTGCCTCCCGGACCATTCGAAATACCTCTTCCCGAACAAGTGGGATCAAAGGTCGCTTGGCACCCTGTTCGCGCAGCGTGAATTGCACGGAACGTTCTTGTGCGCGCTCCTGTGCATAATGGTTGAGCCCCTCGACCAGGTCTTCCACGGTTACCGCGTCAACTCTGAGGAGATGAACTCTGTAGCGTCCCTCTGCCAACACTGCGTCTGCGCGATCAAGGGCTCTCTCTAACATGTCATGCCCACGGACTTTATTCGGCTCATCAATCGCGGCCTGAAGAAAGATCATCAGTCCATCGACGCTTTGAATCAGCGTATCGTGCAGTTCCCGCGCGATTCGACCGCGCTCTTCGAGTCGCTCATCGAGACGTGCCTTCATCCGCATTGAGAGTCGATGGACGCGAAGAGAATCGATTGCGAAGATCAATCCAATCCCCGCAAGGACCAGAAGAAAGCGAAACCAGATCGTCTGATAGAACGCCGGCGGAATGGAGAAAATGATTGCCGCTGGGGACGTGCTCCACACGCCATCGTTGTTGCAGGCGTTGACCAGGAACGTGTAGGTTCCGGGGCGCAGGTTCGCATAAAACGCCGATCTGCGAGTGCCTGCCGCCTGCCAGTCGGTTTCGTAGCCCTGCAACTTGTATCGAAAGGAAACGCGCTGGGGAATCACAAAGCTTAGCCCCGTATATCGAATTTCGATGTTTTTTGTAGCCTTGGGCAGGCTTATCGAATTTGCGAACGCATACGTTCTTGTGTCGGCGATCACCTGTTCAACGTGGACAGGAGGCGCAACCTGATTTCCGTTGATATGGTCAGGATCTATCGTTTGCACGATAGTCCCATTCGTAAACCATAAGCGGCCGTCCTCCGAACGGGTAGCCGCAGGTCGAAAATAGCTGGGCCCTGCTTCAAAGCCCTGGGTCGAATCAAAAATGGACAGCTTCACAGTTGTCTTGGGATTCGACCACCACCTCTGTAATTCACGCTGCTCGATCTCGATCAGCCCACACTGCGCATAGAGCCATAGAGCTCGATGACTATCGAGGATCAGCGTATTGATTGTTTCGCAGGGCAGGCCATTGTGAGCGGTCATGACTTGCACGACGCCTCGCCTCACTCCAGCGAGTCCTTTTGTAGCACCGAACCATGCAAAGCCATCTTGATCGACCGCGACGTTGCGGATATAGCCATACCGAGAGTCGAATTGCGGAAAGATCTTCTCTCCTGAGTCCGTCCGATAGCGCAGCTTGTCTCCTACAATCCAAAGACCGCCCATGCGATCATCGGCAACAGCCTCGATTAAATCCCCGTCAGGAAAAATCTCCTTCTCTTCAACTTTTCCATTTCGGATTTCGAAAAGCGTACTCGTTGTGAGACCGCTCAGAGCTCCCCAAATCGTCCCATCTGCTCTCGCAGTCATTGAGAACACAAGATTGCGGTCCTTCGGTTTAATCGCGGGATAGAATTTGTGATAATCGAAGAAGTACAGGCCACTTCCTGCACCGACCCAAAGACCGCCCTTGGGATCTTCCACAATTGAAGTCGCATTCCTCGCTGGGAACCCATCCTTCGCGAGGACCGAATGAATAGTTCCATTTCGCAACGCGTCTAAACCGCCATCGTTACCGATCCAAACTGTCTTATCGCGGGTCGCAAGAACGGAGTGAACGTAGTCCAGGTGTAGGCCCTCTCGTTTCGAGAGAGTCTGAATGGCTGTATCGCGAAAGCTATCGAGTCCCTTCGATGTAGCAACCCAGATGTCCCCTTCGCGATCCTCAAACAAATCGTTAACCATGTCACTTGAGAGACCGTCAGCGGCGCCGAGATGCTCTACCTTGCCCGCATTGATACGGTAGACCCCATGATCTTCTGTGCCGATCCAAACGGAACCTGCCCGGTCAACTAATACTTTGTCAACGGCGATAGTGGTGTTCGCGAGTCCCGGTGCCTCAAATGTTTTCCAATGTCCGTCACGAAACTGCCCAAGGCCTAAGTGCGACTCGAGGTAATTCAACCCGACCCATAAGGTACCGTCTATGCCAAAGGCCAGTGCCTCTACGCCTCCGATATCTTTAACTTTCAGCAGTGATTTCAGGTTCCATGTCCTCGCCGAAGAGGATTTCCAGCGTAAAATTTGTGGGCTGCCACCAGTCCACAAATTGCCGGAAGCGTCTTCGGCAAGTGGCCCGGCATCATGAATGGACATGCCTTCGCTATCGCCGTAACAGTGAAGGCCCGGACCTTCAACCTTACACAGCGTTCCGTCTCGGTCGCTGGACCTTTCTCGTTGGCGTGTGATCCAGATGCCGCCCTCGTGATCCTCCAAAATCAGCTTCACGTACTCGTCTCTCGTGGAGTACTCAATGAGGCTTTGGTCTTTCCATCTGTAGAGTCGGTAGCCCGCCCCGAACCAGAGGCTGCCATCGCGGGCGCCATGTAATGCGGATATCCAGGCCGATGCGATCTCTTGTCGAGTCGACAGGTCCGCCCATGACACGAAACGGACACCATCGAACCGAAACAGTCCATTGGCTGTTCCGATCCAGAGGTAGCCATCTGAAGTTTGTGTAATCGCCTGGGGAGGACCGGCGAAAAATCCATCCTGCATGCGCCAGGCGGTGTGCGCATACTGAGTAATCTGCACTTTGGGATCGACTGCGTTGGCTCCTGGAGTTGCCAACAAAAGCATCACCGTCACCCAAAGACGCTTCGCTCGGAAGGCGCGATCGAAAAAGCGCGGTAGTCGCATGGCAGTCAGTGCCGTTGTCACGGAGGAATCCTATCGGCAGCCACTAATATCGCGAACGAAGCGTGCGGGTATTGCATCCCACACAATCTTCGAGGCCATCCTAACACCTGTCAGGATATTGTCCACCGGTGTCGACATGAATGAGGCTCCAGACGCCCGGATAGCCTCTGATTTCACGCTTGTCACTCCCGATGAATGGAGAAGCCTCATCCGAATCGAATGAGGCTTTCCCAAGTTCCGGTCGGCTAACCTCCTAATGTTGCTTTCGCCGCCTCCAGGACGATTTCGATCACGGGTTTGGGCATCGTCAGAGAGGGGGTGTGATCCGAATGTGCGGTGCGGATGGTTGCCTTCATGCGCTCCGCCATGAATCGCTGTGTCTTTTCAGGGATCATACGGTCTTCTTCGGCGATCAGATACCACCTGGGCTTCTTCTTCCAAGCAGGCACGGGTGCCTTCTCCTGAATGCATGCAACATTAAGTGGGCGCTGGATCGCCTCAAGCCGCACCTTTTCCTCCGCTGAAGCATGCGGAGCGAAAGCCTTCAGAACTCCCTCATGTGGCATCCAGATGTAGCCGGTTTCGTCGGGACCCAGTTTCGGTGCGTCTGCGTGGGGAGGCTCACGATAGAAGACGTCAGCGACGGATTCCCCTTCGTCAGGAGCCAATGCGGTGATGTAGACCAGGCCTTTGACTTTGGTGTCGTCAGCGGACGCGATCACAGCTCCTGCGTAAGCGTGCGCGACCAGGACGACTGGGCCGTCAACGCGACCAATCAGCCGTCGAAGCGCTGCGGTATCGTCGCTCAATGTGGTCATAGGAATTGGGGCGCAGATGACTCCCAAGCCTGCTTCGGACACTCCGTTGATGACCGTGCCCCAGCTTGAGCCGTCCGCCCACGCGCCGTGCACGAAGATCACTGTTGCGTTCTTTTGAAATGCCATAATTACTTCCTCCATACGGTTAAGCCAAGGCGAGTATGTCTCTCCCAGGCGAACATCTCTTAGCCAAGAAACTCGTTCATCTTGCCCGCGATAAACTCAAGTTCCTCTTCGAGTGCAAAATGCCCTGTGTCAAGAAGGTGAAGCTCTGCTTTGGGAAGATCCTGAAGGTAGGCCTCGGCACCTTCCATTGTGAAGAAGGGGTCATTCTTACCCCATACGATCAGCGTCGGTGGTTGGGACTTTCGGAAGAACTCATGCCAGCCTTCATATTTGGGCGGGTTGGACTGATAGTTGTGCAGCAGGTTGAGCTGAATTTCGTCGTTGCCCGGACGATCCAGGAGTGCCTGGTCGAACGTGTAGGTATCTGGGCTTATCTTGTTCGGCTCTTTCGCTCCGTGCAGGTATTGGAACTTTGTCGTATCGAGAGTCAGTAAGCCACGAACAGGCTTCTCGGTTTCTGCAGTCCGGTTAGCCCAGAAGGGCTTCATCGGATCGAAGGCCCCACCGATTCCAACAACATAGGCATTGCCGTTTTGAACAACGATCTTGTCGATCGCCTCAGGATTCGCGGCTGCAATGCGGTACCCAATCGGAGCGCCGTAATCCTGAACGTAGATGCTGAACTTGTTCAGGCCGAGCTTCTTCAAGAGGAACTCCTCCATCACCGTCGCGAGGTGATCGAAGGTGTACTCAAAATCTTTCGCGGCCGGTGCATCACTGAAACCAAAGCCTGGATAGTCCGGCGCGATGACGTGATTGGTCTTCGCGAGGAGGGGAATTAGGTTACGGAACATGAATGAAGAAGTTGGAAACCCGTGCAAGAGAACGATCGTGGGAGAGTTCTTCTCGCCGGCCTCTCTGTAGAAAATCTTTAGGCCGCGAACTTCGGCATGCTGATACGTGATCATTTGGGCTTCCTTTCGTCGAAGCAAATTTGTCAGTGGCGCCACGGGTCCGCCTTTCGCGGAATCGAATTGATGTCGCCCGCGGCGCAGCAATGCAGTACACCAGTCTACGAGAACTAATCTGGTGTACAAAAAAGGATAGCGCTTAAATGGCGATTCGACAAATAGCAACCTGGAGGGAAATTTGAAAGGAACGTTCAAGGGTGTTGTACAGGAGACACCGAAGCGAACGCACATACCGGTGTCAACTCGCTCTAGGCTTAGAGTGGAAGTGTTCCTGAATAGGCGGCTTGCTGAGCTAGAAACGGTTAGCACAGTAGCCGACCAAGCCCTCGTCAAGTTGGCTCAGGAAGGAGCGGAAGGGGCTTACATCGAGCTTTACGCTCGGCATTCCAGGATGGCGAAAATGATGGTTAGCCGTATCGTTCGGAATGAGGAAGACACCGAAGACGTGCTTCAGGAATCAGGTCTCAAGGCCTTTCTGCACCTGCGGGGATTTGACGGACGCGCAAAGTTTTCAACTTGGTTTGCGCGGATTTGTGTCAACTCCGCATTGACTTTGATCAGGACAAGAAAGAACCACCTTTCACAATCGCTCGACAATCTGAGCGGTATGAACGCCGACGATTGGAAATACTTCGCGGACAAGGCGGACAATCCCGAACAATCAGCTCTCAAGTCCGAGGTTGTCCAGCGGATCAGAAGAGCGGTTCACGCCTTACCTCCAACACTGCGAGAGGTCATTGAGCTTCGACACTTCTCGGAACTCTCAATTGCCGAGGTCGCACGCCGATCAGGACTGTCAGTTCCCGGAACAAAATCACGGTTGCTCAGAGCCCGGAAGAAGATGTCCTGCACCTGATCATTATCTAGCTTTGAGGTGAATGAGGGAGACAAGCAGGCGGCCAGACAATCACGAAGGACGGCACTACAAGTTCGTCCAGAAAGGTGCCTTTGACCGCGATGAAGTGCGGGAATCGAACCAGCCAATCAAGTAACAGATAAACTGGGGTACGTATTGGGGTATTTCTGTTGAAAAAGCAGATATCCCCCGTAGAATCAATGCATATTGATCCCTGGGGGGCAACCAAACGAAATAAGTCGCTTGAATCAATAAGATAAATTCCCGAAATGGGGATTCGAATCGGCCAATTAGGCACCTAAAAATTCGTGTAGGAGCCCAAGGCTTTGTGGGTTTCGGATCGTTATATCAATCGATTGCGCCATTTTGTCGGAATCAAGGAAGTCCACCGGGGTTAGCGAGTCTGCGATAGAGATCGCAGATCGCCCTATCTGTTAGCCGGCGCACTACCGAGACTTGCAGCTTCGGCTATACGATGTGGGTACTAACGAAGGTGTTTTGGAGAGGGGCATAGCCCAAGAGATTGGGTGCGAGAAGCAGACTTATGAAGACCCATCGTGTCGGTCGATGAGTGCATAGGCGATTTATCACCAATCCAGAAGCATCCCCGACGAGAAGAGCGCTTTGAATGAGCCGCCAATCACCGTCGCATGTGCTGGGACGATTAGCGAACAACCGTAGATTATTGAAGTAACCGAAGATCAATCGCATTGCTCATCGCTTCGTATCCAGCATCCGAAGGATGCAAATGATCTCCGGAGTCGTATTTCTCTAGAAAGCGTTCTGGATGATTCGGGTCCTGGGTAGCTTTGTCGAAGTCAACAACAGCGTCAAAATTACCAGGTGTTCGAATGAATAAATTCACCGCTTGCCGCATTGCTTCCGCGGTCGGGGTCGCGAATTTCGTTCCGCCAAATGGCGTTAGAGTGGCCCCGAATACCTTGAGCCCGTGCGCGTGCATGCGTTGCACGACCGATCTCATCCCTTCAATGATCTGAGTTGTCGTCACGATGTCGTCGGGCAGTTGAGGAAAATCGGTCCGACCAATATCATTGATCCCCTCTAACCATATAACGTACTTCACTCCAGGGGCGTTAAGCACATCGCGCTCCAGGCGATCGATCGCATCCGGACCGTTCCCAGTGTGTAGAATGCGGTTGCCCGAGATGCCCTCATTCAACACCGATAGCGATTCTGCTTTCTTATCAGCCGCAAGACGAATTGCAAGATAATCGGGCCAACGGCGATTCGCGTCGGGGGTCGAATGAGCGCCATCTGTGATCGAATCGCCAAATGTCACCACCGCAGCCGTTGGCTCTGCCTCCTTCACTTCGACATCCTTGAGCAGGTACCAGTGTTGCAGTTTGATTCCATCTTGCAAGCTTTCGACAGCAGCTTGGTTCCCTGGACCGATTTGCGTGGTCGCAACAGAAAGGTTATGAGCGGTGACTTGCGTAAGCTTCTGTTCCGGCAAGCAAAGGCTGATTGTCACATCCGAGAAACTCGGCACAGTTAGAGAAAGAGAGTCACTGGCGATAAACTCGCCCGGAGCAATCGTGACTGTAGGTTTTCCACCAAACATCATCACGTGGTCGGTCTTCGATTTGATTGTCCCGATGGAAGCCATGAACGCCAGGTGCGCTTCAGAAATGGTTAGCGGTTCTTTACCGAATTCGTTCGTCAGAGCTACCCGAATCGCAGGCCCTCCCGCGGAGACATGTACAGTCTCGCGTATGGTTATTTCACGTTCTCCGAGTGTTAGGTTTTTATCGACCTTGGTCGAAGCGTTCACTGGCGATGCCGCCCAAGTCCCCACCCACTTCAGTTGCTGTGCCATGACGTTGTTGCTCTGAATTACAACCACCAGCGTGGCTAAACGCAGCAGGGACCTCTTGACTCCGTTGGACATGAAAACCTCCTTACTAGGACCGTTGTGACTATCGTTAGTGAATACCGAATTTAGCCTGGATGGCTTCCAGTGATCTGCCTTTGGTTTCTGAATAGAGAAACGCTACGACAAGAAACTGGAGAATCATTATTGCTGAAAAAAGAACGAAAGGCGCTGCATGTGATTTCGCAGCTACATACGGAAAGATGCCAGCGGTGAGTGCATTCATGATCCAGTGAGAGGAAGAGCCCAAACTCTGGCGCTTGGAACGCACGCGTGTTGGGAACACTTCCGCTAGATACACCCAAATGACGGAGCCTTGAGAGATTGCGAAAAACAGATGGACAGATTCGATGATCTCCCGCAACTCGTCTTCGGAGTCTGGAAAGCCCAAATATCGATTCAGAGAGTCCCCCAAACTGACTAAAATATCTATAGGTCATTTCGATGGTGGTGTAATCTTTCCCAGGGCTTTGCATCGCAGTTCGAGGTAGGGGATCACTGTCGGGCGGCAGGCAGTGGCGTCAGTCGCGCCACCGAGGCGACTGGCAATTCCACCACCCCGAAACGGTTCGACGGAATATCGTGAACACCGATGCGAAGGAAGTCGTCGCCATCCTTGACCGGAACGCTGATTTCAAAACGCGCATTGATGCCTCTGACAAATCGCTCGTAAGCGTCAGGTGTAAGGTCGAGCTGAAGTTTTTCCCCTGTGGCGTTTAGCAGACGGCCGTCGTTGTCATAGAGCAGGATGGTGAACTCAATACTCCCGCTGCGGCGGCCATCTTTTTCGAGTGTAAGTTGTATGTCGTTTGCTACAACGGCGAGATCCACGGCAAAGCGCCGGAAGGGTGGCTTGATGGGGTGAGTGGGGTCGAGATTGTTCGATGGGGGAAGGGATTGCTCTGACGCCGTGCCGACAGGCAGCACGCGCACCTTGAAGAGAATGTCCTGCGGAGCGGGGGCACCGTGTGCCATCGCCGAGCGTGCGTAAAGATTGTCGCTGTTGGTGGCGGCGGCGGCGGTGAAGGTTTCTGTCTTCGCAGGATGATTTCGGTCGTCGCTGTAATAGCCGCGTCGGTAACTCAGGAGGTACCCAGCAGCCTGCAGGCTCCCGTTCAGAGTCATGTGGATATCCCTAAATGTACCGTTATAGCTTTTGTTCGATGGCGTGTAGGTGAGCGTGTAGTAGTTGGAGCCGGACTCTATGGCGCTCTGGACGGCTGAGGCAAGATCGTTGTTGTTGTAAAAGGGAGCGCCGCCAGTATCCTCGGCGAGTTGGTTCATCGTCATGTGCTCGCTGGCTAGATCCTGATAAAACGTGCCCGAACTCTTGCCGAATCGATCGCCTTTGCTGGCGCCGGCCGAGATCGTCGGATCGAACTTAAGGCCGCCCGCATCCACCGGGTAGACGGAGACTCTTGCCCTCGAGAGCAGGTCGGTCGTTTCACGAAACTCGGGGCTGTTTTCTTCCATCACGGCGGAACTATTTTTCACAGTTGGATCGGGCAGGATGTCGATAGGAAATGAGCCCGAGAACCAGATCAGGTTCTTGCGTCCGGGGAACGCGGAGAGATAGTGTGCGAGGGCGTTGAAAGCGTCAAGCGTGTACTGGATGCGGAGTTGCGTTAGGAGCGCTTTCTGCTCGCTTTCGAACTGCTGGAGATTGGAGACGGTTTGCATTTGTGCGGCCGCGCCACCATCCAAGGTGGGCATTGCGCTGACGATGTCGGACTGTGCGTCCGGCGTCGCGTCCGAGCCGATGGCGTCGTCGAGCAGGCTGGAGGGGCGCTGCACTATCTTGTGTTCGACGGCGTCCTTGAGGATTTGAGGGTCAGAGCTGAATCCTTGCAGAAGAAATAGACGCTGAGAGAGACCGAAGATGGCGATGCGCGTGCCGGGCTTCGCCTTCTTCACATACCGCTGCAATTCGGATCGCATATAGGACTGATTGACCATGGGGGTGTTCAGCGTATCGAGCAGAAGGATGTTGAGCGCGCCTTGGGGCGGTACAGCGGTGTAGTCGGTGAAGGTGCCGGGTGGTATCGGTGGAAGTTCCGGACCGGCCGCCGGCGGCGTGAGGGTGGAATGCTCGTCGAAAGAGCTGACGGTCTGAGGCTGCTTGTTTTCAGTGAGAGTGAATGCGTCCCGCTCGAGCCCGTGGACGGGATGGCCGGCTTTATCGTGGACGGTTACATCGACGATGACCAAGTGCGCATCGGCGTGGAGCACGGTCGTGTCATGAGGCGAGGCGGCCTGTGCGGTGCCAGGAGCCTGCGCCAGGATCGCTCCCAAGCGGATGATTGGGAGCGAAGCGGCCACGACGAAGTGGCGCATGAATCTTGTTAAGTTCATCAGATGCTCCCGAAGTGCCAACAGCCGACGCGCTAGTCGATGCAACCTAAGCGCGTTGTTCGATTGCCTTGCAGATAGAAGAAAAGCCAGGCAGGGAGCGTACGCCGATAGCCATGCACGTTCCCTGCAAGATCACGAGCCTAGAATTGAAGTTTCAGCATGAACTGCAGCGACCGTGGACCGCCCTGTTGGTACAGGGAGGACAGGCCGCCCAGACCGGTTGAAAGGGTATTGGTTGCCTGTCCCATCAAGGGGCTGTTGCACGTGGCTCCAACAGTTGTGGGTCCGCAAGTTGTGCTGATCGTTCCGAAGTTAGGATGGTTCAGGATGTTGAAGGATTCCGCACGGAACTGAAGCTTCGACCTGCTATACAGTGGGAAGTCGCGCTGCACGGCGACGTTTGCCTGAGCCTCTCCGAATCCACGCAAGAAGTTGCGTGGCGCGGTACCAGGTATCAGTAAGTTGGTTGGGATACTGAAATTCGCTGGATTGATCTCGCGTCCACCGGGAATCCCGGGTGCGCGCACATACGGTGTGAGGGAGCCGTTGTAATTCAGCTGCGAATTGATTACATCGCCGGTCAGCGGTTCGGTGACTGCGGGGCCGACCGGCTCCCACGGAAAGGGCGTCCTCGCGACGACCCATCCATCAACATTCCAATAACCGAGGATCGCCTTTTCGAGGTGATTCTGGTATGGCATGGGGAGGTTGTAGACGACGGCGCCGGTAAAGTTCTCGCGGACATCGAAGTTCGAGTTTCCTCTTTGAAGAGGGTAGACGGCATCGAAGTCTTCTGTACTTGCCCAATCGATCATGTGAGACCAGGTAAAGGCCCCAATGGCTTGAAGTCCGTTGGCTACCTGGCGCTGGTACTTCACCTGAAGGGAGTTGTAGTTCGAACCCGGGCCATTCTGGTAAAGGAACATATCATTAAAGAGGGGATTCAGGGTGGCGATGTCATACTCCTGGTAGGTTGCGAGCTTGAGTCCCAGAGACGCGACATAACCCGTGGTGACGCTCTGTTTTCCGCCGAGCGCCTGCTCGAGCGTGACATTCCATTGAACCGCCGGTGGAGGAGTGATCCGATTGTTCGGATATTCTTCCAGCGCATACGGAGGCGTAGTGGTGATCGGCAAAAGCTCGGTTGTGTTGCCCGGCCATCCGTAGGTTTTCCCAGCGGGGGCGGTTGTCCCAGCCGGGTAGTATTGCGTTCCAGTGTAGGTTCCGGTTGATGCCGTCCCCACGCCAAAACCAGCCCCGTAGGTTTGATTCAGAGCGATGGTGTCGTAAAAGAGCCCCGCGCCGGCGCGGAATACAAGCTCGTGGCCGGGTTGGTCGTAAATGGTAGCCGCCATTCCGATCCGGGGACCGAAGTCATACCATGTCGTCCGGTACAAAGGGGCGCCTGGACCAGACAACGCGATTGAGGCAGGATTGTTGATGTTGCCGGTATAGGTATACATCTGGGCCCCGGATTCCGTTGGCGGCGGCGCCAGGTCCCAGCGCAGTCCGAGGGAAAGAGTTACCCGCGGTTTGACGCGCCAGTCATCCTGAACGAAGAGCCCCAGGTTTTTGGTAGTGGGATCCGTACGAAGATAGTTCTTGGCGGAAACAGTTGGCTCATCAGTCAAGACCTTGGCAGTGCTGTTGTAGGTGTAGCTATAATATGGGCCGCGAGACAGACTTCCATCGCCGTAGTAAGCGGTTGTCTGGCGGAAATCTACGCCTGCTTTGTAGAGATGTCTACCGTGCGTCCATGTGAGTACGTTCGTGACGTTCGGCTGGAACTGTTTCGATCCGTAGGATTGCTGATAGAGGAGTGCGGAGTTCGGCAGCTCTATGTTGATCTTGGTCTCGCCGCCAACTGTAGGCGTTCCTTGCGCGCCGTTCAGATCGATCGGCACGGATCCGCCAACGGGGTAAAGGGTACTTGCAGTCACTGCCAGGGCCGGCGAATACTGCAAGCGCAACTCGTTGGAGATAGTTGTACCGAAGGCATTGTCTACACCTAGAAGATAGATCCGGCTGCGGTAGGTGCTTATCGTTTTGTACAACGCGTTGACAACTTGGCTGCTGGTTGTGTCGTTGTAACGGGCGAAGAGGCGCAGCGTGGGCAGGAGTTGATAGTCGACGCGGAGGCTCTCCGAATCGATCACGCCAGTGGAGGTTGGACTTTGAATATAAGGAGAGCCGCCTTCTCCGTAATCCACGCACTGTGGATCCTGCGCGGTGGAACAATTCGGCAGTGGATACGCGTTCAGCAGCGGCTGCAATCGTGTCGGGGCGTTTAGCCGAAGATTCTTGTATGTGGCATTTGTATAAGTCCCGGTATTGTAAGTGCCATTGGAAGGAACGTCGTTGATGGTTGCGGCCTGAGGCTGATCGAGGCGCAAGCCTTCATACGCGAAGAAAAAGAAAGCCCGGTCCCTACCCGAGTAAACGTGCGGTATCGAAAGTGGACCGGCAAAGGTTCCACCGAAGTCGTTCTGGCGCTCAGCGGGCGTCGGGATAGGCGTGGTGTTGTAGGTATTGAACCAGTTATTGGCGTCGAAAGCCGAGTTGCGCAGGTAGTCATAGGCTGTGCCATGAAATTGATTGGTGCCGGAGCGCGTACGGAAGCTGACCTGCGCGCCCGGCTGTCTGCCGAACTCAGCGGAATACGTCGAGGTCGTGATGCGAAACTCCTCCATCGCATCGACAGAAAGCATGGCTTGTGTCGTTCCCAGGGCCGTGGCGCTGCCCAGCATGCCGGCGGATGCGGCGTCGCTGGCGTTGGAAGCCATGTTGCTGGCGCTGACGCCATCCACCATGAAGTTGTTGGAGTCGGAGCGCATGCCGTTGACGCTGTATTCACCCTGGTCATTCGACGGCGGGGTAGAGGAGATAGCCTGTGGGGTATTGGTGATAACGCCGGGTGAGAGCAGAACCAGCGTCTGAAAGCTTCTGCCATTCAGCGGCATGTCCGCGACGAACTGGCGGTCGATGACGGTACCTACACTGGCGTCGGTGGTGTTGATGGTGTGGCCCTCGCCGCTGACCGTGACGGTTTCCGAGGCCTGGCCGATGTCCATCTGGAAGTTGAATTGCAGGACGTCCTGGGTGTGGAGGAACAGACCATCTTTGACGATGCTCTTGAACCCCGTCTTATCGATTTGAAGCCGGTAGGGCCCGACGGGGAGGGAAGGGAGGCTGTAGCTGCCAGACTTGTTGGTCGTCGTGACAAACTGCTGGTTTGTGTCAGTGTTGACGGCGGTGACACTGACGCCGGGGATATAGGCTTTGGACGGGTCCTGAACGAGTCCCGCCACGCTAGCGTTGCCTCCCTGGGCAAACACTCTACCGGCAAGCAAGATAATGAGTGCAGCGGCGGCTAAGCTCCGCATGCGGATGGTTTCTCCTCGGGAAAAGTGCAACATGTCATAGACCTCGCAATGGATTTCTTGGAATGTAGATAACTGCGGTGGAGGTTAGTGATCCAGGCCAGCTTCTGTCCTGGTGTTCACCGCAGGGTTTAGGTACGAAGTGGACAGCAGAAAATTGGTGGCGTCACGTTGAGTTGGATTTGCAAGCCGGCATTGTCGCCATCGCCCTGGCGACCGAAAGGCGATGCGGGCCGGGGCGAGCAGGTTAGGATTGCGTCACTGGGAAGTGATACTTCTCTTGAGGCCATCGTTTCAACTCCAGAAACAACATTCCTTCGCGAGTCAGCGAAGGATTTGCAACAGGGGCGCGCCCTGCGCTTCCGGCAAAGGCAAGCCGAGAATGCGGGCTATGGTTGGGGCTACCTGAAGGTTGAGGAAGCCAGGCAGGCTTACACCGGGCTTGATTCGCGGCCCCGATGCCACGAAGAGGGCGAACATCTCCGGATTTGTGTTTGGATAGCCATGTTGACCGCTCACCGGCACGTCCCGCTCGATCTCCCCGGTGTCTCCGTCTTCGAAGGCGTATCCCGGCGATGCCGTCAGCCAAAGGTCCGGTGCCTGACTGGTCGTGCCAGAGGCTGGCATGCCGAGGCGATGCGCCTCCTCATTGGAGTACACATGTTCGACTCCGGGCATCGCTGCGAAGGCCAGGGCCAGTTTCGCGGACGCCTGAGCCTTGTCCGCACCCTGCACGAAGACGTCGGCGTGCCCACCCTCGCTCTTCACCCATACGGTCCGAGACGATGGGTTGCTGTCGCTTGCGGGATCATGCTGTCGCAGATAGACACGGGGCCGCACCAGATGACGGTAGGTAGAAAACCCATGATCCGAAGCGACGATGTAGGTTACGCGATCGCGCAAACCGCTATCCCTCACGGCGGCAACAATGCGCGCCAGGCAATGGTCGGCGTTGGCATAGGCTGCATAGGCTGCGGGAGTCAAAGGACCATACAGATGCTGCAAGGTATCGGTCTCGAGCAGGTGAACGAGCAGGAGGTCCGGTGTGTGCCGTTCGAGGATGTCGATGGCAGCATCTGTCCGTATCTGATCCCGCCATGCGGGACTCGTACTACCGAAGTGCTCGACCTCGTCCTGAGTGAGTAACTTGTCATCGATCAGGTCCTTGACGATTGAGCTGTCCATCGTTGGCTTCTCAGCGAACTGCCACCTAATATTCTTTGCGCCGCTGACCGCAACCCAGTCGACTTGTCCCGTCGAGAGACCGTGCTCTGCCGCGACGTCGTACAAGGTACGGGCGTGAACGAGCACACTCTTATCGGCATCAGGCTTTACCTGGACGGCGCCGTTATCCTCCGGAAACACGAGCAGTCCGTTCGCGACAACATGGTGCCGGCTAGCATCGACGCCGGTAATCAGCGTGGTGTGATTGGGCCACGTCACGGTCGGATTAATCGGAATCATTCCCGCCGAGACGGCTCCGTTTTTCGCGAGCTCACGCAACATCGGCATGGGCAGGCTTGGGTCGTCCAAAGCCCGCGCCGGAAACCCATCGATTGTTATAAGAATGACGATTGGTCGGCCTACTACAGCCTTCGACTGACCCTGGCAGGTGAGCGAAAAGGGTAGAAGGAGCAGAGAGCTTAGTAGCGTCGAGGTCGTGATGAACGAGGTGTTCGTCATTGAAGGAGTGATTCGTGGCACGCTTGCGCGGCTGAGCGTTTCAAATTTCGTGAACGCAGTGCCGTGTTCACGGAGAAACATATCCCGGCTGCTGGAGGGCTTCCGCTCCTTTCACGGTGAAACCGGCCGGATTGTCAAAATCTCATTATTTATCTATGATTTGCCTACCCTTCACGCGGGGTATCTTGTAACGGTTAAACCGGGAATTTACACGAGGTTCATCAGCGTTCCGTTTACTGGTGGAAAGCGATCATGACGGTGCTCCAGGAACTAGAAGCGCAAAGACGATCCGAAAATGCGTCCGCCGAGGACGAGCGTTGGATGTTGGCGAAACGCGTGGCACGATCTGCGACTTTCACGCGATCTGAACGCCTATCCAAGCTCCTTTTATATGTATGCCGTATGCACATCGCCGGTCGCGATGAGGAGATCAACGAGCAGCGGATCGGGATTGATGTCTTCCGGCGCAGTCCAAGTTTCGATTCTGGTTCCGACAGCATCGTTAGATCCCATGCGACGCGGCTCCGTCATCGCTTGGAACTGTACTTCACGACAGAAGGTCGGGGCGAAAAGCTCAGAGTCGAGGTTCCGCGAGGCGGCTACACACCTCACTTCTTCCCTGTGGAACCGAACGTGCCTCTAGATGGAACCGCGTCACCCCAATTTGCAGAGGATCGGCAGGATGAACCGGGGAACCTGCCGGAATTAGCATTCGTTGAAGCTCCAGCGGGCGTACCTCCTCTGCCCTCCAGGAGCATTGGCAAATGGGCTCTTGCCTTCCTCGCCGGAATGATCGTCGCTCTGACGCTATTAGGCCTGACGCTGCATTTCAGCCGTCTGGCCGTTCTGCAGGCTTGGAAGAAATCGTCGAAACAGAGCGGCGTGGAGAAGGCATTTTGGAATAGTCTCTTCGCCGATGGCAACCGCACACTGGTGGTCACGGGCGACAGCGGGCTGGTGCTCTACGAGAGTATCGAGCGCCAGGAGGTCACGCTGCCTGACTATATCGCCGGAAACTATCAAGTGTCTGCGAATAGCTCGGATCCGATGCACAGCATGTTGCAGAAGGATTTGCCGACGCGGCGGTATACGTCCGTCGCCGATCTCGATCTTGCGGTCCGCCTGAGCCGCCTACCGCAGTGGGATGACCAGCGTGCGGAGGTGGTCTTTGCACGCGATCTGCGCGCCGCCGATGCTTCCAAGTCAAACCTCGTCCTGATCGGTTCGCGTGAGGCAAACCCTTGGGTTTCGCTCGTTGACGAATCGATGAACTTCATTCTCGCATCGGATGGCGTTGGCCACTTCTACTTCGTGAATCGTCATCCCTTGAAGGGCGAACAGTCTATCTATCTGCCATCGCAGCACCACAGCGGAACAGCAGATTCCTCGGTATATGCTCTGATCTGCTATCGGCCGAACAACTCCGGTATGGGCAAAATCCTGCTGCTCAGCGGCCTGTGGCAATCTGGCACCGAAGCCGCGGGGAAATATGTCCTGGGAGACCGCCAGTTCCTCGATTTTCTTTCCGGGATCACAAAGGGCGACGGCAGCATCCCAGGATTTGAATTGCTCGTTCAAGTTCGTAGCGTCGCAGGAAACTCCTTCACATCTTCAATCATTGCAAGCCGGGTTCAATGAGTTCTCGGAAGGCCAAGCTTCTTGATCAATTTGCGGATAGACTCAGCGCGGTTCGGAATCGTTCCCAGGCTCCGCACTTCACCTTCCGGCTCCGCGACCGCTACGGCAATCGTCTCAGCATGGACATCCAACCCCAAAAATCGTAACTTCTCCTTCATGACCGGCTCCTGTGTCCGGTACGGCTTTGAAGTGTGAAATCTTACTCGATGCGGCTGGCGATTATCTGAGAGTCGGTTGAATTCCAATTGATGCTCGTCGAACGCACCAAGATCTCAAAGGAGCGTATGGAGCCGTCAGGGCGCGCTGCACGCTGGAGAATGGGAGCAATTGATGCTGAGTGAAATAGCGCCTCAGCGGCCGCCTGGGTTCCGGCAACATCCAGCCCTTGCAGAAGAAGCAGGTGACCATTGCTATCCAGGTTAGGAAGAAAGGCGATCAGAGCAAAAGTTTCGTGTGCCGGCTCGTTCCAATGGCTTTCGTAGGATGCCTGCTCACCGGGC
>Ga0302313_10000532_pt1 | contig 33812 bp, 34 predicted proteins | sample III_Palsa_N2_2_FD_200454 | JGI IMG/M metagenome (GOLD analysis project Ga0302313, IMG submission 200454) | Peat permafrost microbial communities from Stordalen Mire near Abisko, Sweden - III_Palsa_N2_2 | ecosystem: Environmental > Terrestrial > Soil > Palsa > Peat permafrost | place: Sweden...
CGCATGAGGCGGCGATGCTCAACGCCGCCGCAATCTCGCGGTTCGTCTCACCCGCGTCCTTCCGGGCCAACGCCCGTTCCCGAAGGTCCATCGAATAGGGAGCCGTCATCCAGGCTGGCCTCCTTGCTCAGCATGGACTTTGAATCACCTCACGCCTGATTTGAGAATCCCGATTCCGTCAAATCGCGACACGCTCTAGCTCATTTGGCTTTTGACGTGTTCAGCGCCGCGGCCGCCAGGATCAGCGTCGTGAAAGCCGCCTCGTTAATATCTTCGCCCTCGCGGATATCGATGGCCCGCCTGACGTTGCCGTCGAGGCTGGAATTGAACAGCTTCGACGGATCATCCAACGCGGCGCCCTTGGCGAAGGTCAGCTTCACGACCGCCTTATAGGTTTCGCCGGTGCAGAGGATTCCGTCGCGATACCAGGTCGGCACTCCCCTCCACTTCCATTCCTCAACAACGTCGGGAACGGCCTGTTTGATGAGCGCGCGGACATGGGCGAGCATCGCGCCCCGCCAGTCGTTCAGCTCCCTGATCCTGCCGTCGATCAGCTGAGAGGGCGACAGTCCACCGATCGCCGGATCGTTCGCCATGGACGTCATAGCTCCCTTGGGTTTCTAGCGCGTGGGCGGCCCCGCTAAAGCGTGCTCACCGTCCTGCGGTTCCTGGTCGGGAACCGGCGTGGATAGTCGGTGAAAACCCGCCCGCCACGCAAGGCTGCTGACCGTATCAGGCCCGCCGGCGAGCAATCACCCTGCGAACCACCTTGGCGGACGAAGCGCTGACGCTCTGTTCGTCGAGCAAAATCTCGGCGCCCGCCAGGGCCTCAAACACGACGGCGGGGTCAAAGGCGGCATAGAGGCGGCCCGCCTCGTCGCGGCGATCATCGCCCTCGGTCACCCGCCAGCTGAGATAGAGGATGCCGCCGGGCTTCAGGATGTCGATCAGGCGGCGCACGGAGGCCGGGATATCGGCAGCCGGCAGATGCATGATCACGGTCTCGCACAGCACGTTGGCGAAGCTGGACGAGGTGACGCCAGCCAAACCAGGCAAGACGCCAGGCGCGAATTTCACACCCGGATGACGACGGCGAGCTTCCGTCAGCAATCCCTCGGAGGGGTCATAGCCGGCCGCGGGAAAGCCGTTTGCATTGAGCCAAGCGACGTCACGACCGCTACCGCAGCCGATGTCCGCACTCGGCCCTGGGGAGAAGTATGTCCGGATCAGCGCTTGCATGTCCAACGGTGGCGGCTGGGTTTCCCAGTCGTCGGCGTAGGCCGCGGAGTCTCGGTCGTAGGCGTTCAAGGTGCTTTGATCCGCCATCGTTCAGGCCAGACCGTCGATCTGTCCGAGCCGTGCCAACATGCGACGCCCCTCGGAGGTGACCTCGACCATGGCCGGGCCGCCGGGCGTCGCTCGCCGGCGAACAAGGCCTCTATCGACGGCGTCTTCCCAGATCGGCAAGCGCGGGCAGGAGGTCCGCCAGCCATCCATGACCTCGGCATAGGCGCGGGGCTCGGCGGCGAGCCATTCGAGGAGTTCAATAATGAGGGTGGTGAGGATTGCGTCTTGCGACACGGGCGCCTGGCCCGGGCGAAATGGGGTCATGTCAGTCTCCTGAGCGCCAATCGGCAGGGCGCACAGGGCCCGACCGCGTCGCAACAGCGGAAGTGTGCTCCCCGGTTCGCCCGGTGACAAGCCGGCGCCTGACAGCGCCTCGCACCCTTCTTCCAGGCCGGCTTCCATGGACAGTGTGCTCGCTGACCCATAGGGATGGGGGACGATGTTGTTGAGTGTCCCATGAGCGAGGCTGAAGGCGCGCCAACAGTGCCGATGCTGACCACCGAACGGCTGGTGATCCGAGCGCTCGCCGACGCCGACGCCGAGCCGATCCACCAACTGTTCCTGAACATCGACTGGGCCGATAGGTCGATGCCCGAAATGGAGCTCTTCCAGCGGCGCAAGTCGTGGCTCGATTGGACACGGGCGGGCTACCGCGAGTTCGAGCGGCTCTATCAGCCACCCCTGGGTGATCGGGCGGTGGTGCGCAAGGCGGACAATGTTCTGGTTGGGCTGGTGGGCTTGGTCCCCTCCTTCGCGCCGTTCGCGCAGCTGCCGAGCTTCGGCGGCGCGGCCAAGGCCCTAAGGACGATGGAGATGGGCCTGTTCTGGGCCTTCTCGCCGGACGCTCAGGGCGAGGGTTTCGCCACCGAGGCCGCCGGCGCCTTGGTGGACTGGGCCTTTGACGGCCTGTTGCTAGACCGGCTGGTGGCGACGACCGAGCACGACAACGCCGCCTCGATCGCCGTCATGCGACGCCTGGGAATGCGGATCGAGGTCAATCCCCAGGCCGAGCCGCCCTGGTTCCAGACGGTCGGCGTGCTGCGTGCTATCGATCGGACATCGCCTGCATCCGCCGAATCGCCATGACCCGCCCCGCCCCTACCCATGCCGATCCGCTGGATCGCCTGATCGCCATCATGGCCCGCCTTCGCGATCCCAAGGACGGTTGCCCCTGGGACCTGGAGCAGACCTTCGCCACCATCGCGCCCTATACGGTGGAGGAAGCCTATGAGGTCGCCGACGCCATTGAGCGGAACGACCTGCCCGAACTCAGGGACGAACTGGGCGACCTGTTGCTGCAGGTGGTGTTCCATTCGCGCATGGCCGAGGAGGCCGGCGCCTTTGCGTTCGACGATGTGGCCCAGGCGATCTGCGACAAGATGATCCGCCGCCACCCTCATGTGTTCGGCGAAGCCGAGCACCGCGACGCCGCCGAACAGACGCGAGCCTGGGAGACGGTCAAGGCGGCCGAGCGCGCGGCCAAAAACGAGAAGGCCAGTGTGCTGGACGGCGTTTCGGTGGGACTGCCAGGCCTGACGCGCGCGATGAAGCTGACCGGACGCGCGGCGCGGGTCGGCTTCGATTGGGCCGATCCCGCCGACGTGCTGGCCAAACTACACGAGGAAGTCGGCGAGTTGGAAGTCGAGGTCGCCGCCGGCGACAAGGCGCGCATCGAGGACGAATTGGGCGACGTGCTGTTCGTGCTGGCCAACCTTGCCCGCAAGCTGGACATAGACCCGGAAGCGGCGGTCCGCTCGACCAACGCCAAGTTCACCCGGCGCTTCAACTTCGTGGAACAGGCCCTGGCCGAGGCCGGCAAGACCCCGGACCAGAGCGACTTGGCCGAGATGGACGGGCTCTGGGATGCGGCTAAGGCGGCCGAGCGAGCGGGATAGTGCGTCCTTCGAGGCTCGGCTGCGCCTCGCACCTCAGGATGAGGTATTTTTGTGAAGCCCAACTAAGCTCCTCATCCTGAGGCGCCGCGCAGCGGCCTGGAAGGACGCACAAGTTCGGTGCTCGGCCTAGTCCAATGTGGATGGCTAACGCCTGCCGACTGTGGTCTGTGCGACGCCATGCCCAGTGAAACCGTCCACATCCTTCAGTCCTATGTCGCCGGCCGGGGCAAGGCCCTGAAGGCGGAGCCGCAGGTCGGCTGCACGAGCGCGGAAGAGGCGCGGCGAAAAGCCGAACGGCTCGCGCCGCTGCGGCTTGGCGTGGTCGCGTTTTCGGTGACCGCCGATGTGGAGATGGGCGTCTACGACGAGCAGCCGACGATCCTGTTCAAGTCGGGCCAGCTGCCGCCGCCTTGGGACGAGACCTAGGCGCCCTACTCCGCCGCAACGCCGCCTAGCGCGTCCGGAAACAGCTGCTCGAACTGCCCAAGCGCCTGATTGTCCAGCTTGACGGACAGCTGCACGCGGCCATCCGCGCCGTCATGGCGATCCAGGATACGGCCGTGCCGATAGAGCCAGGCCAGGGCGCGGCCATCGCCGGCGGCGAGGTTGGCCTGGACGGGCTCGTCCTGGTCGATCATCTCGGCGAACAGGGCCAGCAAGGCGTCCATCCCCTGCCCCGTCACAGCCGAGACGGCGATGGCGCGGCCGTTGGGCTGTTCGCTGGTGCGCAGGGCGCGGGCGTTGACCGAGATACGGTCGTCCTCGTCCAGTAGGTCGATCTTGTTCCAGACCTCGATCACCCGGTCATCGTCCGGCTCGACCTCGATCTGCTTGAGCACCTTGCGAACGTCCTCGGCCTGGGCGGCGGAATCCACGCCGGCGATGTCGCGGACATGGACGATGACGTCGGCGCCCTTGACCTCTTCCAGGGTGGCGCGAAAGGCTTCGACCAGTTCGTGCGGCAAATCCGAGATAAAGCCCACGGTGTCGGACAGCACGGCCGGCCGGCCCTCGGGCAGCTTGATCGCGCGCAGGGTGGGATCGAGGGTGGCGAACAACATGTCCTTGGCCACCACATCGGAATCGGTCAGCCGGTTGAACAGGGTCGATTTGCCGGCGTTGGTATAGCCGACCAGGGCGATGGTCGGCGCCGGCGCGCGCTGGCGGGCCTGGCGTTGCAGGCCGCGCGTGCGGCGCACCTCGTCCAGTTCCTTCTTCAGCCGCGCCACCTTGCCGGTCAGCAGCCGGCGGTCGGTTTCGATCTGGGTTTCACCAGGACCGGACATGGCGCCGAGACCGCCGCGCTGACGCTCCAGGTGGGTCCAGGTCCGCACCAGACGGGACCGTTCGTAGGCCAGCCGAGCCAGCTCCACCTGCAGCCGGCCCTCCTTGGTGCGGGCTCGACGGGAGAAAATCTCGAGGATCAAGCCTGTGCGGTCGATGACCTTGGCCTGCCAAGCCTTTTCCAGATTGCGCTGCTGGACCGGCGTCAAGGCGTCGTCGACCACGACGACATCGATCTCGAGATTTCGGCAGATGCCGCCGAGTTCCTCGACCTTGCCCTTGCCGAACAGAGTTGCGGGGTTGGTGGCGCGCAAGGGGACGATCTCCGCCCCCTTGATCGCAAGATCCAACGCCTCGGCCAGACCGACAGCTTCCTCGAGCCGGGCGCGCGGATCGCGCAACCCGGTGTCCCGATTGGAACTGGGATGAAGGACCAGCGCCGCCTGTTCAGGCGGGCTGTGATCAATCAATCGATCGGTCAATCGTCTTCCTGATCTTCCGGTTCATACAGTTGAACCGGCGCGGACGGCATGATGGTGGAGATCGCGTGCTTATAGACCAGCTGCGACTGGCCATCACGGCGCAGCAGGACGCAGAAGTTGTCGAACCAGCTGACCACGCCCTGCAGCTTGACCCCATTGACCAGGAAGATGGTCAGCGGCGTCTTCGACTTGCGGACGGAGTTCAGGAAGGTGTCCTGGAGGTTTTGTTTTTTCTCGGCTGACATAGCGTCAGGCCTCCTTTGATCGCATTTCAGCGGAGCAGGATGCTCCACACACACAGGTAGAAGTTAGGCAGCATCAAGACGGCTTCACAACCGCCCCCGGGCGAACGCTTATCACGCCAGCTCGTTTCTCGCCGACTGGATATATAGGTCACGCAGGCGGATGGCGACAGGTCCCGGCGCGCCGCCACCGATCAAATCGTCATCGATCTTGACCACGGGAGTCACGAGGGCGCCGGCGCCCGTATAGAAGGCCTCGCGCGCCGATTTGGCCTCGGCGGCGGTGAATGGCCGTTCCTCAACCTTGATCTGCAGCTCTTCAGCCAGGCGCAGGACGGCGATGCGGGTTACGCCACGCAGGATGTTGGCGCCGGTGTCGCGGGTGCGCAGCACCCCGTTCGCATCGACAATCCAGGCGTTGCTGGAGCCGCCTTCGGTGACCAGACCGTCGGTATCGACGAACCAGGCCTCGGAGGCGCCCTTCTCCTTCGCCGCCTGTTTGGCCAGAACGTTGGGCAACAGGCCGACCGTCTTGATGTCACAACGGCCCCAGCGATTTTCCGGCGTGGTGATGACACTGACGCCCTTGGCGGCCTTGGCCTCGGTGGCGACGCGATCGACCCGCTTGGCGGTGATGACGATGCTGGGCGCCGTGTCCGGATGCGGGAAGACGTGATCGCGCGGGGCGACGCCCCGGTTGACCTGCAGGTAGAGCAGGCCTTCGAGGATGCGATTGCGGCGCAGCACCTCGCGCAGCACCGTCTCCAGCGCCTTGCGGGACATGGGTGTGGCGATGCCGAGCTCGCCCAGGCTGCGATACAGTCGAGCAAAATGGCCCTCGGTATCTGTCAGCTTGCCGCCGAACACCGCCCAGACCTCATAGACGCCATCGGCGAACTGGTAGCCCCGGTCCTCGATATGCACCCCGGCCTTGTCATGCGGCAGGTAGCGGCCGTTCACATAGGCAATACGCGGCATCAGGCGTCTTCTTCCTCGTCTTCCGTGGCTCTGGCGGGCGCGACGCCCAGGGATTTCAGTTTCCGGTGCAGCGCCGACCGCTCCATACCGATGAAGCTGGCCGTGCGCGAGATATTGCCGCCGAAACGCATGATCTGGGCGTTGAGATATTCGCGCTCGAACACCTCGCGAGCATCGCGCAGAGGAAGCGCGATGATCCGCTCCGTGCCCATGGCGCCCGCCGAGCCAGCGACGACCACTTCCGAGGGCAGCATGGCGCTGGTGATCGGATCGGCCGGATTGCCGGACGCCAGGATCAGCATCCGCTCCACATTGTTGCGCAGCTGGCGCACGTTGCCCGGCCAGCCATGCACCTGCAGGGTGGCGATGGCGTCGTCTGTGAGCGTGCGGCGCGGCAGGCCCGTGGCCTCGCTGATGCGGCCGATGAAATAATCGACCAGCTCGGCGATATCCTCGCGGCGCTCGGACAGCCCCGGCACATGCACCGGCACCACGTTCAGGCGGTGGAACAGGTCCTCGCGGAAGCGTCCGCCGCTGATTTCTTCGCGCAGATCGCGGGAGGTGGACGACACCACCCGCACATCCACCTGGACATCCTGGTCGCCGCCGACCCGGCGGAAACGCTGTTCCACCAACACCCGCAGAATCCGGCCTTGGGTCTCGCGCGGCATGTCGCCGACCTGATGCAGGTAAAGGGTGCCGCCATGCGCCTTTTCGAACACGCCGATCTTGCGCGGCCGGCCGCCCTCGCCTTCCTCGCCGAACAGCTCCAGGTCCATGCGGTCGGGCGTCATCCCGGCGGCGCCGATGGCCATGAACTGACCCTTGGCCCGAGGGCTGGCTTCATGGATCAGCCGCGCCACCAGCTCCTTGCCCGACCCCGGCGGGCCGGAGATCAGGATGCGGCTGTTGGCGGGGGCGATCTTGCCGATCAGCTGGCGCAGCTGCTGGGCGGCGCTTGAGCGACCGACGAAGCCGTCAGGCACGCCGGCCTGGGTCCTCAGGCGGCGATTTTCCCGCTTCAGCGACGCCTGCTCCAACGCCCGCTCGACCACCAGCAGCAGCCTGTCGGACTTGAATGGCTTTTCCAGGAAGTCATAGGCGCCGCGCTTGATCGCGCTGACCGCGGTTTCGATGTTGCCGTGACCGGAGATCATCACCACGGGCAAATCGGTATCCAGCGTCTTGACCAGGTCGAGCAGTTCCAGCCCATCCATGCCGCCGCCCTGCATCCAGATATCGAGGACCAGAAGCGCGGGCTTGCGAGCCTTGATGCTGGCCAGCGCCGCTTCCGCATCCGCCGCGACCCGGACACTATAGCCCTCGTCGTTCAGCACCCCGGCGACGAGATCGCGGATGTCCGCCTCGTCATCGACCACCAATATATCGGCCGCCACGTTCGTTCTCATGCCGCACTCACGCCTTCCGCACTGGCTCGTTCGACCGTTTTGATCCGGGGCAGACGCAGGATAACCCGCGCTCCTGGCTTATCCTTGGCGTCCAGCAGATCCAGCTCGCCGCCATGGTCCTCGACGATCCGCTTGACGATGGCCAGGCCGAGGCCAGTGCCCTTCTCGCGAGTCGTCACATAGGGTTCGGTCAGCCGGTCTCGTCCCTTGGACGGAAGACCGACGCCATTGTCCTCGATCTCAAAGGCCAGATCGCCTTCGCCCAGCACCAGGCGGGCGACGATATGGCCTTTCAGCTTTGGCTCGGCCGAGCGGCGCGCCGCCACGGCTTCGCCCGCGTTTTTCAACAGGTTGGTCAGCGCCTGGCCGATCATGGGTCCGTCACAGAGCATCACCGCGTCAGGCAAGATCTCGGCCAGATCGATGGTGGTGGCCGGATCGGCCACCCGCTGGGCGAACACCGCCTGCCGCAGCAGTTCGGCCGGCTCCATGCGCGTGAATTTGGGCGCCGGCATGCGGGCGAAGGCGGAGAACTCGTCCACCATCCGGCCAATGTCGCCAACCTGGCGGATGATGGTCTCGGTGCAGCGATCGAAGGTCTCCAGATCGCCCTTGATGTCGCCGCGATATTTTCGCCGGATGCGCTCCGCCGACAGCTGGATCGGCGTCAGCGGGTTTTTGATCTCGTGGGCGATCCGCCGCGCCACATCGCGCCAGGCGGCGTTGCGTTGGGCGGTGACCAGACGGGTGATGTCATCGAAGGTCAGCACCAGGCCGCCATCGGCGTGGCCGCTGGCGCGAACCCGAAGGCGATGGTTGTCCGCGCCGCGGGAGATATCGATCTCCGCTTCGGCGCCGCCGCCGAACTCCGCTGCTTCCGCCGCGACATCGACCAGCTCTGGCGCCGCTTCCGCCAGGGTCTGGCCGCGTGCGGCCGCGGGCGACAGGCTGAGCAGCGCGATCGCCTGGCGGTTCAGCGCCGAGATGCGTCCCTCGGCGTCCAGGCCGATAACGCCGGCGCTGACGCCGGACAGCACCGTCTCGATGAACCGGGTCCGCGCCTCGGCCTCATCGCCAGCCGCGCGCAGGGCCGACTGCTGGGCCTGAAGGTCGCCGGCCATGCGGTTGAACGACCGGGACAGGTCGGCGATTTCGTCCGGCTCATGCTCCACCGCGACGCGGGCCGTCAGATCGCCGGCGGCGACTCGGTCCGCGGCGTGGATCAGGCGGGCCACGGGCGCGGAGATGGCGCTGGCGGCGGCCATGCCGATCCAGACGGCGGCGACCAGCAGCAACAGGGTCACCTCCAGCAGGCTGAGACCGGAAGCCGCCTCGACCCGGCCCCGGTTCTCCGCCGTATCCCGATAGGCCGCCAGGGCCTTGTCGGTCTCGCCGAGCCGGCTGAGAATCCCATGGTCCACCGGGCGCGTCACATAGAGGTAGGCGTCATCGTAGCTGCCCAGGCGGACCACGGCGCGGATCAGATCGGTGGCGATAAAGGGCTCGATACTGACGGTGTGGGCATCGGCCGAGGCGTCGATCGTACTGGCCGGCGGCGCCAGGAAGGGCGTGTCGGTTGGATCGGCCTCGAAACGCGACAGCACGCGGCCGTCGTGGTCGATCAGATAGACCGCCGGGAAATTACGGTAGTTGCCCTCGATCGCCAGCTTCTGCCCGAACATGATCGGGCTACGCTTGAACATGGCGATCGCGTTCGGGTCGCTCAGGTCGTGATCGGCCGCGTCGACGTCGTCCCGAATCGAATTGACCTGGGAGTTGAAGTAGGACTTGGCCACCGTGGCCGAGTTCTCCACCACGGTTCGCACGCGCTGGGCGAACCAGGAATCCACCGTCTGGTTGACCAGGACGCCGAACACCAGGGTGATGATCACCGCCGGCGCGATGGCGCCGCTGGCGAACCAGAGCACAAACCTCAGATGCAGGCGCGCGCCGGCGTCCCGGTGCTGAACCGCCACCAGCCTGAGGAACCGCCAGCTCACCGCCGCGACCAGCGCCAGAATGATCGCCAGGTTTACGCCCAGCAGCGTCAGGATGATGAGGCTGCGTCGCTCGGCAAGACCGGCGATAGGCGCCGATGACGCCATCCAGACGGCTACGCCGGTGAGAATACAGGCCAGGGCGTAGGCGCCGCCCAAGGACCAGCGCGAGGTGAGCCGCTGCCGCAGACACGCGGGCCATGTCGGCGAGAGCGTGACCGCCCCGTCCAGATTTGACGCTACCCGGTCGTCCATGCGCACAGCCTATGAAGACTGTGCTTTTTGATCAACACCAATGTTGCGCTAAAGCGTCACCGCTTGCCGCGGGCGGTCTCGACGCCAAGGTCTTGAATCTTCTTGCGCAGGGTGTTGCGGTTCAGCCCGAGGATTTCCGCCGCGCGCACCTGGTTGCCCCGAGTCGCGGTCAGAGTCAGTCGGATCAGCGGCCGTTCCAGTTCGTGCAGAACCCGGTCGTAGAGGCCGGCAGGCGGCGCGCCATCGGGTTGGTCGGCGAAGTAGCCGGCCAGGTGCCGCTCGATCAGGGTCGCCAGAGTGACCGGACCGCCCGGCTCCGCGGGGGCGGGATTTTGGTCCTGCAGCTCGCGCTCGACGATACGCGCCGTGATCAGGTCCTCACCGTAGAGGGCGCAGACGCGGCGAATCAGGTTTTCCAGCTCACGGACATTGCCGGGCCATTCGTAGGACTTCAGCCGCTCAAGCGCGCCGGCGTCGATGGCCTTGGCGGGCAGACCTTCGCGATGGGCGCGCAGCAGGAAGGAGCGGGCAAGATCGGGAATGTCATCCGTGCGGTCGCGCAGCGGCGGCAGGCGGACTCGGGCGACGTTGAGGCGGAAGAACAGGTCCTCGCGGAACAGGCCCTGCTGAATCAGAGCGCGCAGGTCGCGGTTGGTTGCGGCGATAACACGCACGTTGGGTCGGCGGCCGGTGCGCGGATTGATCGCGGCTTCAGAGCCGTCGATCACCCGCAGCAACCGGGTCTGGGCGTCGAGCGGCATGTCGCCGATCTCGTCGAGGAACAAGGTCCCTCCGTCTGCCTCGATCAGCTTGCCGACATCGCCATCGCCCCGGCCGAACAACTCGGTCTCAACCCGCTCGCGCGGCACCGCCGCCAGATTGATCACCGCGAAGCGGCCGTCCCGGCGCGGGCCGAGGTCGTGCAGAGCGCGGGCGACCAGCTCCTTGCCGGTGCCGGATTCGCCCAGGATCAGCACCGTCAGATCGGCGCCCACCAGGCGGGCGATGGTGCGATAGACGTCCTGCATCGGCGCGGAGCGGCCGATCAGCGGCAAGCGCTCATCGCGCACCGCCCGAGCCTGGGCCTTGGTGGCTTCGGCATCCGCCGGCCGGGTAAGGGCCCGCTTGGCGGCGGCGGTCATGTCGTCGAGGTCGAACGGCTTGGGGATATATTCAAAGGCGCCGATCTCGGCCGCGTTGACCGCGGTCAGGAGCGTGTTCTGGGCGCTCATGACGATCACCGGCAGCTTCGGCCGCTCTTTACGGATGCGAGGCAGCACGTCGAATACATTCTCGTCGGGCATCACCACATCGGTGATGACCAGATCGCCCTCGCCTTCCGACACCCACTTGAGCAGGGTGGTCGCATTGCCGGTGGCGCGCACCTGATAGCCCAACCGACTGAAGGCCTGGCTGAGCACCAGCCGAATAGATGCGTCGTCGTCGGCGATGAGGATTTTGTGGTGGACTGACATTCTAAGCCTTAGCCGGAGACAGGTTCGGGTTCGATGGGAAGCAGGACGCGGAAGACCGTGCGTCCGGGCTCGGATTCAAAATCGATCAGGCCGCCATGGGCGGTGACCACCTTGGCGACCAGGGCGAGGCCCAAGCCGGCGCCCATGCTCTTTGAGGTGACGAAAGGCTCGAACAGATGCTCGCGCAGGTCGGGAGCGACGCCGGGGCCATTGTCCTGGATGCGGACTTCCAGCGGCGCGCTGCGCACCTTCTGCCCCTGGGTGGTGCGCATGCGCACGCCGTGGCGATAAGCGGTGGTGATGGTCACCTGGCCGCGCTCGTCGCCGCGCGAATGGGCGGCTTCGCAAGCGTTCTTCACCAGGTTCAGGAACACCTGGATCAGCATGTCCTCGTCGCCGATGGTCGGCGGCAGGGACGGATCGTAGTTTTCCCGCAAGGTCAGGCCATCGGCGACGCCATTGACCGCCAGGGCGCGAACCCGGTCCAGCACCTGGTGGATGTTCACCGGCTCCTGATCGGGGATGACCTCTTCCGAGAAGGCCTCCATCCGGTCGACCAGGCGTTTGATGCGGTCGACCTCGTCGACGATCAGCTGCGCCAGGGAGGCGTCCTCGACGCGCACGCCCGTCTTGAGCAACTGGGCGGCGCCGCGGATGCCTGCGAGGGGGTTCTTGATCTCGTGCGCCAGCATACGGCCAAGGCCGACCACCGAGCGCAGGCCCGCCGCTTCGGCGCCGCGCTCGACGCCAAGGGCGCCATGGCGGACCTGCAAGGTCAGTAGGATGGAGCCATCGTCCATGGGCGCCGCCGCGCCGTCGGCGTCGAACGGGGGATGGCCGAACAGGACAATCTCAAGGCCCCGCTCGCGAACCTGGACGCCGGCCTTCATGGCGCGGTCGACCAGGCCCGTCAGGGCCGAGCCCGGCGGCAGGGCGTCACGGAAGCGGCCCCGCGTCAGCAGGGACAGGCCCTGGCCGAACAGGGCCTCGGCGGCTTCATTGACGGCGACCAGAGAGCCTTCGGGAGACAGGATCAGCGCCGGATCAGGCGCGACCTCGAACGCCATGGCGCGCAGGCTTTCGAGCCCCGGCGGCGTGGTTACGGAGCGCGGCCGGCCGGTCATGCCGCCAGCCTTTCCGGCTCACCCGACCAGAGCGCGACAAGGCCCGCCTCGATCTCCACCGCCTGCTCCAGCCGGCAAAGACGGGACTTGGCGGCGCGAAGCGCCTCGGCGGACATCGGCAGGGGCGCGCCTTCGACGTACCAGCCGAGATGTTTGCGGAAAATCTTCAGGCCGATCCGATCGCCGTAAAACGCCAGGGTCTCGGACAGGTGGTCCAGGGCGATCGCCAGACGCGCCTCCAGATCGGGGGCCTCGATATGGTCGCCTTCCAGCGCCGCGTCGATCTGGCGGGCAAGCCACGGGCGACCATAGGCGCCGCGCCCAATCATCACCGCATCCGCGCCTGACTCCGCCAGGGCTTGATGAGCGCTGGCAGCATCAAGAATGTCGCCATTGACGATGACAGGCACATCCACCGCCGACTTTACGGCGCGGACCAGCGCCCAGTTGGCGTGGCCCTTATAGAACTGACAACGGGTGCGGCCATGCACGGTGACCGCGCTGACGCCCAGCCGCGCCGCGCGTTCGGCGATCTCGGGCGCATTGCGGGAGTTGTCGTCCCAGCCTAGCCGCATCTTTACGGTGACGGGAACACCGGCGGACAGGGTCGCCGCGATCAGCCGCTCCGCCAGATCGGGATCGCGCATCAGCGCCGAGCCGCAAGCGGCGCCGGTCACTTCTTTCGCCGGGCAGCCCATGTTGAAATCGATGATCTGGGCGCCGGCCTTGGCCGCAAGCTTGGCGCCCTGTGCGATCCAGTCCGGATCGCGGCCAACCAGTTGAACCACCATCAGAGGCAGGCCGTCGCCGACAGCGGCGCGGCGCACCACGTCCGGCCGGCCCTTGGCCAGCTCGGCGCCGGCGACCATTTCGGTGGCGACATAGGCAGCGCCCAGGCGCGCCGCGGCGCGCCGGAACGGCAGGTCGCTGACGCCGGTCATGGGCGCCAACCACGCACGCCCCGCAACCTCGACCCCGCCGACTAAAACGCTAGTGCCCATTTTCTAATCATCCCCTGCGATGAAGTTTTAGGCACTTATCAAGGCCAAGTCCAGTCTGGACATCAAAGCCTTAGCCGACGAAACAGACGCCATGAAATTTGTCGCTGTCATCGTCGCCGGAGGAACGGGCCAGAGAGCTGGCGCGGGACCGGCCAAACAGTGGCGCACCCTGGCTGGCAAGCCCGTGTTGCGCTGGTCCGTCGAAGCTTTCGTCAAAGCGGGCGCCGCCGACATTGTCGTGGTCGCGCCCGCGGGTCAGGAAGATCAGCTCGGTCAGGCGCTTGCTGGCCTTACCGGCTGGCGGACCGCAACGGGAGGCGCGACGCGGGCGCTGTCGGTTCAAGCCGGCTTGGCCATGCTCGGCGATGTCACCGGGGATGCCGCCGTGCTGGTTCACGACGCAGCCCGGCCGTTACTCGAGGCGCGCCATATAGCCTCGCTGCTGGAGGCGCTGAACGGGGCCGAGGGCGCCCTGCCCGCCCTGGCCGTCGCCGACACCCTGAAGCGCGAGACGGACGGCGCCCTGCACACGACACCGCGCGACGGGCTCTGGCGCGCCCAGACACCTCAGGCTTTCCGACTGGCGACTTTGCGATCCGCCTATGCGGCCTGGTCGCCAGACGACGGCGAGCCGACCGACGATGCGGCCGTGGTCGAACGGGCTGGCGGCCGGGTAGTGAAGATCGACGGCGACATCCGGCTGATGAAGCTGACCTATCCGGAGGACTTCGAGATGGCGGAACACCTCGCCGCGCCGACCATGGCGACCCGCATTGGCCAGGGCTTCGACGCCCACAGGTTCGGCCCGGGTGAAAGCATGATGCTGTGCGGGGTGGAGATCGCCCACGACCACGGCCTGATCGGCCACTCCGACGCCGACGTGGGGTTGCACGCTCTTACCGACGCGCTGTTGGGCGCGGCAGGCGCCGGCGATATCGGCGACCATTTCCCCCCGACCGATCCGCAATGGCGCGGCGTGGAATCAGGGGTCTTCCTGCGCCATGCTGGCAAACTGATCGCCGAAGGCGGCGGTGTCATTGTCAATGTGGACGTGACGCTGATCTGCGAGCGGCCAAAGATCAAACCGCATCGCGAAGCCATGCGTACGCGGATCGCCGAGCTGCTGGACCTCGCCGTCGAGCGGGTCAGCGTCAAGGCCACCACGACCGAGCAGATGGGCTTCACGGGCCGGCAGGAAGGCCTCGCCGCCCAGGCCGTGGCCTCGGTCCAGTATCCCGCCTGATCGCGTGTTGGCTTGGCCGGCCAACCCTGTCACACCAGCGCCGTAGCTCTTGCGACACATGAAGGGGACCTATGTTCTCGCTTGAAATCGAAACCCTGGCGCGGCTGTTGATCGATGAGGCGCAGGAACGGCGCCTGCGGATCGTCACCGCCGAGAGCTGCACCGGCGGCCTGGTGTCGGCGGCCATCACCGCCATCTCGGGGTCCTCGGCGGTGTTCGATCGGGGCCTGATTGTCTATTCCAATCGGGCCAAGCAGGACCTGCTGGGCGTCGCCGGCGACATGATCGCCGACTATGGCGCCGTGTCCGAGCCGGTGGCGCGGATGATGGCCGAAGGCGCGCTGGAAAACTCCAACGCCCACGTCAGCGTCGCCATCACCGGCGTGGCCGGACCGGGCGGCGGCACGGATCTCAAGCCAATCGGCCTGGTGCATTTCGCCACCTGCCGATCCAACCAATCCGTGCATCACCGGGTCGAACGGTTCGGCGACATCGGTCGCGCGGAGATCCAGATGGCCGCGGCCCAGATCGCTCTGGAGATGCTGCGCGACCGGATTACGGGATAGAATTATTCGCCCTGACGTTCCTCATCCTGAGGCGCCCGCCTAGCGGGCCTCGAAGGACGCAGCGGCGGCTCAGTGCGTCCTTCGAGGCTCGTCGCTACGCGCCAAGCACCTCAGGATGAGGAGCTCTGGTGGAGTGTGCACCAGGTCAATCCTGCTCCCTCGACCCGTACAGGACGCGCGCGCGGTCATCGAAACATTGCATCAATCGCTGGACGGCGTGGTCGAAATTGCTCGTCAGCATCGCCGTCAACAGCTTCGACTTAAACTCGAAGTCGATGTCGAAATCGACTTTAACCCCAGAGGGATGCTCGACGAATTTCCAGTGATTTATGAGCCGCTTGAACGGCCCTGAGATCAGGCTGACGGTGACCAGGCGCTGATGGGCGTCCCGGCGCACGCGCGTGGAAAACCGCTCCCTCAGAAATGAGAAGCCGACCTGCGCTTCCGCATCCACGCCGGTGACGCCGGCGCCGTCGTCATACCGGTTCCAGACCCGCATCGTCCGAATCCAAGGCACGAAGTCGGGATAGGATTCCACGTCGCCGACCAGTTGAAACAGCTGGTTGGGCGTATAGGGCAGGATTCGACTGACCGTGTGGCGCACGCGTCAGGCGGACTTGGCCAGCAGCGCTTCTCGCGCCGCCCGCAGCCGCTCAAAGTCCTCGCCGGCGTGGTGAGACGAGCGGGTCAACGGGCTGGCGGACACCATCAGGAAGCCCTTGGCGCGGGCGATGGCCTCATAGGCGGCGAACTCATCGGGATGGACGAACCGATCCACGGCGGCGTGGCGGCGGGTGGGCTGCAGGTACTGGCCGATGGTCAGGAAGTCGACGCCGGCCGACCGCATGTCGTCCATCACCTGCATCACCTCCTCCTTGGATTCCCCCAGGCCGACCATCAGGCCTGACTTGGTGAACATGGAGGGATCGCGTTCCTTGACCCGGTCGAGCAGGCGCAGGGAATTGTAATAGCGAGCGCCGGGACGGATAGTGAGGTAGAGACGGGGCGTGGTTTCGAGGTTGTGGTTGAACACGTCCGGGCGGGCGTCGATCACCTGGTCGGCGGCGGCGCCTTTGCGGAGGAAGTCCGGGGTCAGAACCTCGATGGTCGTCGCGGGCGTCGCCGCGCGGATGGCCAGGATCACCTGGGCGAAATGGTCAGCGCCGCCATCGGCGAGATCGTCGCGGTCCACCGAGGTGATCACGACATGCTTCAGGCCCATCTGCCGCACGGCGTCGGCGACGCGGGCGGGTTCGGTCGGATCGAGCGCCTGCGGCAGGCCGGTGGCGACATTGCAAAATGCGCAGGCGCGCGTGCAAATCTCGCCCATGATCATCATGGTGGCGTGGGACTTGGTCCAGCATTCGCCGATGTTCGGGCAGGCCGCCTCTTCACAGACCGTGGTCAGGCCGTGGGCTTTGACGATTTCGCGGGTGGCGTTGTAGCCCGCTGAGCCCGGCGCGCGCACGCGCAGCCAGTCCGGCTTGCGCAACAGCGGCGTCTCCGGCCGCGCCTGCTTCTCCGGATGCCTCGCCCTGGGCTCGCCCCGCCGATCAATGACCGTTGTCATGGCCCTTAGATCGGCTGTTTAGGCCCAGCAATCAAGCACCCCACTCCAGTAGGAGAGCTTAAAGCGCCTGCACCTTCCCGCCCGGCGCGGAGACGATCAACTTGATCAGCTCTTCGGTGACCTTCGGCTCAAGGCCTTCGGTGTGACCCTTGTTCAGCCGCACAACGTCGGCGATCACCCGACCGTCCTTGGCGCCGGGATAGACCCAGACCTGGGCCGTACCGGGCCCAGGCTTCAGCCCCCAGCCCTTGGTGGAATAGGATTCGCGGGTGGTGTCGTGGATCTGCCCGCCGACGGTGTCGACCACGTCCGGGCGCTGAACCCGGGCGCCCGCGCCATACTTCTCGGCCCAGGGCGATGTCTCAGGCAGGGAGGCGATCTCGTGCTCGCCCACCGCGAAGATGTGGGAGAAATCGCAAGTCGGCGGGGCCGATGGCGGGAGCCTGGGAAAGTTGAAGGTCTGGCCCGGCGGCATAGGCACAGAGAAGCCTTCCGCCCGTGGCGCGGGACCCAGTCGACCGCCCGACAGGCTGAGCCAGCCATCGACACGATCCTGAAAGAATGGGTCTTCACTGAGCAGGCGGCTGGAGGTCATGCCGCCCTGGCTGTGGCCGGCCAGCCAGAAGGCCTTGATGTGGTCCCTACCGTACTGGGCGAACACCTGTTCGACGATATTGTGCAGGTGGGCGTCGTCCGCCTCCCCCACCCAGCGCCGCGCGGGCTCCTTGGTGGCGGCTGACGGCGTGGCGACGACCAGCCGGTACTTTTCCTTGAAGTCCACGGCCGGAAAATAGCCGCGCTGCCAGGCGCCGACCGAGCCGCCCCCATGCAGGTTGAGGATGAAGATCACATCCTCGCCCGGTTTCAGGTCATCCGGATCGTCGAGGTAGAATTTACGGCCGGTCTGTTCGTCCACAGCGACGCTGCTGCCCATCCTCTTTCCTCCCTGGTCGCGGCGCCGTTTTCGGCGCTCGTCGTTCTCGTTTCACAATCTACGACACGGTATGTCCCCAGGCCAAGCACTGATCGCGCAAGGCTTCTAGGTCCACTCCTCCGCCAGCACCGCATAGAGATAGGTGTCGCGCCAGGCGCCCTTGATCTGACGGTCCTGGCGCAGCACGCCTTCCCGTCGCATGCCGAGCTTCTCCATCACGCCAAAGGAGCCCGTGTTGCGCACATCGCAGGTCGCGATCACCCGATGCAGGCCGAGCGTCCTGAAGGCGACGTCGATCAGGGCGCGAGACGCCTCATGGATGATCCCCCGTCGCCAATGGTCCCGATGCAGGCAGTAGCCGATCTCGGCGGTCCGGTTGGCGGCGTCGAGAAGGCGAAGGTCGATGGAGCCGATCACCGCGCTGGTCTCCAGCCATTCGATCGCCAGGCCGAAATGCAGCCTGGGCCAGACACTCTGGCCGGTCAGGGCGCGGTCCATGAAGAAGCGGGTTTCGTCCGGCGTGTTCGGGCCCCACTCCATGTAGCGGGCGACCTCCAGATCGGACCCATAGGCGTGGACCGCGTCGCAATCGGAGGGGACAAAGTCGCGCAGCAGCAGTCGCTCGGTGCGGACAGGATGCCAGGGATAAGGCTGGGTAGTCATTCAAATCTCCGTTCTGGCGATGAGCCGGCGGCGGAGATGCGAAGACCCCAGCCTATCCGGCGGGGTCTGATGAGGAACTGCGGCTAGGCGAGCGCGCGCGAACCCTCACGACCCCTGGTGGGACCGTTGGCGTTCGAGCAGTATTGGCCAGCGCGGTTGATCATGGCGCATGCTTCTAGCAACACTCGCTTTCGAAGACCAGACTCCGGGCCAGACCGGGCGTCGGCGCGATCATGGGGGAGACAAAAGATGGCGAAGGCCAAGGGCGGACAGACGGCTCGCGAGACCCGGGCCGAGGCGCGGTCGGCGACCAAGGCGGACACCGAGCCCATGTGCGAGATGCTGTCGCGGGCCTTCGCCGAGGACCCGATGATGTGCTTCCTGCTGCGGGACGAGGCCACCCGCGCTGAAAAACTACCGCGCCTGTTCAAGCTCCTGCTCAAGCTCGCCCTGCCGCTGGGCGGCTGCGATGTCGCCGAGGGTTATGAGTCGGGCGCGATCTGGCGACCGCCACACCATTGGGAGATGCCGTTCTGGCAGTACATCACCAATGGGGTGGAGTTCCTCAGCCTGTTTGGCCTCGGCGGGGCGCGCCACGCCATCTGGGTGATGGATCAGGTCGAGAAGCGCCATCCGAAGGAGCCGCACTGGTATCTGCAGGTGATCGGGACCGATCCCGACAAACAGGGGATGGGCTTTGGCAGCGTCGCCATGCGCCGCCACCTGGCTATCGCCGATGCCTCCGGCCTGCCCTGCTATCTGGAATCATCGAAGGAAAAGAACCTGCCCATCTATGCCAGCTTCGGCTTCGAGCTGACCGAGGAGATCAAGCTGATCGGCGGGCCGACCCTTTACGCCATGTGGCGCAAGCCTAAGGCCGTTAGCTGACGATCGGCAAAAACCGAGCGCCCGTATTTCGTCAAATCTTCGGCTCCGTGGTCGCCTGTCGCGCGCCAAGTCTTGTCGCGGCGGGCGGCAACGGGAAGACTGCGGTCATGGGCGGTCGGGGTCTCGTCTTTGCGTTGGTGTTGCTGCTCGCTGCTTGCGGCGCCCGGGACGATTCCGCGCCCTTCACCGACAGCCGCCTGCCGCCGGCGCTTGGCGTGGCCGACTTCCCGCCGGCGGGCTGGGCCTGGGGCCTGATCCAGACGGCGAAGGATGCGCCAGCGCAGCGCTATGGCGTCGCCGCCGCCGCGACCGCGCCACGCGCGCAGGTGCTGGTGCTGCCGGGTTATGGCGATTTTGCCGAAACCCAATACCGCCAGCTCAGGGCCTTCGTCGGTCAGTATTACATCAGCTGGGCCCTGGATGGCGCCGGCCAGGGTGGATCCGGCCGCGCGGTCGGACCCCGCGACCTAGGTCATGTCGACTCGTTCGAGCCCGACGTGGACGCCGTCGGCGTCATGGTCCGGCAGACCATCCGCCCGTCTCCGGACGCGCCCCTGGTGCTGGTTGCTGAAGGAACCGCCGCGCCCGTGGCTTTACGGGCGTTGCAAAACGACTCCCAGGGGGTGGGCGGCGTCGTCTTGGTCAACCCGAGCCTGACCGAACCGGCCGCGGTCGATCCGCGTCTGACCATCTGGGCGGCCCGACTGCATCTGGGGTTCATCCGCGAACCGGGAGGGTCGGGCTGGACCCACGACGCCAGCGCGCCCGACATCGCCACCGACCGCGGTCGCCGGCTAGCCTGGCAGGCCGCCAACCCGGATCTCAGAATGGGTGACCCAAGTCTCGGCTGGCTTGCCGCGTTCGACGATCTGACCAGCGCGGTCAGGGCGGCAGGCTGGAGCCGGGTGACGGTTCCGGTGCTGATTCTCACCCCGCACGGCGCGGCCGACGCCGACTGGGCGCCGACCTGCCGCGCCCTGCCCCACTGTGTCCTCGAGAGCCTTTCAAAGGACCCAACCGCTCGTGAGGTCGCCTTCGTCGAAACCTTCGTCGCCAAGGATGCGCCCGTCCCTCATCCGCTCGGCGCCCTTTCCAATGACGATCCGCAACGCTAGCCTTTACGTAGACGTTACAGAGACGACCAGGGAGGTCTTCATCGATGCCGCGCGCCTATGATGCGCGAGCCGGACACCGTGCGGTGTTCGATGCTCTGATCGACGCCCGTGACGCCCATGGCGCCAAGAAGCCCATCCTCGAAGATCAGGAACGCAACCCCCTCAGCTATACCGACCTGATCCGCGCCTCATTCGCTTTGGGCCGGAAGATCGCCGGCTTTACCGGGCGCGGCGAGCGCGTGGGCGTGCTGCTGCCCTCCAGCGCGGGCGTTGTGGTGACCTTCTTCGCCCTGCACGCGTTTGGGCGCACGCCCACCATGCTGAACTTCACCGCCGGCATCCGGAACCTGAAGTCCGCCTGCAAGACGGCGGGGGTAAAGACCATCCTCACCGCCCGGCGGTTTATCGACCAGGGCAAGCTGGACGACCTGATCGACGCCCTCCAGACCGATTGCAAGATCGTCTATCTGGAGGATGTTCGCGCGAAGGTCGGGCTGGCGGACAAGGCGTTCGCCGCCCTGGCCGGCGCCTTGCCCCGTCAGTTCCGGGTTGCGGCTCAGCCCGACGATCCGGGTGTGATCCTGTTCACCTCCGGCAGCTTCGGCGCGCCGCGCGGTGTGCTGCTGACCCAGGCCAATCTGGTGGCCAATACTGAACAGATCGCCGCCCATATCGATCTCGATCCTGCCTGGGTGATGTTCAACCCGCTGCCGACCTTCCACTGCTTCGGCCTCACCGGCGGCGTGCTGCTGCCGATCTTCACCGGCATGAAGGCCTTCCAATACCCCTCGCCCCTGCACGTGAAGCAGATTCCGCCGCTGATAAAAGATTCGGGCGCGTCGATCCTGCTGGCGACCGACACCTTCGTGAACCAGTACGCGCGCTCGGCCGAGCCTGGCGAGTTGTCGGGCCTGAAATTCGTTGTTTGCGGCGCCGAGCGGGTCCGTGACGAGACCCACGATCTGGTGCGCGAGCGGTTCGGCGGCGTGCCGCTGCTGGAAGGGTTCGGCGCCACCGAAGCCTCGCCGGTGATCGCGGTGAACAAGCCCGGCGGCAACAAGCGTGGCACCGTAGGGCCGCTGGTGCCGGGTATGGAGACTCGGATCGAGCCGGTGCCGGGCATTCCCGGTGGCGGACGGCTCTATGTGCGCGGGCCCAACGTCATGGCGGGCTATCTGCGGGACGATGGCGGCCTGGATGCGCCACCGGACGGCTGGCACGACACCGGCGACGTCGTGTCGATCGATTCCGACGGCTGGATGAAAATCCAGGGCCGCGTAAAGCGGTTCGCCAAGATCGGCGGCGAGATGGTGTCCCTGAACGCCGCCGAATCCCTGGCCTCCGGCGTCTGGCCCGACGCGCGCCATGCGGTGATTTCGATGCCGGATGCGCGTAAGGGCGAACGGTTGGTGCTGGTCACCGACCGGCTGGACGCCGCCGTGGCCCCGCTGGTGGCTCACGCCCACACCGTCGGTGCGCCGGAAGTCGCGGTGCCGCGCAAGATCGTCCGGGTGCCGGAGATTCCGTTGCTGGGCACAGGCAAGACCGACTATGTCGCGATCCAGCGTATGGCTGAGACCGAAGCTCGGGCGGCTTGAGTAGATTCTTCTCGACATCGCCGAGCGGCCGACCTAGAGGCGCCTTGCGGGCGGCCTGGAGTTGATCGCCTCAATGAGGACGGTCGACGCTGGCCGGGAATCCGATCGACAGTAAGAGCTTCTGAGCATGAACACCGTCTCTCGCCTATTGCCTGCGCTGCTGGCCCTGACCGCGCTTGGATTGGCGCCCGCCGCCCAGGCGGCCGGCGTCATCGCCGTCACCGCCGCCTGGAGCCGCCCCACCCCGCCGGGCGCGCCGACGGCGGTGGGCTATCTGACGATCACCAACCACGGCCATGCGCCGGATCGGCTGATGAGCGAGGACAGTCCGGCGGCGGGAACGGTCAGCCTGCATCAGATGTCGATGGCCGGAGGGATCATGCGGATGCGCCCCGTGGCCGGTGGGTTGGACGTGGCGCCTGGCGCTCCGGTCACCCTCGACCCCAATGGCGATCACCTGATGTTCGAGGGGCTGAAGCGCCCCTTCAAGTCAGGCGATCAGGTCCCGCTGACGCTGCACTTCCAGCACGCGGGCGTGGTGAGGGTCCTGTTGGTCGTGCGCTAACCGCCGTCCTTCTCCCTCTTGCGAGAGAAAGATTGGCGCCCTGCGGTCTGCCCACTTTGCGGCCGGTAAGAAACTCACACGCGTAAGACGGTGGTTTCCACAATCGGGCGACGATCCCAGATGCGTTGCGAGGCGCGCTTGAGTGTCCGGCTGATGGCGGCCTCCACGGCGGCGTCGTCATCGCGCTCTTCGCCGCTGAGGCGTTTGATCGCTTCTTCGGCGGCGACGGCCAGGTCGTCGAGAGCCTCCTCAAGCGGGTAATCTTCCTCACCAGGCAGGCCAATGCCGCGGACCTGAGGGCCGGAGATCAGACGGCCACGACCATCCATGGCCACGGCCACGGTCAAGATTCCGCTGTGCGAGGCGTGTTTGCGTTCGCGCAGGGCTTCGCCGTTCTCCGGCGTGACCATGCCGCCATCGACGTAGAGACGGCCGGACGGAACTTCGTCGATGATCTCGGCGCGGCCAGGCGCCAGCCGGACCATGTCGCCGTTGCGCGGCGCAACCGTCTGGGCGACCTGCTGGTCGCGGGCGAAGGCGGCGTGCTCCATCAGGTGGCGGCGTTCGCCGTGGGTCGGCACGGCGATGGTCGGCCGCGCCCAGGCGTACATATCCTTCAGCTCGTCCCGGCAGGGGTGGCCGGAAACGTGAATGCCGGGATGGTCGCGCTCGGTGTAAAGCCGCACGCCACGGTCGGAGAGTTTGTCCTGCATATTGCGGATGCCCATCTCGTTGCCGGGGATCACCCGGGAGGAGAAGATGCAGTGGTCGCCCTGGCCAAGCTTTACGTGAGGGTGCGTGCCGTCGGCGATGCGCGACAGGGCCGCCCTCGCCTCGCCCTGGCTGCCGGTACAGAGGTAGAGGATGTCGTCCGCCGCATAGCGGCCGGCTTCAACGTCGTTGACGAAGGGTTTGATGCCTTCGAACAGGCCGACCGAGTCCGCGGCCGCGGACATCCGGATCATTGAACGGCCGACCAGGCAGACAGTGCGGCCGTTGTCCTGAGCCGCCCGGATCACCGTGCTCATGCGCGCGACGTTGGAGGCGAAGCAGGCCACCGCGATCTTGCCCTTCAGCGAGCCGATCAGGGCGTTCATTTTCTCGCGGACCTCCGCTTCCGACCCCGCGCGGCCGTCGACGAAGACGTTGGTCGAGTCGCAGACCATCGCCAGGATTCCCTCATCGCCGAGGCGGCGGATGTAGTCGGAATCGGTAGGGCCGCCGAGCAGCGGATCGGGATCGATCTTCCAGTCGCCGGTGTGCAGGATGGTCCCCAGCGGCGTCTTGATCGCCAGGCCGTTCGGCTCGGGGATCGAGTGGGTCAGGGTGATCATCGTTGAGACGAACGGGCCCAGCTCGATGGTCCCCCCCAGGGGCACGACCGTGATGTCGGCGTCGTCCAGGCAGCCCCGCTCGCGCATCTTCTCGCGCAGCAGGAAGGCGGTGAAGGGGGTGCAATAGATAGGCGCCTTCAGCCGGGGCCAGAGCCAGCCCATGGCGCCGATGTGGTCCTCGTGAGCATGGGTCAGGATGATGCCGAGGATGTCGTCGGCATGTTCCTCGATGAAGGTCGGGTCCGGCAGAATGATTTCGACGCCGGGGGTCGAGACATCGCCAAAGGTCACGCCGACATCGACGATGATCCATTTGCGATCGTCGGCCGGGCCGTAGCCATAGCAGTTGAGGTTCATACCGATCTCGTTCGACCCGCCAAGCGGCAGGAAGACGAGCTCATCATTGGGGTGTGGGGTCATGTGCTCCCGGACATGGCATTACGGCGCCAGACTTCCAAGAGGCCACGTATCGTCAGGTCGTGATCGAACGCTTCTATCTTCGTCAGGGCGCCTTCGAACAGGGAGGCGACGCCGCCGGTGGCGATCACGGTCATGGGCTGGCCATACTCGGCGACGATGCGATCGATCAGCCCCTCGATCAGGCTGACATAGCCCCAGAAGACGCCGGACTGCATGGCGCCCACGGTGTCGGTGCCGATCACCTTGTCCGGCTTCTTGATCGCCACGCGCGGCAGGCGGGCGGCGGCGGTGTGCAGTGCTTGCATCGACAGATTGATGCCCGGGGCGATGGCTCCGCCCTCGAAGGCGCCGTCGGCGGCGACCACGTCGAAGTTGGTGGCCGTGCCGGAATCGACGATCAGTAGCGGGCCGGGATATTTGATGTGGGCGCCGATGGCGTTGACCAGCCGGTCGGCGCCGGCCTCGGACGGTTTGTCGATCCTGATCTCGATGCCGAGTTCGACGTTCTCGCCGATCACCAGCGGCTCGACCTTCAGATATCGCCGGCTGAGGTTGCGCAGGTGGAAGATCGACTGCGGCACGACGCTGGAGATGATGCAGGCGGTAAGATGCGACAGCTTCAGGTCCTGCATCTCCAGCAGCTGGTGTAGCCAAACCGCATATTCGTCGGCCGTGCGCATGGAGTCGGTGGCGGTGCGCCACTGGGCGATCCAGTCGTCGCCGTCATGGACGGCGTAGAGGGTGTTGGTATTGCCCTGCTCGATGGCCAGCAGCATCGCGCTAGACTCCTTCAAAGAAGACATCACCGGCGGTGATCCGGCGCACGCTTCCGTCCTCTAGACGCAAACGCAGGGCGCCGTCGATGTCGAGGCCTTCCGCCACGCCACGCAAAACTTCCGAACCTGGGCGGGCGACGCAGGGCTGGCCAAGGCCGTGGGCGCGGACGGTCCAGGCTTCGGCGATGGCGGTGAACCCCTGCTGGCGCCAGACGCCCATCCAGGCGGCGAAGGCGGTGGCCAGATGGTCCAGCGCCTCGCGCGGCGGCGGCGGCGCGGCGCCGGCCTCGGCGATCGAAGTGGTCGGCCGGTCCGGCAGATCAGGCGAATGGGCCAGGTTGACGCCGATGCCGATCGCCAGCCACAGCCGGCCGTCGGGGCGTTGGCCGGATTCAACCAGGATGCCGGCCGCCTTCTTGCCGTCAATCATCAGGTCGTTGGGCCACTTCAGCCCGACTCGGCCGGCGGGAATATAGCGGCGCGCGAGATCGCCGACGGCCAGGGCGGCGATGAAGGAGATTTGCGCCGCCTCGACGGGCGGCAGGTCGGTGGTGTCCAGCAGGGTGGCGGCCAGGTTGCCGCCTTCGGTGCTCCAGTTGCGTCCACGGCGGCCACGCCCGGCGCTTTGGCGCGCGGCGGTGATCCATAACGGACCCGCCTCCCCCGCCTCAGCGCGGCGGCGGGCCTCGGCGTTGGTGGAATCGATCTCGTCGAAGGCGAGGACGGGGACGTCCATCACGCACGCGCCCGGAGCGGTGATCGCATGTCAGCCTATGCCGAAAGCGGTCGCCGCGGACTTGGCCAGGGGGTCGAGGAAGATCAGGGCGATGTTGACGACCGGGACGGAGAACAGCGCGGCGGCATAGGCCACTCCCTTGGCGTCGGCCGGCGGCTTATCCACCGCGCCGCCAGCAGGCTCGTCGAACCACATCACCTTGATCAGGCGCAGATAATAGAAGGCGGCCACAACGCTGGAGACCAGGCCGACCACGGCGACCCAGCTATAGCCGGCGTCGATCACCGCGCGGAACACAAACACCTTGGCCCAGAAGCCCGAGAAGGGCGGAAAGCCGATGGCCGAGACGGCGAAGGCGGTCATGCAGAGAGCCAGGCCCGGCCGCTCGCGCATCAGGCCGGCCATGTCATCCATGGTCTCCATCGGCCGGCCCTGCCGCGATAAGGCGGTGAGGCAGGCGAAGAAGCCGGTCACATCGATCATGTAGAGGACCATGAAGACCAGCATCGCCTGGAAGCCTTCCTTGGTGCCCGACGACAGGCCCACCAGGGCGTAGCCGACGTTGGCGATCGAGGAATAGGCCCACAGGCGTTTCAGGTTGGTCTGGCGCAGGCCCGCGAAGGCGCCCCAGAGCATGGAGATGACGGCGATGGCGATGAGAATCTGGCGCCATTGCGCCGTCGCGTCCGGGAAGGCGTTGCCGAGGGCGCGGGCGAACAGAACCATGGCCGCGAACTTGGGTCCGGCGGCGAAGAAGCCGACCACGGGGGTCGGCGCGCCTTCGTAGACGTCCGGCGTCCACATGTGGAACGGCGCGCCGGAGACCTTGAAGGCCAGACCGCACATCAGGAAGACCAGGCCGAACAGGACGCCGGTGTTGGAGCTTGCGTGAACGGCGGCGGCGATGACGTCGAACCGCACAGAGCCGGTGAAGCCGTACACCAGCGAGGCGCCGTACAGCAGGATGCCCGAGGAGAGCGCGCCGAGGACGGCATACTTCAAACCGGCTTCCGAGGCCTTGGCGTCGTCGCGGCGGAAGGCGGCGAGGACATAGAGGGCCAAAGACTGCAGCTCGACGCCGACGTAAAGCGAGATCAGGTCCCCGGCGGAGACCATCATGCCCATGCCGATGGCGGCCAGCAGGATCAGCACCGGATATTCGAACTGCCGCGCCTTGAGCCGGTCAAGCCAGCCGAGGCCCAGGAAGACGCCGACGGCGCCGATTAGATAGATGGCGACCTTGGCGAAGGCGGAGACCCGGTCGGCGACAAAGCCGCCGCCGAAGATGGTCCCTTGCGGTCCGGTCGCGGCCAGATAAGCGGCGATGACCAGGGCCAGGCCCGCGAGCCAAGACACCAGACCAGCGGACTTGGACCCACCCAGGGCGCCGAGCAGCAGCAAGGCAAGCGCCGCGATGGCCAGGAAGATTTCCGGCTGGGCGATGGAGAGAACGGCATAGGTCATGAAATCAACTCACCGCCTGATAGGCCGCGACCAGCTTGTCCACCGAGGCGGCGGTGAGGTTGAACACCAGGCCGGGCTGCAGGCCGAGCACCAGGGTGCCGATGATCAACGGCGCGAAGATCACCACCTCGCGCCAATCCAAGTCGGCGATGGTCGCCAGCTTGGGGTTGGTGATGGTCCCGAACATGACCCGCCGATAGAGGCTGAGCGCATAGACGGCCGACAGGATCACCCCCGTCGCGGCGACGATCGCCGCCCAGGTCGAGGCCTGATAGGTCCCGGTCATGGTCAGGATTTCGCCGACGAAGCCGGAGGTGCCCGGCAGGCCGACATTGCCCATGGTGAAGAGCAGGAAGACGGCCGCGTACCAGGGCATCCGCTCGGTCAGGCCGCCGTAGAAGGCGATCTCGCGGGTATGCATCCGGTCGTAGACCACGCCGACGCAGAGGAAGAGGGCGCCGGAGATGACGCCGTGGCTGAGCATCTGGAAGATGGCGCCCTGCTCGCCCTGGGCGTTGCCGGAGAAGATGCCCATGGTGACGAAGCCCATGTGGGCGACGGACGAATAGGCGATCAGCTTCTTGATGTCGGTCTGACGGAAGGCGACCAGCGAGGTGTAGACCACGGCGATCACCGACATGGTGAAGACCAGCGGCGTGAAATAGTGGCTGGCCGACGGGAACATCGGGATCGAGAAGCGCAGGAAGCCGTAGCCGCCCATCTTCAACAGAATGCCCGCCAGGATCACCGAACCGGCCGTCGGCGCTTCCACGTGGGCGTCGGGCAGCCAGGTGTGGACCGGCCACATCGGCATCTTCACCGCGAAAGAGGCGAAGAATGCCAGCCATAGCCAGATCTGCACGCCCGGATCGAAGTGATAGGCCAGCAGCGCCGGGATGGAGGTGGTGTGGGCGATGCCGGCCATGGCCAGGATGGCGGCCAGCATAAGCACCGAGCCCAGCAGGGTGTAGAGGAAGAACTTATAGGCCGCGTAGACCCGGTTGGCCCCGCCCCAGACCCCGATGATCAGGAACATCGGGATCAGTTGGCCTTCGAAGAAGATGTAGAAGACGATCAGGTCCAGCGCGCAGAAGACGCCGATGACCAGGGCTTCCAGGATCAGGAAGGCGATCAGATATTCCAGCACCCGCTTGGTGATCGAACGCCAGCTGGCGGCGATACAAAGCGGCATCAGGAAGGCCGTCAAAAGGACGAACAGCACCGAAATGCCGTCGACGCCCATGCGGTAGCGGATACCGCCAAACCACTCATGGTCCTCGACGAATTGGAAGCCGGCCTGGTTCGGGTCGAACTGAACCACCAGCAGGACAGACAGCGCCAAGGTCGCCACGGTGGTGACCAGGGCGATCCAGCGTGCGGCTTCATCGGTGCGCGCCTGCGCATCCGGCTTGCCGAACAGGCGGAGCAAAAGGATCGCCGCGACCCCGATCAGGGGCGAGAAGATGGTGAGGCTGAGGATGTTGGTCATGGCGGCCCTCCCCTCACTTCGCCCAGGCGTACAGGGCGAAGCTGAGCAACCCAGCCACGCCGAGCAGCATCACAAACGCATAGTGGTAGACATAGCCGGTCTGCCAACGGCCGACGCGTTTGCCGAACCAGGCCGACAGAGCCGCGACGCCGTTGGGGCCGAGACCGTCGATGATCCGCTGGTCGCCGCCCTTCCAGAACAGGTCGCCCAGCGCCTTGGCGCCGCGTACGAAGATGAAGTCGTAGATCTCGTCGAAGTACCACTTGTTGTAGAACAGCAGCCACAGCGGGCCTTTGCGGGCGGCGATCCGCGCGCCCATGCCTTCATTCAGCACATAGACGTAGAAGGCGAAGACGAAGCCGATGGCGGTGACGGTGAGCGGCGCCCACAGCTCCCACTCCGGCCCTTCCTTAGCGCTCAGCACATGGTTGGACGGGGCGGTGAAGATGGCGGCCTTCCAGAATTCCAGACGGTCCGCGCCGATGAATTTTTCGGCGAACAGGGCGCCGGCAAAGATGGCGCCGAGGGCCAGCACGATCAGCGGGACCAGCACCACCCAGGGGCTTTCGTGCGGCTTGTGATCGTGGCCGTGGTCGCCATGACCATCATCCGGCAGCGGCTCTGAATGGGTCTCGGCGTGGGCGTCATGCCCTTGATCGTCGTGCCCATGGCCGGCGTGCGCCCACTTCGGCGTGCCATGGAAGGTCATGAAGATCAGCCGCCAGGAATAGAAGCTGGTCAGGCCGGCGGCGAGGATGCTGATGATGAAGGCGAAGCCCGCGAAGGGGTTGGTTCCGATCGCCGCATAGGCGGCGTTGATGATCGAATCCTTCGAATAGAAGCCGGCGAAGCCGATATCGAGGTGCGGAATGCCGACGCCGGTGATCGCCAGGGTGCCGATCAGCATGGCCGCATAGGTCAGCGGCATCAGCTTCCACAGCCCGCCCATCTTCCGCATGTCCTGCTCGTGGTGCATGCCCATGATCACCGAGCCGGCGCTGAGGAACAGCAGCGCCTTGAAGAAGGCGTGGGTGAACAGGTGGAACATAGCGCCCTGGTAGGCGCCCACGCCGGCGGCGATGAACATGTAGCCGAGCTGCGAACAGGTCGAATAGGCGATCACCCGCTTGATGTCGTTCTGGGCCAGGCCGACCGTGGCCGCGAACAGGGCGGTGATGGCGCCGATCAGGGTCACGATCCCCTTGGCCACCGGGGCGTGTTCGAACATCGGCGACAGCAGGCAGACCATGTAGACGCCGGCGGTGACCATGGTCGCCGCGTGGATCAGGGCCGAGACCGGAGTCGGGCCCTCCATGGCGTCCGGCAACCAGGTGTGCAGGAAGAACTGCGCCGACTTGCCCATGGCGCCGACGAACAGCAGCACGCAGGCCAGCTCGATGCCGACCCATTGCTGGCCGCCGAAGCTCCACATCTGATGGGCGTGGGCGGCGACCTGCGGGAAGATGTCGGCGAAGCGGACCGAGCCGAACATCCAGAAGGTGGTCATGATTCCGAGGGCGAAGCCGAAGTCGCCGACCCGGTTGACCACGAAGGCCTTGATCGCTGCGGCCGAGGCCGTCGGCTTCTTGTACCAGAAGCCGATCAGCAGATAGGAGGCCAGGCCCACGCCTTCCCAGCCGAAGAAGAGCTGCATGAAGTCGGCGGCGGTGACCAGCGCCAGCATGGCGAAGGTAAAGAGCGACAGATAGGCGAAGAAGCGCGGGCGGCTGTCGTCGTCCGCCATATAGCCCCAGCTGTAGATGTGGACGAGGGAGGAGACCGTGGTCACCACGATCAGCATCACCGCCGACAGGGTGTCGATCCGCACCGACCAGTCCGACTGGAACTTGCCGACCTGAATGAAGGGGGCGAAGTGGGCGATGAAGGGCGACCAGGCGCCTGCGGACACCTGGCTGAAAACGTACCAGCTCAGCGCGCAGGACAGCAGCAGCAGGCCGGTGGTCACGGTCTGCGACGCGATGTCGCCGATCCGCCGCCCACTCAGGCCGGCGATGGCCGCGCCCAGCAGCGGGCCGAGGACGATAATTTTGACGATGAGGTCCGGGGTCACTCTGCCTTAGCCCTTCATCACGTTGGCGTGGTCGACGGCGATGTCGCCGCGGTTCCGGAAGAAGGTGACCAGGATGGCCAGCAGGACCGCGGCCTCTGCGGCCGCGACCGTCAGCACGAACATGGCGAAGATCTGCCCCACCACCTGGTGAAGATAGACCGAGAAGGCCACCAGATTGATGTTCACGGCGAGCAGGATCAGCTCGATCGACATCAGGATGACGATGATGTTCTTGCGGTTCACGAAGATGCCGAACACCCCGATGGTGAACAGCAGCGCCGAGACCACCAGGTAGTCGGGCAGGCCAATGACCATCATTTCAGGCCCTCGCCGCTCTCAATCTGTACGATGCGCATGCCGGTCGCCGGCGTGCGCGCCACCTGGTCGGCGATGTTCTGGCGTTTGACGTGGGCGCGGTGGCGCAGCGTCAGCACGATCGCGCCGATCATCGCCACCAGCAGCACCAGGCCCGACGCCTGGAAGAAGTAGACATAGTCGGTGTAGAGCACCCGGCCGATCGCCTCGGCATTGGTCACCCCGCCCGGCGCGGCCAGGGGCGTCGCATGGGTCGCGCCATTGTTGGCGACGACGATGGAGGTGAACACCATCTCGCCGGCCAGAAGGATGCCGACGCCTAGTCCGATCGGAAGATTGCTGACGAAGCCGGCGCGCAGAGCCGAGAAGTCCACGTCCAGCATCATGACCACGAACAGGAACAGCACCGCGACCGCGCCGACGTAGACGACGATCAGCAGCATGGCCAGAAACTCCGCCCCCAGCAGGACAAACAGCCCCGCCGCCGAGAAGAAGGTCAGGATCAGAAACAGCACCGAGTGGACGGGATTGCGCCCGATCACGACCAGAAAGGCCGAAACCAGCGTCACCGCAGCCAGCAGGTAAAAGGCGATCGCCGCCAAGGCCATGAGCCCTTACGCTCCCCTCAATTCCAGTCCGACGAGCTGCTGCGAAAAGCGTCGCGCACAGCCCGATTCCAAAGTCGCGCCCGTCTTAACGATAGGGCGCGTCGAGTTCCAGATTCTTCGCGATTTCCCGCTCCCAACGGTCGCCGTTATCCAGCAGCCGCTGCTTGTCGTAGTAGAGCTCTTCACGGGTCTCCACGGTGTATTCGGTGTTCGGGCCCTCGACGATGGCGTCCACCGGGCAGGCCTCCTGGCACAGGCCGCAGTAGATGCATTTGACCATGTCGATGTCGTAGCGGGTCGTGCGGCGCGAGCCGTCGGCGCGGGGTTCGGCCTCGATGACGATGGCCTGGGCCGGGCAGATGGCCTCGCACAACTTACAGGCGATGCAGCGTTCCTCGCCATTGGGATAACGGCGCAGGGCGTGTTCGCCCCGGAAACGCGGCGACTGCGGATTGCGCTCATGCGGGTACTGCACCGTCTTCTTCGGACCGGCGAGGTGCTTCATCGCCAGGCCCATGGCCCCGACGAAGTCCATCAGCGCGGCGCCTTTGACGGCCTGGTTGATGCGGGCTCCAAAAGACATCGAAAGCTTCCTTAGACCCCAGTGAAGACGCGATAGGCGGCAATGCCGATGACCGCCACCAGCGAGGTGGGCAGGAAGACCTTCCAGCCCAGCCGCATCAGCTGGTCGTAGCGATAGCGAGGCACGATGGCTCGCGCCATGGCGAACATGAAGAACCAGATGAAGGTCTTCAGCACGAACCAGAACAGGCCCCACAGGCTGGCCAGGGTCGGGTTCCAGTGCGCCAGGAATGGCGTCGGGAACGGCGCTTCCCAGCCGCCAAAGAAGAAGACCGAGATCAGGCCGCTCAACATGATGATGTTGGCCATCTCGGACAGGTAGATAAGCAGATAGAGGGTCGAGGAGTATTCGACCTGATAGCCGGCCACGAGCTCGGACTCGGCCTCGGCCAGGTCGAAGGGCGGACGGTTGGTTTCGGCCAGGGCCGAGATGAAGAAGATCACCGTCATCGGGATCATGATCAGCGCCATCGGCAGGCCCTTGATCCCGGCGCCGCCGAGGAAATTCCAGTGGCTGATCCAGCCGGCCTGGTGGGTGACGATAGTGGTCAGGTTCATCGAGCCGGTCAGGACGATGACGGTGACGATGACGAAGCCGATGGAGACCTCATAGGAGACCATCTGCGCCGCAGACCGCAGCGCGGCCAGGAAGGGATATTTCGAGTTGGACGCCCAGCCGGCCACGATGACGCCATAGACCCCGAGCGATGAGACGGCGAACAGATAGAGCACGCCGACATTGATGTTGGAGACGACCCAGCCCTGGCTCAGCGGGATGGCGGCCCAGGCGCCGAAGGCCAGGGTGACGCTGATCAGGGGCGCGATCACGAACAGCACCTTGTCGGCGCCGTCGGGGATGATCAACTCCTTGATCAGGAATTTGCCGAGGTCGGCGAAGGACTGCAGCAGGCCGAACGGCCCCACCACATTGGGCCCTTTGCGCATCTGCACGCCGGCGAAGACCTTGCGTTCGAACAGGATCAGGAAGGCCACCGACAGCAGGACGGCGACGGTGACGATGAGGATCTGCCCGATCGTCAGACCAAACCAGATGAGCGCGTCCATGCCCTACTCCGCCGCGATCAGTTTGCCGCGGGCGGCAGCGACGCTGGCCGAGCATTCGGCCATGGTCACGCTCGCGCGAGCGATGGGGTTGGTGAGGTAGAAGTCCTTGACCGGACCGGCGAAGGGCGTGTCTGAAACCTCGCCTTTCGCGCCCACCTTTGACGTGTCGATCGCCGCCGGAATCGAGCCCGGCGCGTGATCGATCTGCCCGAAAGTAGGATGGTCGCTGTAGAGCTTCTCGCGCAGCTGATCGAGAGTGTCGTAGGGCAAGGTGGCGCCCAGATAGCCGGACAGGGCGCGCAGGATGGCCCAGTCTTCGCG